>Ga0310810_10011562_pt1 | contig 10312 bp, 11 predicted proteins | sample NCmetagenome_FD_207641 | JGI IMG/M metagenome (GOLD analysis project Ga0310810, IMG submission 207641) | Soil microbial communities from experimental microcosm in Duke University, North Carolina, United States - NC | ecosystem: Engineered > Artificial ecosystem > Soil microcosm > Unclassified ...
GCGACGCGGTCGTGTCCTTCGTGGCGGTGCTCGCGGTCGTCGCGCTCGCGGTCATCGCCGGCGCGCCGATGCTCGGCAAGCCGCCCGACCCCACGATCATCGTCGCCGACCCGCGGCCCGATTGGTACTTCATCGGCTACTTCGCGCTGCTCGCGATCATCCCGAAGGGCCTCGAGTCGCTCGTGATCATCGGTCTGCCGGCCCTCGCGTTCGGCTTCCTGTTCCTGCTCCCGCTCATCCGCCCGAGGGGCGAGCGGCACCCGTCGCGGCGGCCCATGGCCCTGGCCGCCGTTGGGCTCGGGGTGCTCGTCTACAGCGCGCTCACCGTCGCGGGCTTCTCCGCGAGCTGGGTCCCCGTGTCGACCGAGGGCGCGTCGCTCCCGGCCGCGGTGCTCGGTGGGCTGGGCCCGCACGAGACCGCCGGGGCGCAGCTCTTCGTGCAGAAGGACTGCTTCGCGTGTCATCAGATCGCGGGCGCCGGTGGGCGGCGGGGTCCGGAGCTCGGGGACGTTGCCGCGCGCCTCTCGCACAACCAGATCGTGACCACGATCCTCAACGGGAAGGGCCAGGCGATGCCGTCATTCGCGGGCGCGTTCACGCCGGAGGAGCTGGCGGATCTGGTCGCGTTCTTGGAGACGCGGCGCGGCCCGTAGGCCGCGGACCGAGGGCTAGCCGCCGAGGAGGCGGCGGAGCGCGTCCGAGGTGGCCGGAACGCCCATCGGGATCGGCGTGGTCGGCGTGACGCGCGGGGCGGGCGGCGCGACCGGCGGTGCAGGCGCCGTGACCGGCGCGGGTGACGCGACCGGTGGCGCGGGCACCAGGAGCGTGCCCATCGGGTCGATCGGGAGGCCGCCCTGGTAGACGGCCCAGTGGAGGTGGTAGCCGGTGGTCATCCCGGTCAGCCCGACCGCGCCGATGCGGTCGCCGGCCTGGACGATGTCGCCGGCCTTGATCGTGGGCGCGAGCGGGCCCATCTGAAGGTGGGCGTACAGGGAGACGAGGCCGTTGTCGTGCGCGAGCACGACGACCTCGGCGCCGTCCATCATCTGCCCGACGAAGACGACGCGGCCCCGTGCCGGGGCGACGATCGGCATGCCCGCGGCGGCGAGGATGTCGACGCCGTCGTGGAAGTGCCCGTAGTAGGTGCCCTGGTACGTGCGGGCCGGCTCCATGCCGAAGCCGGTCGGGCCGAACGGCTGGCTGATCTCACCGGCGAGCGGGAGGGTCCACGTGACCGACGGCGCGGACGCGGATGCGCCGTTCGCGAGCAGCTGCGCCTGCGTGGCACTGGTCACCGCGACCTCGGAGCGAAGCGCGTCGATCGTTGCCTCGTCGCTCACGTTCGTTTCCGACCGGACCAGTCCGCCACGCGCGCGCGGGTCGGCGACGCTCGCGAGCAGCGAGCTCGCCAGGTCGTGCTCGGTCTGGATCGAGACGAGCTGGGCGTAGAGGGCCACCTGGTCATTGGCGACCGCGGTGGCGGTCGCGAGGAGCGCGTCGTACGAAGCGAAGGTCCGCGGGAGCGCGCGCGCGAGCGGCACCGCGCGCGCCGGCGCGGCCGTCCCGGTCCCGCCGTCGGCGTTCGCCGGCCCGCCGAAGGCGAGCACGCAGAGCGCCGCGGTAACGAACACGTAAAGGACGCGCAACGGGAGAGGCTGGGTGGTCACGTTCTGCACTCCCGAAAGACTGCCGCTGTCCGCTCACCCAGCCGCGAGTTGGTCACTGGACGGGCAGCTTGGTCGGCGCTCGTCTTATCGCCGAGCGGTCATGCGAGCGGATCCGCCAGCATTCATTGAGTTTCCCGATGATCCGCCGGAACCCCTACTGCACATGATGGATGTCCGCGACCCGTACGGGGCAGCCGAATGGCCTCGGCAGACACGCCGTTGATCCCGAACTTGGACTCGCTCGGCCGCCGTTACTGCACGGCTGGGAGGCTGCTCGATGGCTATCCTGCGCCCGTGGCCGAGGACGTCCGGATCCGACCGATGACCGAGCTCGACATCGAGGGCATCACGCGCATCGACGAACGCATCACCACGCGGTATCGGCCCGAGGTCTGGGAGCAGCGGGTCAGCTACTACATCCGGCGCGACGCCGAGTCGTCGCAGGTCGCCGAGGTCAACGGATCGGTCGCCGGGTTCATGATGGGCGAGGTTCGCGGCGGCGAGTTCGGACTCGAGGAGCCGACCGGCTGGATCGAGTTCTTCGGCGTGGATCCTGACGTGCGCGGCCGCGATCTCGGCCGCAAGCTCATCGACGCGATCCTCGCGCACTTCCGCGATCAGGGCGCGCACATCGCGCGAACGATGGTCGCGTCCGCCGACACGGACATCGCGGGCTTCCTGAAAGCGATGCAGTTCACGCCCGCTGCCGTCGCCGCGCTGGAGAAGCGGCTCTGAGCACGGCCTAGACTTTGCTCATGCGAAGAACCGCACGGGAGGTTGCCGCGTGAGTGACCAGCAGCACCAGCTGCCGCGGCAGTACCACGACGCCGTCCTGCACTGGCAGCGCCACAACTTCCCGGACTTCCCGCGCCTCGCCGAGCAGTGGGACACCTACTTCCCGAAAGACGACGCGTTCTGCCTCTGCGCGCGGATCCAGCAGAACATGCCGGACCGGATCGAGGTCGGCGAGCGCGCCGGCCAGCCCAAGGCCGTCGTCCCGAAAGAGCTCGATCCGAAGGCCGCCGAGGAGCTCCTTGCGATCATCCGCGCGCAGGCCTCGACGGAGTTCGGCTCGATCCAGCAGCACCAGGCCACGCTGGCCCGCGCGAGCGATCCGCAGGATCAGGCCTGGGTCCTTCGCGTGATGGCCGAGGAGCTCCGCCACGGCTACCAGATGATCCATCTGCTCACGTCGGCGGACTGGTCGCCGGTCACCGACACGAAGCCCCAGGACATGGTCGAAGAGATCCTCTCGATGAAGACCGGCTCGCACGTGCTCGCGGCGTTCAACCTCGAGTACGACAGCTTCGTCGACAACGTCGTGTTCGCCGCGTTCATCGATCGGGTGGGGAAGTACCAGCTCACGATGCAGAAGGTGAATGCGTACAAGCCGATGGCCGCGTCGATGCCGCCGATGCTGCGCGAGGAGGCGTTCCACCTCGCCGCCGGCGTGATCCCGATGCGCCGATGGGCCGAAGCCGCGGCGCAGCCGGACGCGCTGATCACGATGCCGGCCATGCAGCGCGCGGTCTACAAGTGGTACGGCCGCGGGCTCGAGATGTTCGGCGACGAGCGCGGTGGGAAGACGAACGTGCGCCTCGGCCTCAAGGACAAGACGAACCGGGTCGCGCAGGACGAGTACATCGCCGAGGTCGACAGGATGCTCGACGACATCAACCAGCGTTACGTGCGCGCGCGGTTCCCGCAGCTTTCACGCGACGACGCCGACGCGTTGTACGCGCGCGTGAAGGGGGACCGCGGCACCATCGACGGCGTGTCGTGGGACGAAGATCTGCTCAAGCTGCCGCACCCGGGGTTCTTCCGCCGGCGCGGTGAGTACGCGTTCCAGATGATCGGCGTCGACGGCTCGAAGTTCGACGACGTCGAGCGCTATATCGAGCACGTGCGCGATCACCTGCCCGAGGCATACCTCGCGTCGATCGACGTGAAGCACTGGGCCGAGCTGCAGCGCGGCGTCGCGAACGGCACGGTGCCGCTCGAGACCGCGCTCAAGTCGATGCCGCGCCTCGCGCGCGTCGGCGGCGCCTGCCCGTGCGCGAACTCGGTGCGCTGGGTGGTCGACGTCGAGGTGCCCGCCAACGGCGGCCAGGAGACCCGGCTCAACCCGTAGCCGCGCGGGCTTGACTTCCTTGAGCGATGGCCTACTACTACGTTCGCGTAGGAGGTGAGGCCGTGATCCGCGTTCGCCCGGACGCGCGCATCGACCGGCGCCGGCTGTTGCGCTACGGCTTCTTCGGGGCACTGTCGCTCGCCGGCGCCGAGGTCGTGGGCTCCGTGCTGCCGTTCATGCAGGTCCGCAAGATCGTCGGCCTCGGCGTGCCGGTGAACGTCGGCCCGAAGGCCCAGATCCTCGCGACCTTCGCCGAGTCGAACGACGCGCCGATCCTGTTCCGGCAGGGCCACTTCTTCCTGATCCATCCGGCCGGCGGGATCGTCGCCGCATACCGCAAATGCACGCACCTCGGCTGCGCGGTGCCCTGGTCGGCTTCGGAAGACCGGTTCCACTGCCCGTGCCACCAATCGCAGTACGACAAGCACACCGCCGTCGTGCTCTACGGGCCGGCGCCCAAGCCGCTCCAGCTCTTCCACATCAGCGACACCGACGCAGGCCTCGTGGTCGATACCAATCCGCTGAACGTCATCGACCGCCGCGCGAACCGCTGGGACCCGTCGGTGATCGAGATCGCGGACTAGCCGAGCGCGAGCGCCGCCAACCCGAGCGCCGCCGCGGACGAGAGCTGCGCGACCTCGCCCGCTCGGAGCTTCGCGAGCGCGTCCTGGAAGGGCATCACCAGGAGCTCCTGCTCCTCGTGGTCGCCACTGTTCGGCTCGCAGACCTTCGCCGCGCCCTTCGCGATGAAGGCGTGCATGTACCCGGAGCCGTAGTTGCCGTCGACGACGTACCGTCCGAGCGGGACCCAGTCGGGCGCCTCGTGTCCGGTCTCCTCTCGCAGCTCCCGCTTCGCACCGTCGAGCGGCTCCTCCCCGTCCTCGAGGTAGCCGGCCGGCAAGGACAACGAGATCGCGTTCACCCCGAGCTTGTACGAGCGGGCGAGGATCGTGCGGTCGCCGTCGAGGAGCGGCACGACGATCGCGAACGACCGCATCGTGATCCAGTTGTAGCCGCGGAGGACCTCGCCATCGGGGAGCTCGACGTCCTGCTCGCCCGCGGTGAACCAGGGTGGCCGCTCGAGGAGCACGCGCCGCTCGAGGATCCGCCAGGGCTTGATCACGAGACCCGGTGCTTCTCCAATTTCTTCCGATCGACGGCAAGGCCCATGCCCGGTCCGGTCGGAAGCGCGACCGTGCCGTTCTTCGGCTGCGGCAGCGGCTCCTCGAAGATCTCAGCGAGCGGGTTCCCGATCCACATGTGTTCGAGGCGGCTCAAGTTCGGCACCGCCGCGGCCAGATGCAGCGACGCGAGCTGTGCCAGGCCGCACGAGAACCCGGTGTGCGGCGCGTACTTCACGTTGTGCGCGTGCACGAGCGCGCCCAGCCGCTTCGCGGCGGTGAACCCGCCGATCCGCGCGACGTCCGGCTGGACGATGTCGATCGCGCGCCGCTGCAGAAGCTCGCGGAAGCCGAAGATCCCGAACTCGGACTCGCCGGCCGCGAGCGGGATCGGCTGCGATCGGCGGATGAGCTCGTATCCATCGATGTCGTCCGGATACACCGGCTCCTCGAGGAACCAGAGGTCGTATCGCGCCAGCTCGTGGCACACCTTGATCGCGGTCGCCGCGTCGTAGGCGCTGTTCACATCGGCGCCGATGTCGACCTTCGGCCCGACCGCTTCGCGGATCGCCTTCGTGACGGCGATGTCCCCGCGGTAGCCGTCCCGCGCGGCGTTGCGGCCGAGCTGGATCTTGATCGCGGTGTGGCCGCCGTCGACCTTCTCCTTCGCCTGCTTCGCCATCGCCTGCGGATCGGCCGTGTAGACCTTCGAGCCGTACACCGGCACCGACGCGCGGCCCGCTCCGCCGAGCGCCTTGTAGAGGGGGATGCCCTGAGCCTGGGCGAGGATGTCCCAGAGAGCCTGGTCGATCCCGCTCATCCCCTCCTGGACGAACCCGCGGTAGTGGCCCCACGGCCGCAGGAGCGCGAACTGCTCGTCCCAGAGGCCCTCTACGTCGTGCGGATCGCGGCCCTTCACGACGGGCCACAGGAGCTCGCGCACCACGGTGTCGAGGATCTTGGGCGCGCGCCGGGCGATGCACTCGCCCCAGCCGGTGATCCCGTCGTCGGTGGTGATGGCGACGACCATCGCCTTGAACGTCGAGTAATTGCCGGCTCCGAACTCGATGGCCTGCCCTTCGGCTTCGAGGACCCAGGTCTCGAGGCGGTCGATCTTCACGCCGCAACCATAGGGAACCGCAGCCGGGGCTCGCTCGGCCGCCGGGCGCTGTCTTGACAGCCCCGAGCGGCCTTTCTACTCTGTTAGCAGTCGCGCCAGGGGAGTGCTAAGTCCGTTCGCGCAGCCAAAACCCGGCATTTGCCTGGCCAAATCACCCACAAGGTATCGGAGGAAGCACATGCCAGCAGCAGTCGCGGAGAAGCTCAGGCTCAAGCCGCTCGGTTCACGCGTCGTGGTGAAGGCGATCGAGCGCGAGGAGATGACCAAGAGCGGTCTGGTCCTCCCGGACACCGCCAAGGAGAAGCCGATGGAGGGCAAGATCCTCGCCGTCGGTCCGGGCGGTCTCGACAAGAACGGGAACAAGACCGAGATGATCCTGAAGGTCGGCGACCGGGTGCTCTACCAGAAGTACGCCGGCACCGAGTTCAAGCTCGACGACGACGAGCTGCTCGTCCTCTCGCAGGACGACGTGCTCGCGCTCATCGAGTCGTAAGGGAAGGAAGAAAAAAGTATGGCCAAGCAGCTCGAATTCACCCAGGACGCGCGGGCCTCGCTCAAGGCGGGCGTCGACAAGATGGCCAACGCCGTGAAGACCACCCTCGGCCCGAAGGGCCGCAACGTCGCAGTCGACAAGAAGTTCGGCGCGCCGACCGTGACCCACGATGGCGTCACCGTCGCGCGCGAGATCGAGCTCGAGGACCCATTCGAGAACATGGGCGCGCAGCTCCTCAAGGAAGCCGCGACGAAGACGAACGACATCGCCGGTGACGGCACGACCACGTCCGTTGTCATCGCCCAGGCGATCGTGACCGAAGGACTCAAGAACATCGCCGCCGGCGCCAACCCCATGCTCCTGAAGCGCGGCCTCGAGAAGGGCGTCGACGCCGTCGTCGCCGAGCTCAAGTCCCAGGCCGTCGAGGTCAAGGGCAAGGAGGAGATCGCGCACATCGCGGGGATCTCCGCCGCGGACACCGAGATCGGTGAGCTCATCGCCGAGGTCCACGACAAGGTGGGCCGCGACGGCGTCATCACCGTCGAAGAGTCGAAGGGTCTCGAGTTCGAGAAGGAATACGTCGAGGGCATGCAGATCGACCGCGGGTACATCTCGGCGTACTTCGTCACGAACGCGGACCGCATGGAAGCGATCATCGAGGACGCGTACATCCTCATCACCGACAAGAAGATCTCCGCGATCACCGACATCCTGCCCGTGCTCGAGAAGCTCGTGCAGGTCAGCAAGAACCTCGTCATCGTGGCCGAGGACATCGACGGCGAGGCCCTCGCCACGCTCGTGGTGAACAAGCTCCGCGGCACCATCAACGTCCTGGGCGTGAAGGCTCCGGGCTTCGGTGACCGCCGCAAGGCGATGCTCGAGGACATCGCGATCCTCACCGGCGGCAAGGTCATCAGCGAGGAGGTCGGTCGCAAGCTCGACTCGACCACCGTCGCCGACCTCGGCCGCGCCCGTCGCGTCACCTCCAACAAGGACGAGACCACCTTCGTCGAGGGCCACGGCTCCCAGGAAGGGATCATGGCCCGCGTCAAGCAGATCAAGGCCCTCATCGAGGAGACCACCAGCGACTTCGACAAGGAGAAGCTCAACGAGCGTCTCGCGAAGCTCGCCGGCGGCGTCGCGATCATCCGCGTGGGTGCCGCGACCGAGATCGAGCTGAAAGAGAAGAAGCACCGCGTCGAGGACGCTCTCTCCGCGGCCCGTGCGGCCGTCGAGGAAGGCATCCTTCCGGGCGGTGAGGTCGCGCTCCTGAACGCCGTCAAGGCGCTGGACAAGGTCCAAGCCAGCGGCGATGAGCTCACCGGCGTGAACATCCTCCGCCGCGCGCTCGAGGAGCCCTTCCGCCAGCTCGTGGCGAACGCCGGCCAGGACGGCGGCGTGATGCTCGAGGGCGTGCGTCGCAAGCAGGCCGAGTCGAAGTCCGGCACCTGGGGCTACGACGTCATCAAGAACGAGATCGTCGATCTCGTGAAGACCGGCATCATCGACCCCGCGAAGGTCACCCGCTCCGCTCTGGAGAACGGCGCCTCCGTCGCGGCGATGATCCTCACCACCGAGGCCCTCATCACCGACCTTCCTGAGAAGGACAAGACCCCGGCGGGCATGCCCCCGGGTGGCGGGATGGACTACTAGTCCAGCCCAGTTCCACGCGATCACGGGGAGGCCCCGTCGCCACGTCGGCGGCGGGGCCTCTTCTTGTCGGCTATCCGACCAGGACCGCACCCGCCTCGCGTGACCGCCGATCGAAATCGTCGGCCACATCGACAAAGACAAGACCGAGGCGCGCGCACTCGCGCTCGATCAGCTTCGTGTGATCGACCACGTGGAGGGCCATCGACCGGAGCTGCTCAGGAGACGTTCCGGCGAGCCACGGCTGGCGTCCGAGCTGCGTTCCGAGAAGCGTCGCGGTCATCGTGCTGTTCCCGAGGAACACCGAGCGGACCGGGTACCGCTTCGCAAGGTCCGCGGCCTGCTCTGGTAGGAAGTCGACGCCCTCAATGACATAGGGGGACCGCAGCGACGCAACACCCCACGTGAAGCGTTCGAGATAGGGGAAGAACTGCTCGGCGTGTCGGGCGATCCCAGACACGTCGCCCCATTCGATGTGCGTCAGATCGGGAACGCCGACCTGGATCGTCGTCCGCAGGACGTCGGTCGAGATCCAGCCCGCACCGAGCTTTCGAGCGACCCGTTCGGCAAGCAACGTCTTGCCGACCCTCGGAGGTCCGCCGATCAAGTGGATCACGCGCGTGGTCTAAGCCTACGGAGCGCCGAGCGCCCCCAGCGCTATTGCCCGGGCGGCGCGATGCGGGACTGCATGACGAGCGGTCCGGCGCGCTTGCCTTCGGCCGACATCTCGATCGTCACCGCGCACTGCGTGAAGCTCGCGACGGGGACCGTGAGGTCGACGTTCTGGATCGCGTCGCCGTTCGGCGCGAAGTTCGCACCGCGCACCCAGTGCCCGTCCGCGTCGACGAGCCACACCGTGTACATCGCGCCGCCGGTCAGCGGCCGCAGGTCGTGGAACACGACGAACGGGCTGAGATCGGGCTTGCCCGGCGAGAACAAGGTGCCGCCGGACCCCTGCCACTGGTCGAGCCCGACCATGTACCAGTTCGTTCCGCCGTGCGACACCTTCGCGGCGATCGAGGCGTACTCGGCGCGCTCGGTCTCGGCCGCGCGCAGGTCACGCAGCGAGTTCAGGTCGAGGACGAGGAAGAGGACGGCCGCCGCGGCGAGGGCGCCGACGCCGAGCCAGCTCCACGTTGGCCGGAACGTCCAGGACGTCTCGCGGCGGACCGGCGGCGCCGGCGTCGCGGTCGGTCCCGCGGCCTCAGCGGCCGCTGCAGCCAGGATCCGCTCCTTCAGCCCGGCCGGCGGCTCGCGCAGCAGGACCATGTCCGGAAGCGCATTCACTGCCGTGGCGATCCCGGCCAGCTCTTCCCGGCAGACCGGGCACTGGGTAAGGTGCGCGGCGACGCGCTCGGCCTCGCGCGGCCGGAGCGCGCCGACGGCGTAGAGCTCGAGGTCGTCCGTGACGTGCTCGGTCATGCCCGGGTCCCTTCGAGCGCGCGACGCATCTTCTGGAGGCCGATCCGCATCCGGCCCTTCACCGTGCCGAGCGGCACACCCATGAGCTCGGCGAGCTCGACGTGGGTGTACCCGCCGAAGTAGGCGAGCTCGATCGTCCGGCGCTGCGCTTCGGGCAGGGTCTGGAGCGCGAGCCGGACCGTCTGCTGCTCGACGTTCCGCTCGGCCATGGCCGCCGTGTCCTCATCGGCGGCTCGCTGCTCGGCGACCTCGAGCGGCGCCGGACGGAAAGCGGTCTTTCGCCGGAGCACGTCGACGGCGCGGTGGTGCACGATCGACAGGAGCCAGCCGCGCGGGTTGCCCCGCTCGCGCCGGTAGCTGCCCGCGCCGCGCCAGGCCGAGATGAAGGCGTCCTGGACGACGTCCTCGGCCGCCTCGCTCTCGCCGAGGATCCGGTAGGCGAGGGCGTACCCCAGCCGGCCGTACCGGTCATAGAGGGTGGCCAGGGCGGACAGATCGCGCTCGGCGAGCGCGGACATGAGGGCCTCGTCGCCCGGAAGCGGGTCAGCCATTCACAGACTGTACGCAGGGCGGACGGCCGTGGATGCCGAGGGCAAAGAAACGACCCGAGCGACCTGCCTCCGTGCCCTGCCGCAGCTTCGAAGCTCTGCAGCCTGGCCGTGGAGCCGATCCTCGATATCCTCTCGGACCGCCTTTGATGCTATCTCC
>Ga0310810_10011564_pt1 | contig 10312 bp, 8 predicted proteins | sample NCmetagenome_FD_207641 | JGI IMG/M metagenome (GOLD analysis project Ga0310810, IMG submission 207641) | Soil microbial communities from experimental microcosm in Duke University, North Carolina, United States - NC | ecosystem: Engineered > Artificial ecosystem > Soil microcosm > Unclassified ...
CGGCGTCCTTTCCGGTGCTTGAGGTATTCGATGACGACCGGCAGGACCGAAACGACGACGATGCCGATCGTGACGAGGGAGAAGTTGTTCTTGATGACCGGGATGTTCCCGAAGAACCAGCCCGCGCCCACACACAGCACGACCCAGCCCGCTGCCCCCGCGGCGTTGTAGAGCACGAACGAGGCGGGCGTCATCTGCGCCGCGCCCGCGACGAACGGGACGAACGTGCGGACGATCGGTACGAATCGCCCGAGCACCACCGCCTTGCCGCCGTACTGCTCGAAGAACGCATGCGCGCGCGCGAGATGGTGCCGGTTGAGCAGCCGATGCGACCAGCTCGACGCGTCGGTCGCCTGAAACACCCGCGGGCCGATCGCGCGTCCGATCGAGTAGTTCACGGCGTTCCCCGCGAACGCGGCGAACGCCAGCAGCCCGATCACCGCCGGGGCGTTCAGCGAGCCGGTCGCGGCCACGGCGCCGGCCGCGAACAACAGCGAGTCACCAGGCAGAAACGGCGTGACGACGAACCCGGTTTCCGCGAACACGATGCCGAACAGCAGCGCGTAGACCCACGCGCCATAGGCGCTGATGAAGTCGAGCAGGTGTTTATCGAAATGAAGGACGAAGTCGACGAGCGAGGACACTACTTGGGTGGGGCAGGGGTCGAGGCCGGGCGAGCGTCATGAATGATGATGATCGTTTCGCCGGGCTTGACGAGACCCAGCTCGCGGCGCGCGGCCTCCTCGAGGGCGGCCGGGTCGTTCTTGATGTCACGGATCTCGTCCAGATGGCGCTGGTTTTCCTCCGAGAGCCGCTTCAGCTCGTCGGCGACCGTGCGATACTCCTGTCGCGCGCGGACCACGGCCAGATAGCCGCGCTCGCCGAACAGGGCATTGACGATGAGGATGAACGAGCCGAGCAGGAGCGCCCAGGTGACGAGCCGGCGGTTGCGCTCGCGCAACTCATGCGCGGGCCGCGGCTTACGACGCGCGCGCGCCACGGGGGCCGCGGCCGGCTCGGGCATCGACACGTCGTCCTGAAACATGCGCGACATCTTTGTATCAGTTTTTCGGCAGCGGTACAAGAGGAAAATAGGGGCATGAGCGAGATCGTTCTGGCGCTGACCACGCTTCCCGGCGACTTCGACGCGACCAAGCTGGCGCACGAGCTGGTCGGGTCGGGCTTCGCCGCCTGCGTCAACATCCTGCCCGCGGTGAAGTCGGTCTACACCTGGGACGGCCTGCCGCAAACCGACCAGGAGCAGCAGCTCTTCATCAAGACGACCACCGACCAGATCGATGCTCTCTGGGACGCCCTCCGCGCCCGTCACCCCTACGACGTGCCCGAATTCATCGTCGTACCCGTCATCGACGGCAGTCAGGATTACCTCAGGTGGGTCGAGCGCAGTCTTGGGCCAAAAACCGAGTCTTGATCGCTCGACCTCTCAGCTCACCCCGGGCTTCTAAGTTCACGCGAGGTTCAGCCGAGCGCCTGCGCGAGGTCCTCTTTGAGGTCTTCGATGTCCTCGATCCCCGCGGAGATGCGGACGAGGCTGTCGCTGAGCCCGATCGCCGCGCGGCGTTCGGGCGGGACCGAGGCGTGGGTCATCGTTGCCGGATGGCAGACGAGGGTCTCGACGCCCCCGAGGCTCTCGGCGAGCGTCATGAGCTTGAAGCGGTTGAGGACCGCGCGCGCTTCGTCGGGCGAGCCGACCTCGAAGGAGAGCATCCCGCCCCAACCGTTGGGCATCTGGCGCCTGGCCAGGTCGTGCTGCGGGTGGCTGGGCAGCCCCGGGTAGAGCACGCGCGTCACGCGGGCGTGTGAGGCCAGAAATGTCGCGAGCGCCATCCCATTGGCCGAGTGCTGGGCCATGCGGAGCGGCAGCGTCTTCGTGCCGCGCAACACCAACCAGGAGTCGAACGGGCTCAGAATCGCGCCGGCGGCGTTCTGGATGAAGCGCAGCCACTCGATGTCCTCGTCGCGGTTCGCGATGACGACCCCGCCCACGGAGTCGCTGTGGCCGTTGAGGTACTTGGTCGTGCTGTGGACGACCAGGTCAGCGCCAAACGCCAGCGGGCGCTGCAGGCACGGGCTGGCGAACGTGTTGTCCACGACCAGCGACGCCCCTCGGCTGTGCGCCATCTTCGCGACTGCGGAGAGGTCCGTGATCCGCATCACCGGGTTGGTCGGCGTTTCGACGAAGACGAGCTTGGTCTGAGGCGTGAACGCACGTTCGGTGGCGCCGAGATCGGACGTGTCGACGTAGCTGAACGTCAGCCCATACCGGCGCAGCACCTTGTCGAACAGCCGGAACGTCCCGCCGTACGTGTTATCCGTGACGATGACGTGATCGCCGCTCGCGAGGCGCGCGGCGATGGCGTTGATCGCGGACATGCCGGACGCAAACGCAAATGCGGCGCGGCCGCCTTCGATCGCGGCGAGGTTGGCTTCGACTGCCGCGCGCGTCGGATTCTGCGTGCGCGCGTACTCGAAGCCCTTGTGCTTGCCGACCTCTTCCTGGGCGTAGGTGGCCGTCTGGAAGATCGGCGTGATGATGGCGCCCGTCGACGGATCGGGTGTTTGACCGGCGTGCAGGCAGATGGTGGCGAATCGTGCGCGTTCGGTGAGTTTCATCGCGGCTCGGGCGTCTACGATAGTCTGCTATGATTCGATTCGCAACCGACCAAACCACGTGAGCCGCGAGGGACGTTCGACCAGCGCACGCTCGGCCCCCACCAATTCGTCGGCGCTTGCAACCGCTGGTGGAATGACGCCGCCTCCGCGCCAGCTGAATCTGCTGCACACGCTGACGGGCCGGCTGGCGCTGCTGTCCGGCGCGCTCTGGCTCGTGCTCGTCCTCGTGCAGCGCCTCGTCGCGCTGCCGCCGTTGCTCGAGATCTTCCGCAAGGTCAACTCGCTCGCGCTCATCGGATCGACCGCGTGGCTCGTCGGCCTGATCATCGCGCGCAACCGCCTCCGGCTGCTCTGGCGCGTGCGGCGGAAGCTGATCTTGTCGTACGTCTTCATCGGGCTCTTTCCCGTCGTGCTGGTCGTCGTCTTCACGCTGGCGGTGGCCTTCGTGTTCTACACGGAGGTCGCGACCTACATGTTCAATGAGGGCTTCAGCGATCTGACGGACAACGTGCAGCAGTTTGCCGAGACGTCGGCGATCGAGATTGGCCGGAGCCCGGCGACCGTCGAATCGGCGATCGGGCGCAAGGTCGCAAACCTCAAAGAACAATTCTCTGAGCTCTCGATGGCGGTCGTGCCCGTCCAGTCGCGCGGGGCCGGGGTCGTCGCCGCGGGTCCGTGGCAGCACACGCCGCCGCCGTCGAGCGTGCCCGAGTGGGTGGCGCTCGCGCGCGGGTTCCACGGCGTCGTGCCTGTCGCCGGGAGCGCCGGCACCGACGCGCACCTCGTGATTCGTGCGGCAGTTCTGACGGCCGACGGCACGCGCATGGTGCTCGCCGACCTGCCGGTGGATACCGACGTCATCACGCGGCTGCACGACCGGACCGGCACCGAGATCCGCGGCATCACGCTGCGCGACCTGGGCGGCGACACCAGTTTCGGGAACCGCTCGGCGGCCAGCCCCGGGATTCTCTCAGTGTTCCAGCATACGGTCGCCTCGATGGACTCCCGCGATTGGGAGACCGGCCGCGTGGTGCCGGCGTGGATCGGGCTCGACGCGCCGGTCGGGCGGCTGCTCCAGCGGCTGGCCGCGGCGCAATCGGCCAGCATGTCGTCGCCGTTCGGAACGAGCCCGCTCCAGGCCGGTCTGATCTCCCTGCTGACGGTGGTGGGCGTCCTCTTCCTGATCATTCAGGGATCGGCGCTCTTCATGGGCGCGACGCTCGCGCGTATGATCACGTCCGCCGTGCACGAGCTCTTCACGGGAACGGAGCGGGTCCAGCAGGGCGACTTCGCTCACCGCGTCAACATCACGTCGCGCGACCAGTTGGGCGATCTCTCCGAATCGTTCAACCGCATGAGCGCGAGCATCGAGCACCTGCTGCACGTCCAGCGTGAGAAGCAGCGGCTCGACGACGAGCTGCGCATCGCGCGAGAGATCCAAAAGTCACTGCTCCCGGTCGAGCCGCCGGCAATCGACGGCCTCGGCATCGCGGATCTCTGCGAGCCGGCGCGCGAAGTGGGCGGGGACTACTACGACTTCTTCGACATCGGGCCGCGGCAGCTCGGGGTGCTCGTGGCCGACGTCTCGGGCAAGGGCACCTCCGCCGCGTTGTACATGGCCGAGCTCAAGGGGCTTATGCTCGCGCTCAGCCACACCCATCGATCGCCGCGGCGGCTCCTGATCGAAGTCAACCGGCTGCTCTCGGCGCACCTCGACAACCGCAGCTTCATCACGATGACCTACGCCATCGTCGATCTCGAGCGCGGCACGTTGACGTCCGCGCGCGCCGGCCATCCGCCGCTCATCGTCGCGGGCAACGGCGTGTGCGAGGTCGTGATGTCGTCGGGGATGGTCCTCGGCCTGCGGCTGCCGGGTGCCGGGGACCGCTTCGAAGCGGTGCTCGAGGAGCACACGCGGCCGATCGCCGCCGGCGACGTGATCGTCCTCTACACTGACGGCATCACCGAGGCCATGGACCAGAATGGCGAGCTCTTCGGCGACGCGGCCCTCGTGCGAGTCGTAGCCGGGCATCAGCATCTGGACGCCGCCGGCATTCGCGAGCGCGTGCTCCGCGAGGTCAAAGCATTTGTCGGCGACGCCGAGCCGCACGATGATATGACCATGGTCGTGCTCAAGGTCAGGGACGACGCGGCCGCGTAGACAGCTGTGAGCGCCGAACGGACTCCCGGCCCGCCCGTCATCATCTTCCGCACGCACTCGTCGATCGAGGCGGAGGTCGTCTGCGGCCTGCTCGATGCCCACGGGATCGAGTCGAACGTCGGCTCGGCGCTTGCGCGGTCCGTGTTCCCGGTCCGATTCGACCAAACGGAGTTCGCCGTGAGCGTGCCGAGCGGATCGGCGGGGCAGGCGCGCGACTTGATCCGCAGCCACCTCGACGAAGCCGCCGCGGCCGAAGTGCGGCGGATCAGCGACACCCTCGGACCGCTCGAAGAGCGGATCGACTACCACTTCCGCGATCTCGGCCTGCTCGAGCACGCGCTGACGCATCGATCGCGCGCGCACGAGGACGCCTCGGGCGGCGTCATCGACAACGAGTCGCTCGAATTCCTCGGCGACGCCGTGCTCGGCTTCGTCATGGCCGACATGCTCTTCCATCGCTATCCGACGCACAGCGAGGGCTACAAATCCAAAGTGAAGGCGTCGATCGTGTCGGCGGCGTCGCTCACGCGGCTGGCCGAGGACATCGATCTCGGACGCTTCGTTCTGCTGGGGCGCGGGGAAGAGAAGACCGGCGGCCGGCAGAAGCACGCGATCCTCGCCGACAGCTACGAAGCGCTCATCGCGGCGATCTATCTCGACGGCGGCGTCGAGGCCGCCTACGCGTTCATCGTCTCGCAGTTCGGCCCGCTCATCGACGCGGCGGGCGATCACGCCGCGGAGGCGTCGTTCACCGAGGACTGGAAGTCCGCGCTCCAGGAGTGGCTGCAAGCGGAAGGCCGCGGCCTGCCGAGCTACCGCGTCGCCGCCGCCGAAGGTCCCGACCATCGAAAACGGTTCGAGGTCGAGGTGCTGGTCGGCGGCACGGTGTCGGGCCGCGCTGAAGGGCGCTCGAAGAAAGACGCGGAGCAGCAGGCCGCGCGCGCGGCGCTCTTCGCCCTCAAGAAAAAGTAACGATCAATCGATCTCGATGATGCCCGACCCGGGGCCGCCGCCGGATCCTTCGGACGGAGCGGCCGCGACCGTCGCGTGCTCGCGCGCCATCGGCAAACGAGACTTCGCGTACGCGCCGACCTCTCGCACGATCACGTCATCGCTGGGAGGCACGGGCTGCGCATAGAGGCGCACGAAGAGCCGAAGCAGCGGATCGTCGTACGCGTAGCGTTTGCCCTGGAAGGTCACGAGATCGACGTCCTCCAGCCACGAGAGGTAGTCCTTCGTCGAGCCAGGCGTGCGATGCAGATGGTGCGAGATCTCGGTCAGGTTGAGCGGCTCGTCCGAGGCGAGCACGCCGAGGATGGCCTTGAGCGCGCCGTAGCCGCGCGCGCGATGCAGCCTGAACTCGTAGCTTTCGCGGCATCGCGCGGTGAGCCGGCCTTCGGGCGCGAACAGCGCCGCCAGCGCCGCGACCGGATCGATCGCGGGGCCCAAGGTGCCGAGGGCCTCGAGCAGCACGTTGATGTACGCCGCGCGCCCGCCCGTGAGTGCGATCACGGCCGGCGCGATGTCGGCGGCCCAATCGCGGCGTCCGCCGTCGTGCGCGAGTGCGAGCGCGATGGTCTCCTCGACGTCAAGTGCCGGGACGTGCACGACCTCGAAGCGCGCGGGCGCGTCGCGCAGCAGCCGATGGACGCGTTGCGTGAAGCGCGACGCGAGCACGAATCGCGCGGGGCTCGCGGCGAGCCGCGCCACCAGCTCGCGTTGCACGTGGCGCAAGCCCGGGAAATTCTCGAACGTGCGGACGTCGAGGAACTCGTCGAGGAGGAATGTGACGGGCCCGCCATCGCCCGCCACGGCTTGATCGAAGAACGCCAGGAGCCCGTCGAAGGCGGCGCGCGCGGTCGCGGGCGCCGCGGCGAGGCCAGGCCGCCGGAACGCCGACACCGCCGTCACGGCCTGCAGGCAGCGCTCAGGCGTCGTCGCGGCCGCCGCCATGTCGAGGTACTGACTGCGATTGATGCCCGCGAGCCGCACGAGGCGCAGCAGCGCGGACGTGCGGCCGATGCCGCACCCGCCAAGCAGGACCGGAATCCGGCCGGCCTCGAGCGAGGCCAGCACGCGGCGTTCGAGCGCGGGACGTTCGGCGATCATCGCGACGACTCCGGCCGCGTGTTGAGCATCGGCATGCTGATGCCGCGCTCACGCGCGGTGCGAATCGCTTCAGGATAGCCCGCATCCGCGTGGCGCACGACGCCCATGCCCGGATCACACGTCAACACGCGCTCGAGCTTCTCATCCGCCTCGCGCGATCCGTCGGCGACGACGACCATGCCGGCGTGCAGCGAGAACCCGATGCCGACGCCGCCGCCGTGATGTACCGAGACCCACGTCGCGCCGGACGAGGTGTTCAGCAGCGCGTTGAGCACGGGCCAGTCGGCGATCGCGTCGCTGCCGTCGCGCATGCCTTCCGTCTCGCGATTGGGTGACGCGACGGATCCGGCGTCGAGGTGGTCGCGTCCGATCACGATCGGCGCGCGCACGACGCCGCGCCGCACGAGATCGTTCAGCGCGAGACCGAACCTGGCGCGCTCGCCGTACCCGAGCCAGAAGATGCGCGAGGGCAGACCCTGGAACGCGATGCGCTCCCCCGCGAGCCGAATCCATCGGCACAGCCCGTCGTCGTGCGCGAACATCTCGAGCGCGAGCCGATCGGTCGCCCGGATGTCCTCCGGGTCGCCCGAGAGCGCCGCCCAGCGGAACGGGCCCTTGCCTTCGCAGAAGAGCGGGCGCACGTACTCGGGGACGAAGCCGGGAATGTCGAACGCGTTCGCGACGCCGGCCTGCTGCGCCTGCCCACGGAGGTTGTTGCCGTAGTCGAACGTCACCGCGCCGCGCGCTTTCAACGCGAGCATCGCGCGCACGTGCTCGGCCATCGTGGCCATCGACCGCCGGACGTACTCTTCGGGGTCGCGCTCGCGCAGCCGGAGCGCCTCGGCGAACGACAGGCCGTTCGGGACGTACCCAAGGAGTGCGTCGTGCGCTGACGTCTGGTCCGTGAGCACGTCGGGTGTCACCCCGCGCGCCAGGAGGGCCGGCAGAACGTCGGCAATGTTCGCTTCGAGCCCGATCGAGCGCGCGACGCCGCGCCGCTGGTAGTCCGCGGCCCGCGTCAACGCCTCGTCGAGCGAGGCCGCGTCCTCGTCCAGATACTTCGTGGCCAGCCGCCGCGCAATCCGCGACGGATCGACCTCGACGACGAGCGCGACGCCCTCGTTCATGGTGACGGCCAGCGGCTGCGCGCCACCCATGCCGCCAAGACCGGCCGTGACCGTGAGCTTGCCGCGGAGCGATCCTCCGAAATGCTTGCGGGCCAGCGCGGAGAGCGTCTCGTAGGTGCCCTGCAGGATGCCTTGCGTGCCGATGTAGATCCACGATCCGGCGGTCATCTGGCCAAACATCGTCAGCCCGCGGTCCTCGAGATCCCGGAACGTCGTCCAGTTGGCCCACGCCGGGACGAGCAGCGAGTTGACGATGAGGACGCGGGGCGCCCACGCGTGCGTGCGGAACACGGCGACGGGCTTGCCCGACTGCACGACGAGGGTTTCGTCGTGATCGAGCGACTTGAGCGACGCGACGATCGCGTCGAACGCCTCCCAGCTGCGCGCGGCCTTGCCGGACCCGCCGTACACAACGAGATCCTCGGGGCGCTCGGCCACATCCGGGTCCAGATTGTTCATCAGCATCCGGAGGGCGGCTTCTTGAGGCCAGCCCTTGCAGGCGAGCGTCGTGCCCCGCGGGGCGCGGACGAGACGAGAGGTTACAGGCATCGCGTTCAACGACCAGCGCATCACTGTCAGCGGACAAACGCGCGAGCCGGCCGGGGAAGTCAGCACTCTAAAGAACGTTGCGAGTGGCTGTCAACAATTGACAAGAGCCCGGCAGGGGCGCACGTCCGCCCGCGCCCTATCGTGAAGCCTTTTCGCCTTGCCTTGTCTACATCTTTCTTCAGACAATCCCCGCACGCGCGGCGCGTCACCGCCGCCCCATGGGGTTTTCGCTCCTCGACTACGGCGTCCTCATTCTCTACCTCGCCGGCATTACGGCGTTCGGCACGCGCTTCCGTCGCGCGCAGCACACGGTCGCCGACTACTTCATCGGCGCACGCAACATCCGCTGGTGGGTGATCAGCCTCTCGATCGTCGCGACCGAGACGAGCACGCTCACCCTCGTCGGCGTGCCCGCGATTGCGTTCGCGACGCTTCCACGGCCCGAGCTCGGCGGCAACCTCACGTACCTGCAGGTTGTGCTGGGCTACATGGTGGCGCGCGTGCTGATCGCCGTGCTGTTCATCCCGGCGTACTTCTCCGGGAACATGCTGACGGCGTACGAGCTGCTCAATCGGCGCTTCGGCGCGGCGGCCAAACACGTCACGGCGTCGCTGTTTCTCGTCATGCGGCCGCTCGCGGAGGGCGTGCGGGTGTTTGCCGCGTCCCTCGTGCTGAGCGCGGTGATTTCCGCGAGCCTGCCGGACCTGCCGCACCTCTGGCTGTGGTCGATTCTCATCGTCGGGGGACTCACGCTCGTGTACACGTTCGAGGGCGGCATCACGGCGGTGATCTGGACCGACGTGATCCAGCTCGTCATCTACCTGGGCGGCTCGCTCCTCGCCGCGTTCGAGCTGCTGCGGCTGATTCCCGGCGGCTGGAGCACGGTCCTGGATGTGGCGGGGCGCGCCGGCAAGCTCCAGGTGCTCTCGTTTTCGTGGGATTGGACCGTGCCGTTCACGTTCTGGGCCGGGCTCATCGGCGGGACGTTCCTGACGATGGCGTCGCACGGCACCGATCAGCTGCTCGTCCAGCGGCTCCTCACGTGCCGCACCGCGCGTGACAGCCAGAAGGCGCTGATTCTGAGCGGCGTCGTCGTCTTCGCCCAGTTCGTGCTGTTCCTGATGGTCGGGCTGCTGCTGTTCACCTTCTACACGTTCAACCCGATGCCGGCGATCGTGACGAACGACGAGATCTTTCCCGCGTTCATCGTCCGCAGCCTGCCCCACGGGATTTCCGGACTGGTGATCGCGGCGATCTTCGCCGCGGCGATGTCCAACCTCAGCGCGTCGCTCAACTCGCTGGCGTCAACCACGGTGATCGATTTCTACGCGCCGCTCGCCGGCGGCACGGTGGAGGGCCCGCGACTGCTGCGGCTCTCGCGCTGGCTCACCGCGGCGTGGGGCGTCGTGCTGGTCGGCATCGCGATCCTCGCGCGCGGCTGGGGGTCGGTGTTCACGACGGGCCTGACGATCGCGTCGATTGTCTACGGCCCGATGCTCGGCGCGTTTCTCCTCGCGCGCCTCTCACCGCGCGCGACGCAAACGGGCGTGCTCTCAGGGATCGCGTTCTCGCTCGCCACCATGATCCTCGTGCGGCTGTTCACGCCGCTCGCGTGGACGTGGTACGTGATGGTGGGGACGGTCGTGTGTATGGGAGTGGGATACGTGGTGAGTCGAGTCTGGTCAAGTTAGAAGTCAGAAGTTCGAAGTTGGAAGTTTCGGAGAGACACGCG
>Ga0310810_10011566_pt1 | contig 10311 bp, 9 predicted proteins | sample NCmetagenome_FD_207641 | JGI IMG/M metagenome (GOLD analysis project Ga0310810, IMG submission 207641) | Soil microbial communities from experimental microcosm in Duke University, North Carolina, United States - NC | ecosystem: Engineered > Artificial ecosystem > Soil microcosm > Unclassified ...
TGGGCTTCGAGGCGCGGTTTGCCGGCGGTGGCATCAAACCAGCCGCCATCGTGGAACGTCTTGCCATGGGCGAAAATTATTCTCTTTACCGTCGCCGGTTCATCCAATTTGACCTGAAACCAGTCCTCGTCGGCTGTCTGGCCGTCGAAGGTGACGACCAACGATTGCAGATCGTCGTCGATAATCGAGCCAGTGACATTGCCAGGGCGTGAACGGCTCTCATCCGCGTCCAGCAAGAGGTTCCCGCTGCCGGACTCCTGCGGCAGCGGAAGCCAGATTTTATACTGCGAGCCGGTTTCGCCGGCATCAGCAAAAGGAATCAGGCGGACCTCAAGCGGCGTGCCGCGCTTGCAAGCCTTAGTGGTCCGGCGGGCAACCGCATTGACCCTATAGACTTGGGCTGCGGGCCAGGTTTTCAATGTGGCAGGCGCAGGTTCCGGTCGAACCTTCAGTTGAGCGAGTTCCACGCCTGCTGCTGCGACTGCACCAACACTCAAAGCATCTTGATGGCCCTTTTCATCGTTTAATCCCAGGAGGGCATCGTCCGCCGCGAGCACAAGCGGCCCGTAAAGGATGGCCACTTTGCCTTCGTTGAGGTGATTTCCGACTATCACCCGGGGTTCCAGCTTTAATGCGAGATCAACACGATCGCCCTGTTTCCAGGTCCTCCGAATTGTAGCGTAACCATCCGGCCCCGGAGCAGCATGTGTCTTCTTGCCGTTAACCTGAACGGAATCACTTCGGCACCAGCCCGGTATGCGCAGTTTTACCGAAAACATCTCCGGACGTTCGGGCTCTAGAGTCAAGTGTATCTCGCCGCTGCTCGGATAAAGCGTTTCAGTCCGGATGGTAACTCCGTTGTTGTCTCGCAGTTTCACCCTGGCGGTGCTGGTATCGTAGAGATTTACGACAAGGCCATCGGCGTCGGTGCTGAGGGCGAAGGTCGGGATCAAAGCGACACCGCGCGGGCCGCTCGAGAGACAGCAGTGGCCGTCGAGTGTGCTGCTGTAGGGTTTTTTACCTTCCATCTGAACGTAATAACCCCAAGCCGAACCGTCACAACGTTGTGCGCCGAATAATTGGTTGAGCACGACTCTCTCGAGCTGATCGGCGAAGCGCGCTTCGCCGGTCAGGCGCAGCAGTTGGGCATTGAACTGCAGCCAGGTGACGGTGACGCAGGTCTCGCCGACGTTGTTCACGTTGGGCAGATCGTAGTTATCGTGAAAAAGTTCCCCGTAACTGGCGGTGCCGGTGAGATAAAGTCGATTGGCGACGATGTCCTGCCAGGCGTTGAGGCATGCCTCCAGAATGATCGGATCGTTAACCGTGCGGTAGTATTCCAAAGCGCCGTTCAGGCACGATAGCATTTCGTAAGCCTTGCCGTTACCGACCTTATCGACCCGCTTGAGCGTGCGCAGCGTGGAAATGATTTTTGGGCCATTCGGTTGTTCCCAGGCCCTGAGGATGTATTTGCAGAAATCGAGATAACGCGGCTCACCGGTTAAACGATAGAGTAATACCATGGGCTCGAGCACGCTGGTTGGGGCCATACCGACATGCCAGCCGGCTTTCAAAATGTCCCGTTTGCCTGGTTCGTCCCCGAATGTGTTGCAAAGCAGATCGGCCATGCGTCTGCAGGTCGTCAAGGGAGCGTCGTTCCCCGTGTAGCGCATGTAGGTGATCAGCCCGATCAGATTGTATTTGTGCGCCCACACATCCCATTCTGTCCAACGGTCCTTATCCAGGTATGTGCCGAGATAGCCGTCTTCAAGCTGACACTTCATCAGCTCCGATACTACGTAATCCAATTGTTTGCGCAGAGCCGCGTCCCCGGTATTTACCCACGCCAGGGTTGCCGCATGCAACCATTTGCCGACATGTTCACCGTCCCACGCCTGGCGCCCCGGACGTTTGCGGTAGCCTTCCAGCAGGCGGGCTGGGTCCAGCTTCACCAAACGATTCGCCTCATTGGCTTCGATGCGGCTGCCTACCCAACCACTGAGATGCACCCGATCGGGTATTTGAGATGTCTGCCGATCGGCAACCGCGGGGGTAATCTTATCGGGCATGACAGTCACCTCCGCTAAGACGGATATCCCAGGGATGATAAATATCAGTGGAAGCAAGGCCGGCATTTGGAGCAAGATCTGAAGAGAAGTTCGTTTCATAGCGAGATCCTACATGTCGACAGTAACCGAAGCGTGCCAACGAAGAAAGCCAAAAGGCAGAATGCGACCGGCCCACTCTGCCGGAAGATGCTGATGCTCGTTGCTAAGTTGTCTAACAGAGAAACACCTAGCCTACAAATTAGGACAGTGAGACAGCTTGGCTTAGCCGAAGGGGTGGTTACTCAGCTTACCAAGCAGCGGATCCCCTCTCTTCACCTTTGCTCCGGCTGTCCGATCGAGAAGGTTTCGTGCCAGAGATCGAGCGTCGCGCGCAAACTGTCGAGCCATGGTAAAACGCGCTTTTCGAGGGCGTTGGATAACGGCAGCGCATCGGCTGACCAGCAAGTCTGGTCTACTTCCTTAAGAATGGCGGCCAATTGCTCCAGTTGCCATTTACGTAATTGCATCAAGGAAGCGCTGCCTTTGGCTGGAGCACAAAAATTCGCCGGGATTAAGCTAAGAGTCACCAGTGGCTGTTTCAGGTCGCGCGCCAGGTCCCACCAATGCTCACGGGCTTGCCGACTGCTGTTGATGAGCACAAAAGTAACCGCCGTCGCAACCTGTTCCCGGGCTTGTAATAATTGTTGTCTCGCGGTGGCTAAAAGTTGGAGCGGCACATGGGCCAAATCGATGCTCTTAGCCTCCACGCGCGCGAAGGACTTGACCTGGTGCAGCGATTCACCCGTCCAGAGCGAGCGGCCATCGACGTAAAAAGCACAAAGGATCCGTTGCTTTTCCAGGGCTTTCCGTTCGAGGTAAGAGCGGATGGCGGTTATACTGGATCGAAGTGCGGGCAAGACGATGGGTTCACCGTCTAAAATTACCTCCACGCGGGCGTTGGGTTTGGATGAGCGACGTAAGTCTGAGTGCATCTGCAATTCTCGCGTCCTTGGTGTGCAAGAAACGTGCCTATCGCGCCCCCCCCAGTTTGCAACGTATAAGGCCTTGTACGTCACTGAACGCCTGCATTCGTTCTAACGCAGGCGTTCAGTCGACACAGCTTTTGGCGCACTCAGCGCTTAGCTGCCTTTTTCCATCTTCTCGCCAGCTGCTTCCCACCCTGAGATACCTGCCGTGAGGTGTTTCACGTTTTTGTAGCCCAAGTCCTTTGCGGCTTTGGCGGCTGTCTGGTAGGCAGTGCACTTTGGTCCGCCACAATATGCGACGATTAGTGCGTTTTTATCTTTCGGCAGCAAACTCGCCAGTTTTGCTTTGTTGGCGGTAAAATCAATCGCCCCGGGTATATGCCCTTGTTTGTACGAGTCGGTGCCATTGACGTCGAGAAGCGTGACGTTTTTGGAAGTCATCGCGGATTTCAGGTCCTTGATTTCAATGTCCGGATAATGGACGGCATACACGGCCATTGTCACCAGGGTCGATGCGCAAAGAGCGGCTAGCAATTTCTTCATAGTATTAGTTCTTATGTTCTTTTGTATAACTGACAGCCCAAAATGGCACAAGTCAGAAAAATTTCCAGCGGTTGGGTCCGCTCCCAAGCGCGTCGCCTCGCCTGTGGCAGGGCGCGGCGTCCTGCCGTGTTGTTTCAATAAAGCGGGTGTACAAAAAGAGCCCGCCGGAATGGCAGGCTCGAGGTTTCCGCCGGGCAGGATACCCGGCAAGACGGCAGACGGGGAATCCGCCGCTACAATAATTCCCCGTTTTACTTCTTGGCTATTTCGATTTTGGTCAACGTCAATTTCTGCTTGCCATCTACTTCTGCGACCGTGCCTTTGGCGACGACTTTTTTGGCCCCGTGGCAAACATCATCATGGAAGGCCTTGCTGACATCGTTATCCACCAGGTAGTAAGTGGTTGTTTTTCCGGCCTTGGTGGTTTGAATTACGGTCTTACAGGCATCCCCCTCGTGAAGCATGCACATGGCACATTTCGCGTCGCCTTGGATTGTAACTTCTTTGTCCTTGGCCATCGCTGTGGTTGTGCTCAAGGCCCAGGCCAGAACCGTCGTGGTCGCGATCGCTGCAATTACTCTTTTCATAGTAGAATAGAATGCTCTGGTTGTTGATGTTGCTATGACTTTCGCTGTAATGTTCGATGCAAAGGTCAGAATGTCAATTGCCCGAATGTATTTCTCAAACGTGCCTCTCACATTGACGCTTTTGTTTGGCGCTTGGATTGGCCTCTTTCAGTCCGCCCTTTCGGAGGATGCACCCCGGGTGCTTGAGCTTTGGCCCGGGAAAGTTCCGGATGAGAGCCGCGACATCGGACCGGAACAGATGCGCATGTCACCAAAGCTCGACCTGAAGCAGGTTGAGGTCACGGAACCGACCCGGATGATTACACGGGTGAGCAAGCCGACTATCACCATCTGCTCACCCGCGAACGTCACAAACAAAGGAACTGCAATCGTGGTTTGCCCTGGGGGTGGATATTGGGACCTGTATTGGCAACTGGAAGGAGAGGAAGTGGCGTCCTGGCTTAATTCACTTGGGGTGACCGCAGTTATTCTCAAGTATCGCGTCCCGCGCCGGCCTGACGAGCCGGAACGAGAACCGGCCCGTCGCCCGTTGCAGGACGCCCAGCGCGCGGTCAGCTTGCTTCGCAGCAAAGCGGCGCAATGGCACGTTAACCCGCAGCGGATCGGTATTATTGGATTTTCGGCTGGCGGGCACCTGGCGATTGCGACCGCAACAAACTTCGAGCGTCGAAATTACGAGCCCGTCGATGAGATTGATGCGGCAAGTTGTCGACCCGACTTTGCTATCCTGGTTTATCCCGGCTATCTCAAAACCAAGGATAAGGATGAGCTCGCACCCGGTTTGCGCATTCCGACCAATACACCTCCGGTTTTTCTCGTGCACGGAAGCGACGACATCATTAGTCCGCCGGAGCAGAGCGTCGTGATGTATCTTGCTTTGAAGCGCGCCGGGATTCCCACTGAGCTGCACATCTATTCCTCCACAACTCATGATTTCGGTGTTCGCACCAATGCCCGGCCGTACTCCGCGTGGACTGGGGCTTGTGCATCCTGGCTGCGCGACCAGGGATTTCTCAACGTGAGCTCGAAAAGCGGCCTTTAAGACAGTTATGGCATACGACCGCGCAGATTACGATTATAGCACCGACACCGAACCGCTCCCGAAAGGACATGCCGGCACACATATCGGAATGTTTCTCGCCTGGGCAGCGTTTAATGGGTTGTTAAACGATCTTCACGAACAGAATTCGGCGGAGCTTTTGGGGCGGCTGCGGAAGCGGCAAATCACCGGCCGCCAATTCTTCGAGGGCGCATGCAAAGAGCAGTTTGCGGAGAAAGACTTGAATGTGGAAGGCAACGCTTTTGCCGAATACTACTACCGCGATTCGGCCGGCGAGCGCGGCGTTTATTTCGCGGATTACAAGAAACTTCTCACTGCGACGTTACCGAGCTTTTGGCATGTCGCCGATACCTGGGAAAATTACGAAAAAATTGCACCCGTCATTACTCGGCGCTACGAGGAATGGAAAAACCCACCCCGGAAGCGCTGGTGGCAATTCTGGAAGTAATTGGCGACCTCAACACGAGGAAGCGGGGAGAACCTCTTTGTTCATCCATCAATCTGGCGTCGGGGCAATCTTTTTTACTTGGCTGGACGCACGCGAGAAAGGGCTCCGACCAGGACCAGCGCGGCGCCCAATGCGCAAACGATCGATGCGCCGGTTGGCAGGTCGTGTTGGTAGGAGAAATAGAGGCCGACGACGCTCGCGAGGGTGGCTGTAAGCCAGCCGATCAGGAGTCGGGCCGACAACGACTCGGCCAGCAGATTCGCGCAGATGGCCGGAACGATCAGGTAGGAAAAGATCATCAGGACTCCGCCAATGTGCACGAAGCTGGTCACGACGAATCCAAACAGGACGTAAAAGAGAAAATCCCAGCCACGGACGGAAAGTCCCTCGGCGATTGCGCGCTCAGGTTCGAAGGAGAGCATCAAGAAGCGCTTGCGAAAGACGAAGTGGATGATGCCGATGACGACGTAAAGCCCAAATGCACGGAATACTTCGCCTGGCCTGACGAGGAGGATGTCCCCGACCAAGGTGCGCTTAAGCTCCTCATCGCCTTCGGCGCTTTGGCTGAGGAGCAAAATCGCGGCAGCCGCGGCGACGACGTAGACAATGCCGATCAACGCTTCCTGGGGCACGCGATGATCCTGCGAGCGTGTCAGGGTAAAAATCGCGGCACCTATGAAGGTGAAACCCAGCGACCAGCCATACGCTTGCCAGTCGTGCGGTTCGTGTTTGAGGAGGATGGCGAGGCAGAGGCCGAGGGCGGCGACCTGGGCGAGGGCAAGGTCGACGAAAATGATTTCGCGGCGGACGATGTGGAGGCCGTAATAAACAAGGATGCCCGGTAAGAGGAGGCACGCAATCAGCGGCCAGAACATGATGGAAAGGGCCTCGCTCATGGGAAGTGACGGCGAACTTCGAACATCGAACGCTGAACATTGAACATCGAACCAGGAACACGATCACCTAGTTCAACGTTCGGTGTTCGATGTTCAATGTTCAATGGTGTCTTTTCTGCGGCAATTATGATGCCTGGTTCCATACTCATTTGGCTGAAGCGGCATCTTTATTGCCGGCGAGGGCTTTGGCCAAGGCATTGACATCGTAGTCCATCAACTCGAGGTAGCCGCTTTCGGTTCCCTTCACGCCCCCGGGAAATTGGGAGGCATCAACAACCGTGGCCCCGGTTTCGGCGGCGACGGTCTGCGCGGTTTTTCGGTTTTGATAGGGTTCGACGAGAATTGGGCGGATGTGCTCGGTGCGCATCTGGAGGATGACCTCGGCGAGGTGGACCGGGGTGGGCGGGATGCCGGGTTTGGGTTCAAGGAACAGGTCGATCTTAAGATTGAAGCGGTGGGCTAAATAGGGCCAGCTGTCATGATAGGCGACGACTCGCTGTCCTTTGTAGGGCGCGAGCAGCTTGTCCCACTCGGCGAGTTTTGAATCCAGCTGGGTAGTGAACTTTTTCAAGTTCGCCTGAAAAACGGTGGCCGATTTCGGATCGAGCGCTGAAAACGCTTCGGCAATGTGCTGCGCGACAATTCGCGCGTTGGCGGGGTCAGTTAAAAAATGGGGATTACCGGCGGCATGGATGTCGCCCTTGGAGCGGTCGAGTGTGGCGGGGACTTCGAGCAACTCAATGCCCTGGTTGCACGCGATGTGGCCGGGCGCACCGACGACCAGACGTTGGTTGCGGGCCTGGTCCAACAGCGCGGGGAGCCAGCCGATCTCGAGGTCGGCCCCGCCTTCGATCAAGGCATCGGCGCGATTTAGTCTGGCGATGAAGCTTGGTTTGGCATCGACGAAGTGAGGGTCCTCGGTGGGTTTGGCCAGCGTTGTGATCGAGACTTCGGGGCTGCCGATCGCCTCGGCAATGGACGCAAAGTCGGGCGTGGTGACAACTACGTTTAGCTTTGCCGACCCGCAGGAGCAGGCGCAGGCGAAAACGACCATCGCCAGCAGGGGTGTGATTTTTGGTTTGATGTTATTCATAGTAGAAGAGCGATTGGCAGCGAGACGACGTCTGAACTCGCGGGCGTAGATGCCTGCGTGACGTTCTGGGGGTCTGGACTCCAACGCCAGGTATTTAAAATTTGTGTGCACCGTGCGCTCCTAAGAGGAACTCAACCTGGAACCAGACCGAATGCTCGGTTCCAAACAATTCCCCATGATCATAGTTGTATTGCACCCGCAGCTTGGAAAATTCGCTGGGGTAGAAAGAAATATCAGGTGAGATCCGTGTCCGCTCGCCGCGGAAAACATCCTGCGGATCGTATGCGCCGGTGTTGCCATTGACATATTCCCCACGAAGGCCGGCGACCCAGCGGAGTTTGAACCCCCACAAAACCTGCGAGTAAAACCCCCAGTCGCGGAGGTTTTCCGAGGGAAGTCCGACGGATGGATCTGCCCCGGCGCCGAATCGCCGATACAACGCCTCGGTTTGCCACGACACGAACGGAAATCCGCCTTGTGAATTTCGTGCCTTCCATTTCCAGTAGATATCGCCGCCGTAAATTTCGGTGCGGGCCTCGGCGGCGGTATTGTTTGGGCCAAACGCGCCGGAGGCACCGACGACGAGTGTTTGTAGATCGGTGAGGTCAAATGAAGAAGAAATCCGGGCGACATAAAGCAGGTCCTGGAGACCGCGTAAGTTACGGTCCAGGGTCGTCCGACCGTGGAATCGGTCGACGCCCATTATTTCGTCGCCTGGGTTTCGGAAACTGAAAGCGGTCGACCCTTGTCCATCGAGGACGCCCAGGGTTACCTCGCTATAAAATGGAGTAGGGGCGAGCCAGGAGAGTTGCGCGCCGAGGTTGCGCAAGCCATCTGGCCCGAAGGTGCGCGTGAGGATGAGGGGCGAGTCGACGAAGGCCCATTGATGGGGGTGCTGTGAATTTTGACGGCCAAACGCGGTAAAAAATTGACCGGCCTTTACCTGTAAATTGGCCGGCAGCGCGGTGGTCTGCAGGTAAGTCTCTTCGAGTTCAATGCTCGTCTCGTTGTTTTTATCAAGCTTTAGAACAATGTTGCCGAAGCCTTTGAAATAAGGATCGACGGCACCGTCGACGGCAATTTCGGCGTTGCGCATTGAGAAGCCGCGCTTAATCGGATCGTGATCGCCCAGCTCCAGGAATTGACTCGGATCTGAATCGGTGGACCACCCGGCATCGAGCAATGCGTCGAAGCTGATGTTCATATAGGCTGAGCCGGCTCGAGCAATGGTCAGTGGCGCGGTGGGGGAGAAGCCGGTGGGCGGGGCGGCGGGGGCAGGCGCCTGGGCGGTGGACGGGGGCTGATTGCTGGCTAATTGGGCGGCAAGTTCCTGTTCGAGTTTCTTCTTCTCGACTTCGGCGGCTTGCTGTTTCATCAGCTCGTCGAGCTTTTGAGTGAGGGCGTCGATTTGCTGGCGTTGTTCCTTTTGTGTCTTTTCAAATTGCTGCTGTAAGTCGCGCAATTGCTTTTTTAATTGTTCGACCTCGTTGGTTGGCTGTGCATCAACTGGTGTCAGCGACGTACAGCAGGCACCCAGCGTCAGAATGAACCCAGTGTAAAAGGTTCCGGTTCTCAGGACCGGCTGGGACTTCAAAGTGATTTTCCCAAAGCTCATACCAGTTTGTAATAACGTGCGACCACACCATAACAACGCGCAAGGTTTACTACAGCAGACACACTGCACCGACGCCAATTGGATCAGCGAGCGGGCGGTGCGCGGCTAGGGGAAAGACGGTGATCGCCGGCAGCGACGAAGAAAAAGTTGGCTTGCCGGATACCAAAGAGGACGAAGAGCACAAGGACGGCACAGGCCAATGCGATGTCGGTGGCATTGACCTGGCCTTTGGCAAAAGAGCAAAGGAGGCAGAGATGGTGATTGGCGGAGCCGTTCTGGTGGAGTGTTTGATGCAGGAGATGGGTCGCCGACAAGGTGGTTGCGACCAGGAGCAGCAAAGCCAGCAGACCGGCCAATGCCTGGCGCGGCATCATGCCAGTGGCCTCAAGTGTTCTTGCCTGTTCCACTCGTATGCGTGCAATCAAGCACAGCAGACCCGCACAGGCAAGGCCGAAGTGCTTATTTGTGGGCAAATCTGACCAGCGATCCTCCGCATTAGAGCTTCGAATTCGTGCTGGCGATAAGCACTTGCCGCCTGGGGCAACAAAGCTACGAACGAAGCGGTTGAGGACTCCTTGCTTAAGGAATCAATCGCCTTCCGAAGTTCCGCGCGTGAGTAACGATGTTACTGATTCAGGGCACCCCGATGACGCGATAGAAACGCCGGGGATCAGTTCCTGGATCGACCGAAATCTGTGCCGTGTCCTTTGAGGCAAGCACCGGATCGCCTATGGGGACCCAGTCTGCCTGGTTCAGCTCCGTCATGTACTGGACCTGGTAATATTGATTGGGCGTGGCATTCCAGGGAATCACCACTCGGCCATTGGCCAGACCAAGGGAGCCGATCACAAACGCTTGAGGTAGATAGATGATGGCCATCTTCCTGTCCAACATTCGCTGAACATTCGGCAGTGAACTTGTCAAATCGAGCCGGTTATTTGAAAAATCGAGATAGGGAAAGCTCGCGCACCCGGACAGATCCGGCAGAGTCCCACTCAGCAGATTGTCCGCGAGTGAACACCAGGTCAGATTCGA
>Ga0310810_10011567_pt1 | contig 10311 bp, 5 predicted proteins | sample NCmetagenome_FD_207641 | JGI IMG/M metagenome (GOLD analysis project Ga0310810, IMG submission 207641) | Soil microbial communities from experimental microcosm in Duke University, North Carolina, United States - NC | ecosystem: Engineered > Artificial ecosystem > Soil microcosm > Unclassified ...
GACGTTGTTCCCGAGGAGTCCGACGCCAAGTCGACCGGTGATCTGGTCGGGCGTGAAGCGCCAGCCGCTCGCCACGTGGTTCGCCTGAAGTTCGGCTATGAACTGGTCGAACGTTTCGTTTCCGTTCTTCACGCACGCGTTCGGATCCTGCAAGGCGGCGTCGAACGACGCCGGGTCGCATCGGTCGTGCGCGACGATGGCCCCGGCGTGCTGGTCCTCCTTGCTGAACGCAACCGTCGGGTTCGGCGAACGAGTCACTTCGGTTGGAGCTCGTTGTTCGCCGCAGGCGGCGAGTGTCAGGACACTGAAGGCCGCTAACGCGAGCACCGGGAAGTTTTGCCGCTGCATGAGCACCTCGCCGTTGGGTGGGTTGCGCACCGCGTCAACCAGCGCTGGACGCGGGGCGTGGACGCTAGGTGCCACCATGATTCACCCGCAACTAACTCACGGCGGACGCCTGCGCGCGTGCGGCAAACGGTGGGAATCCAAAGGCAGGTGCTTCTGTCACCGCGAGCGCGGTTGTCATCCCGAGCGCGGTTGTCATCCCGAGCGCAGCGAGGGATCCTCATCGTCCGGATAGAGAGCTCTCTTTCGGGATGATGAGGATCCCTCGCCTGACGGCTCGGGATGACACACTTCGTTGTCGCCTGTCGCCTGTCGCCTGTCTCAACCGCCTGTCCCGAATTGGTGCGTGTACTTCACAATGAATGACCGCGACTGCGGGTGCACCCAATCGAAGAACCCGTCCGCCACCTGGCCTTCGTTGAATACAACGAAGAGTCCGGTGCCTGCAGTGTTGAGCCAACCGAAGCGCGCGTTCGCCGTCCACGCCCGCGCCTGGTTGTTGTACTGAATCAGTGACTGGACGAGGATGCGCGGCGTGAAGAAGTAGGCGAAGCGCGTTCCGATCAGATAGCGAACGAAATCACCCTGATCGAGATGCACGTCGTTGTAGTCGACGAGCAGCGATGACGTAAACGACGCGCCTTCGCGCATCACGATCGTCGCGCTGCCGCCATTTCGGTGTCCGTTGTAGAACGGCCCGAAGTCGCCGCGCAGCGTGAGCGAGACCGGCGCGCTCGGATTGGTTGACGCGTCGAGACCGATGCTGGGGTAGTCGTAGCTGCCGATGGGCAGGACAACGCCTGGAGCAATCTCGAATGGGCTCTGCAGGCCCTCGTGGTAGATGTTGAGCTCGGGACCAAACCGGCCGCTGTTCGCGAATTCGACTTCGGTGAGGTCGATGTGCCACTGGCCACTTTGATAGAAGCCATCGAGCCCGTAGTAGCCGCGGAAGCTCGAGTGTGGGTTCCATTGCTTGAACCACGGCCACTCTCGATGGCGCACGAGCCGCATGAGCGCCATCTCGTAGTAGCGGTAACCGCCGGACCGATTGAGAAAGCCGACCTCGGGATTGAACGCATCGCCAACCTGTACGTAGCGCAGCGTGTTGTTCCAATCGGCCGTGGTATAGCCGGCGCGAGCGCTGTAGCCGTACTCGTCGCCGTCGAGCGCCGGCGTCTCGGTCTTCGCTCCCCACCAATCGAATGTCCAGTTCTGCCCCGCGCCAATGCGACCGTCGATCGCGTATGTCCGGTTGTAGTCTCGGGTGTCGCTCGTTGCCATGCGCTGCACCGCGAGCGCTCCCACGCGGGATCGAGCGGAAAGCTCGCGCGACACGCGCGCGACGCTGTACGACGTCGTCGGCGGTCCATCGTTCACGTCTTCGGTGAAGAGCTGCAGCGCGCCCACCGTGAGGCCGGCGACTCGACCCGACATGCGCCCGCCTCCGATGATGGGCACCGGTCGCCCGATGGAGTCGATCCCGATACGACGAGTGAAGAACAGCTCGACGGCCTGCGGCGTCCCCGCTGAAAAGGTGCCGGCATTCTCGAGGAAGAACGGCCGCTTCTCGGGGAAGAACAAGGGAAAGCGCGTGAGGTTCGTGCGCTGCTCATCGACCTCGACCTGCGCGAAATCCGTATTGTAGGTGAGGTCCAGCGTTAGGCTCGGCGTCAGCCCGAATTTGAGATCGGCGCCCACCTCGCTGGGGCGCGATGACTCCGAGGCGAGGCGGCCGGTCTGGTCGTCCAGGCTATACGCGCGCTGCATGCCGCCGAGGACGTAGGGGGTCACCGTGGCAATACGCCGGACGGGGACCTGCAGCCCCTCCATGGTTCCAGCGCGGGAGAGACGATAGAGGTTGAACTGACGGGGGATGAAGGCCCAGAATGCCTCTTCGTTCTTACGACGGATACTGCGGGCGAAGTTGAGGCCCCACGTTTGCGTCGAGCCGCCGCCGTAACGCAGAGTCGAGAACGGAATGCGGAACTCGGCGTACCAGCCTAACGAGTCGGCAGAGGTCGCGACCGTCCAGCTCCCGTCCCAGTTGAGGTTGAAGCCGCCCATGGACCCCGACTGGGCGCGCGTCTGGCCGGTCTGCGTGACGCCGCCGCCCTCGCCTTCCTTCACGACCTGGCCGTCGTACTCGATGGACGCAGGCGTCGTCGCGAACACGAAGCCGTTCTGGCGATCCAGGTACGTGTCGAGGATGATCGCGAAGTAGTCGCTGTTCGTGAGATCCACATCGCGGACCTTGTCGCCAGGCACGATACGCGACGGCTCGCGGTCGTACAGCCACGCGCCGATGTAGAGGGCCTCGCCGTCGGTCAGGATGCGCACCTCGGTCCGTTCGGTTACCGGGGCGCCCTCATGCAATTCGCGTTGGACGAAGCCGGCGAAGGGTTCGGCGTCCCGCCACGCTTCGTCGTCGAGGCGCCCGTTCACGACCGGAGGCTTCTGGATGGAGTGGGCGCGTGCTACGGGCGCGCGTTTGGTTGCCAGAGATGAGTCCGCGGGGCCCGCCTGGGCGCCGAGGACGGGCGCGAAGAAAAGGAACACCACGGCCGCGCAGGAAAATCCACGGCGGTTCGAGGCCGAGCTGGTTCGTGGGTGCATTCAGAGGGCCGGTAGCCGCCCGGAGGTCCAATCATCGGATCGGGTCGCCGGGAATCTGCACGCACGGATCTGGTCGAGCCAGACGAAATTGGGGTCAGAGTCGGATTTCATCGTTCCATCTAACCCCCGCGGCCGGTTTGCAACTATAAAAACCGACTCTGACCCCAATTTGCCAACACCCGGAGGGCGCAGCCGCGGGTCCATCAGCTTGCGCTGGATCTGCCGGTAGCGCTCCGGGTTCGCGAGCGTCGACGGCTCGGAGATGAACGCGACGAGGAAGGGCCTGCCTAACGTCGTCTTGCCGAGCGTGCGAACCGATACGCGCAGGCTCGCCTTGTCGAGGGCGGTGAAGTAGTCGGTGATCTGCTTCCAGGTGGGCAACTTGCAGCTGCGACCACGAGGAGCGTCCCCGCGTGGGCGACGCAGCGGGAACGAACGCTCGGCGGCGAACGGAGATCGGCCTTACTCCACGGTTCGGATCTGAATCCCGCGCGAGAGCGTTTGCTTGACTGGACAGCGGTCGGCGATCTCCATGAGACGCGCGCGCTGGTCGGGGGCCAGCGGGCCGTGCAGCTCGACAATGCGGTCGATGCTACGAACGCCTACGGCGGTGGTCGCGCACTCCTCACAGTCCTTCATGTGAGGCGGTGTATCGCGAAGTCGGATGACGACACCCTCCAGCGGCCACTGCTTTCGCGAGGCGTACATTCGGAGCGTCATCGCCGTGCACGACCCGAGTGCGCCGAGCAGGAGCTCGTATGGGGAAGGCCCGAGCCCAGTTCCGCCAACGGTCGTAGGTTCGTCGGCGATGAGGGCGTAGCCGTTGATCTCGAGGTCGGTCCGGTAGCCGTCCGCGCCGACGCGGGCGACGATCCAGCCGGCGTCGGCGCCGACAGTTGGGTTCCCCGGAGGAACGGTCATGCGGCGTCGGGGCGAAGGTAAAGCGATCTCGCGGACGCCGCGAATCTATCCCCAATTCACGGCTTCGGCGCGGGGGGAGGCTCGGCGGACAGGCCGAGGTGCGCGCGAACGGCCTCGGACACGGCGGTGCCGATCTCGGTCCGCAGCGCCAGCAACTGGTTCGCGTTGCCCTCGTAGCTCTGCGCCCACACCATGAAGCCGTCGGCCGCGTTCACCATCCGCGCGTCCACGCGGACGCGGTTCGCTTCGCGCTGCACCACGCCCTCGACGTACAGCGTCACGGCGTCATTCACCTTCTGACCGAGGCTGAGTCGCTTCTGCAGGGCGATCGCGGTGTTCGACGACGCAACGCGCACGCGTTGGTCGCGTGCGAGGGCATTCGTGAGCTCCGTCTGGATCGCCTCCGCGGCGACGTTCCCCGAGTCACTTCCGAGCTCCACGAACGGCAGGACGGCGATCGCCGGCGCGGCGGGTACCGCAGCGACAGCGGGAGCCGACGCCCGCGATCCACGGCGAACGAGCAATCCCGTCGCGACCACGGCGACGACGGCGAAGACCGCCGCCGCGACGAGCGCGACTCGCTGGCGGCGCGACGCTCGCGCCTGCGCGGCGATGGCGGCGCCTGTCGTCGGCGTGAGCTCGCCACTCAGGACCGCGGGGTCGTCGAGTGCCGTGAGAATCTGCTGCGCGTTCTGCGGTCGCTTGTCGGGGTCCTTCTCGAGGCACCGCATGACGAGCGAGACAAGCGCCGCCGGTACGTCGGGGCGCAGAGTTGCGAGCGAGGGCGGCACTTCTGACAGGTGCGCGGCGAGCAGCGCGTGTGGCGGCCGACCGTGGAACGGATGCTTGGCCGCGAGCGCCTCGTAGGCGGTGACACCAAACGCGTAGATATCGACGCGGTAGTCCGCGTTAGGGTCGGCGGCGATCTGCTCCGGCGCCATGTATCCTGGCGTGCCCATCGACGAGCCGGCTGCGGTGAGCGTCCCCTGAGCTGCCATGCCCGGCGTCCGCCGCGCGACGTCCAGCGCCTTTGCCACGCCGAAGTCGGCGACCACGGCAGAGCCGGCGTGGATGAGCACGTTGTCCGGCTTGATGTCGCGATGGACTATCCCGCGCTCGTGCGCGTACGCCAGCGCTCGCGCCACATCGCGCAGGACGCCCACGGCGTCGACAATGCGTAGTGGTCCGCCCCGCGTGATGCGCGCGCGGAGGGACTCGCCTTCCACGTACGGCATCACGAGGTAAGGCCGTCCCGCCATTTCACCCGCGCTGAGCACGGGCACAATGTGCGGGTGTTGCAACCCCGCCACGACGAGGATCTCGCGGCGGAAGCGTTCGGCGTTCACGTCCGCCATGAGCTCTGGCGAGAGCACTTTCACGACGACGCGTCGCTCCAGCGCCTGATCGTAGGCGACGAATACGCGCGACATGCCCCCTCCGCCAAGCTCACGCTCGACGGTGAACGAACTACCCAGGGTATCGCGTATTTGCTCTGTGAGCGACAAGGTCGGGACAGCGGGAACAGGGAACCGGGAACAGGGGCTTGGCGTGCCAACCACCTGATGACACCGCCCTGTTACTCCTGGTTGGACATTACTCAGGCAACCAGGGTTTCGGGCGCTGGCGAAGCGCAACCGACCGCTGCAATGTACGCGCGCACAACCATACGTTCACGTTCACAGATTCCCTTTCATCGAGGCGACGCCCGATGACGTGTATCGCTCGTTCGTGGCTGCTCCCGGTGTCCCTGTCTGCTGCCGCTCAGTTGTCGGCTCAGGCCTCGGCCCCCGGTTCCGCCGATAAGGGTCCGCCACCTCGTGACCCGGTGACGGAGGCGGTTCGGCGCCTCAACTGGCGCTCGGTGGGCCCGGCGAACAACGCCGGTCGGATCTCGGTGGTCGTGGGCGTTCCCGGCGACCCGTACACGTACTACGTGGCCGGTGCGAACGGCGGAATCATCAAGACGACCAACGGCGGCACGACGTTCAAGCCGATCTTCGACAAGCAGGACATCTCGTCGATCGGGGCGATCGCGATTGCGCCGAGTGACCCGAACGTGATCTACGTCGGCTCCGGCGAAGGGAACCCGCGCAACAACGCGTCGATCGGCGACGGGATGTACAAGTCGGTCGACGGCGGCGAGCACTGGACGCACATCGGGCTCGAGAAGAGCGAGAAGATCGCCCGCCTCGTGATCGACGCGCACAACCCGGACGTCGTGTTCGCGTGCAGCATCGGCCGCGAGTGGGGGCCTAACGAGGAGCGTGGCGTCTTCAAGACGGCGGACGGCGGGAAGTCGTGGAAGCGCGTGCTGTTCGTCGATCCACAGACGGCGTGCTCCGACATCTCCGCCGACCCGAACAACTCGAACATCATCTATGCCGGCATGTACACGTACCGGCGCTGGGCGTGGCACCTCGAGTCAGGCGGCGGCAACACGGCGGTCTACAAGTCGGTGAACGGCGGTGATACGTGGGAGCGCCTGTCCGGCAAAGGGCAGGAGCGAGGACTCCCGAAGGGCGACATGGACCGCATCGGCGTGGCGGTGGCGCCGAGCGATCCGAACATCGTCTACGTGATCAGCGAGACGAAGAACGAGGGCGAGCTGTGGCGCTCCGACGACGCCGGCGCGACATGGCGCACCGTAAATCGCGATCCCAACATCAACTTCCGTCCGTTCTACTACGCCGACATCCGCGTCGATCCCAGGAACCCGAACAAGTTGTTTGCCCTCTCCGGGTCACTGTACCTGTCAGAGGATGGCGGCACCACGTTCCGCACGATCGCCAGGGACGTGCACGGCGACCATCAGGCGATGTGGATCGATCCACTCAACCCGAACCGCGTGCTGAGCGGGTCAGACGGGGGGTGGCAGGTCAGCTACGATGGCAGCAAGACGTTCGAGGTCGTGAACACGTTCCCGTTCACGCAGTTCTATCACATCAACTACGACATGCAGCGGCCGTACATGACGTGCGGCGGGCTGCAGGACAACGGCAACTGGTGCGGTCCGAGCCAGGCGCTCTCGGGCCAGGGAAACCGCAAGGCCGACTGGTATACGGTCTCGGGCGGCGACGGCTTCTTCACCGTGCCGGTGATGGACAAGCCGTGGCTCGTCTACTCCGACGCGCAGGGCGGGATGCTGAACATCACCGACACGCGCACGGGGACGCAGAAGACGATCTATCCGTACCCGAATCGCGTCGGCTCCGTTGGCGACGCGATGATCTCGCACAAGTATCGCTTCAACTGGAACTCGCCGATCGCGCTCTCTCCGCAGAATCCGAAGGTCGTGTACTTCGGCGGCAACGTGCTGTTCAAGTCCACGGACTACGGCATGTCGTGGACGCCGATCTCGGGAGACCTGTCGACCAACGATCCGGCGAAGCAGCAGTCGTCAGGCGGGCCGATCGTCGTGGACAATACGGCCGCGGAATTCCACTGCACCATCATCACGATCGCGCCGTCGCCGCTGGACTCGAACGTGATCTGGGTCGGGACGGACGACGGCAACGTGCAGGTGACGCGCGACGGCGGGAAGACGTGGTCGAACGTCTTCAAGAACGTGCCGGGGCTCAAGCCTAACGCGTGGATTCCAACGGTCGAGGCATCGCATTTCGACGTCGGCACGGCGTACGTGGCCGCCGACCATCATCAGGACGACGACTACACGCCGTATGCGTACGTGACGACCGACTTCGGCAAGTCCTGGACGCGCATCACCGGCGATCTGCCGACGAAAGCAACGTGGGTTCATGTCGTGCGCGAAGATCCCAAGAACAGGAACCTCCTGTATCTCGGGGCGGAGATGGGTGTGTGGGCGTCGTGGGATCGCGGCGCGCACTGGTCGTCGCTGCGTGGCGATCTGCCGGTCGTTCAGGTTCGTGACATCCAAATCCATCCGCGCGACAACGACCTCCTGCTCGCGACGCACGGGCGCGGCCTGTTTATCCTGGACGACATCACCGCGCTGCAGCAGCTCGAGTCGGCGAAGACGTCCGACGCGGTCGTGTTCGACATGCGACCGGCGGTGCGCTGGAGCATGTGGAGTCGCGACGGCAACCTCGGGCAGAAATCCTGGCGTGGTGAGAATCCACTCCCGGGCGCGCTGATCACCTATTACCTGAAGGACCAGCCGCCGGGCGAGGTAAACGTCACGATCAGTGACAAGGACGGCAAAGTCGTTAGGCGCCTGCGGCGCGTGAACGACGAGGCGGGCGTGAACCGCGTGTCGTGGGACCTGCGCTACGACGCACCGCCGGGCGGGCCTGCGGGTGGCGCCGCGCGTGCCGCGGCTGCCGGCGCCGCTGCGGGTACGCCGGCCGATACGTCGCTCGAGGCGCTGCGTGCGCGGCGTCGCGCGGCGACCGAGGGAGCCACCGAGGCATCGAACGACGACAATCCCTTCGCGGGACCACAGTCTCCGTCCGTACTCCCCGGCACCTACACCGTCGCGCTGTCCGTCGGTGGACGGGAGTACAAGAAGAACGTCCAGGTCGAGATGGACCCACGCAGCGACATGACGCAGGCGCAGGTGATCGCGCAGCATGACGCGGCCATCCAGCTTCGAGACCTGACGCTGCGCGTCAATCAGGTGATTGCCGGGACCGACGACATCGTGCGGCAGCTGACGGGTCTGCAGGACCAGCTGCGCCGTTCGCCGCCGCCCGATTCGTCTCAGCGTCGCGTGCTCCCGGACGTCGACTCCGCGATCAAGGATCTGCGGCATTTCCGGGATTCCGTGCTCGCGCGTCCGCTGCCGGGACTCGGGTACCGCCAGTATCCGCGGCTGCGGGAGGAGGTCCAGACGGTATCGGGAATGGTCTGGCGTCCGCTCATGCCGCCGACGGCGGGCGAGATGCTGCGACTCGGCGAGCTGAAAACGGAGGCAGACGCGGCGCAGGGGCGACTCGACGCGATCATTGCGTCGCGCGTGGCGAAGATCAATCAGGCGCTGGCTGGAACGCCACACGTCATAACACCGACGAAACCAAGGTTCACGCCATAGCCACCGACCGGTCGGCTTTTCTAAGGAGTCGAATGACCGGTTCCGCCGGGTGTCGTTGGTGCCGGGTCGTAGTTCTGAGCGTCGCGGCCCTGTTGCGCCCAGCCCTCGCGGTTGGGCAGGCTCCGAAGCCGAGCGCGCCGGTCATCCGCAACATCGTGATCGATCGCGCCGAGGTGTTCGATTCGGCGGAGGCGAAACGGTTCTGGGGCTTTGCCGTCGTCAACGTTTTGCATGCGCGAACGCGGCTCTACGTGATTCGCCGCGAGCTCTTGTTCGCTCCGGGCGAGCCGTACGACACCGCCAGCGCAAACGAGTCGGCCCGCAACCTTCGCGCGCTCGCCATCTTCCGCGACGTCTGGATCGACACGGTCACCACCGACTCGGGGGTCACCGTTCATGTCCGCACGACGGATGGCTGGACGACGAACCTCGGCTTCGGGCTTCGCACGAGCGGGACGCAGCACGTCATCAACGCGTTCGTGCAGGAGACCAACCTGCTCGGCACGCGAACGATCGCCACGTTAGGCTACGAGAACGACCCGGATCGCACGACGGTGCTCTTCGGGTTCGATACGCCACGGCTGATCGCGAATCGCGTGGGGATCGGCGCGTCGTATTCACGTCTTTCGGACGGCCATTCGGCGGGTGCGACGCTCAACGCTCCGTTCTTCAGTCTCTCCTCTCGCAGGGGTGGGTTCCTGGCCTGGGGTTTGTTCGACGGCCGCGTGCTTCACTACGAAGCGGGCGATCCCTTTCCGAAAGACTCGGCGCATCGCCAGAACGCCATCCTGCGGGCCGAGGGGGCGGTCGCGCTGGACGCGAGCCCGCGCGGCTATTTCCGCCTCGGGTTTACCGGGCGGGTGCTTCGCGATGATTTCGGCGCGCAGGGCAGCACCACGCCGTTGCCGCGCACGATCACGGTGGCCCTCGGCCCATACCTCGCCGCGCGGCGACCACGCTACATCCAGGTGCACAACTACGAGGCGATGGGCCGCGTGGAGGATGTCGACCTGGGGCCGTCGGTCCGAACGGACGTCCTGCTCGCGCCGAGCGCCTGGGGGTACGACCGCAATGGCCTCGGCGGCCGCCTTGCGGCGTCCGTAGGGGCACGAGTGCCAGCGGGGTTCGCGCAGGCCGGAGCAACGCTGAGCGGACTCCACTCGAATACGGGCGTCGATTCGTCGAGCGTCGAGGCCTCGCTGCTCACGGTGGTGCAGCCTAACGCGTCTCACCTGCTGGTGGGGCGCATTGCAGGCGGGAAGCTGGACAATCCACCGTTCGGCTCGGAGTACGATCTCGGGCTCGGCTACGCAGTGCGCGCGTTCCCCGCGCATGCGTTCACGGGTGATCGCTACTACCTGGTGAACGGCGAGTATCGATATCTGGTTCTGCCGCGGTTCATGGGCCTGTTCGGCTTGGGGGTC
>Ga0310810_10011568_pt1 | contig 10310 bp, 11 predicted proteins | sample NCmetagenome_FD_207641 | JGI IMG/M metagenome (GOLD analysis project Ga0310810, IMG submission 207641) | Soil microbial communities from experimental microcosm in Duke University, North Carolina, United States - NC | ecosystem: Engineered > Artificial ecosystem > Soil microcosm > Unclassified ...
CTGGAGTACAATCCTTTTTACACCACGCGCTAGATGAAAACGCTGCAGGCGGGCCCAATGGACCACCCGACGAGCGAGCAGAAGCTTTCCAGCATCATGGATCACGGCCCCATCGCGTCCGAAGAGCGTTCACCGGACGACGATGTCGAGGCCACGACCGACGAAGAAACGACATTTTCGCGTTGGACGTTGCCTCTATGTTTGTTTGCCATGACCGTCTTCACGACGCTATGGGCCGGCGCCTACCAGTCGTACAGTGGAACGATTCGCGGTCCGTTGGCGTTTCTCTGGGAACATCCGGAGATGTTGGTGCAGGGAATCCCGTTTGCGGGAACGTTGCTCTTCATTCTCCTTACCCATGAATTCGGGCACTTCATCCTCTCGAAAATCCATCGGGTGCCGGCGTCGCTTCCGCTGTTCATTCCCGGGCCGCCGCATTTCATCGGGACGTTCGGCGCAATCATTCGGATGCGGGGACCCATCCTGAAGCGGCGGGCCCTCTTCGATATCGGTGTCGCTGGTCCACTCGCCGGCTTTGCCGTCGCACTGGTGGCGTTGGTCGCAGGGCTCTATCTTTCGACCGTCGTCGACCGGACTGCGACCTACGGACTGCAATTAGGAGAGCCGCTGCTCTTAAAGTTCATGGCCTGGCTGATCATCGGCACGTTACCGCCTCAAGCCGACGTGCTGCTGCATCCGGTCGCGTTTGCCGCCTGGTTCGGCCTCTTTGTGACATCCTTGAATCTGATCCCCATCGGGCAGCTTGACGGGGGCCACGTCGCCTATGCCTTGTGGGGACAACGCCAGCGCGCGATGGCATTTGCGGTGCTTCCGTTGCTGATCACGTTGGGGTTCGTCGGTTGGCCCGGGTGGTTCGTCTGGGCGTTCATGGCCGGGGTCTGGGGTCTTGGTCATCCGCCGGTCGTGGATCCTCAGATGCCCTTGGGACGAGGCAGAGTGTTGGTGGGATGGCTCGCCTTCGCCGTCTTCGTGCTGACCTTCGCGCCGGTTCCGTTCTCATTCCACTCATAGGTGCGGCCGCACGGCCTATTGAAAAGACAAGACGCATTCGGCAGACTCTTGCCCACGACTTGGGAAGTCAAATCGAAGATGCTCAAGCAAGCGCTTTTGCAGATGCGAGTGATGCTGCCGGGTGTGGCGCTCGCCGTGCTCACCTTTCTGTCCCATCCGGCTTTTGGCGCGTCAAGCGAGGGACGCTTTTCCCTTGTGATGAACGGCGCCGCCGTCAAGGACAATCACACCGGATTGATTTGGGAACAGGAACCCGACCGAGAACACGATGTGTGGAGCCGTTCCAACGAACGCTGCACGTCCAAAGACACCGGCGAGCAAACAGGATGGCGCGGACCTACGGTGGAGGAACTCAAGACGCTCGTCGATTCGACGCAGCGGGACCCCGCGCTTCCACACGGTCATCCGTTCTCGAACATCAAGTCGGAAATCTATTGGACAAGCACGCCTGATCCGAAGGACGATATCGTGGCCTGGCAAGTCAGCTTTTTCAGCGGGGAAGCGGTCACCGACCAAAAGTCGGGGACGAGACGCATGTGGTGCGTGCTCGGCAAATAGGTCCGGGATGACCGCGGTTCGATGTTAAGGGGAGTCGAAGGACCAGAGCAAGGCAAGCAGCAGCAAATGTTGTGAAGCAGTGAGTCCTGGCGTCCCCGGCGCCACATCGCCGCCTTTGAAGAATCCGCCTCCGGCTCCGGTCGACTCATCCCAACGGTATTCTCCTCTCACCAGCGTGCGGGTCCAGCCGAAGGGCACCGCATACTCAAGTGTGGTCGTGATCGCCTTGACGAACTGCTCATTTCCCGTCCACCGACCGTTGCGATCCCAATAAAATTCAGGGCGTAGGGCCACGGCCCAATGGCGATCGATGTTCCAACGGGCCACGACGGTGCCTCCCATCGCGAATGTTCGCGGGGCTCCAGGCTGGTTCGCGATCGATTCGGTCCCTATGTCATAGCTCAGCGCGAGAACAAGGTCATCCGTTTTCCGTTCCACGATGCTGTTCAAATAGAACCGCCAAAATTCAAAGGCAGTTTTGTTCTGATCGGGCCCTGCGTACAGCGTTTCCGTCACTGTCAATTGTGCGGTCGGCTTGTAAATCGCCTGCGCGCCGTAGCTGGGCTGATCGTTCGGATGAGAGAGATGATAGTAGCCGTTAATGATGAAGCCGGCGAGCGTTAGCCGGTCGTTGACCGGATACCGTGCATTGATGCCGAACATCATGTAGGGCGTGTTATCCGCACTCCATGAGCGGGTGTAGTTCGCATTGTCCTTCGCATACAGCGATTCGTACCCGAGGAAACTATTGAAGAGTCCGGCCTGAATGGTCAGCCCGTTTCCGACGGGAGCGAGATAGGACACGTTGGCCCGTTGGATGTGGCGCAGCGTATCCGCACCGTCTACTTTCGGTTCGTTGACCAGAAATGCAAAATCTTTCGAGTCGTATCCTCCCTGGACGCCCAATTCCATGCCCCAACGAGACTCGCTCGTTGCATCCTTCCGGACGTTGAGGAAGGCCATGTTAGGAGCGAATTCGTTGAAGCGGTTGCTGGTCGTTCTGCTGCGCCAGAGATGGTTCTCGGGAAAATTGAAATCGATGATGTAGGCGAGATCCAGATAGCCGCTCACATGCCAATCGCGCCACTCGTTCGACGGCCTATCTTCGGTTGGGCGATCAGAGGCAGGAGGTTCGGCCGCGACCACGGGCGGTTGCACGATCGACAGTTCCGAACACAGCGTCCACAGGACACAGGCGACCCATAGGCAAGGGCATTTCATCGGCCCGTTTGAGCCAGCATGGCGAAGCGATTCGTTAGCCGCTCCAGCAAGATGTTCATGGCCGCGGTTCTCGTCCGTTCGATTCCCTGCTGGTCGTCGACGAGAGCCGCAGGTCCTACGGTATTGGTCCTGGCTTCCGCTTCTTCGCCGAAGATGCGGGCTCCTGTTCTGACGTCCCAAAGCGTCGCTTTCAACACACAAAGCGCATCGCTATGCGTACCATCGGCCAAGTAAGCGCCCAGAATGGTCCAATACAATAAACCGGCCTTGTAATTATTGTAGCGATCGACGGCGGCAGCTCCGTCGAAGACCAAGAGCCAGTCGATGCCATAACGGGTAGCCGAGGCCCGCAGCTCCTTCAACGTGTGGCCTCTCAAGGAGGATAGAGTCAAAAACCCGGTGCTCTGCCCACCTGTGCCGAGCGGGATCCGTTTGGACCAAGCCAATACGATATCGCGGTCACGAGCGGCCCATTCAAATTCACGATGCAGAAATCCGGTCGGTATGAGGTAGAGACCCAGTTGAGGAGCGTTCGGCCGAGCCGGAGCGACGTTACCTGCCGGCGTATCGACAAACCGCGATTCCTCCTCCCGCATCACGTCTTGCAGAGCACCTGATGAAAGGCCCTGACTGCTCGCGCAGCCGGCCGCCGTTCCGACGAGAGAACAAAGTAGCAAGGGCCAACGGATGCATGGAGTCATTTTGCTGATTAACGGCATATACAGTGCCACGGCCATCGTTAGTCGGTGAGCGGTGTGATGCGATCCGCCACCGCCTGGATGACGCCTTCGCGTTCGCCGACGACTTGTAACCCCTGGAAGCTCAGATAGTAACCTCCATGACTCGGCGCCTGGATGGTCGCGCGGAGTTCGACGCGTGCGCCGTCTTCGACATCCGGATCCTTCACGGTGGGAAAACCGCAGATGCCGAACACGGCCACGTTGATGGAGGCTGTCTCATCCTCGAGATGAAAGAGGTATGCCCCATAACACATGGTTCCCGCTGGCAACTTGTAGGGGTCGAGTGGCTGGACGTCGCGAACCGTGCCGGAAAGCACCACCTGCTTCAAATGGTAGGCTGCGGGTGCATCGAGGATTTCACGAATAGGGACGGAGTCGGTTGCCAAGGCGACCGAGAGTAGCACAAGCTCGAAACCCATCGAACAGGCCATTATCCGTAGCACGGCGAGCCATCGGGCCATCGGAACAGGATATTACCACGTCTGCAGCTTTCGCTCACCAAGCGCTCTCGCTATAATCCGCCGATTCAAGTCAGGAGGAATTGATGACGATCCAACAGCAACTCAACACCTACGTTCTCGAGCATCGCGCGCAGTATGAAGATCTTTTGGGTCAGATGGTCGAGATTCCGTCGATCAGCATGGATCCCTCGAAGGCGAACGACGTGAGGCGAATGGCGGATTTTGCCGGACAGGTGTTGAGCCATCTGGAGGCCGATTCACGAATCGTTGAGACCGGTGGCTCTCCGATCGTGTCCGGCGGGTGGACAGCCGATGCGGGCTATCCCACGGTGACGATCTACAACCATCTGGATGTTCAGCCGGCCCAGGAGCCCGAATGGCGGCAACAGCCGTTCGCCTTCAAAAAGGAAGGCGACATCTATCACGGTCGAGGCGCCACTGATGATAAGGGGCCTGCCCTCGCGGCTCTCTTTGGGGCGCGTTATGCGATCGACCAGGGTGTACCGATCAACATCCGTTTTCTCTGGGAGCTGGAAGAAGAGATCGGCAGCCCGCATTTTTCCGCAGGGCTCGAGCAAGGAGATCACGTTCCTCGTCCCGACTCGGTGGTGGTGTCGGATACGATCTGGATTGCGAAGGGTCGACCGGCCATGCCGTACGGATTGCGAGGGCTGATCGGTGCCAGGCTGACGCTGCGGACGGGCAGCAAGGACGCGCATTCGGGTGTCACGGGGGGTGCGGCGAGAAATCCTCTCGCTGAATTGATGGAAATTGCGCAGGCATGCCTCAATGCCAAAACCGGCGAAGTCAAAATACCCGGCTTCTACACGGATGTCGTGAAGCCGACGAAAGAAGAGATCAACAGCTTTCTCAACTCTGGGTTTCAAGTCAAGCGCTTCAAAGAGGCCTACGGCCTCCATTCGTTGAGGACGGATGATCCCGCTGAGGTCACGCGCCGTATTTGGGCGGCTCCGACGTTTGAAATCCATGGGTTGACCGGCGGCTATCACGGCCCCGGCGTCAAGACGGTGGTGCCTGGTCACGGCGAACTCAAGATAAGCATGCGCCTTGTGCCCAATCAGACGCCGGAGAAAGTATTTGCTTTGCTCAAAAAATATGTGGCGAAGCTGAATCCTCAAGTCCACGTGGAACCCGAAGGCATGCTTCATCCGTTCAAGGGCAGCTTTGAAGGTCCCTATGTGGACTGCGTGAAACGGGCCGCGAAGGCGGGATTCGGGAAGGAACCGGCGTTCATTCGGGAAGGCGGGTCGATCGGGGCGGTGGTCACGATGCAGAAGACCTGGAAGGTGCCCATTCTGTTTCTTGGATTGAGTCTGCCGGAGCACGGATATCACGCGCCCAACGAATTTTTCGATTGGGGGCAGGCGTCGGGAGGCATGAAAGCGTTTGCCTATTATTTTGCGGAATTAGCCAAGATGGGGCGATAAACAGAAGCGCTCAGCGGATAAGTCTAATCGAGTTTCCAGCGGCCTGCGCGGCCAGGACATGTGACTGCCCTGGCGACGTGTTCGATGTACACGTGGCGCGGAATCTCTTCTGCACCTAAGCGCAGAACATGCGGCGACGATTGCTGGCAATCGATGATGGGAAATCCCCACGCGTGTAGCTGGCGTACAAGGCAGACGAGGGCCACCTTCGAAGCGTCGTCCACCTTCGTAAACATGGATTCGGCGAAAAATGCGCCGCCGATCGCCACGCCGTAGAGGCCGCCGACCAGCTGATCTCCTTGCCACGTCTCGACCGAATGGGCATGGTCCTTCTGGTGGAGTGCCGCATAGGCCTCGAGCATGGCCGGTGTAATCCAGGTTCCTCCTTCTGGATACTGCGTTCTGGGACCGGCGCAATGCTGCACGACCGTCTCGAAACACTGATCGAATGTCACGGTGAATCTGCCGGGTCGAAGACTCCGCTTCAGGCTTCGCGAGACATGGAGCCTTTGTGGAAAGAGCACGGTGCGGGGATCTGGAGACCACCAAAGAATCGGCTGACCTTCGCTGTACCAGGGAAAGATGCCGTGACGGTAGGCTTCGAGCAGCCGTTCTGTGCTCAAATCGCCGCCGATGGCGAGCAAGCCTTCAGGTGTCGCGTGCTCGACGGCCGGAAACCTGAGATCGAGAGGGTTTCGGCTCAACCGGACCATGGCTGAGCGGCCTGCCTCATCCCTTGTTGGTCGTTTCTGAAGCGAGGAGCGGGCGAAAAATCGGATCCGCATCAAGGACGGATTTGAGCGAGTCCGCTCCAATGAAAAAATCCCAGATTTGCTGGTTGCTACCCGGCACCTCGCCGAACCACCGTTTCGCCTCGGTGAGCCGCTCCAGGATGGCACCGTTGTTGCGGTTGGGCGTGAACAGCAGGCTATAGGCTTTGGTGTACTCGGCGATGAATTTGTCGAGAGGGATTTCGGCAAAGCCGCCCGCTTGATCGGCGTCTTGATATGCGGCACGAATGTCCTTGTCGTCGAGGTTCCGGTTCCAAGCGACCTTGTTGATGCGCGACCAGGCTAACTGCAGCAAGGCCTCGGCCTTGGCCGTCTTCCGTTCGACCGGTACGTCCTTCACCAGTCGCTCGTGCACTTCGATGGAGAGATCCTGATCGAGATTCCACCGCAACGCGACGCCCCATCGGAACCGATTATCGAGTTGCTCGGGGCGGACTTGAGCCAATGTGCGCAACGCGGGAAGCAGACGATAAAGATAGTCGGCCGTCGTGGGTTGCTCCAACCCTCCCATCTCCATGTCGAGTGAGAGGTCCAGCCGCTCCCCTTGTGCGTACACATTCCAATATTGTTCATTGACGGCCATCGCCAGCGCGGGATCCTTGACGTTGAGCTTATGCGCCTGGCCTGCCTCGCGCAGGATCGCCGCGTAGAGATCTCTTGTCAGAACCGTCAGAGCTTCCGCCTGATTGGGATTGATGATCAGGACGCGGTTCAACATTGCGACCCGATCGCGCAACATCGGAAAGCCGGCGGCCCGCGCCGCCGAGGCGACCAGCAGTCCCGGGGCATCATCAGGTCCCCACCAGACAACCGAGCCGGCGATGGCCTTGCTGGATTCCGTCACGAAAGGAATAATTTCCTGCGGGATGCGGTCAACGGGAGATCCATCGTTGACGAGCAGGTTGACCACCGCCGCATCGTTCGGAAATCCGTGTTTCTTGAGGCCCGATAGAACCACCCATTGCGTCTTGAGACTCTTCACCGCACGCCGGGCCGGCTTGACGGTGTTGGTCCATTTGTAGCTGCCGGGCGCTTTGGTGATGGGGGCGGTCAAGGGATCCTGATACACCACGTTGAGCGTGACTAACGTCGCCGGTACGGAAACGAGCGGTGCCTGCGGGCGCATGCGGAACGATCCGTTCGGCAACTGGGTCGTCGAGACGGCTGTGAGATGAAGGCCGCTGCCCGGAGGGGACAGGCCAATGGCATCCATCACAAAGGCGGAGGCGGCGTAGTGGTCCAAGTCATCGTGAAAAAACGGCAGTGCGCCATTGGTGGGCCAGAGCACGTCCATCCCGCCGTCGACTCGGACGAGGGCCGGTTCGTGAGCCGCCGTAATTCCTTGCCAGCAGGCATCGGGGGACAGGGCAGACGGCGCCGGAGGAGCGGTCGAACCTGAGAGCTTTGCGGTCACCGATCGGTACTGACAGGCAAAATCCAGATTGGTCGTTTTGCCGGCCTCGCCTTTGGAAATGGCATCCGCATACTGTAAGGCCACTGAGGCGGCGGGCGAGAGCCCGGGGGATTTTTTCTTGGGAGACGCGGCAGCAGGCGTGAACCCAGCGAGGACGAGCGTGATGGCAAGAAGGATCGGTAATGTGGAGCGATCTTCACGAAAACGTGCGAACCTGATCATGACTCATTCACTCCTTGGTGCAACAGGCGATAAAGCTAGGTACTGTACCATGCGGATTTTGCAGTGCGAAAGAGGATCCCCGCCGCAGATCAAGGTTGCGGGGGGGTAGGTGTGGCCGAACGGGTAAATTTCACCAGGGAGCGGATGTAGGCCAGCACATCAATTCGGTCAGCGTGAGACAACCGGTCTTCCCAGCCGTTCATGGCGGTGCGGGGCTTTCCCTTCGCGATAATCTTTAGCATTTCTTGATCGGACTTGGCCGAGGTCTGCGCGGAGATCAGATTACCGGGCCGCGGTGACAAGGAGGTTGCCTGACGGCCGTCACCCCGGCCTTCCGGTCCATGGCAGTCGGCGCAATGTTGTTCGTAAATTGTCCTTCCGCGCTCGAGATCCATCGAGCCGCCTGGCGAGGCAGGCGCATGGGCTAGCTGGCCGGCCAGCAGTCCGAGCATGCCCAGCACCGCTCCGACCGCTATGTGTCGTCTCACGAGTGTGTCTCCGGCTTCCAGGCTCGAAGAATCCCTTGACGAAGGCGTGCACGCTCATATGTCGACAGTGGAGGCGGATGATGCTGCCGGCATAGTGTCACCGTGTCGCGGAGCGAAGCAATGAAGACCTCGCAATTCGGACAGGCACCCACATGCCGCCGAAGCTCGGCGCAGATGTCTTCGGGAAGCTCGTCGTCGATGTAAGCGGACAGTTGCCGAAGAATGTCGATGCAACGACGCGCACCGGGCTCGTGACGATGAGACTTTGTGGATGAGATCTCTCTTGGCGCTGGTTTTTTCCGGCTCATGCACCGGTCTCCTTCGGCCGCCAGTCCTCCTGAGAGTGATGCGCGTCCTCTGCCATGCCGCGTGCGCTCAGTTCGCGTCTGACGAACAAACGTGCACGATGAAGTCGAGATTTGACGGCTCGTTCGCTCAATCCCATGACGGCCCCTGCTTCTCCCGCGGACAAGCCCTCCATATCCCTCAACACCAAGGCCATCCGATACTTCTTGGGCAGCTTGTTGATGGCCTGTTCGAGCGCTTCTCGCAGCTCTTTATTTTCAAGCAACTGTTCGGGCGTCTGGCCCTCGATCGGGATCTGCAACCGAAACTCGCCTTCTGACGTGGGCACGAATTCCTCGAGTGAGAGCTCGCGCTCAGGGGCGCCTTTGCGCTTCCGGCGCATGCGCAGGCATGCCCGAGATGCGATGGTATAGAGCCATGTGGAGACGCGGGCATCTCCACGGAAGTGTTTGAGGCCGCGATAGGCATTCAAGAAGGTTTCCTGCACCAAGTCCTTCGCCGATTCCGCTTCGCCGCACAGCCGATGGGCGTAGCGGTACACCAGATCGATGTGGTCTCGATACAGTTTATCAAACGCATCGTCGAATTGTGGAGGACGGGAAGCGGGGCGTGCCATCGCCTCACGAGTCTAGAAAGTGCATGGTGTCCCTGTCAAACCGGTGATAGATGGGGCAGGCGCGGCGTGAAGTTCTTGAACGGCCGGGTCAAGGCGCGGGCTTCGTGGACTTGAGCGCTTCAACGGTTACCCGGCCATCGTCGATGTGCAGCCGTAAAGATTGCCCGACTTTGACGGGAGGTACACCGATTTTGGCGTTGACCATCACGACGCCCACGGGAGTTCTGAAAAATACAAAGTTGGATTTCGTCTTCGATACCGAACCGGATAAGCGCACATGCGCCGACGATCCAGGAGGCGGGGCCTGGCTGATCTGGAGATCGAATTGCAAGTCGTGGACGCCGATGATGGTTTGAGACTCATCGACCTCGACGGTGACCTGGTCGCCCTCGTGGTAGGCGGAGAGTTTGGCTTCCTGCGTGCCGTAATGCACCGACTGCTCGCCCTCCGTGGACCAATAACGCAGTGTCTTTGAGGAGTCAGGACCGAGGGTCATGGGTCCGCCAAGGTAGCGGTGAACGAGCGAACCGTCGCTCCGGCGCCGGACCTCGACGACGACATGGCGCTCGTGCGCCCAGAACGAAACTTCGTGCGAGCCTTTCAGGTCTTTCAGGGTGCTTTTAGAACTGAGCGTCAATAAGCCGACCGGCGTCTTTAGGAAGACGATACCGGCCTTGGTCCGCCAAACGGCGCCTTTCAGGGTAATGGAGGGATCGACTTCGACGGGCGCTGCAGGGGACGGCTGAGCGTCGGCAGCCGGCGCTTGCGACGGCGGTTCCGATTCAGCGGAAGGAGTCGACTGGGCGTCTGCCAAAGGAGACTGCAGCGCCCCGATGGAGAAGACAGCACCCAAACACAACGATCGTAGTCCGGAGCACCAGTGGATATGCGAATCAGGATTCCTCATCAAGCGGGTGTGAATACGGTTCGTGCGTGTGGTTGGAACGTTGATCCTTGGTCCCTCTCTCGGCGTGAAAGCCGCCGGCAGTTCTGGGGACTTAACCATGATGGTA
>Ga0310810_10011569_pt1 | contig 10310 bp, 8 predicted proteins | sample NCmetagenome_FD_207641 | JGI IMG/M metagenome (GOLD analysis project Ga0310810, IMG submission 207641) | Soil microbial communities from experimental microcosm in Duke University, North Carolina, United States - NC | ecosystem: Engineered > Artificial ecosystem > Soil microcosm > Unclassified ...
GGGTCCTGCAGCGGCGCAGCGGCGAGTCCCACAAAACGATCGGGGTGCTTGAGGGTTAAGTCATGGATGCCGTCGTTGTAGCTCCGGCACCAGGCCTCGCCGTTTTTACCGTCGAGTGGGTACCCCAGGCTCGAGGTGTGGGGAATGAGCGCGCCGACGGCGATCTTGCCGCGCTCCATCGCCTCGAAACGCTCTTTGAGGCCTGCGAGCTCGTGCGGCACATTGAACGATGCCCCGCCGGCGAACGAAATCGCCGTCTCGCCGGACTTGCCCTCCTTCGCCGCGACCCCGGCGGACTTTCCCTTGCGCGCTTCGTCGAGCAGAGACTCCGGCAGGTAGTGATGGTGAATGTCGATGGCGCACACGCGCATGGGGATCTCCTTTATACCGCTATACTGCGTCTTCCGGCCGATCGTATTTCGCGCGGCCGCGCCGTTCTTTGATGGTTGGATAGGCGACGACCGCGATGGTGATCGCGATCAGGATCAAAACGCTGGGAAAGGCGAGCCACTTTCCCCCGTATGCGGCAGTCGAAATCCAAAGGTAGTTCTCGCCGATTTTTCCGAGGATCAAGCCGAGCACGAGCGGCGGCCGCGGCCAGCCGTTGAGAAGCATACAGTAACCGAGGGTCCCGAAGAGGACCGTCACGATGAGGTCGTAGATGCTGTTGTTCGCGGTGAACGAGCCGATAAAGACGAGCACGAGCAAAAACGGGATCAAAAGCGAGCCGCGGATAAACGTGAGCGCCGCGAGATGATTAAGAATCAGGAAGCTGATACCGGCGACGATGATGTTGGAGATGATGAGAATCCACACCATCGCGAAGGTCACGTCGAGCCGCGACTTGAGCATCTCCGGCCCGGGCTGAAGGCCGACGATCAACAAGGCGCCCAGGAGCAGCGCCATGCTCGCGCTGCCGGGGATGCCGAAGGCGATCGTCGGGATGAGGTCGCCGCCGCGCGTGGAGTTGTTGGCGGCTCCCGGCCCGAGGACGCCTTCGACGGCGCCCTTGCCGGCTCGGGATTTATCTTTGAGGCCGCGGGCGGCGTGACCGTAGGCGATCCACTGGGCGACGTTTGCGCCGAGGACCGGCAGAACGCCGAAGTAGACGCCGATCAGGCTGCAGCGCACGACGAGCCAGAAGTGGCGGAAGGTGTCCTTGACGCCTTCCATGACGCCTTTCAATTTTTCCTTTGGCGCGTTGGAGATGCTCGTGCCCCGCACGGCGAGATCGATGATCTCGGGAATCGCGAACATGCCGACGACCACCGGCGTCACGTCGAGCCCGTCCCAGAGGTAGAGTGCGCCGAATGTGTAGCGCAGCGCGCCGGTCTGCGGATCGACGCCGATCGACGCGAGCATGAGGCCGACGCCGCCGGCGAGCAATCCCTTGATGAGCGAGGCGCCCGCGAGCGTGCCGATGAAAGTGATGCCCATGAGCGTGATGATAAAAAGCTCCGGCGAGCCGAACAGCAGCACGAGCGGCCGCATGATCGGAATCGAGATCGCGAGCGAGAGCGCGCCGATCGTCGCGCCTAAAAGCGAGCTCATGATCGCCGCGCCGAGGGCCCTTCCGGCCTCGCCTTTCTTCGACATGGGGTAGCCGTCGAGAATCAGCGCGGCGGAAGAGCTCTCGCCGGGAATGCCGAACAAAATCGATGTCAGATCGCCGGTCGTCCCGGTGACGGCGAGCATCCCGAGCAGAAAACAGAAGGCCTCGATCGGCGTCTTGATCGTGTAGGAGAACGGCAGCATCAAGGCGAGCGTGGCGAGGCCGCCGATGCCGGGCAGCAGCCCGACCCAAAATCCGATGCCGATGCCGACGAGCAGGTAGCCGAACGCCGGCCAAGAGAGAACCTGCCAAAAACCGCTGATGAATGCCTCGAGCATGGCCGCGCTATTCCGCGCCCATCAATTTCTTCATGCGCTCGACCACCTCGGGACTCGCGGCGATGACCTCCTGCGCGATCTTCTGGAGCCGCTGACCATCTATCGGATCGATTTCGAGTTTTCTCTTGTCGGCCTCGGCGAGGTAGATTGGGTCTTTGATCATCTTTTCGAACGCGTCGCGGAAGAGCTTGACGCGATCCGCGGGGACTTTCGGGCCGAAAACGATCGGCCGGCCGAAATCTCCCGAGGCCAGCGCGACGGTCGTGAGTCGCCGTCCGGTGGGCGTGGCCTTATACTTATCCATGAGCTCGTAAATCGTCGGCGGATCTTTGAGCCGCGCGTCGCGTTTGCTGCCGGTTTGGAAGAGAACGTTGGCGAAACCGGTCTTGCGCCACGTGATGAAAGGCTCGCGCGCGAACCAGGCGGTGATCGTAAAGGCGCGGCATTGGACCTCGCCGCGCTCGACGGCGAGATCGACGTCGCTGCCCGATTGATACCCGACCACGATGTCGAATTTGGTGCCGATGACCTCTTCCAACAGCTTCGGTAGCCAGTAGCCCGTTGAGGTCGTGCCGTTCGATCCGCACTTGGGCGGCGTCGTGGCGTTTTTGATATCGTCGACCGATTTATACGGCGCATCGCTTCGCATGTAGAGAAGATGGTTCGAAACGATCGGCGCGCCGATGAAGTTGAACTTGCTCCAGTCGAAGCGGACCTCCGGCTTCTTCGAGAGCTGGTCGAAATAGAGCGCCGGATAGATCGCGCCCAGCGTGAGCCCGTCGGGCTTGGCTATGTTGTACACGTTGTTCGCCGCGATCATCGACGCGGCACCCGGCATGTTCTGGACGATCATGTTCGGCTTGCCGGGAATATACTTCGGCAGGAACTCGGCCATCAGCCGGGGATAAAGATCGTAGGCGTCTCCCGCCTTGGTTCCGACGATGATCGTAACCGTCTTACCTTTGTAGAAATCCTGCGCGAAAAGAGGGGCGGCGGTGATGAAAAAAAGCAGTTGCAGGAGAAGCGAAGATAACACTTTAAACGACGACGGACGCGCACCGCGACTCAGCACGTTGAGCATAATAATCTCCTGTTGTTAGAAGCTGTACGTTTTGCTTATCCTTTTCGGCTGCGGGGTGTCAACAGTGTATTTGTCAGGCGAGGAGTTTCTTCATCCGGGCGACGACCTCGGCCGGCTGTGCGAGGATTTTCACGGCCAGCGCCTGCAACTCGTCGCCGCCGGCGGGCGAGAGCGTTAAGTTTTTCGCCTGCGCCTCCGCCTCGACGACGGGATCGCGCGCCGCCTTGAGAAACGCTTCACGCAGGATGCGAATGCGCTCGGAAGGAACTTCCGGCGGCGCGACCCACGGCCTGCCGAACAGCGCACCGCTCAAAATGACCTGCGCGAGCCGGCGTCCGGAGTCGTCGATGTGGTACTCGTCCAAGACTTTATCCAGAGTCGGCGCATCGGGCAGTTTTGCGTCGCGCGTCGCACCCGTCTGCAGCAGGATGCGGACGAAACCCGTCTTTCGCCAGGTGTGATACGGCTCGTGCGAGAAGAAACCGGAGATCGTAAGCACGCGACAGTCGAGTTCGCCGCGCACCACGGCATCGTCGACGTCCGGTCCCTCTTTGAAGTCGCAAACTATCTCGAAGCGCGCGCCGAACAGCGCTTCGAGCAGTCTTGGAAGATAATAGGCCGAGGACGATTTTCCCGAGGCGCCGCAGCGCGGCGGCTGTTTCGCATCGATGATCGCGCGCAAGCTATTATAGGGCGTCGTGGCGCGGGCGTAGAGCAGGTGGCTCGAGCGCTCCGGCGTGCCGATCCAGGAAAATCTCGCCCAATCGAAGGCGATCTCCGGATCCCCCGACAGCTGGCCGAAGTAAAGCTCCGGCGAGATCGCCCCGAGTGTCAGGCCGTCGGCTGGCGCACCGTAAATTTCATTCGCGACGCCTTTCGCTCCTTTCGCCGGCGCGTTCTCCACGACAACTTCCGGCGCTCCGGGAAGATACTTCGGCAAGTGCTTGGCGATGAGACGCGCGTAAAGGTCGTAGGCGACTCCGGCGCGCGTGCCGACGAGCACACAGAGCCGTCTTCCGCGAAAAAAATCCGCCGGAGCTTCCATGGCTAGCTATATTGTTGCGCGTCGATGTTATTGTTGGACAAAGAGCTTTTTAATCTGCTCGACGATTTCCGGCGGCTGGTTCATCGCTTCTTTTGCCATGGCCTGCAGATCGCTGGCTTTACCGGGCTCGATGTCCATCTTAAGCTTTTTCGCCTCGGTCAGCAGGTCCGGGTCCTTCGCGGCTTTTTCATAAGCGTCGCGCAGTATCTGGACGCGCTCGGGCGGCGTCGCCGGAGCGACCAGCATCGACCGCGCCCACTCACCGCCGGCGAGCATCGCCTGGGCGAGGCGGCGCTTCGGCGCGGGCGTTTTGTACTCGTCCATCAATTCGAAAATCGTCGGGGCGTTGACTCGTGTGTCTCGTTTACGCCCGCTCTGCGTCAAGAAATGAACGAAGCTGCCCTTCAGCCACGTCACAAACGGCTCGCGCGAAAAGAAGGTCTGGATCGTGAGCCCCATGCAGGCCACCTCGCCGCGCTCTACGGCGATCGCGATCTCGTTGCTGCCCGGATAGCCCACGACCTGATTGACCTTGGCGCCGATCGTCTCCTCCAGAATGCGCGCCAGGACATAGTCGGATGCGCCGACGCCGGTCGAGCCGCATTTCGGCGGCTCCTTCGCCTTGACGACGTCCTTGATCGATTTGTACGGGGCATCGGAGCGCATGAAGAGCATCATGTCGTCTTTGTCGAGCGAGCCGATCCACGGCATCTTCAGCAGATCGAATTTGACCTCTTTGTCGCCCGACAACTGCGTGAGGTAAAGATTGTTGTGCGGCATCAATAACGTGAGACCGTCCGGCTTCGCCACGTTGTAGACGTAGTTCGCCGCGACAATCGAGCCGGCGCCCGCCATGTTTTGGACGATGAAATCGGGATTGCCCGGGATGGACTTTCCCATGTAGCGCGCCAGCAGGCGGGCGGCGCGGTCGTAGCCGCCGCCGGCGCTCAAGCCGACGACGATCTTGATCGTCTTCCCCTTGTAAAAAGATTCCTGCGCCGCAACGGGCTTCACTGAACCGAAAAGCGGTAGGAATAAAACGACGATCGAGACGAGACAATATAAACGAGTGCCCTGGGTCAGAGCTTTCATAAATCCTCCATCGGCAACTGTAAAAATCAGACCCAACCGAGCCAGGTAAAGAGCTCGCCATCGGGAAAGGGAAGGTGCAGAAGGCGGTCAAAAAGTCCGTAGAAGACGAGCCACGCCGTCGCCGTGAGCGCGAGAGACAGCGGCCAGCCTTCGCGCGATTGGAGCTTGAGGTAGAGGAAGACGATCAGCGGGACGCAATAGGCGAAGCCTAAAAGCCACACGGCGACGAGATAACCGATGATCCAGGAGAAGATGTTGATCGTGCGACGGCGCGCGAGGGCGGGATCGGTGCGCGCGGCGAGTTGCACGTCGACGGGGGCATCGCTCGCGGTCTGCTTGGGTCCGATGCCTTTCAAGTCGAGGATGACCTGAATCACGGCAAGGATCAGCATCGGTATGCCGATCGCCCAAGGGTAGAGCCGCGCCTGAAGGCGCCAATCCTTGGCCTGGTAGACGAAGACAATAAAGAAAACGGCCAGGACGATGCTCAAGAACGCTTGCGGGCGGAGCTTCATCCACGCTTCGATTATCATAGCCGCCACCAGCGGTCAAACTGCTCGCGTCGCGTGAATGCCCTCGACAGGGCTTTTCACGCGCGCGCCAGCCGTGGTAAGAGAGCGCTATAACTCGGACGAACGACCATCGGGCCATAACCGCATGAAACGTTTTTGGATATTCGCCATCGTCCTTTTCTGGATTTCCAGCTCCGGCGCCGCGGATGCGCCGCCCATTCCCCATATCGGGGTCGTATCATCCTCCGGAGATCCGCGCTCGCCTGGTCCTTTCATCGATGCCTTTCGCCAGAAGCTGCGCGATCTCGGCTACGCCGAAGGGAAAAACGTCGCTCTCGATCTCCGTTTCGCCGAGGGCAAGCTCGATCGCGTTCCGAGCCTCGTCGAAGAGCTCGCGCGCCAGAATGTGTCCGCTCTGGTCGTCTCTTCGATGCCGGCGATCCGCGCCGCGAAGCGCGCGACCTCTGCGGTACCGGTGATCATGCTGATCACGGTCGATCCCGTCGCGACAGGCATCATCGCGAGCCTTTCGCGTCCGGGCGGAAACATTACAGGAATCACGAGCCTCAACCGCGACCTCCGCCGCGAGGCGATCGACCTGCTGCGAGAAGCGGCACCATCGGCGGCGCGCATCGGCGTGTTATGGAACACTGAAGGGCGCGCCTCGGCGTCGGCGCTTAAAGATTACGAGGCGCTCGCGTCGACGCGAAAAGTCCAATTTCAGTCGCTCGAGGTGCGCGGCGCGGCGCCGGATTTGGAAGGGGCGTTTCAGGCCGCCGCCAAGGGCCGCGCCGAGGCCCTCATCGTGGTCGGCAATCCTGCTCTGTCGCGCCATTTAAAGAAGATCGCCGACATGGCGTTGGAGCGCCGGCTGCCATCGATCTCCGAGCGCGGCGGTTATACCGCGGTCGGGGGCCTGATGGACTACTCCGCCGATTACGTCGAGAACTTTCGCCGCCTAGCGGTCTACGTCGATAAGGTTCTCAAAGGGGCCAAACCCGGAGACCTCGCCATCGAAAAGAGCACCTTCCATCTCGCAATGAATCTAAAAACCGCCCAGCAGCTTGGCCTCTCGATTCCGCAAGCCATGCAGAAGCGCGCGGATAAAGTCATCCGGTGAAATCGTCGATGCGTTTCGCCGCGCTTCTATTCGCCGTCTTCTTGGCCTTCGCCGGTGTCGGAGCCGCAGAGGAGAGGGTGAAGCTGCCGGTGAGCGCGTCCTCCAAAACGCTCGGCTACAGCCCGCTATGGGTCGCATCGAAGCAAGGCTTCTTCGAGCGGCAGGGCCTCGACATCCAGCCTGTGCTTATCCAGGGGGCGGATAAATCGCTCATGGCGCTGGTCGGCGGCTCGGTCGTGATCTCGGGCGGCGCCGCCGACGCGCCGATCACCGCGGTCGAGCGCGGCGCCGACCTCGTCAGTATCGGCGGCGTCATCAACGGCCTCACGCACATGATCGTCGGCGGCAAGAACTACAAAACCTACGAGGACCTTCGCGGCGCGACGCTCGGCTCATCCGGACTTACTTCGGGAACTGCGCTGGTGCTGAGACGCGTGCTCAAGGCCAAGGGGCTCGAATATCCGCGAGACTATAAGCTCATCAACGTCGGCGGCTCCGCGCCGGCGTTCGCGGCGCTCGCCTCCGGCCAGATCGCCGCCTCCATCATCGCCGTGCCGCTGAGCTTCGAGGCCGCCGACTTGGGCTTCAATATCATCGGCAAGGTGTCGGATGTGATTCCCAATTTTCAGCTCACGGTCTTAACGGCCCGGCGGTCGTGGGCCGAGGCGAACCGGCCGCTCGCCGTCCGTTTCATGAAGGCGATGGCGCTCTCGATGCGCTGGCTCTACGACAATAAAGCGGCGGCGGTCGAATTCCTGACGCGCGAGATGAAACTCAAGCCGTCCCAGGCCGAAAAAGGCTGGGAGTACTACGTGGAGAATCGCATCTGGCATCCCGATGCCGACATCAATCTTGAAGGCATGAAGATCGTGATTCAAATCCAGGCCGAGCAGGGGACGATCAAGGGAGCGCCGCCTAGTCCGGCCAAATACGTCGATCAAAGCTACTTGCGGCAAGCGCTCAAGGAGTTGGGGAAATGAGTTTCGCGGGTCCGCAAAGGAGGCGACGATGAAGACATCGGCGGTGCTCTCTGTGATCGTCGGCTATCTTTTTTTCGCTTCGCTTCTCTGCGCGCAGTCGCCGGCGCCGGCGGTTCTCGAAGCCGCGAAGAAAGAGGGGCGGCTCACCTGGTATACGTCTATGGCGATCGACACCTCGAAGCCGCTGCTCGACGCCTTCCTGCGCGAATATCCTTTCATCAAGGGGGAGCTTGCACGCCTGGGCGAAGAGCAGCTCTTGAACCGCATCTTGACCGAGGCGCGCGCCGGAAGGGTGCTTTTCGACGTCGTCTCGTCCAGCGGCATCCAGCTGTTGGCGCAGAAAAACTTTCTCGCGCCGTATGCGTCGGCCGAAGCGCAGGCCTTTCCTCCAGAGCTGAAAGACCCGGCGCAGCGGTGGACGGCGGTCTATAACAATAATCTCGTCGTCATGTACAACACGAAAATGGTCGCCGAGCGCGACGCGCCGCGCGATTACCCCGATCTCTTGGACCCCAAGTGGAAAAATAAAATGCTGATGGACGCGACCGACTATGACTGGTACGGCACGCTCGCGCAGGTTTGGGGGAAGGAAAAGGCGCAGCACTACATGGAGCGGCTCGCGCAGCAGGAGCCGTCATGGCGCCGCGGGCATGGTCTCGTCGCGCAGCTCGTCGCCGCCGGCGAGGTGCCGCTCGGCTGGGCCTACAGCTTCCGCGTCGAGCGTATGAAGCGCGAAGGCGCGCCGGTCGACTGGTCGACGACGTTCAATCCGATCGTGACGACGATCAGCGGCATGGGCCTGAGCGCGAAGGCGACTGCGCCCAACACGGCCAAGCTGTTTATCGATTTCGTCCTGTCCAAGAAGGCGCAGGAGATGATTCGCGAGATGCGGCGCATCCCGTCGCGCGGCGACGTCAAGCCGGCCGCGCCCAAGATGGACCAGTCCAAGCTGAAGCTCAAGCTCGTGCCAGCGGAGGTCTCCGCCAACGCGGACCGCTACGCGGAGGAGTTCAGGAAGATTTTCGGGCTGTGATTCCTCGTCCGCGAAGCTTACTGCGCGCTTAACGCCACCGCGCCGTTTTTCCGCGCCGTGTTGAGAATGCGCGCCGCATCCTCCGGCAGTAGAAAACGCTCATCGATCAGCGAGCGCGCCGCGAGCGCGAGCTTCTCCACGTAATCGGCGTTGTCCTTGTAGCGCTCTTCGAGCGAGAGGCGCGGGTCGCCGCTCTTCATGCGCTCTTCCTTTGTTTTCGCGAACGGAATGTAGGAGCCGACGAGATAGCAGAGCTCGTCCTCCATATAGCCATTCGTTCTCAGGTTCCATCCGGAATGCGTCGCCACCGGCACCTGCAGCTCGACCGAGCGTACGCCGGCGAGCTCGTTGCCATCAGCGTCGAGCTTGGGCACGAAGACGCGGTGCTCGGTGCCGGCGATATGCTCAGGCGGCATCGCGCGCCGCTCCTGCAAGAAGAGGTCGTTGATTTTGCCGTTGTATTTCGCGCCGGGAATCGCGGGATAGCTCTGTTTCACCTGCGCGATTTCGACCAGCGTCCCGTCGGATAGCCGCGGGAAGCGGCTCTTCGGCGGCTCGATGCCTTTGGCTACCCAATCCTCCAGCGCGGCGAGCAGCGCGCGCTGGGTCTCCTGATAAGAGAGCGGATTGCTCAGCTGCTGGCAGGTATCGCGCGCCGGCTTCTCGACCGGCCCGTGCTGCGTGCCGGAGAAATAATAGAGCCGGACGTTGGGCGGAATCGGCATTTCGGACTTTCCCGCCGCATCGGTGACGACGAGCGAGTTCCGCCCCTGATAAGCCTCGGTGCCGGAATCCCAGTGCATGATCTTAGGACAGGCCTGCTGCTGGCGGCACCGAACGAGCAGGCCGTCGGTTTTCTTCGTGAACGGATCGGTCGTCGTCTCGTAAGTGAAAGGGAACTCATCGCCGGGAAAGTAATGTCCTTCGACCGCCGTCGGGAAGCGGCCGGGCATCGAGAATTCTGCGTTGACGAAGATGCGGCGCGAGCCGGAGATGTGCGGGATGAGCCCGTCGAAGACGATTTTCTTATTCTCGTCTAAATTGAAGCCTTGATAGACGAGGTCTTTGAGAAAACGCCCGGCCTGCGAGGAGCCGAAGGCGACTGCCCAGCGCGGCGCGGTCCTGCCGCCGCGCCCGTCGGCATACGAGAAGGGGTTCGCCTCGGAAGTCTCGCGCCGGAGATACGACACGAGGTCGCGCGTCGCGGCGAAGCCGAGCCCCATGACGATCGGATCGCGCGCCTCGTAGACCAGCTCGTAGATCGCATCGGTGGAAAATCCCGCCGGATAGCAGATGTCGGTGTTGCTCGGCGTGGGGTTCGCCTTGTCGGTACAGCGCGTGAAAGACCACTCGCTGCGGGCGATCAACGCACGCCTGGCATGCGGCCCCGCGCGGCGATAAAGCTTCGCCTGCGGCATCGCTTCCTCGACGGCGGGATAGGCGCGAATGTCGCGGCTCTCGCGGTCGAAGCTGATCGGAATCGAGGTTGCGGGCTTCTGGAAAACGAATTCCGTCGTGATCGTTTTGCGGATCGGACTGCCGTCAGCGTTCTTCGCC
>Ga0310810_10011570_pt1 | contig 10310 bp, 7 predicted proteins | sample NCmetagenome_FD_207641 | JGI IMG/M metagenome (GOLD analysis project Ga0310810, IMG submission 207641) | Soil microbial communities from experimental microcosm in Duke University, North Carolina, United States - NC | ecosystem: Engineered > Artificial ecosystem > Soil microcosm > Unclassified ...
GTCACTTTTTACGCGCTGCTGTCCACGGTTCCCCGGCCCCGTCGGGTGCTCCACGTTTGTGACGACATCGCCTGCCAATGCAAGGGCGCCGACAAGCTGTGCGCTGAGCTAGAGCGAACCCTCGGCCCAGCCCAGCAGCATGGACCGAACGGGCACCAGGTCGAGATCGGCGAGAATGACGCAATTTGGCTCCGAAGCCCATGCCTCGGTCTCTGCGACCAGGCCCCTGCAGCACTGGTGACGGTTGCCGGGAAACAGCCGGTGGAGCGTCTGTTCGGCAACGTTGATTTTACGAAGGCAAAGCAGGTGCTCGCCGGCGATCTCTCCCCCTCGAAGGCGCCACATCCAAAGCTCCCCCAGGCCGGCGATAAGTCCCTGCGGCTCCTACGACGAGTGAACGTCGCCGACCCGACCAGTCTCGACGAGTACCGGGCCCATGGCGGGTACGAGGCACTACGGATCTCGATCGAGCTGGGTCCGGAGGCTGTGATTCGCGAGGTCACCGACGCCAAGCTGCTGGGGCGGGGGGGAGCGGCCTTCCCGACGGGTCGCAAGTGGGATGCGGTGGCCCGGCAGCCGGTACGGCCGCACTATCTGATCTGCAACGCCGACGAATCAGAGCCGGGGACGTTCAAGGACCGGGTCATCATGGAGGGCGATCCGTTCAGCGTGATCGAGGCCATGACGATCGCGGCCTACGCCACCGGGTGCGAGCAGGGATTCATCTATGTGCGCGGGGAGTATCCCCTGTCTGCCGAGCGCCTCCAGGGCGCAATCGACGCGGCGCGGGCTCGCGGGCTGCTCGGCCCGACAGTGATGGGGCACTCGTTTGGCTTCGACATCGAGATTCGACGCGGCGGCGGTGCGTACATCTGCGGAGAAGAGACCGCGATCTTCAACTCGATCGAGGGCTTCCGCGGAGAGCCGCGCAACAAGCCGCCGTTCCCGGTGCAAGCCGGGGTGTTCAACAAGCCCACCGTCATCAACAACGTCGAGACCCTGGTCAACGTGCTCGAGATCCTCCGGATCGGAGGACCGCAGTACGCCAGGATCGGCACCGAAGGCTCCGCGGGCCCTCGGTTGTTTTGCTTGTCCGGCTGCGTCACCCGACCGGGCGTTTACGAGGTGCCCTTCGGCTCGACGCTACGGCAGATGCTGGAGATGGCGGGCGGGCTCCCCGCCGGCCGGAAGCTCCAGGCAATTCTACTCGGCGGGGCTGCCGGTGTATTCGTGCGCCCGGATGAGATCGACATGCCGCTCACGTTCGAAGGCGCCCGGGCGGCCCAGGCGACGTTGGGCTCCGGTGTCATCATGGTCTTCGACGATACGATCGACTTGTCACCGATCTTGCTTCGGATCGCCGCGTTCTTCCGCGATGAGTCCTGCGGTCAGTGCGTGCCCTGCCGGGTGGGAACCGTTCGTCAGGAAGAGGCGCTCCACCGGATCCGCGCTGCCAAGCCGAGGGGTGGCGTCAAAGCCGAAGTGGCGCTGCTGGAGGAAATTGGTGTAGCGATGAAAGACGCTTCAATCTGCGGTCTGGGCCAGACCGCGTACAGTGCGGTCGAATCGGCCATCAAGCGCCTCCACCTCTACGACGGAGCGGCGGCCCAATGACCGCCACGTTTCCGCAACCTCCTCTTGTCCAGCTTCGTCCACCGCGGCGAACCGTCGAGCTTAAGATCGACGGCGCAACGGTGCAGGCTTCGGAGGGCAGCACCATCCTGGACGCCTGTCGGGCTCAGGGGAAGGAAATCCCGACGCTCTGCTACCTCGAGACGCTGCACCCGGTGAATGTGTGCCGGGTCTGCGTAGTGGAGGTGGAAGGGTCTCGGGTGCTGGTGCCGTCGTGCTCGCGCAAGGTGGAGCCAGGGATGGTGGTGAAGACCGACTCCGAGCGGGTCAAGCACAGCCGAAAAATGGTTCTGGAGTTTCTCGCTTCATCGGTTGACCTCAGCACCACGCCGGACGTCGAGCGCTGGTTGGGCGACTACGGCTGCAAGCCAAACCGCTACGGCCCACCTGCGCCGCCATCGGCCGCCGGTGTGCGCGACAACCTCATGCCGGGGCACCACGAGCCACCTTCGGCGGAGTTTGCCGCCACTGTGGCGCAGCCGGTCAAGGTGGACAACGAGTTGTATGTGCGGGACTACTCGAAGTGCATCCTCTGTTACAAGTGCGTGGAGGCTTGCGGGAAGGATTTCCAGAACACCTACGCCCTCACAGTGGCCGGGCGCGGCTTCGATGCCCGCATTTCCACCGAGTTCGCAGTCGAGCTGCCGCAATCAGCCTGCGTGTATTGTGGCAACTGTATCGCGGTCTGCCCGACCGGCGCGCTCATGTTCAAGAGCGAGCACGATCATCGGAAAGCGGGCACCTGGGACGAGTCGCGGCAAACCGTCACCGCTACCATCTGCCCCTACTGCGGCGTCGGGTGCAGTCTCGAGCTGCACGTCCAGGACAACGAAATCGTCAAGGTGACGTCGCCGTTGGATCACGAGGTCACGCGAGGGAATCTCTGCATCAAGGGACGCTTCGGCTGGAGGTACGTACAGAACCGGCCGCCCGATGCCCAGGGCGACGGCAAGGGCAAAGGCGGCGGAGGTCGATCTAAGAAGTAAGCCGGTGGGGATGGGTATAGACGGTGTGGCGATCCCCCCGGGCAAATCCGACGAGCGTGAGCCCTGCCTGCTGTGCAATCCGAATCGCGAGTCCGGTAGGACCGGAGACCGCCGCCATTAAGGGTGCTCCGAACACCGTGGTCTTCTGAACCATCTCGAAGCTGGCTCGGCTGGTCACAACCACGAAGCCGCTTCCGGGGTCGGTCCCCTCGCGAAGCAGCGCGCCGATCAGCTTGTCGAGGGCGTTGTGGCGCCCGACATCTTCTCGTACCAGCTGTATGCTCCCATCGAGAACCGCCCACGCTGCGGCGTGGACGGCACCTGCCGCCGCGTTGAGCGCCTGATGGGACGTCAGCGATTCGAGTGCGGCCTGTAGCGCGACCTGCCGGATCGAGCCGGTCCCATTCACGGGATGCAGCTCCTTGAGAACGGCAGCGACGCTGTCCGCACCGCAGATCCCGCATCCGGTGCGTCCGGTAAGGCGACGCGTCCGAGTGGCGATCACCTCCGCACAGGCAGACGAGACTGTTGCCTGGATCTCGATCCCCTGGCTGTAGCGTATGCACTCGACCTTATGCAGATCGGCGGGGGACCCGATCAATTCTTCGGTGATGCTGAAGCCCAGGGCAAAGTCCTCCAGATCCTGGGGGGTCGCCATCATGACGACGTGCGGGATTCCGTTGTACACGATAGTGACCGGGGTCTCCTCTGCGACCGTCTCGACCCGCTCGGATAGCTTGCCGGCCTCCCAACGCTGGGCGCGAAGCTCGAGCAGCGGCCGGACATACCCGAGGCGCCGGAGTCCCAGAGGATCCTCCATCTGAGCAACGTCGTCTGTCATCGCCGCGACTCCTCCCGTCCAACGCCTGGCCGACCTTGGTCGGTGGGGGACGCCGAATAATACCCTGCACCCGCGGGCCGCCGGGTTGGGCGGTTTTAAGAGGAGCGATTAGACGAAGTCGATGGAGAGGCTCGTGCCGATTCTCCGGGCACGCGCGCGCCGCGCGGGCGTGCACGAGCACGCCCAGCGCGACTTCAAGGATCAACCGAGGGAAGACAGTTACCGGGTCGCTGCCGGCTTACTGCAACAGGCTGCCCAGAATCCGTCCAACCTGCGGGCCGCCTGCCTTGCTCGCGTAATCGACAACTGAAGTGTTGAACTTCTGCGCGACCTCGGGGCTGATCCCCAGGTGCGTATAGGCAGCCGAGAGTCCCTTCATGTCGGTAATCGGCCCCGTAACTGCACCGGCGTCCTTCGCGACCTGAATTGCTTCGCCTGCGCCCGGAATTGTCGCCGCGATCTGGCCGTAATCGTCGGCCGAAAGCTTGCTCTGGGCGTAGGTGAGGATCGCGCCCACGCCACCGGTCGCTTGGCGGGACGACACGCCAAGCTGGCTGCTCAGGATGTCGGTCAGGCTTCCCGTCGGGCTGGTCACCGGGCGCGCGGCGGTGGACAAGGTGTCCGTCCCGACAGCGGCCCGGCGTCCGGGCCCGCGCAGCAGCGGGATGAGCAGGAACAACGCCACGACTGCGGCAACCCCGATCAGGAGCGGCGTCCAACTTCTGTGCCGAACCGGTTCGGCGAGCGCCTGGGGAACGGCTGCAGCCTCCTGGGCGAGATTCCCACCCAAGCTTCCGAGATCGCGGAGCCCTAGCGCGCTCGCGAGTCCCGGCGGTGCACTGGCAGCGATGGCGTTTCGCTGGCCCAGCAACAAATCCTTGAGCGAGCTCATCGTGACACCGCCGGTCGAGGAAAGGTGCCGCCCGATCAGGCCGAGGACCATCGGGGCCGCCAGGCCGAGGAGGGATCCCGCCGACGATTGCCGCACGCCGGAGGAGTTTGCGATCACGCTCGTAACGGCGTCCTGCCGAGTTCCGAACAACGAGCCCAGAATCGAGCCCCCACTGGAGATCAGCCCGTCCAGCCCGCCTCCGGTGGCTCCACTGGTCAGGGCCGAGAGCATGCTGCCATCGTGCCGGCCCTGGCCGAAGAGGTCGATCAGGCGGGTCAGACCACCGGGGGCCGATGCCGACTGGAGCATTCCGGCCAGCACAGTGGGCACTGCCCCCGTCAATGCTTTCGACGTCGCTGGCGCGCTTTCGCCGGTATATGCGCTCAACTTGTCCACGACGTCTGGCGTGAGCTGTCGCTTCGCCATGTCTATGAGATCAATTGCCATTGTTGCCTCCGGGTCAGGGAAGGACGGTAGGAGTCGCCCCGGAAAACTTCCGCAGGCAATCGATCTTAGGGCGGTGTTCAAGCGCGCGCGCCTGTCAATTGTGACAGGTTGGCGCGCGCCGCGATCCCAGGGGCCCAGCTTCGCAGGCCCCCTGTGTCTCATCCGGGTCCGTGCATATACTTCCGCACCTTCTTGCATACGCCCCGACTTCCCGACGAGGCTCGATGTTCTATCACTTGCTCGCGCCCCTCGGCAAGCATTTCATCATTTTCAACCTGTTCAACTACATCTCGTTCCGCGCCGCCGGGGCGACGGTTACGGCCATCCTGCTTGCGTTCGTGGTCGGTCCCCCGGTCATCGACCGCCTGAGGGCTCGGAAAATCGGGCAGATCATCCGTGCAGAAGGGCCGGCCAGCCATCAGGGCAAGCGTGGCACACCGACCATGGGCGGCCTCATCATCCTGTTGGCGACCATCGTCCCGACCCTCCTGTGGGCGCCGCTGACCAACCGCTTCGTGGTGGTCGCGATGATCTCCACCCTGTGGATGGGGTGCATCGGGTTTGTGGACGACTACCTGAAGATCGTGCAGGGCAAGTCGCGCGGACTGGTGGCCAAGTACAAGCTGGTGGGCCAATGCAGCTTTGGCCTGCTCCTGGGTCTTTTCCTGTATCTGCGGCCGGTGGTGCCGGTGGACACGATTCCGGCGACCGCAACCACCTTGCCGTTCTTCAAGTACCTCGTGGTGAATTTCGCCCCCTGGCTCTTTGTCGTGTTCGTCACGGTCGTGATCACCGGCACCAGCAACGCCGTGAATCTCACCGACGGACTCGACGGACTGGCCACTGGGCTCGCCGGGATCGCCGCTTTCGGATTTGCGGTGTTCGCCTATCTATACGGCCGGATCGATACGACTACCTACCTCAACCTTTTCTATCTTCCGGGCGCCGGGGAACTGACCGTCTTCTGCGGTGCCCTGATGGGCGGCACCATCGGGTTTCTCTGGTTCAACGCGCATCCTGCCCAGGTGTTCATGGGGGACACCGGAAGCCTGGCCATCGGTGGCGCCCTCGGTACGGTCGCCATTCTGATCAAAGCCGAATTTCTCCTCCTGATCATCGGGGGCGTGTTCGTCGCCGAGGCTCTCTCGGTTCTCATCCAGACCGGGACCTATAAGTGGCACAAGCGGACCCGGGGCCGAGAGTACGCCGACGCGCACCGGATTTTCCGGATGGCGCCGCTCCACCACCATTTCGAGAAGCTGGGCTGGGCCGAAACGACGGTGGTGACCCGGTTCTACATCCTCGGGTTGTTCTGCGCGCTGGTCGCCCTCTCGACCCTTAAGGTGCGGTGATGATCGAGGCATGGCGGGCCAGCGGGCGAGACGTGGCCGTGGTCGGTCTCGGCAAGAGCGGAGTCGCCGCCACGCGCCTGCTCCGAATGGAGCGGATCCCGGTCTATGCCTCCGACGTCGGGAAGGGAGAGCAGCTCGAATCCCAGGCGGCGGAGTTGAGAGCGGAGGGTGCGGCAGTCGATCTGGGCCGGCACGACCTCGACCGAATCCAGCGGGCGGCGGCCGTGGTCGTGTCGCCCGGGGTCCCACCGGACGCACCGCCGCTTTCGGCGGCGGCTGCCGCAGGAGTTCCGGTAGTGGCAGAGGTGGATCTCGGCTTCAGCCGGCTGGGCCACGCGCGCTGCATCGGCATCACGGGAACGAACGGGAAGACGACCACGACATCGCTGGTCGCCCACGTAATGGCCTCGGCGGGAGTGAAGACCGAGTCGGCGGGAAACATCGGCCGACCGCTGTCGGATGTGGCGCGGGAAGGGCGGGAACCGGATTGGATTGCGCTCGAGCTGTCGTCGTTTCAGCTCCACGATTCGCCGCACCTCGATCCCGCCATCGGCCTCCTCACCAATCTCGCACCCAACCACCTCGACCGATATCCCAGTCTGGCTGAGTACTACGGGGATAAGGCCTTGCTGTTCCGGCACGCCCGCGATGCATCCGTATGGATCACCAATGCAGACGACGAGGCGGTTCAGACCATGGTATCCGGGATCAGGGGTCGGCACCTGCGGTTTTCTATTCGCGATCGGTCGGACGCCTGGTACGACCGGACCGGGCGCCGGCTCATGCTGGGTGACGCCGCCATCCTGGCCAGGGATGAGCTCCCCCTCCTGGGCGACCACAACGTGGCGAACGCCCTGGCGGCTTCGCTTGCCGCACGGGAAGCCGGGGCTGACCCGACACGACTCGCTGCGGGGCTGGGCAGCTTCAAGGCCATTCCCCATCGGGTCGAGCCGATCCGCGAGGTGGACGGCGTGCTGTGGATCAATGACTCCAAGTCCACCAATGTGACCTCGACCGAAGTCGCCGTTACCGCCCTCGAGCGCCCGTTCGTACTCCTCCTCGGCGGCCGACATAAGGGGGCGCCGTATTCACCGTTGATTCCGTTGCTGAAGGGACGCTGTCGTGCGGTGGTCGCATATGGTGAGGCAGAAGCGATCGTCGCGGCAGACCTCGAAGGCGCACTGCCGGTCGAGCGGGCGGGCAGTGACTTTTCTGTGGTGCTGGCGGCGGCTCGGCGGCGGGCGCGGCCGGGAGACGCCGTTCTGCTGTCTCCGGCCTGCTCGAGCTACGACATGTTCAACAACTACGAGGAGCGCGGCGATCGATTTCGGGCAGCCGTGCAGGCGATGTGAACGAAACCCCGATGCGCCATCCCGGTGAGCTCCGGTGGGAGACTCGACTCCTGGCCGTGGTCACGCTGGTACTGCTGGTGTTCGGCATCGCTGCGACCTACGGCGCGTCGAGCCTTACCTCGGTCAACGGCAAAGTGGTAGGGATGACATTCGCTTGGCGCCAGCTCAGCGGCGCTGTCGTCGGGGGAATCCTGCTGCTCTGGCTTTCGCGCGTGGATTACTACCGCTGGCGCCAGTTGGCCTGGCCCCTCCTGCTCATCACGCTGGTGCTTCTCTTGATCCCCCTCCTTCCATTTACCCGATCGATTGCCCCAATGCTGAACGGCGCGCGGCGTTGGATCAGCATCGGGCCGGTCAACTTTCAGCCCTCGGAGCTGGCACGGCTTGCTGTGGTCATCTGGTGCGCCATGCTGGCGGCGAAGAAGGGCGACCAAGTGCGGGAATTCAAGAAGGGAGTGCTGCCGTTCATTGTGGTTCTGGGAACTGTTTCACTCCTGATCCTTCTCGAGCCGAACCTTTCCATGGCCACGCTCGTGGCCCTGCTCGGCGGATTAGTCCTGTTCACTGCCGGCGCCAAGATTGGGCACTTCGTACTGCTGGGCGCAGTTGGCGTGCTGGCCGTGTTCCATCAGATCAAGGATGCCCAATATCGGCTGGCGCGACTGCTCACCTTCCTCAACTCGGGAGAGGGAAGCGTCGAGGGCGGCTTCCAGATCCACCAGTCATTGGTCGGCATCGGCTCGGGTCGCGTGCTTGGTGTGGGGTTTGGGGAGGGGCAACAGAAGCTGGGATACCTGCCGTACGCCTATTCCGACTTCCTGTTCAGCACCATTGGTGAGGAGTGGGGCTTCATCGGAATCTGCCTGGTGGTCGCGGCGTTCGCGTTGTTCTGCTGGCTTGGGTTCCGGATCGCGAAAACGGCATCGGAGCCATTTGGCCAATATCTTGCTGCCGGTCTCACCGCCACGGTCGGCTTCACCGCCTTCATGCACATGGCGGTCTCCCTCGACCTCATGCCGACGACCGGCCTCACCCTTCCGTTCATGTCGTACGGCCGCTCCAGCCAGGTGATCTCGCTGGCCGCGACCGGAATACTCATCAACATCGGCCGGATGCGATGGCGCCCGGCCGCTGCCGTGGTCACCCCTGTCAGAGTCGAGACACAACCCGGGTGGCGAGACGCATCCTGATCGCAGGCGGCGGCACCGGCGGCCACCTCATGCCGGCGCTCGCCATTGCGACCGCGCTCAGGGAGCTCGATCCCGGTGTGGAGCCGGTGCTGGTCGGCGCCGAACGTGGTGTCGAGGCCAAGCTGCTACCCACACGCGGGTTTCGATATCATCTGTTGCCGGCGGAGCCTATCTATCGGCGCCAGTGGTGGAAGAACGTCCGCTGGCCGATGGTTGCCATGCGCCTTTGGCAACGACTGCGCGATCTCTATCGCGAGGAAAGCCCGATCGCGGTTCTCGGCACGGGCGGCTACGCGTCCGGCCCTGTCGTGTTTTGGGGCGCCCGCCACGGCGTGCCAGCGGCGATTCAGGAGCAGAATGCCTACCCCGGGGTGACGAGCCGGTTGCTGAGCCGCTTCGTCCGGCACGTCTATCTGGGGCTCCCCGAAGCAGGAGCGCTCCTGCGGGCGGGACCGCAAACGGAGTTCTTCGATACCGGCAACCCGATTGCCCCGCCGGATCCCGAGCGGCGCGAAGCCGCCCGTCGGCGCTTTGGGCTTTCGGGCTCCCATCCCGTCATTCTGCTCACCGGTGGCAGTCAGGGAGCGCTGGCGCTGAACCGCGCGACTGCCGCATGGCTCGACGAAGCCCCGCCGACCAACGCCGTCCTGCTCTGGGTCACCGGGCGGGGCACGCACGCTGAGTTCGCCCGTTATCACGCTCCCCCGGCGGTCCAGGTGATCGACTTTCTCGACCCAATGGCAGACGGATACGCCGTCGCTGACATGGTCGTGTCTCGGGCCGGTATGATCACCGTGGCCGAGTTGTGTGCCTGGGGCCTGCCGAGCGTGTTGGTCCCCCTTCCTACTGCGGCGGCAGACCATCAGACCCATAACGCGCGCGTGCTTCAACAGGCGGGCGCCGCCGTGTTGCTGCCTCAGTCTCAATTGACAGGCGCCCGTCTCCGGTCAGAGGTGGCTCGGATGCTCGCCGACCGGCCTCGGCGGCTCGCTATCGCGGCGGCGGCGGGGGCCCGCGGCAGACCTCAAGCATCGCATGAGATCGCGTCCAAACTTTTGACGCTTGCCGGGTGACCTCGGCCTGTTGCAAACTACGGCGAGATTTTACATTAGCTCATTCATCATGCCACTGTTCGACTCCGCGGATCGGCGCCCGGTCCACTTCATGGGGATAGGGGGCGCCGGCATGAGCGGGCTGGCCCTCATCGCCTGCCGCCGCGGGGTCGCCGTCACCGGATGCGACGCTGACCCGTCCGGCGCGGCGGACCTGGCTGCTCTGGGTGTTCCCATTGCTACCAGTCATTCGCCAGCGCACGTGGACGGCATGCGTGCGGTGGTATACACCGCGGCCATTTCGGCCGAGCACCCGGAGCTGAGCCGCGCCCGAGCGCTCGGATTACCGGTGGTTCCGCGCAAGCTCGCGCTGGCTGAACTGGTCGCCGGGCGAACGGTGGTGGCGGTCAGTGGGACTCACGGAAAGACCACCACGACCGTGATGACCACCGAAGCGCTCGCGGCTGCGGGGCAGGATCCCACGGGCATTGCCGGTGGCCGGGTCGGATCCTGGGGTGGCAACGCTCGCATCGCGGGCGACGCACTTTTCGTGGTCGAAGCCGATG
>Ga0310810_10011571_pt1 | contig 10310 bp, 8 predicted proteins | sample NCmetagenome_FD_207641 | JGI IMG/M metagenome (GOLD analysis project Ga0310810, IMG submission 207641) | Soil microbial communities from experimental microcosm in Duke University, North Carolina, United States - NC | ecosystem: Engineered > Artificial ecosystem > Soil microcosm > Unclassified ...
CCCCGCCGACTACAGTCGCCTGGGGCCGCCGCCTGGCGGTGGGTGTTGCGGCGGCGGATGTCACTCGCACAGCCACTGAGCCCCCGCCTCGCGCGGCTGCGGGAGCGCCTGGCCGGACACCGGCCCGTCACCGACGACGGCGATGCCTCCTTGATCTGGGCGGCCGTGGCCGTCGTGCTGGCCCCCGCGCCCGATGCGGTGCTCCTCATCCGCCGCGCCGAGCGCACCGGCGATCCCTGGTCGGGCCACATGGCATTGCCCGGCGGGCGGCGCGAGCCGGAGGACGCTGATCTGGTCGAGACCGCGAGGCGCGAGACCTTCGAGGAGGTCGGCCTCCAACTGGCCAGATCGGATCTCCTCGGCGGCCTCGACGACGTGGTCCCTCGGACCCCGGTGCTGCCCCCGATCGCGGTCCGGCCTTTCGTCTTCGGGTTGGCCCAACGGCCGGCGCTGACCCCGAATCCGGAGGTGGCCGGCGTGCGCTGGGTCCACCTCGATCACCTGTTGCACCCCGAGACCTACCATTCGGCCCGCCTCGAGATCCGGGGCGAGCCGCGCGACTTTCCCGCCTACCGGGTCGACGAATCCATCGTCTGGGGCATGACCGAGCGGATCCTGACCGGACTGCTCGGCCAGCTCCGGGCATAGCTCGTCGCCGGCGGTTGACATTCGCTCGGCCTCAGCTCATTATTAGCCAAGCCTAAATCAGGATTTCGCATGAGCGCAACTGCCAGCGCCGATACGCTGACCCGGTCGGTCGAAGACTATCTCAAAGCCATTTACCGGCTTAGCCCCGAGGGCCGCCCGGCCTCGACCAGCGATATCGCCCGCCTGCTGGAGCTCTCCGCCCCATCCGTGAGCGGCATGGTCAAGCGGCTCTCTGAGCTCGGTCTGCTCGAGCATGTCCCCTACAAAGGCGTGCAACTCACCGATGCGGGCCGCGTGGCCGCCTTGCGCATGGTGCGGCGGCACCGGCTCATCGAGGCCTACCTGGTCCAGTTCCTCGGCTATAGCTGGGACACGGTGCACGTCGAGGCCGAGCGGCTGGAGCACGCCGTGTCGGACACGCTGATCGAGCGCATGGCCGCGGCCCTGGGACACCCGGTGGTCGATCCCCACGGCGATCCGATTCCCGCCGCCGACGGGTCCATTCACGAGCTCGCCTGCACCCCGCTGGCTGACGTGGACGTGGGCGAGACGGTGGAGATCCGCCGGGTGGACGAGAGCGAGCCCGAGCGGCTTCGCTACCTCGCGCTGCTCGGGCTGGTGCCGGGTGTGGTCGTCACCCTGCGGGACCGCCAGCCTTTCGGAGGGCCGGTGACGGTCGAGTCGTCGGGCGAGCGGCACATCCTCGGCGCCGCGCTCGCGCAGGTCGTGCTGGTGGCCGCCGAGGACGCACGATGAGCGCCGCGTCGACCTCGCCGGTCCAGGATCTCGCCGGTTGGCGCTATCCGCGCACGCACCCGAGCCTGCCCGAATCGCACCATACCGTGGCCGTGCCTCGCGGCGTCCCGTTCTGGCGCAAGGCGTTGGCCTTCGCCGGTCCGGGCTACATGGTCGCGGTGGGCTACATGGATCCGGGCAACTGGGCCACCGATCTCGCCGGCGGCGCCCGCTTCGGGTACCTGCTGCTCAGCGTGATCCTCATCTCGAACCTGATGGCGATCCTGCTGCAGGCGCTCGCCCTCAAGCTCGGCATCGTGACCGGTCGCGACCTGGCGCAGGCCTGCCGCGACCACTACTCGCGGCCGGTGAGCTTCGCGCTCTGGATCCTGTGCGAGATCGCGATCGCCGCCTGTGACCTGGCCGAAGTCATCGGCTCCGCCATCGCGCTCAACCTGCTGTTCGGGATCCCGCTGGTGTGGGGCGTGTGCCTGACCGCGCTCGACGTGCTGCTCATCCTGCTGCTCCAGAACAAGGGATTCCGCTATCTCGAGGCGCTCGTCATCGCGCTGGTGGCGACCATCGGTCTCTGCTTCGCCGTCGAGCTGGTCATGGCGCGTCCGGCCATGGCCGCGATTTTCCAGGGGCTCGTGCCCCGCGCCGAGATCGTCAGCAACCCGGCAATGCTCTACATCGCCATCGGCATTCTCGGCGCCACCGTCATGCCGCACAATCTCTATCTGCACTCGTCCATCGTGCAGACGAGGAAGGTGCTGCCGGACGCCGAGTCGAAGCGCGAGGCCATCCGGTTCGCGACGCTCGATTCGACCGTCGCGCTGTTGTTCGCGTTCTTCATCAACGCGGCCATCCTCATCCTCGCGGCGGCCACGTTCAACCAGAGCGGTCACCAGGACGTGGCCGACATCGGCGACGCCTACCGGCTGCTCACGCCGCTCCTGGGCACCACGCTGGCGAGCACCCTGTTCGCGGTCGCGCTGCTGGCCTCGGGTCAGAACTCGACCATCACGGGGACGCTGGCGGGACAGATCGTGATGGAAGGCTTTCTCAACATCCGGCTGCCCGCGTGGCTCCGGCGGCTCATCACGCGGCTCATCGCCATCATCCCGGCGGTGATCGTGACCGCACTGTACGGCGAGCACGGCGCGGGATCCCTGCTCATCCTGAGTCAGGTCATCCTGAGCCTCCAGCTGTCCTTCGCGGTCGTGCCGCTGGTCTACTTCACCAGTCAGCGGAAGAAGATGGGGGAGTTCGTCAACTCGCCCGTCCTGATGGGAGCTGCCTGGGCGGTGGCCGTGGTCATTATGGGTCTCAACGCCTGGCTGCTGATCGGGACCGTCCGCGACTGGCTGGCGTGATCGGTCGCCTGCGCGCGCCGGGAGCGCTCCTCGCGTCCGGCCTGATGTTCGGCCGCGTCGCGGCGCAGGACCCCGCGGTGAGCGGCCCCATCGCCGACAACAGCTTCCTCATCGAGGAGGCCTACAACCAGGAATCGGGCGTGGTGCAGCACATCAGCACCTTCACCCGGCCGGCCGGCGGCGGCGCCTGGGCCTACTCCTTCACCCAGGAATGGCCGTTCCGGGGCAGCATTCACCAGTTGAGCTACACGGTCCCGCTGCTCAACCAGTCGGGCGCCGGCACCGGTCTCGGAGACGTCGCGCTCAACTACCGCTATCAGCTGGTGGCCGCCGGCAACGACGGCGTGCACGTCGCACCGCGGCTGAGCCTCCTGCTTCCCACGGGCGATGCACGCCGCGGCCGGGGAGCCGGCGGGGTCGGGCTGCAGACCAATCTCCCGCTGAGCCTTCGGCCTCGGCCCTGGCTTGCCCTCCACGCCAACGCGGGGCTCACCTGGACACCCGACGCGACCAACACCGTCGGTGAGAGCGCGTCCACGCTCAACGCCAACCTCGGTGGCAGCGCCATCTGGCTGCTCCGCCCGACACTCAACCTCATGCTCGAGCTGGTCTGGCTGAGCACCGAGGATGTCATCGGGCCCGATCGGCGCGCGAGGGAGGGCGCCCTGTTTCTCAACCCCGGCGTCCGCTGGGCGTTCAATTTCCCCAGCGGACTCCAGATCGTCCCCGGCGTGGCCTACACCCTTGCGCTCGACGACGGCGCCGGCGCCGACGCCCTGTTTCTCTACCTCAGCTTCGAGCACCCCTTCCGCCATTAGGTTCCACTCCACGACGTGAACATCATCGGGGCACCGGAGTACCATCTGCGTGCCGCCCGATACCGCTGCATTTTGGTCACGAACCAATCGGAAAGAGATGTCCTCGAGCCTCAGGATCACGCTCCTGTTCGCCATCGCCGCCGCCGGTCCCATCGAAATGCTCGTGGCCCAGCGCCCGGGGATAGCCGTCGACCGCCGGCTCGCCGAGCATCTCTCGCTTCGCGTGGGGGACACGGTGCGACTCGGCGCGGCCCCGGATTCCCTCCGGATCCTGGCCGTCGTCACGGCCGTCTACGAGCCCCGCCCGGATCCCGCCCAGCTGACCAAGGACGAGCGGTACGTCCGCCTGCACCTCCCCGACCTCGCGGCGCTGCTCGGAGCCCCCGATCGCGTGGACCGGTTCGGGATCGGCCTGGTGCCGGGCACGCCGGTGAGTCGGGCGGTCACCGAGCTCGAGCGAAACGCGTTCGGGTATCGGGCCTATCCGTCGGCCGCAATCGCCTCCGGGTCGTCGCAGACCTTTCTCGTGGTCAGCCGGTTTCATCGGGCCATCGCGGTCATCACGATCGTCGCCAGCGCTGTCTTCCTGTTGTGCATCATGCTGCTCAAGGTCGAAGAGCGGCGGATGGACGCGGCGGTCATGCGCTTCGTAGGGGTGCGCCGGCGAACCATCTTCGGCGCGCTCCTGCTCGAGGCTGCCGTGGTGGCCGTGATGGGCTCGGTCGTCGGCACCGGCCTGGCCCTGGTCGCGGGGGCCGCCACCAACGCCTACTACCGCCACTTCTTCGACACGGCGCTCACCTTCTCGCTCATCACGCCGGGCATCGTGCTGTTCAGCGTGGCGCTGTCGCTGCTGCTCGGCGTGGCCGCAGGGGCCGTCGCCGCCTGGCGCCTAGTGCACACGCGACCCATGGTGCTGTGGGGACGCGGATGACCGGGGTGATCTGGGGACTCAAGAATCTGGCGCGGCAACCCCTGCGCACCGGCCTGTCGCTCATCGGCATCGCGGTGGCCGCGGCCATGCTGCTCGACATGGTGATGCTGAGCGGCGGAATCGACCAATCGTTCTCGGATCTCCTGCTTCGGCGCGGCTTCCAGATGCGCCTCACGCCCAAGGGCACGCTGCCGTTCGACACCGAGGCCACGATCGGGGGCGTGTCGGAAATCGTCGCCGCGTTGCGCCGGGATCCGGCGGTGGCGGCGGCCGGCGCGGTGCTCGGCACGTCGGTGTACGGTCGTACCCCCGATTCGCTGGTGACCCTGTTCGGCTACGGCATCGAGCCCGAGGCGCAGTCCCTGTATGAGGTGACGGGTGGGCAGGACCTGACCTCGGGCGATTCGTCGGGCGTGGTGCTCAGCGAGGCGGCGGCGCGCCTCCTCGGCGCCTCCGTCGGCGACACGGTCACGCTGGTCGGCCGCCTGGATCCGCAGGTCGTCACCGCCGCCGTGGGCCGCCGGCTGGTGGTGCGAGGCCTGGTACGCTGGCTCTACGACTACCGCGGCCAGCCGTCGGTGGGGACGGTCCTTCCGCTCATGCAGAGCCTGTCGCGGCAGGCGGCCGCCGACCGCGCCTCGCTGATCCTGGTGAAGGCCCGAGACGACCGGGCCGTTCCGCAGCTCGCCGACCGGCTCCGGCAGCGCTTTCCGCAGGTCGAGGTGAACAGCGTCGCCGATCTGGTCGCCCATTTCCGCGAGCGCCTGGTCTACTTCCGCCAGTTGTCCTATATCCTCGGCAGCATGAGCCTCATCGTGGCCGTGCTCCTGATCGCCACCCTGCTCACGATCACCGTGAACGAGCGTCTGGGCGAGATCGCTACGCTCCGCGCCATCGGCGTGAGCCGCGCGACGGTGGTGGCTCAGGTCCTGGCCGAGGGTACCACCCTGACGCTGATCGGCGCGGTGCTCGGCATCGCCCTGGGCCTCGTGACCGCGCGGTACCTGGACGCCATCCTCACCAGCTTCCCCGGATTGCCGGCCGCGTTCTCGTTCTTCGTGCCCCGGGCGGACACGCTGGCCTTTGCGGCGCTGGTGCTGCTCGTGACCGGCGCGCTCGCTGGCCTGTACCCGGCCTGGCTCGCCTCGCGCGCCCCGATCGCGGCCACGCTGCGGGCGGAAGCGACATGACGCCGCCGCCCTTGCTCGCCCGGGAGCTCAGGAAGGACTACCCCATGAATGGGGTGACGGTGCACGCCCTCCGAGGGGTGTCCTTGCGGGTCGACCGCGGCGACTACGTGGCCATCGTGGGACCGTCGGGGAGCGGCAAGTCCACTCTGCTGCAGCTGCTGGGCGGGATTGACACCCCTTCGTCGGGATCGGTCGAGGTGCTGGGCACGCCGCTGGACACGCTAGGCGACAGCGAGCTGACCCGGCTCCGCCTCACCCGGCTCGGGTTCATCTTCCAGCGCTTTCACCTGCTGCCGGTGCTCACCGCGCGCGAGAACGTCGAGCTGCCCATGGCGGAGGCCGGCGTGCGCCGCGCCGAGCGGCAGGGCCGCGCGCGCGAGCTGCTCGAGTTCGTTGGGCTGGGCCATCGGGCGGAGCACCGCGCGACCCAGCTGTCGGGTGGCGAGATGCAGCGCGTGGCCGTCGCCCGCGCCCTGGCGAACCGGCCGGCGGTCGTCCTGGCCGACGAGCCCACCGGCGAGCTCGACGCGGGCACGGGACAGGAAATCCTCGACCTGTTTCGGCGGCTCAATGCGGGTGGAACGACGCTGGTCGTGGTGACGCACGACGACCGCCTGGCCGCCGAGGCGGGACGGGTGGTTCACATGCTCGACGGCGCCATACGCGACTGATGCTCCTCACGCTCGCCTTCCGTCATCTTTGGGTCCGGCCGCTTCGCTCCCTCTTCCTCCTGTTGGGATTCTCGATCGGCGTGGGCGTGATGGTGGTGCTGCTCTCGGTCGGTGAGGCCATGCTGGACCAGAGCCGCGACGTCTCGCTGGTGGGCGGCGGCGAGGTCACGGTGCTGCCGCAGGGCATCGACGTCGAGGCCATGCGGACCGGGGGACTGGGGGGCATGTTCTTCGCCATCGACCGCGCGCGCTTCCTGACCCGCCTGGTGCTCGGCGGCCCCCGGCAGGCGGAGCTGGTCCGCGCGGTGGCGCCGGCCATCGAGGGCAAGCTGCTGTACCTGTGCAAGGCGTCGGCGCCCTGCCGGCCCGCGGCGGTGCGGGCGGGCGGCGACATTCCGAGCCGTGCGGCGGCTCTCGGGACCGGCCTGGACGTACGCCAGGGCGACTGGCGCGACTCGCCCGCGGACTCGGCCTGGGTCGCCCCCTCGCGGCAGCAGCTCTACGATGAGCTCGACCGGTTCCACATCCCGCCGAAGCCGGACAGCAGCTGGGGCGAGTGGCACTACTTCAACGTCACGGCCTCGCCCCGGGAATGGTGGTATGTGACCTACCTGGTCGGCGGCGCGGTGCCCACGGGGCGGTGGGCAGGCAGGGTGCTGGTGACCCACCGGCGCCCCGACGGCCGGTACGATCGGTTCGCGGCGGACGCGCCATCGACCCGGGTCGAGCTGGATACGGCGAGGGCCGATCTGGCGATCGGAGCCAGCTCCGTCCGCCAGCGGGACGGGGTGTATCGTCTCGTGGCTCGCGCCTCGGGGCGGGCCGGGGCGTTGCGACTCCACCTCGAGGTCCGGCCCGAGGCGAATCGCTACTTCCCTCCGGTCGAGCTGCGCGATGACGACTTCGTATCGGGCTACGTGGTCCCCGGGCTGAGCGCGATCGCGCGGGGCACGATCTGCATCGGCGGCCATTGTGATCGGCTGGAGGGCGCACGGGCCTATCACGATCACAACTGGGGCGTGTGGCGCGACGTGACCTGGGAATGGGGCTCCGCGCGGGGGGCGTCGCTCAGCCTGCTGTACGGCGGCGTGTACGGGCCCGCGCGCAGGCAGCCGGGTGCGGGAGCCGTGACTTCGCCCTTCTTCCTCGGCCTGGTCGACTCCCTCGGCGTGCGACAAGTGCTGCAATTCGATCATCTGGCCTACGTGGGCGCGATCGCGGCGGAGGGTGCCCGGGGCGCCGAGGCGCCGGCGCGGTTCTCACTGCTCGCCACGCGGGGCGCGGACAGCGTGCGGCTCGCCGTCGATGTCGAGCACGCGATCGCGACCGACAGGAGCGCGTCGGCCTTCCGGCGCGTGTTCTTCCAGATGCGCGGTCGATTCAGGCTGTCGGGGCGGATCGCGGGCGCGGAGGTCAGTGACACTGGCCGGGGCTTCTTCGAGACTTATCGCACGAGATAGCGCCTGCGGGCGGCGGGCAAGCCGGCCAAGGTCGCGCTCATCGCCGTCGCTCGCAAACTCCTCGTCCTCCTCAACGCTATCCGGCGCGATCAGCGCCCCTGGCGTCATGCCTAAACCATCCGCCCCGGGCCTGATCGAGCCGACCCTCGTTCCAGGCCTCGTCCCCTCGTGCTGCTCGGCCGTCACCGGTCCGGCTACGGCCAGCGCCAGAGCCAGGGCGATCCCGGGCCGCCTCACCGCGACCACCCCCTCTGCGATGCGCAGAGCGAAGCGCCCTGGCACACGCCGATTTACCCCGCTCCTTGGATGGGAACGAGTGCCAAGTCCGTCACAGCGCGGAGCGTCCCCGAAAGTTGTATGTTGGAAGGCATGTGCCCCGAGGAAGTTCCCCAGGCCCTGGCGCCTCGGCAAGCCGCCGATACCCACGCGCTCGGGCGGGCACTGGTCGACAGCTTCGGGAACGGCTGGGCCAAGCCGAGCGTGGATCAGATCATGTCGGTCTTCGCGCCGGACGCGGTGTTCGTCGAAACCCCATTTTCGGAGCCGCTGCGAGGCGCGGATGCCATCCGGCGGTGGTGGCTGGACGTTCCTTATAGCCAGTCGGAGATCACCTTCACGTCGGGCGAGATCTACGCCGCCGGACCCTGGTTCTCGACCGAATTCAAGTGCGTCTTCCGGCGCAAGCGCACCGGCGAGTGGGTGGACGCCCGCGGCGCCATCTTCTGCGAGACCGACGGAGCTCTGATCACCGAGATGCGCCTCTACTGGCACCGATGGAACGGGGGCCGTGAAACCAGCAAGCCTTAGGCGACAGCCTTGGTGGCCGGCGCATCACCAATGGTGACACCGGCTTCTGAAAGAGTGCTCCACAGAGGACAGCCGGGAACCGGCAGGCGAACCTAAGTGTTGTGGAATCATGCAGGTACACGGTGGCACAGGGCTGGCAGTCAGAACCGGCGATAACCGTCCGTCTTACAGTGCCTTGCCTCGTCGAAGTTTTCACGTTGGAACAGCAGTAGTGCGGAGGGTGCCATGATCACGGCCTTGCTCCTTCCTCTCCTTGCCCTCGGGACCCCGACCACCGCGGTGCGGGCTACCGGCGGCGATGATCCGCCGATCCAGGTCTGGATCAGCAACGATCGGCGATTCCTTCCGGGTGACCGCGCCAAGGTACAGGTCCGCACCCGCGAGGACGGCTACCTCCTGGTTCTGCATGCCGACCCCAATGGCCATCTTCGCGTGCTGTTCCCGCTGGACCCGGGCGATGACAACTTCGTTCGCGGCGGGCGCAAGTACGAGATTCGCGGGCGGGGTGGCCGTGAGTCGTTCACGGTAGACAACGACCGCGGCCGCGGTACCGTGTACGCCGCCGTCTCTCACGATCCGTACAAGTTCGACCAGTTCGTCCTGGGCGACCACTGGGATTACCGGAACCTGGCGCCGCAGCGGTTGTCTTCGGATCCGGAGCAGGACCTGAATGAGCTGGTCCGCCGGATGGTGGACAACAGCTTCGACTACGATATCCTGACGTACGATGTGCTCGAGCGGGTAGTCTACGCCTCGGACTACAATTCGGGCTATTACTCGGACTATTACGGCGCCTACGACGGCTGCAGCTACTCGTATTTCTGCGGCCGGCCGTATTACGGCTCGCCCTACAGCCTGTCCATTGGCCTGTTCTTCGGGCGGCCGTATTACCGGCGCTACTATTACGATCCGTTCTACGCCTCGTACAACCCGTTCTACGATCCGTTCTTCTACGACCCCTATTACTACCGGCCGTACTACTATCCGGGCTACTACCACTCGTACGCCTATCCGTACGGCGGCTACTACTACAACCACTATTACTCAGGCAATCGGTTCTATGGCGGCTACTACGGCAACCGCAACCTTGGCGGGCTGTATACGCCGTACCGATTCCGCCTGGCGGACGCCAGCGCAGGCAACTACCGGGACCGGCGGTTCCAGTTCGGGCGCGCGGTGAACACGGTGTACATGCCTCCCGTAGTTCGCGACCGCCAGCCGGCGAACGCGAATCCGCTTCGGCGCGTTACCGATGCACGTCCCGCGGGCGACGCCCGCCCCGCCGTCGGCGGCCGCACGGAGACGCCCTCCGGAGACGCCAGGTCGGCCCGCCGCGGCGGTGATCGCTCCACTGATCGCACGCCGGTACGGGCGCCCGAGGCCAGCGGTGGCCGGCGGACAGAGAACCGGATGAGCCAGCCGAACATCGATGCGCGGCGCGCCCGGCAGCCGGACGAGGTGAGAAGCATCATACCCGACAGCCGCGACCGGACCGATCGGCGCAACCTGCCGACGGAGATCCGCCCCAACCGCTCGGACGACTCGCCGCGGCGGGCCGTGGACCGGGCGCCGCAAGCCAACGGTGGTGACCAGCGCTCCGCGCCAGAGATCGACGCACGGCGCTCCCGTCCCGACAACTCCGGTTCGCCCGGCCGGGGCGCATCGGATGGG
>Ga0310810_10011572_pt1 | contig 10310 bp, 8 predicted proteins | sample NCmetagenome_FD_207641 | JGI IMG/M metagenome (GOLD analysis project Ga0310810, IMG submission 207641) | Soil microbial communities from experimental microcosm in Duke University, North Carolina, United States - NC | ecosystem: Engineered > Artificial ecosystem > Soil microcosm > Unclassified ...
CGGGCGCACGGTCGAGATGATCAAGCAGTCTATCGCCGCGCGGTGAATGCGGTTCACTGCGAGTATCAGCCGCGGCTCTCGGCTTTGAGCGCCTTCATCCGCGTGCCTAGTTCGCTCAGCTCGTCGCCGCTCAGGACGGCGCGCGCGGTGCGGAACATATTGCGTTCCTCTTCCTTGATGTGATGCTCGAGGCTTTCCTTCAGCACCCTGAACTTGGCGGCCCACCGCTCGTCGTCTGGCGTCACGTCGCGTAGTTCCTTGGTGATCACGTCCGCGACGTGGTGCTCCTCGTAGCCTTCGAGCACGATCTCGCGCGCCTGCGCGTGTGGTTCGAGCGCGGGATACAGAACCTGCTCCTCCATCAGCTCATGCTCGTTCAACTCGCGCGTCAGCATGTCCAGCAGCTGACGCCGTCGCTTCGCGGCGCGCTCCGTCGTCTCCTCACCCTGCTTCAGAAGTTCCTCGAACCTGCGGTGATCCTTCTCGAGCAGTACGATGGGGTCGTTCTCGATGGTGGTCCACCGCAGGCGCTGGGCGACCGCGACGACGGCTCCTCGGGCGGCGCCGCGCACCACCGCGCTGGCGACGCCGAGAGTCGATGGCTTGGCGGCGGGTTTCCCGCGGCGGGTGCGCGTGGCCGCCGCGCGTGCGGCGGTTTTGCGTCGGGCGGCTCCCGCGCCCTTCGTCTTCTTCGTCGATCCCTTGGCCTTCACTCTTCCCTTGGACCGGCGCTGTCCGGCCGTGGCTCGCTTCGCCAATGGAATCCTCCCAGACGACAGGATACTTCGTGCGCGTCAGCCGCCTAGTTGGGGAATCGTCCAGAGGGAGGGAAGGCGTGATCGGTTATCGCCATTTTCTAATCCGTCGATTGAATGTGAAACCGGCCTGAAACCTCGCGAACTTTAAGCGAAGGAATGGCGATGCTGATAATCGCCATTGATAACCCATCATCGCCTTCCATTCGAAGACACGGGGCCTTCTAAGCCCGGGGCCACAGGTTCGAGTCCTGTCTAGCGCGCCACGATCTTCTTGAACGTCGACGTAACGACTGAAGCGATCATCGCGGCGCCGGTCGCAACCGTCGCTGCCTTCGCCTCCGAGCCCGACAACGCGTTGCGATGGTACGTGAACATCAAGCGCGTGGAGTGGCAAACACCACGTCCAATCGACATCGGTTCGCGCTTCGCGTTGGTTGCCCACTTTCTCGGCAAGCGTCTGGAGTACGTCCATCAGGTCGTCGAGTACGTACCGAACCGCCGACTCGTAATGCGCACGGCTGATGGTCCGTTTCCCATGGAGACGACGTACGAATGGGAGGAAGCCGACAGCGGCACGCGGATGAAGCTCCGCAATCGGAGTACGCCGTCAGGCTTCTCCCGCATTGTTGCGCCCTTCATGTCGGCTGCAATGCGGCGAGCCAATCAAAAAGATCTAGCGGCCTTGAAGACGTTGCTGGAAGCCAAATAATCGCTGGTTCTGCATCAACAACTCAGTTGTGTTAGGATGCCCGCCTGCCTTGGGTGCCTACGAGGGCATAACAGGGAAGTCCGGTGAGAATCCGGCGCGGTCCCGCCACTGTGAGTGAAGGCGCGTCGCTTCGAATAGCCACTCGGTATGTTTGCCGGGGAAGGTGAAGCGCCCCGCGAATCGAAATTACGATTCGCTCCTTCCGAGCCAGGAGACCTACCCAGGGATAACTCGCGGTCGACTTTCTGCGGCGAACAGAAAGGCTGCCCTGGACTCCCTGGTCTTCCAGCCGTCCACGCACCCTCTTCATCGCTGACGACGTTGGCCGCCTGCCCGCGGAGGCTGCCATATGGCTCGTCGTCTCGCTGCGCTCACGCTCGGCGTCCTTTACAGTCTCGTCTCGCCGGTGTTCGCGCAACCCGGCAATACATTCACTCTGAACGGCTCGGTCAACGACGCCCTCGGTGTGCCCCTTGCGCGCGCGATCGTGGTGGCGGTGTCTGGCGATACCGCGACTCGTCAGACTGAAACGGATTCAGCCGGAGCTTTCTCCCTGCGTGACCTCCCTCCCGGCACGTACAACATCACGGTATCTGCCCCTCTATTTGTTTCGGCGAATCAAACCGTGACGGTGGGACCGGGTATTCCTCTTCAGAACGCACGCTTCACGTTGCGTCTTGCTAGCTTGACCGAGACCGTCGTTGTCACGGCGTCGCGCGTCGAAAGCAAACGACAAGAGACGCCGCAGGCCATCGATGTCGTCGATCGCGCCGATCTCGAACGCACGGTCGCCGCCGATCTCACCGATGTGCTGAAGAAGAACGCGGCGGTCGACATCATCCAGTACAGCGGCGCGCTGTCTGGCATTGGTATCCGCGGGTTTCGACCGCAAACGTCCGGCGTCAACAAACGCTCGTTGCTTCTCGTTGACGGACGGCCCTCAGGCATCACGAATCTCGCCACGCTGATGCTCGACGACGTGGAACGGGTCGAGGTTCTGAAGGGCTCGGCGTCCTCCGTCTACGGATCGTCGGCGATGGGTGGGGTGGTCAACGTGATCACCCGGCAATCACGCGGCAGGATAGCCGGCGCCGTTCAAGCCGGGGCCGGCAGCTTCGGGGCGTCCACGTTTGCTGGCCGTGTCGGTGGCAACGCGATGAGCCGGGTGGACTTCGACGCGACGGCCACGATGTTCGACCAACGCGACGACTATCGCATGGGCAACGGCGAGGTTCGTCCAGCGACACGATACAAAACGCGCGACGAAGCGATTCGCGTCGGATTCGACCTCACGCCGGATTGGCGCGTCAACGGTCGCATCGAGGCCTATCGCGGGCGCGACATCATGACGCCCGGAGATCTGGCGAGCGGCATCAACTCGCAGAGCAAGAAGAACCTCGAGCAGTCGGCGGTCGACGTCCGGTTGACGGGCCGCGTCGGAGCCCACGACATCTCGCTCACGTCCTACCGCACGGCAGAGACAAGCCACGTGTCCAACGTCACGACGACCAACCCGCTCGACGCGCCCTATCTGCCGTACCTCTCGTTCGAAAGCGATCTGCACTGGAACGGGGTTCAGCTGCGCGATGCCTGGCGCTGGGCTGTGCGCAATGCGCTCGTGATGGGAACCGATTATGAGCAAGTCAACAGCGTGAGCCGATCATATGCGCGGACAGGGCAGCGCACGGCCCCCTTCTCAGCGGACAGTGACAAACGCACCCTCGGTTTGTACGCGGAACATACGACGCGATGGCGCGATGGCCGTACGGTACTCGCCCTTGGTGGCCGCGTCGATCGCATCACGACCGCGACGCTGGATACACCCCTGAAGACGAATTTCACTCCGTCTGAAACGGCGTTCCTGACTTTCAATCCCAGCGCCGGCATCACCCATGAGATCGCGAGAGGCGTACGCGGGCACGCCACGATCGGTCGCGGATTCATCCCGGCGGAAGCCATCATGCTGACCGGATTCACCACGACGACGGTGGGCGGGCGTGAGCAAGTGTCGCAGGGAAATCCAGACCTGCGGCCGGAGCGCAGCGTCGGCGTCGACGGTGGCGTTGAATGGACGACGAGCCGATCGCGCGTCGACGTCACGCTGTTTCGGACCGTCGTGGGCGACCGCTTTATTACGAACGTGGTTATCAGCAACCCGCCTCCGCCGGCACCCATCGTCGTCTCCGTACAAAACGGCCTAGACGCGCACATTTCAGGCGCCGAACTCGATGGCGAACGTCAACTCGGCGATCACCTGAGCGTCTTCGCAAACGAGACGCATTTCTTCAACCGCAAAGAACGTCTCGCATCAGGCGCTGAACAGGACAACCTCAACGTCGCGCGGACGACGATTCGTACCGGGGCTGATGTTCGCTTCGGCCGCTTCAGCTCTCGAATGGCGCTACGCTTCGCGCATGGGCGCAAGGACAACAACTTCAATGCCCCCGGGTTTCCCATCATCGACTACGACGATCTCACGGTGGTGGATGCGAGCGCCACCTATCGGCTGGCCGCCCGACATGCCCTCGTCGTGATGGCGAACAATTTGTTCGACGCGTTCTACTACGAGAAGCTCGGGTTCCCGCTGCAGGGGCGGTCGTTCAGCCTGTCGTATCGCATCGGGTTCTGATATGAGCCGTCCACTTTGGCTTCGGTGCGGCGCCGCGGCGGCGCTGGCACTGCTGATCGTGTCTGCGGGACATGTCGTCCAGGCGCAGCGGAGCAACATGACGCGCCGCTGCATCGAACGGTTCGACCCGGCCGCTGACTACTTCCCCGAGAAAGCCATTCTTGAAGACGCGGCCATGTTTCACGTCGAGTATCGGCGCTCGTACAAGGTTCTGACCGTGAACGGTGGCCAGCCTGCCGATCCGCGCGAACGCTATGTCCTCGTCCAATGCGGCGCGCCGCCACCACCGCTGACCGGCGATTTGGCCGGCGCTGCAATCGTGTCGGTCCCGGTCTCGTCGGTGTTCGCGTTTTCCACGACGCAACTGCCGTTGTTGACGGATCTGGGCAGGATTGACGTGTTGACCGGCGTCGCGCAGCGCGACGCCATCACCGACCCGGCCATTCAACGACGGGTCGCGGCTGGCGCGGCAGTGGAATTCGCACGTGTCGGCCTCGTCGTGGATGTCGAACGCGTCGTCGCCGCTCATCCCGGTCTTCTGATGATCGGCTCCTTGTCGAATCGCGCCGTCCCTCCGATTCGCGCCGCGGGTATTCCCGTCGTTCCCAACGCCGAATGGCTCGAGCAAACGGCGCTTGGTCGGGCGGAATGGCTCAAGTACATGGCGCTCTTCCTCAACGAGGAAGCGCGCGCGCAGTCCATTTACGAGCCGATGAAGGCTCGGTATCTGACCTGGGCCGGGCGGATTCGTGCCATTCCCGCCGCCCAGCGTCCACTCGTCATGACGGGACGCAGCTCAAATGGAATGTTCACCATCGCCGGTGGAAAGTCGTACGTCGCTGCCCTGATCGCAGACGCTGGCGGACGCTACGCATGGAACGACGATCCCTCGGCCGGAATCGTCACCGTCGATATCGAAGCCCAGATCGCGCGCGCCGCTGGCGCCGACATCTGGATCAACGGCGGCGGATGGAAAAACCTGCGCGCGATGCTTGAGCAGGAGCCGCGCTACGCCGCATTCAAGGCTGTTCGCGACGGACGGGTGTGGGTCTACGAACGAAGACAGACACCGTCTGGAGCGAACGATTACTGGTCTCGAAGTGTGACGTGTCCCGACATCGTGCTCGCCGATTTGATCAAGATCTTTCATCCCGCGCTCGGTCGTGACCACGCGTTCGAGTGGTACATGGCAGTACCAGGATCAGGAGCACGGTGACTCGCCGGGAACTGATCATGATCGCGGGGCTCGCCGTCGCGGTCTTCGCGGCATTCGTCCTGTCGCTGGCGATCGGGTCGACACGGATTCCTCCGTCGCGCGTCGTGGAGGCTCTCATCGGCGGCGGAGTATCCGACGAGGATAGGGCGATCGTCATGGCGGTCCGACTCCCTCGCGCGGTGACCGCCATGCTCGCGGGCGCGGCACTTGGCATTGCGGGCCTCCAGATGCAGACGCTGTTTCGGAACCCGCTTGCGGATCCGTTTGCGCTCGGCGTTTCGTCTGGCGCCAGTTTGGGCGTGGCCCTTGTCGTACTCGGGAGCGGATCCATCGCCGGTCTGTTCGGCTCAACGACGGGATTGGCCGGCGATGCCTTGATCACCGCTGCGGCGATCGCCGGTGCCGGGTCTGTCCTGGTCCTGGTCCTCGCTGTCTCGAGCCGCATCGGCGACGCGACCGTCGTGCTGATCTTCGGGTTGATGTTCGGGTATGCCGTGTCTGCATGCGTCACCGTCTTGGTAGGCGCAAGCGCACCCGAGCGTCTGCAGCAATGGGCGCAGTGGGGCCTCGGTTCGTTCTCGGGTGTGACCTGGCCACGTCTGCGATTGTTCGGTGGCCTTACGGCATTTGGTCTTGCCCTCGCGGCGGTCACCCCTAAGCAGCTGAATGCGCTGCTGCTGGGCGATCGGTACGCGTCGTCGATGGGCCTCGCCGTCAGGCGCGTACGGGTGATGACGATGGCTGGGGCGTCGGTGCTGGCGGCCGTCGTCACCGCGTTCTGTGGGCCCATCTCCTTCATCGGAATTGCCGTTCCCCACTTGTGCCGCGGACTGACTGGCACGGGCGATCACCGGGTTGCAGTCCCCGCTGTCGTGCTGATGGGCGCAGTGGTGGCGCTCGCGGCCCAGACGGTTTCAGTCCTACCGGGTGATGGAACGGTGCTTCCGCTCAACGCGGTTACCGCGCTGGTCGGCGCACCAACCGTCGTTGTCGTCCTGCTCCGGAGGCGGCGGCACGGAGGCCACGTGTGATCGAGACCCCAGCGCTCCGCACGTGCGACCTGACGGTTGGTTATCGCGCACGGCACCGCACGCGCGCGGTGCTCGAAGGCGTCAACGTCAGCGTGTCCCGCGGTCAGCTCGTGTGCCTGCTGGGTCCGAACGGCATCGGCAAGTCGACGCTCCTTCGAACACTCGCCGCGATGCAGCCTGCACTCGCCGGCCGAGTGGAGCTGGACGCGCGAGATGCGCGCCTGCTGGCTCCTGCTGACCTGGCGAGACGTCTGGCTGTCGTGCTCACCGACCGCGGCGCCATCGATGGTCTCAGCGCGCGGCGGGTCGTCGAGCTCGGTCGCTACCCACACGTGGGGTGGTTCGGTGTTCTGCGGCATCGCGACGGCATTGCGGTCGACGCCGCACTCGCCGCGGTCGCAGCCTCGCATCTCGCAGACCAGGAAATATCCCGGTTGTCGGATGGGGAACGGCAACGGGTGATGATCGCGCGCGCGCTCGCGCAGCAGCCGTCGGTGTTGCTGCTCGACGAGCCCACGGCTTTCCTCGACGTCCCGTCGCGCGTCGAGCTGATGGCACTCCTGCGCGATCTGACGCGGCGCGAGCACGTGCTCGCGATCGTATCCACGCACGACCTCGAGCTGGCGTTGCGAGTAGCCGACGTGGTGTGGCTCGTGATGCCCGGAGGCGAACTCGCCAGCGGTGCCCCCGAAGACGTGATGCTGTCCGGCGTGGTCAATGCCGCGTTTGAAGGACATCGTCTTCGATTCCACGTCGCGGATCGCTCGTTCCGCCTGTTAACGGGACAGCGCGGCGACGCCGTCGCCCGTGGTGTCGGCGTTCGAGCCACGCTTGCCGCGGCGGTGTTGGAGCGCGAGGGATACGCCGTGGGCGCCGGCGGCCCACCTCTTGTGGAAGTCGACGTCGATGATACCGGCTGGATTGCGGTGGCCGGCGGCACACGAGTGCAAGGGATCGACTTTGCATCCCTTGCCCATTTCCTGCGTGAAAGGACGATATGACCATGAGGAGCATCAGCACCATGCGCGGCGATGCCGGAGAAACGAGCCTTGCCGGCGGCCTGCGCGTCTCGAAAGCCTCCGCCCGTGTGCAGGCGTACGGCACCATCGACGAATTGATCTCCAGCCTCGGAGTTGCGCGATCCGCTTGTGAGGACGGCGAACTCGCGGAGCTGACGAAATCAATCCAGCAGGATCTCTTCAAGATTGGCTCATCGCTGGCCACGCCGAACGAGAGCCCGAAACCGCAGATCGTCATCGAGGCAAGCCTCGCGGAGCGATTGACGACGGAAGTGCATCGGCTCGAAGCACTTGAAGGCATGCTGGTCGACTGGTCTCTACCGGGCGAGCATCGTACGGCGGCCGAATTCGACCTCGCGCGGACGGTGTGCCGGCGTGCCGAACGAGGCATCGTCCGGCTGCAGGAGTCGGGCGCCGCCGTGCAGCCATCGATTCCGACGTACATCAACCGGCTGTCAGATCTGCTGTGGTTGTTCGCGCGAAAACTGGAACGAGACGCGCACGTCAACGGATCCCTGCGCGACGTCACCGGGAAGGCCGGCAATCGATTCTCACGCGCGTGGTGATGCTGAGCGGACTTCGCGGCAAGCCGCTATTCGTCGGTGGTACGTCATCAAATGCGGGCAAGAGCTGGATGGTGACTGCTATCTGCGCGTGGCTGCGAAGGCAGGGACTGGCCGTCGCTCCCTTCAAAGCGCAGAACATGTCCAACCACTCCTTCCCGTGCCGAACTGGCGGCGAAATCGGCCGCGCACAAGTCGCGCAGGCCGAGGCGTGCGGGCTCGAGCCCGAGGCGGCGATGAATCCGATCCTGCTCAAGCCGAGCGCCGGCAACTGCCAGGTGGTCCTCAACGGACGCGTTTGGAAGACGCTAGGGGCGCGAGAGTATTACGGCCACGTCAACGAGCTCCGCTCGCACGTCCTGACCGCGTATTGCACGCTGGCCAGCCGGTTCGACGTCGTCGTCATCGAAGGGGCCGGCAGCGTGACGGAGCTCAATCTTCGTCACGAGGATCTCGTGAACCTGTGGCTCGTCACCGCGCTTGGAGCCCCGTGGATCCTCGTTGCCGATATCGAACGCGGCGGTGTGTTTGCGTCGGTGGTCGGCACGGTTTCGCTGCTGACGGCCGAGGAGCGGGCGCTGTTTCGCGGCTTCGCCATCAATAAGTTCCGCGGCGACATGTCGTTGTTCGATGAAGGCGTGGGAATCCTAGAACAACGAACGGGCTCGCCGTGCCTGGGCGTTTTCCCGTTTGCGACGGATATCGGGTTGGATGCTGAGGACAGTCTCTCGCTTCCTACGCGACCGGTAGTACCCGCTCCTGCCGGTGCGCGCACCGCGATCGTTCACCTGCCGTCGCTGTCCAACGGAACAGATTTCCGCCTCTTGCGATGGGCGGAATGGGTCGATGCGGTTCCGCATGGGCGATTTGACTTCGTCCTGCTCCCCGGCACGAAGAACACGATTCTCGACCTTCTGTGGCTGCGCCAGTCCGGGCTCGCTGACTGGCTGATTCAACAGCATCAGCGCGGGGCCACGGTGATCGGTATTTGCGGTGGCTTCCAGATGCTCGGTCGATCCATTCACGATCCGCTTGGCGTCGAATCCAAGGCTCGATGCGCTGAAGGGCTGGGTCTTCTTCCTTGCCGGACCGTGCTCGGAGTGGACAAGACGACCATCGTCCGGCACGGGACGACGACCAATCGAACGCCGCTGTCTGGGTACGAGATTCATATGGGAAATACGACCGTCGAAGAGGACTTGCCACCATTTGCGGTCTTCGACGGAGGCGAAACAGACGGCATCCGCACCGCGCGTGTCATTGGCACGTACCTGCACGGTGTCTTCGAACATCCCGACGTCTGCGCGGAGGTGTTCGGGATCGATCGCATCGACGAGCCATCAAAGACGCATCAGTGGGACCGGCTGGCGGACTGGTTTGGCGCGCACGTTCGCGATCGCGCGGCGCTTGGTGTCGTATGACCACCGTCGATTGGGAGCTACTCGGCGCTGGTGCCACGTTTCGACTTCATCGATGCGGCCGCTTCGTTCTAGCCGCTGTTGCAGAGCCGCATCGTGTGATTTCCACATCCGCGACGAATGGCGGACAACGCGACGACGTGCTCTTCCTGTTGAATCACCAGAGTTGCGAAGGCACTGGCCACGTCGAGCGGCATGCGGAGATTACGGCGCACGGCGCCGAGGGATATCACGACGTCGTGTGTGCTGAAGCGGGGATCCCGCGCGAGTACACGGCGACGATGGGCACGGCCGCCAACATGAACTATGTCGCGGTGGTCACCGAAGCGGACGCCGACGTCGAAGTCACCGCCGTCGTGACAGGCGGAGTCGAGTCGAATGCCACGTGCGCAGGCGATCCTGCAACGTGGCGGGAAACGGCGGTGGGAATTGAAAAGGTCGTGGTGGCGGGGACGATCAATACGATGCTGTTGATCGGCGTCCCGCTGACGCCCGCCGCGCTTGCCCGCGCTGTCGTGACGATGACCGAGGGCAAGACTGCCGCGCTGCGGCGCCTCGTCGTGCCCAGTCGTCAATCTGCGGATCTCGCGACCGGCACAGGCACGGATCAGTACTGTGTGGCCGCACCCCTTCGCGCCGACGGAATCCGAACGTCGTCCAGCCCTCACGTCAAACTCGGCGAATTGATCGGTCGCGCCGTTCGGCGCGCGACCGAAGAGGCGTTGCGGTGGCAGAACGGCCTCGAGCCGAGTTACACGCGGGGTGTCTTCCACGCTCTCGGCCGTTACGGTGTAACAGAGAAGACATTCTTCGACGACATCGCGCCGTTCCTGGAACCGCCAGCTCTTGAACTGTTGCGCAAGAACATCCGCTCCGCCGTGTACGAACCACTCGTTGGTGCTGCCGCGCACGCGTGCGCGGCGGTGCTCGATCGAGTTCGGCACGGCACTCTCCCTGAATCGGTCAA
>Ga0310810_10011573_pt1 | contig 10310 bp, 7 predicted proteins | sample NCmetagenome_FD_207641 | JGI IMG/M metagenome (GOLD analysis project Ga0310810, IMG submission 207641) | Soil microbial communities from experimental microcosm in Duke University, North Carolina, United States - NC | ecosystem: Engineered > Artificial ecosystem > Soil microcosm > Unclassified ...
GAAATCGTAAAGCGGGCATTGAGCAATATCGCCCCCGAAATCGACCTTGACGCCATAGATCCGGGAAAAGACCTGCGCGAGCAGATGGACATCGACTCGGTGGATTTTTTAAACTTCGTCATCGGCCTGCACAAGGAATTGAATATCGAGATACCCGACGCCGATGTGTCCAAGCTTACGACGTTTAATGGTTGCGTGGCCTATTTGACAGCGAGACTCACCAATCTCCAAACGGCGAGCGATCCTGGTCATCAGACAAGTTGAAGCTTTGGGAGAGCGTGTTTGCGCGGTTCGAGAGCTTCTCCAGGAGAAAATGACGTGGTCCGGGGGCCGCTGTTCGATTTTTTAGCTGGCGATCATGTACGACTTGCCACAACAGGCGAAGGCAGATCCCGAAACAATTGACTACGGCACGTACGCGGAATTTCGCGCCGGTTTGCTGAAGCACATCGCCATCGAGGAAAAAATTCTGCTACCGGCGGCGCGCCGATTACGCGGCGGGGAAGCTCTGCCGGTCGCCGATAAGCTGCGGCGTGATCACGGCGCGTTTGCCGCGCTGTTGGTGCCAACGCCCACGCCGGCGATCCTCGCGAAGATTCACACCATCCTAGAAACTCATAACCTCATCGAAGAAGGCGCGGGCGGAGTTTACGAAGTGTGCGAGCAGTTGGCCGGGGAGCAAGTCGAAGCGCTGGTCGCAGAAATGCGCGCTATGCCCGAGATCAAACTCGCGCCTCATGTCGACAGCCCCCAAGTCGAGGAAGCGACCAGGCGCGCCCTCGAGCGCGCCGGTTATAGCTTCGAAGAAGATCAGTAAATTCTTACGCAAACTGGGCCGAAGAACTGTCTAATCCTTATTTGAGTTCGGCACCGCTCATAAGCTTGTATTCCAATCCTTGAGAATTCGTTGACCCATCTCTTATCAGTAGTGAGTATTCGCACTGCGTAGCGCGACCAGCGTACTATGCTGGTGTTTCGAAAAATCAACGACAAAAGCGACTCTGTTCTCTTTCTCTTGTCGGTCTCTCTTTTGCTCTCCGTCTAAACCGAGAGAGAAGAAGAGCTGCCTTCACCTGGGCGAGTCAATTGGAAAGAACCGGTGAGGCTATCATTCGGGCTTAAATACTCACACACCAGGTTCTCGGCGGCGGCAGATGTATCACTCGCCATGCGCAGAGGTGCGCTAGGATGGCAATCCCACAAGAAGCTGCCGCAGCTCGATCTTCTCGATGACAAGGCGGGAAAGCCTGTCGGCATTCAGAAGCACATCGGCCGGCGACCGCTCGCCGCGTTCGGGAACTCGGACGGCGATCTCGAGATGCTGCAAATGGACGACCGCCGCGCCCGGGCCGCGCTTCACGCTGATCGTCCATCACACCGACGCCGAGCGCGAATGGGCGTACGACCGCAAATCGAAGATCGGTACGTTAGACAAGGCGTGGGACAAAGCGCTGGCGAAAGGCTGGGCTGTTGTAGACATGAAGCGCGACTGGAAGAAGGTTTTTGCTTTCGAATAAGGGGGAAAGAGAAAGCGGAATACGCGATGTGAAGGAGACTCAAATGGCGAAACCCAGCAAACCCAACATTCTCGCGATCTGGGGTGACGACATCGGCATCTGGAATCTCTCATGCTACAGCCGCGGCATGATGGGCTACCGAACGCCCAACATCGACCGCATCGCCGCCGAGGGAATGCTCTTCACCGATTCCTACGGCGAACAGAGCTGCACCGCGGGTCGCGCGGCATTCATCACCGGACAGAGCGTATTTCGCACGGGTCTTTCGAAAGTTGGCGCGCCGGGCATGGACGTGGGCCTTCAGGCGGAGGATCCGACCATCGCCGAGCTGCTTAAGGCGCAGGGTTACGCCACCGGTCAGTTCGGCAAGAACCACTTCGGCGATCTGAACAAGTACTTGCCGACGGTTCATGGTTTCGATGAATTCTTCGGCAATCTTTATCACCTGAACGCCGAAGAAGATCCGGAAGATCCGGACTATCCAGATCCGCAGCAGTTTCCGAAATTCAAAGCGGCCTTCGGCCCGCGCGGCGTGCTGCGCTGCTGGGCAACCAATGAAGACGACCCCACCGAGCAACCTCGCTGGGGGCGGATCGGCAAGCAGAAGATCGAAGACACTGGAGCGCTGACCCGAAAGCGGATGGAGACCTGTGATGACGAGTTTGTGGCAGCCGCGAAAGACTTCATTACGCGGCAGCACCGCGCGGAAAAGCCGTTCTTCTGCTGGGTCAACACCACGCACATGCACCTTCGCACCCATACGAAGCCGGAGAGCATCGGCCAGGCCGGCCGCTGGCAATCGCCCTATCACGACACCATGGTCGATCACGATAAGAACGTAGGCGAGCTGCTGGAGTTGCTCGACCAGCTGGGCATCGGGCAAGACACCTTCGTGATGTACAGCACCGACAACGGGCCGCACATGAACAGTTGGCCCGACGGTGCGATGACTCCCTTTCGCAGCGAGAAGAACACCAACTGGGAGGGAGCCTTCCGCGTCCCGCTTTTGGTCCGCTGGCCGGGAAAAATTCCAGCGGGCGTGGTGACGAACGAAATCGTGCAGCACCACGATTGGCTGCCGACCTTTCTGGCGGTGGCGGGAGAACCGGCGATCAACAAGAAGCTTCTGCAGGGCTATGAGGCGGCAGGCAAGAAATTCAAGGTGCACATCGATGGTTACAACCTGCTGCCTTTTTTGACCGAGAAAGGGGTGAAGAGCCCACGCAAGGGATTTATCTATTTTGACGACGACGGCGATCTGGTGGCGGTGCGCTTCGACAACTGGAAAGTCGTTTTCATGGAGCAGCGGCGCGCGGGAACATTGGCGGTCTGGTCGGAACCCTTCGTTCCGTTGCGGTTGCCGAAGCTCTACAACCTACGAACGGACCCTTTTGAGCGCGCCGATATCACCTCGAACACCTATTACGACTGGTTCCTATCCAGGTTGTACATGATCGGCGCGGCCGGTGCGATCGTTGAGGAATTCCTGACAACGTTCAAAGAATATCCGCCGCGACAGAGAGCGGCGACGTTCACCATCGACCAGGCGCTGGAAAAGATGAAGGAAGCGCTGAGCGGTGCTCACCACTGAGACTTCTAGTCCGCGAGTCACGTCGACATCGGAGCCGGACCGCATTTCGACCGAACTGTCGGCGCGCCGCACGGGAATGTCGTTTCAGCGGACGCGGATGTCCGCCGATCGAACGCTGATGTCTGTCATCCGCACGTCGTTGGCCCTGATCGGCTTCGGTTTCACGATTTTCCAGGTCTTCCAGAAGCTGTACGAAGCGAAAGTCCTGCAGCACGCGCAGGCGCCGCGCAATTTCGGAGTGGCGCTGGTCCTGCTCGGCATCACAATGCTCATCCTCGGCATCGTGTATCATGGCAAGTTCATGCTCGAGCTGCGGCGCGAACGAAAGCAGATGAAGGCGGATGGGTTGATCCATGGCGAGAGCCAATACCCGGTCTCGATGACGCTGATTGTCGCCCTCCTGTTGCTGCTGGTCGGTCTGTTGGCGATTGTCAGTATGGTGTTCAGTGGAGGACCGTTCCGTTAGGACGAGAGACGAACGCCCATAGCGAGGAAGAAAAGCCTATGACATTGGAAAATACGCTGCCCGCGTTTCATGTGATGGCCAAGCCGACAGGCTCCAAGTGCAATCTTGATTGCGCCTACTGCTTCTATCTCAAGAAAGAGCAAATGTATCCTAACAGCTCCTTTCGCATGTCGGATGAAGTGATGGAGCAGTACATCCGCCAAACAATCGAAGGGCATCGGGTTCCCAACGTGACGATCGCCTGGCAGGGTGGCGAGCCGACGCTCATGGGGTTGGATTTTTTCCGGCGCGCGGTGGAGATCGAGAAAAAATACGTTAAGCCCGGAATGCAAATCGAGAACACGTTTCAAACCAACGGCGTATTGCTGGATGACGACTGGTGCGAATTTTTTCACGAGAATAACTTTCTGATCGGCTTGAGCGTCGATGGCCCGAAGCACCTGCATGACACTTACCGCTATGACAAAGGCGGCGGCGGTACGTTCGACAAAGTGACGCGGGCCGCGGGGTTAATGCAAGAGCACAAAGTGGAATTCAACGTGCTTTGCACGGTGAATGCGGTAAACAGTGTTTATCCGCTGGAAGTCTATCGCTTTTTTCGCGACGAGATGGCCGCGTGCTATCTGCAGTTCATTCCCATCGTCGAGCGTGAGAACGACACGGGTTATCTGGAAGGCTCGCGGATCACCGACTGCTCTGTACGCCCGGAGCAATGGGGCCGATTCCTGATTGCCATCTTTGACGAATGGGTGCGCCGTGATGTTGGCGTCATGTTCGTGCAGTTCTTCGATGGGGTGCTGGCATCGTACGTGCGCGGTTACTCGACCATCTGCGTTTTGCAACCGACCTGCGGGCAGGGCGTCGCACTCGAACACAACGGAGATCTTTACTCCTGCGATCATTATGTCGAGCCAAAGCACTGGCTCGGCAACATTCAAGATAGCCCGATTGAGGCGCTCGTTTCATCCGAAAAGCAACACGCCTTCGGTCAGGAGAAGTCCATTATCCTGCCGCAGTACTGCCGCAAGTGTGAATTTCTCTTCACCTGCCATGGTGAGTGCCCGAAAAACCGCGTGCTCACGGCGCCGGACGGCGAACCTGGTCTCAATTGGCTGTGCGCTGGGTTGAAAGCCTTTTATGCGCATACGCAACGGCCGATGCGAATCATGGCTGAGCTTTTAAAGCGCGGACGGTATGCCGACGAAATCATGCAGATCCTCGCAGCGGAACAGGCTGCGAAGTTGAAAAAAGCGTTTGCCTCAAGCGGTCGCAACGATGCGTGTCCCTGCGGCAGCGGAAAGAAGTTCAAGCGATGTCACCGCGGCACGAGCGCGAGCGTCAACGCTCGATTACCGAGTCTCGATGCTGGGCGCACTGATCAGTGAAAGGAGTTCCAAAATGGCTAACGAAAGAGACAAAATCCAACGCTCAGTTTTGCCGATACCGGACCGTACGCATGTTGTTTTGACCACCTATGATGCCAAAGATCCGAATACGAAATTCCCGCCCATCGAGCCGCTGCACCCGCCAAAGAACGCGCCCAACGTGCTCATCATCTTGCTCGACGACGTGGGCTTTGGCGCATCGAGCGCGTTCGGCGGACCGGTCCACATGCCGACTGCGGAACGCCTCGCCTCGAGTGGCCTCAAGTACACGCGGTTTCACACGACCGCCCTATGCGCGCCGACGCGCCAGGCGCTGCTCACAGGACGCAATCATCACTCGGTCGGCATGGGTTGCATTACCGAGATGGCGACCTCCGCTCCCGGCTACACCTCGTTGCGGCCCAACAATAAGGCGCCGCTCCCTGAAATTCTGAAGCTCAACGGTTATGCAACCGCGCAATTCGGCAAGTGTCATGAGGTGCCGGTGTGGCAGACGAGTCCCGCAGGACCGTTCGATCAGTGGCCCACGGGCGGCGGCGGATTCGAATATTTCTACGGCTTCATCGGCGGCGAATGTAACCAGTACGAGCCAGAGCTGTACGAAGGAACCACTCCCGTCACGCCGCCGAGAACGGCCGAAGAAGGTTATCACCTGACCGAGGACTTGGCCGACCACGCTATCAACTGGGTACGCCAACAGAAGTCGTTGGTCGGCACCGACAAGCCCTTCTTCATGTACTTCGCTCCCGGTGCGACGCATGCGCCCCATCACGTACCGAAGCAATGGGCCAACAACTACAAGGGCAAGTTCGATGAGGGATGGGACAAACTACGTGAACAAACTTTTGCACGACAGAAGAAACTAGGTGTGATTCCACAGAATGCGGAACTTACGCACCGCCATGATGAAATTCCCGCCTGGGACGACATGCCTGAAGATTTAAAACCGGTGCTCACCCGCCAGATGGAAGTCTATGCCGGTTTTCTCGAGCACACGGATCATCAAGTGGGGCGCGTGATTGAAGCGTTGGAGGACCTGGGCGTACTCGACGATACGCTGATCTATTACATCATCGGCGACAACGGCGCGAGCGCCGAAGGCACCTTGCAGGGCACGTTCAACGAGATGGTGCTGCTGAACGGCATCACCGGCATCGAAACGAAAGAGTTCCTGAAAGCGCACATCGACGAATTCGGCACGCCCAAAGCGTACAACCATTATGCGGTGGGTTGGGCGCACGCCATGTGCACACCTTATCAATGGACCAAACAGATCGCCTCCCACTGGGGCGGTACCCGCAACGGGACGATCGTACACTGGCCGAACGGTATCCAGGCCGGAGGCGAATTGCGCCATCAGTTCAGCCACGTGATCGATGTGGCGCCGACGATCCTCGAAGCCGCCGGCATCCCGGAGCCTGAAATGGTTCATGGCATTACTCAAAGCCCCATGGAAGGTACATCGATGCGTTACAGCTTTCATGACGCGAAAGCCGAGGAACGACACGACGTGCAGTATTTTGAGATGTTCGGCAACCGGGGCATTTACTACAAGGGCTGGAGCGCGATCACTAAGCATCGCACACCCTGGGTGCCTACCGCCGCCGCCGGCATCCCCTTCGACAAGGATCTATGGGAGCTGTATGACGGCAACAACGATTGGACTCAGGCGCGCGATCTCGCGAAGCAGATGCCCGAGAAACTGACCGAGCTGCACCTGATGTTCGCGATCCAGGCGGTGAAATACAACGTGTTCCCGCTCGATGACCGTATGGTGGAGCGCATCGATCCCGTCGTGTCCGGGCGCCCGGTGCTCGTGAAGGGTAATTCACAACTGTTCTTTCCCGGCATGGGCCGGCTTCACGAAGCTACGGTGGTGAGCATGAAGAACGTGTCGTTCTCGATCACCGCGGAAGTGACGGTTTCCGATCACGCGGCCGAGGGCGTGATCATCGCGCAGGGCGGACGGTTCGGCGGCTGGAGTCTCTACGCGAAAGGTGGTAGGGCAAACTTCGTTTATAACTATTTCGGCCTGAACAGCTATCTCATAGAGGCACAGCAACCCTTGCCTTCAGGCACTCATCAAGTACGTGCGGAATTCACTTATGACGGTGGCGGCGTCGCCAAGGGCGGTAACCTCACCCTCTACTACGACGGTCAGGAGGTGGGTCGCGGCCGCATCGAGCATACTCAACCGTTAGCGTTCTCAGCGGAAGAAACCACCGATATCGGCTACGAAAGCGGCTCGGTCGTCACGGCGGATTATTCGGCGCATAACGGGCACTTCGCGGGAAAGATCAAATGGGTGCAGATTGATGTCGGTAAGGATAATTTTAGTCATCTCATAAGGCCGGAGGACAGGCTGCGTGTCGCGATGACGCGGCAATGAAACGGCTCCGAGGGTCGAGGGACGAGTGCTGTTACCCGTGTTTTCCCGCGATCCCTTGAGCTGACGCTTTGTGCAAGCGAGAGAGGAGTCCTCAAATGAATAATGAACGAGACAAAATTCAACGGTCGGTGTTGCCGTTACCGGACCGGAATTATGTCGGGTTGACCACATTCGACGCGAAGGACCCAGATACAAAGTATCCGCCGATCGAGCCGCTGCGGCCGCCGAAGGGCGCGCCCAACGTGCTCATCATCTTGCTCGACGATGTCGGTTTCGGCGCATCGAGCGCGTTCGGCGGGCCGATCCATACGCCGACGGCGGAGCGCCTGGCGACGGGCGGCCTCAAGTACACCCGCTTTCACACGACGGCGCTGTGCTCGCCCACGCGTCAAGCCCTTCTGACCGGACGGAATCACCATACCGTGGGCATGGGATCGGTCACCGAACTCGCTACCTCCGCGCCGGGGTATAGTTCGATTCGACCGGACAGCTGTGCGCCAGTCGCCGAAACGCTCAAGCTGAACGGCTACTCAACGGCGCAGTTTGGCAAATGCCACGAAGTTCCCGTCTGGGAGACGAGCCCGATGGGACCCTTCCGCCAATGGCCGACCGGCAGCGGATTTGAGTACTTCTACGGGTTTGTCTGCGGCGAGACCAACCAGTACTACCCGGCGCTCTACGAAGGGACGATACCAGTCAAGCCCGGCAAGACGCCCGAGCAGGGCTACCACTTCACCGAAGACTTGACGGACAAGGCGATTGCCTGGGTACGTCAGCAAAAGGCGCTCATGCCGGAGAAGCCTTTCTTTGTCTACTTTGCCCCGGGCGCCACTCACGCGCCGCATCACGTACCGAAAACATGGATCGACAAGTACAAAGGCAGGTTCGATCAGGGGTGGGACAAGCTGCGCGAAGAAACTTTAGCGCGGCAAAAAAAATTGGGGATCGTTCCCGAAAACGCCAAGTTGACGGCGCGTCCTAAGGAAATTCCATCGTGGGACGCGGTCGATGATGCGCTCAAACCAATTTTGTCGCGGCAGATGGAGGTCTACGCGGCGTTTCTCGAGCACGCCGATTACAACATTGGCCGGCTCATCGATACGCTCGAAGACCTCGGCGTTCTCGGCGATACGCTGATCTACTACATCATTGGGGACAACGGCGCGAGCGCTGAGGGCACGCCGAACGGCACGTTCAACGAGTTGTTCGTCCTGAACGGCGTCAAGTTGGAAACGGTTGAATTTATGTCTTCTAAAATAGATCAGTTCGGCAGTCCCACTTCATATAACCATTACGCGGTGGGATGGGCGCACGCCATGGACACGCCCTACCAGTGGACGAAACAGGTGGCCTCGCACTGGGGCGGCACGCGCAATGGAACGATCGTGCACTGGCCGCGCGGCATTAAAGCCAAAGGCGAAATCCGTTCACAGTTCCATCACGTGATCGATGTCGTGCCGACGATTATGGAATGCGCCGGCTTGCCGGAGCCGATCATCGTCAACAGCGTTCAGCAGAAGCCCTATGAAGGCGTGAGTATGAAGTACAGCTTCGAAGAGGCCAAGGCGAGCGAGCGCCATGAGACTCAGTATTTTGAGATGTTTGTTAACCGCGGCATCTATCACAAGGGCTGGACCGCGGTGACGCGCCACAGCACGCCATGGACCTTTGAACTGCCTGTCGCATTCGATGACGATGTGTGGGAACTGTACGCGCCGGACGACTGGACGCAGGCGCGCAATATCGCCAAAGACAACCCCAAGATGTTGCGCGAGCTGCAGCGCTTGTTTCTGATTGAAGCCGCCAAGCACAACGTGCTGCCACTCGATGATCGCCGCGTAGAGCGCTTCAATTCAGACCTCGCCGGACGGCCGACGCTTATTCAGGGCCGGTCGCAAACGCTCTTCGGCGGCATGGGCAGACTCGGTGAGAACACCGTGCTGAACCTCAAAAACAAATCCCATTCGGTCACCGCGGAAGCCGTTTTTCCAGACCGCAATGCCAACGGTGTCATCATTGCGCAAGGCGGCGAATTCGGCGGCTGGTCGTTCTACGCGAAAGACGGGCGACTCAAGTACTGTTACAACTTGTTCGGATTCCAACGATTCTACACCGAAGCCATTTCGCTGCTGCCCTCGGGCAAGCACCAAGTCAGGATGGAATTTGGCTATGATGGCGGCGGCCTCGGGAAAGGTGGCAACGTCACGCTATTTGTCGATGGCGAGAAGGTCGGAAAGGGGCGCGTGGAGGCAACACAGCCAATGATCTTCTCCGCCGATGAAACCTGCGATGTCGGCGAAGAGACTGGCTCGCCGGTTTCTGAAGAGTATGCAGCCGACACCAGCAGCTTCAATGGCAAGATTAACTGGATTCAACTCGATCAAGGAACTGATGACCACGATCACTTTATCAGTCCCGAAGAAAGGCTGCGCGTGGCGATGGCACGGCAGTGAATGCTGACGCAGGACAACAGTCATGAGCGATGAGAGTGAACGACGAATGGTGCTAAGAATCCTGATCCCAGCCTCAGCGGCGGGGGGATCGAGAGCCACGGAAGAATAGCACTCCCTTAAAACGATGGCACTCAGCGAAAGCAACCTCTCTCTCGGGAGAGCGCGACTGCCGAGCGGACTATGATGGCATAGATCAGGACGGCGACGTCAGCCGCACACGTATCGTGATTTTGTCTCGTCGCGAATATGCCGTATCGTTTTAAGAACACCCTTACGTACGCTGTCTTATCCGGAATTCTCGGTTTGTTATTTCTCGGGATCGGCACTGTCATTTATGGCCGGACTGGAGGAACAGAACTGGCGGAACGGCTCGGAGTCCCTCGTCCCGCTATTATCGCTCACCGCGGCGCCTCCTATCTTGCGCCGGAGGAAACCAGTCCTGCTTATTTGATAGCGCGCGAGATGGGTGTCGATTATCTTGAACTCGATCTTCAGCGAACCAAAGACGG
>Ga0310810_10011575_pt1 | contig 10309 bp, 9 predicted proteins | sample NCmetagenome_FD_207641 | JGI IMG/M metagenome (GOLD analysis project Ga0310810, IMG submission 207641) | Soil microbial communities from experimental microcosm in Duke University, North Carolina, United States - NC | ecosystem: Engineered > Artificial ecosystem > Soil microcosm > Unclassified ...
GTCGTTCCTCCGCGGAAAGCCGAATCTGCCGAGACAGGCTTCCATGATGCGCCGCGACAGCGTCCGGGCCAAGATTTTTGAGCCGCTCTTCCAAATGATGCGCTATCCGTTCGGCCAACCGCCGGGTGTTCACAAACACGAGCGTCGTCCGGTGCGCTCGTACAAGCTCTGCGAGGCGATCATAGATATCCGACCAGATGGCGTTCGTGACCACGGCGCTCAATTCGTCTTTTGGGACCTCGATACCGAGATCCATCCGCCGCTTATGGCCGACATCGATGACCGTCGGGAGCTGACGGTCGCCGGCCAGGAACCTCGCCACCAATTCAATAGGCCGCTGCGTGGCCGACAATCCGATGCGCTGCGGCTTCGTGAACGTCAACGCCTCGAGCCGTTCGAGCGAGAGCGCCAAATGCGCTCCGCGCTTGTTCGGTGCAATGGCGTGGATTTCATCGACGATGACGGTCCGGACGGTTTGCAACAGACGGCGGCTTTTCTCGGCCGTCAAGAGGATATACAGCGATTCAGGGGTAGTGACGAGGATGTGTGGAGGCCGCTTAAGCATCTGCTGACGGTCGGCCATCGGCGTATCGCCGGTCCGGACCAACACGCGCAGCTCCGGCATGAGGAGTCCGGCTTGGAGCGCGGCTTCACCGATCTCCGCAAGAGGTTGTCGGAGGTTTTTCTGAATGTCGTTGCTGAGAGCCTTCAGCGGGGAGACGTAGAGCACCTGCGTGTGGTCTTCCAGTTCGCGGGCCAGAGCCTGCGAAAAGAGGCGATCGATGCTGGAAAGAAACGCAGCAAATGTCTTCCCGGAGCCGGTGGGCGCGGCAATCAGCGCGTCATGTCCCGACTGGATGACGGGCCAGGCCTCCGCCTGGACCTCGGTCGGGGCGCCGATGGAAGTTTGAAACCAATGAGCAATGAGGGGGTGGAAGCGAGTGAGGGGCATCCTCTGATGCTAGGATCCCCTTCTGGGCGAGTCAAGGCCTATACCGGTCAAGGATTGAGAATCTTCGTTATCTCACCGCAAAATCCGCGACGTTATTTCCTGCAACGAGTGGGGTGTTGAGCTTGGTGCTCGCACCAGGTGACGCGAATGGCACACGGTACAGCTCAATGATAGCTGGATTGTCCTGATTGGCGCGATAGATCGCGCTGGCGCTATCGGGTGACACGGCGTAGGTTGCAACGTTTTGTCCGATGACCAACGCAGGATTGAGTCTGGTAGAACCAGGGAAGCCGAACACAGCTTTGTAAATTTCATTCACGCCATCGGTATTTTGATCAGCCTTGTACACGACGCCGGTGCTATTCGGAGCAAAAACAAAATCAACCACATCCTCAAAACCTAGGAGGAAAGGCGGATTGATCTGAGAATTACCGCCGGAAAACACCGTTCGAAATAGCTCGAAGACCTCATCAGTATTTTGATCAGCTACATAGACGACGCCACTGCTATCTGGAATCACGCCAAAGCGCGTCACATTCTTACCCTGGCCGGCAAAAAACTGCGGATTGAGTTTGGTATTGTTCGGCGCCGACGCAATCACCGTCCTGTACAGCTCGAACACCTCGTCCGTATCCTGGTCTGCGCGATACACTACGGAAAGGCCGTCCGGCGTTATTGCAAAGTCCGTCACGTTTCCATTAAGGACAAGGGTGCCGTTGATTTGAATGCTGCCGCCTCCTGTTGCCGGGGCGATGAATACCTGTTGAGAGGCAACCGGCCGATTGGCGATGTAGACAACATTTCCGCTGTCAGGAGTCGGTGCAAAGGCCTCCACGTTCTGCCCAGCGATCAGAATAGGACTGACGAGCCGGTCGGTTGCTGGAGCCGTGGCGAAGAGCACACGATACAACTCGTTCACAGTCGGCGTATTCTGATTCGCTCGATAAATCGCCCCCGTGCTGTTTGGAAGCAACGCAAATGCATCGACATTTTGTCCTGGCCCATAATTCGGGTTAAGTTTGGCATTGCCGCCACCATTAAAAACTGTCCGATATAACTCAATAACATTGTCGGTGGTCTGATCAGCCCGATAGACCACAGCGCTATTGTCAGTCGTGACGGCAAACTCCTCCACGTCTCCACCGGCGACAAGAACCCCGTTTAGTTTAGTACTAGATCCGGGTGACGAGAGATTAACTCGCCAGAGCTCGAACACATCATTCTGTTCTTGGTCGGCGATATAGATCACGGCGGTGGCATCGGGGGTCAACGCGAACCGCGTCACAGAGCCGCCGGCGACCAGTGGGGGATTCAATTTAGTGCCTGAAGTGGCGAGAAACAATTCAAAGACACCAACAGTATTTTGATCCGCAAGATAGACGATGGTTCCGCTTGAGGAACTGGGCGGCGGCGCGCTACCGTCGTCACTGGGGCAGCCCGTCATCGACAATGCCGCAACGACGGCCAGCAGGAGGAAGGGTTTCTTCAGCATGGCTTTACCATAGGGGAAATCGTGCAAGCCCATCAATGCGTAAGAATGCGTATCAAATGGTTTATACCATCACCCTTCCAATGTGCCTAACGAAAGAGCGAATCTTTTCACGTGACGCTTTTCACTCAAACGCAGGCCAGAACACCTAGTTGATTCATATGGATTCTCATGCATCGGGGAAGGCAAACTGCTTCAAATCCAAACAGCCACTGCACATGACGCTAAGACACGACACGGTCGTAATTCTGGGAGCCGGCTATGCGGCCCGCTTTATGCTTTCCCTTGCAGATTGCTACCAACATGTCCTACAGACGAGCCGGGACCCAGACGGCCATCTCACAGAACTTCCGCCTCAGCAAAGACTCCGATTCGACCTTGCGGATTCGAACACATGGAGTCACATTCCTTCCGACGCCGATCTTTTGTGGTGCTTCCCTGCCGCCCCGTTGCCATCCGTCCAGCGATTCGCGTCACACATCCATGCGCCGTCTAGACGGCTCGTCGTGATGGGCAGCACCTCGGCCTACGACGTCGGAGCCTGTCATGACTACCCACCGCCATGGATTGACGAACGCGCACCTATTGATCTCGAGAAGCCGCGGGTCCGAGGCGAGGAATTTCTGCGGTCGGAATGCGGAGCCATGGTCTTGCGGGTCGCCGGCATTTACGGACCAGGCCGAAATCCATATGACTGGATCAAGGACGGGCGCGTCGTGCTCTCCGATAAATTCGTGAACCTGATCCATGTGGAGGATTTAGCCGCAATTTGTGTCGCGGCCCTGGAGTGCGGAGTTTCCGGAGACGTCTACAACGTCAGCGACGGCGTCCCGAGAACGTGGCGGGAAATCGGACGGGCGCTCGCCGCCGATGCGATCCTAGAACCACGCGCAGGAGAGGAGAAGCACATACCAGGAAAACGTCTCGACACCACAAGACTCCGCACATTGCTCAAAGAAGCCCGTGTTTCGATCCGTCATCCCGACCTCTTTCATGCGCTGGCAGATTTGCAACAACGACGGACCCGGTTATGAACCGCACCGATCTATGAGGAAGACATCCTTACTGTCCGAAGCGCAGCAGCGACATCACGGCCAGACAGACGAGGAGGTTATTGACGGCATGCGCCAGAATGCCGGGGCCGAGGCTTCCGGTCCGTTCATAGATCCAAGCCCATAACACACCACTCCAACAGACGCTGATCAGTCCAATCACGCCATAGCCGTGCGCCAGACCGAAAATAGCTGCGCTGATCAGCGCAGCGGGAAGAAACCGAAACCGGCGACGCAGAATCGCGAACAGCAATCCGCGAAACACGAGCTCTTCGAAGAGGGGCGCGAGGATCACGTATTCGAGCAGGCTTACCATTGTCACCGAACTTGATCCCCAGACGAGATCTTCATCGAACCACTCGGTCCAATGACTGCCGAGTTGCCAGTGTTCCGTCACACGATCCATCAGCCACTCTCCCCACAGGCCGGCGGCCGCAACCGCCAGCACGGCGGTCAGCAGCTTGCCGAAGGACGCCCAGGGGAGGCCAAGGCCGAATCCTTCTTCGAAGGTCATGCCGGCGGGCCGGAACAAATGATAGTAAGCCAGCGCCAACAGGGGCAGGTTGGTCAGAGGAATTGCCAGGGCGCGCAGCGAGGCGTTTTCGGGCGGCATATACATCAAGCAGGCGACCATCACGAGGGCGCCGAGGGCTCCGCCTCGAAGCAAGACGGCTACTCCGACGCTGCCGGGCCACGGAGGCGGAATCCCCGGATCATGCAGACGGATCGAATTGCTTCCGGTGCGGCGTGACCGCCAGATCATCAACAAGCAATAGGAACCGGTCAGCATGATGGCCAGTTCGAGGACGGTCAACCTGCGTGAATAGCGGTACAACCGGTCGGCCCGCTGGCCTGACTCTTGCTGAATAACCGATGCCAGGTCCGTATGACCGGCACGCTGCGCCAATCGGATAATGAGCCGATCGTAAAACCATCCAATAGGCAGCACATCGGCCAAGCGACCTTGTAGGGCCTCAACGGCCTCGGGACTTGGAGAAGGTTCGTCCCCGTAAGCCGCGCGGATGATCTCTGCATATTGCGGAAGCGGATCCTTTTTGCCATCCCACTCATGGGCGGACAATACCGCTTGCGATATCTGTCCAGATTCGGCTTGAAGAATTGCCAATTGCAGGGGGACAGCCGGATCCTCAGAGCGGGCGACCATTTCCTGATACCAGGCGATGGCCTGCGAACGTTCGGCTGCGCCATCCCCTGACACCCAATCCATAACCTTCTGCTCCCACTCAGGCGCGCGACTCAGCCCGTCCTGAGCGTCCATCGTTCTTCCGACCATTAGGCTGAGCGCCTGCTCCGGAGCGTCAAACCGATCCATCTTCAATGTGGATGACGCCGAGACCAGGACTGCGGCAAAGGAGAGCATCAACAGTACCGCCGCAAGCCAGCTTACCGTTTTCGAATAATGACTGGGAAACGATCCGACCGCCGGCGGCGCTTCGGTTTCGCGCCACCAAGAACGGCCGGAGGCGGAATAATGGGAACCAATCGTCAGCGATTCATCCATAACGGCTTGCACTATAGCATGCACGTTTTCAACCCAAAAACCCCTCAAAAGTAACGACGCGCTCTTTTGACGGGATGCCACCTAGTTGCGGGAGGGATGAGTCCGCTATACTGGCCACCCGAATGACGAACCGTCCTTGACGGATATCATGGCCCTGCAGGAATTCATTCCGCCGCGTCGCCTCCTCCTCGGTCCCGGCCCGAGCCTCGTTCACCCCAGGGTGCTACGCTCGCTTTCCGCTCCGCTGCTCGGCCATCTCGACCCCTTGTTCTTGACTGTCATGAACGATATTCAAGCGTCCCTGCGAACGGTGTTTGACACGGAGCATCGGTTCACCATCGCCATTTCGGGTACTGGTTCCGCGGGGATGGAAGCCTCGATTGTGAATCTCATTGAACCGGGTGATGCCGTCATCGTGGGTATCAACGGTGTGTTTGGCACGAGGCTGGCGTCTGTGGTCGACCGCTGCGGCGGGAAAACGATTCGTATCGAAAGCCCCTGGGGGGAATGTATACAGCCTGACGCCGTCGAGGAGGCGCTTGTCCGTTCCGGGCCCGTGAAGGCTGTGGCCGTTGTTCATGCGGAAACCTCCACCGGCGTCTGGCAACCATTGGAGGATATCGGAGCCCTGTGTCGCCGGCACGATGCGTTGTTCGTGGTCGATGCCGTCACTTCACTCGGCGGACTTCCGGTCGGCGTCGATCGAATCGGCATCGACGTCTGCTATAGCGGCACTCAGAAATGTTTGAGCTGCCCGCCCGGCCTGTCACCATTTACGATGAGCGACCGGGCACTCGCCGCCGTCAAAGCCCGTAGGACGCCCTGTCAGAGCTGGTATTTGGACATGGGGTTGATTGCTGAATACTGGGCGGAAGGCAGCAGAGCCTATCATCACACGGCCCCGATCTCGATGCTCTATGGGCTACGTGAAGCCTTGCGGCTGATCGAGGAAGAAGGTCTGGCTGCCCGCTTCAAGCGGCATCAAGCGAACAGCGAAGCGTTATTGGCAGGATTGGAGGTCCTGGGGCTCGTACCGCTCCCGGCACCCAGCCGGCGATTGCCGATGCTGAATTGCGTGGTGGTCCCTGCTCAGATTCCCGAAGCAGATATCCGTGCTCGCCTCTTGTCTCAGTACGGCATTGAGATCGGCGGAGGGCTTGGCCCCTTGAAGGGCAAGATCTGGCGCATCGGCTTCATGGGTGAATCGTCCACGGAAGCCAACGTCTTGACTCTGTTGAATGCGCTGGAAGCGCTTTTTATCGGAAGCGGCTGGTTGAGCACGCCGGGACTAGCGCTTCAGGCCGCTGCGCGCGTGTATAGTCAGATGCCTGATTGACCGGAAGTGGGAGATTCTATGGACAATAAGCCGTTGCTTTGGGTGCTCGGCGGCGGGGCTTTTGCCTTCACGGCCGTGATCGCGTATTGGATCTTCGCGATCACCCTCGCCAACCAGATGAAGTCGGACCAGGTCTCGCCTCAAAAAACCGCCGAGTTCATTCACGCCATCTTGGAGGCGAACCGGAATAACTACACGGACAATGTCGTCGTCAAACTCAGCCGTGACGGCATCGAGGCCCATGAACATTGGCGCGATGAACGAGGCGTCCCCCTGCCCGCTCAGTTTCTGCTGGAATCAGGCCGCCTCGTGGCGATCAAAGACCTCGGCTTCTCGTTCCGGTTGGCCAGCTTGACTCCTATCTATGCGTGGAACGGCGCGAACAGCGATCTCGAGCGAATCGGATTGTCCGCCGTGCAAAAGGATCCCTCAGAGCCCCATTATGGAATCGTGCGACGCGGAGAACTGCGGCTCTTTCAGGCCGTCTACGCCGATCGTGCCGTATCTCAGGCCTGCGTCGATTGCCATAACCGGCATCCCAACAGTCCACGCCGCGACTTCAAGCTCAACGATGTCATGGGCGGCATCATCATTACCTTTCCGGTTGGAAGCTGACGACATGGCCATCGCAATCTACAAGGCTCGTCTGATCGACGGCGCCGGACAGGCCGTCGAACAGGCAACTGTCATCGTCCAGGGCAATACGATTGCCGCCGCCGGTCCGAGCCGCAGCGTTTCGATACCGCGAGGCGCGACACGCATCGACGGACGCGGCTTGACGGTGCTTCCGGGACTGATCGATTGCCACGTGCATCTGTGCTGGCGTGGAGAAGCAGACGTGGTCAAGGCCAGTGAGCAGGAAACACTAACCGAAACGCTACTGAAAGCCAGTCGATCGGCGGGGCAGACGCTGGAAGCAGGCGTGACGACCGTTCGGGATCTGGGCTCACGTGATCATTCGATTTTTGCGCTGAAAAATGCGATCGACAAAGGTCTCGTTCCAGGCCCGAGAATTATCGGAGCAGGCCTTGCGATTTGCATGATTGGAGGGCATCTGCGGCGGGTCATTGCCCAAGAAGTCGAAGGAGTTGAGCAAGTCCGCAAGGTCGTACGCGAACAGATCGACGCAGGTGCCGAAGTGATAAAGGTGATCGCCTCCGGAGGAGTCCTCACGCCCGGTACCTCTCCCGATCAGGCACAGATGACGCTGGATGAACTTTCCGCCGCCGTAGATGAAGCGAAGCGCGCAGGGCGCAAAGTTGCAGCGCATGCACATGCCGCTTCCGGTATGAAAAATGCGATTCATGCCGGCGTTCATTCGATCGAGCACGCCACCTTGATGGATGAAGAAGCCGCCGGCTTGTTTAGAACGAACGCCGTGTATATGGTTCCGACACTGTCGGCGCTTGCGACGACAGGTGCGTGTCGACGAGGCTGCGGCATTCCCGACGACGCGCTCGACAAGGCCAAGGCCATGACGAAGCGTCATCAGGCCAGTTTCCGACAGGCTCACCGGCGAGGCCTGCTAATCGCGATGGGAACCGACGCCGGGACGCCCTTCAATCATCATGGAGACAACGTCCAGGAATTGGAACGAATGGTGGCCTATGGGATGAGCCCGATGGAAGCGATGCTCGCTTCTACATCCGCTGCCGCGCGGTTGATCGGCATCGACGATCAAGTGGGAACCATCGCACGAGGCAAGGAGGCTGATCTCCTTCTGATTAAAGGAAACCCATTGCGCAACATTGAGATCCTGCGCGACCGCACCCGTATCCTCGGCGTCATGAAGGCAGGACGATTTGTGGCCGGTGCCCTGTCGGGAACCGATTAATTCCTCGCTAGCGTCGCTCATACAACAGCTCCAATGCAGAGGCGTACCCATGCAGGCGGCCTTTCCTGAAGTGCTCGTCGAGCCGGGCGCGTAGCGAACGGATTCCCGCTTCATCGTTTCGGCCTACGACACCCTGAGACACCATCATCTGCGTCGCCACCTCGACCAGCCGCTTCCTGCGACCCTCCATGTCGTCCGTCACCAATTCCGGCATGATCTCCGCCGCCCGTTCATGAACCAGCGTTTCGTTAAATGAATCGTATCCTTGATCTTTCACCACCCGTTCCCGCAGGAGCGCCAACTCGGCCTTGATCCTCGGGACGTCCTTCATCAATATGGCAAACAGCTCCTTGCGCCCTTCGTCAAAGAGCTTTTTCTCCATTTCCTGAAGCAAAAGCGAAACATCCACGACATCCGGGGCGAATTCATCGCCCCAATTGAGCCGATCGTAGTTGCGGCGCGCCTCCGCATCGCCGATGACTTCGTAGGCGGCATTGATCTCGCGAATCTTGTCTTCGGCCTGTTTGCTATCGGGATTGCGGTCGGGATGATGCTCGAAGACCAGCTTCCGGTAGGCTTTCTTGATGACGTCGTCCGACGCTTCACGAGACACGCCCAGGATGCGGTAAAAATCAACGCGGGACATGGCCGCGACTATAGCATGACGGTTCGCGCGGCTTCACCTTGACTCCCGATCTGAACCTCCGTAGCCTGCGCGCGATGAGCCCTCTCCCTACTGAACAACCCTCATCTCGAGGTAATCGACGCTGGTATCAAGGTGTGACCCCGTATCAGTGGCTGGTATTGTTTGTCGCGTGGCTCGGATGGGTGTTCGATGCCATGGACGCCACGATCTATGCGATCGTACTTCATCCGGCCCTGCATGACCTGTTACAGGAAGCCGGGGGTCCACCGACGCCCGAACGCATCGGCTGGTACGGCGGCATCATCTTTTCGATCTTTTTGGTCGGTTGGGCCATCGGCGGCATCGTCTTCGGCATTGCGGCCGACCGCTTTGGCCGCACGAAAGTGCTCATCGCGACGATCATCATCTATGCGGGATTCACCGGCGCGGCGGCACTGGCGCAAGAATGGTGGGAACTTGCAGTCTATCGGTTTCTCACCGCGCTCGGCATCGGCGGAGAATGGGCGGCCGGTGCCGCCCTTGTCGCCGAAACGTGGCCGGAAGAGAAGCGCGCTAAGGCGGCCGGTATTTTACAGAGCGCCTGGGCGGTCGGATTTTTCCTGGCGGCCGGCTGCAACCTCGTGTTCAAGGATGCGTACGGATGGCGGGGACTCTTTCTGGTCGGCATTCTGCCCGCAGGCCTGGCGCTCCTCGTTCGTTGGTGTGTGAAGGAACCGGACCGCTGGATCCACGCCCGCACGCAACGGATGATTCCCTTGTCGGCCATCTTCGAAGGAGATCTACAACGGGCGACGTTCGTGGGATCGGCGCTGGCGTTCGTCGCGGTATTCGGACTGTGGGGTTCGACCAATTGGGCGCCGACGTTGGTGCACGAGTTACCGGAGTTCCGCGGTGCAGAGCCGGCCACGGTCACGAAGAGCGTCAGTTATGCGATCATGGCGTTGAACGCCGGTGCGATTTTCGGGTATCTCAGCTTCGGCCCCCTTGCCGACCGCTTCGGACGGCGGCCCGTCTTCGCCTTCATGTGCGCCGGCAGCTGTGTCATGCTGCCGACGACGTACTTGTTTCCTTCGCACTATACCGGCGTCCTAATGCTGTTGCCGGTCCTCGGCTTCTTCAACAACGGCATCTTCAGTGGTTTCCCGATTTACCTGCCTGAACTCTATCCCACGAGACTCCGCGCCACCGGCGCCGGCTTCTGTTTCAATGCCGGACGACTTTTGGCCTCCGTCTCACCGTTCATGACCGGTTGGTTGGTCGCCGCGCTTGGCTCATTCGGCCGGGCGGCCAGTACCGTCGCATTAATCTATGTTGTCGGCCTCGCCGTCCTTCGGTTTGCTCCGGAAACGAAGGGTCAACCGCTCAGAGACTGAAGTATTTCGACCCTTGACTTTGATTCCCGCAGTCTTATGTCTTGCTGTATGGAAAACAACGAGCATCCCCGTGCCCTATCTCACGACGAACGTCATGCAGCAGAA
>Ga0310810_10011578_pt1 | contig 10309 bp, 9 predicted proteins | sample NCmetagenome_FD_207641 | JGI IMG/M metagenome (GOLD analysis project Ga0310810, IMG submission 207641) | Soil microbial communities from experimental microcosm in Duke University, North Carolina, United States - NC | ecosystem: Engineered > Artificial ecosystem > Soil microcosm > Unclassified ...
CGCTGGCCGCCCTCGCCTGTGCCGCCTTCGTCGTTGCGTGCGCCTCGAGCAGCTCGCGGCAGAGCACCGCCGAGGCGCTCACCGTGATCCTCGCCGGGGACCAGCGGCCGCCGGAGGAGCGTGCCCGCGATGTCTACCGTCATCCGAAGGAGACCCTGCTGTTCTTCGGCATCCGCCCGGAAATGAAGGTGCTCGAGGTGTGGCCGGAGCCGGGGTGGTACACGGCGGTGATCGCGCCGCTGCTGCGTGAGAAGGGTAAGTACTACGCAGCGGTGATTGCGCCCGATCCGGGCAGCAAGTACATCACGCACCGCCTGGAAGAGTATCGCAGCCGGCTCGCGGCCCGACCCGAGGTGTACGACAAGGTCGATGTCGTCAGCTTCCTCGCCGATGGCGCCGATGCGCTGCCGCCCGGCACGGTCGACATGGTGGTGACCTTCCGCAATATCCACAACTGGATGGCGCGCGAGCAGGCCGCGCAGGCATTCGCTTCCATGTACCGCGCGCTCAAGCCGGGGGGCGTCCTCGGTGTGGTCGAGCACCGCGGCAACCCCGCCGTGCCGCAGGATCCGAAGGCAAAAAGCGGCTATGTCAACGAGGATTACGCCATCAGGCTGATCGAGGAGCAGGGCTTTCGCCTGGTGGCGAAGTCGGAGGTCAACGACAATCCGAAAGACACCAAGGATTACGAGCAGGGAGTCTGGACCTTGCCACCAACCTACCGCCTCGGGGACAAGGATCGGGAGAAGTACGCCGCCATTGGCGAGAGCGATCGTTTCACATTGCGTTTCGTGAAACCGGCCCGCTAGGGGCACCCCGCGGATTACCACATCTCCCGCAGCCGCGCACCAACATCGAGGGTGACGGTGGAGCTGCTGTCCTGCAGTGCATCGCTGGCGGCGGACGCGGAGCCGTGGAAAGTGAGCGCCTCGAGCGTCTTCAACACGCGCTCGGTCATGAAGCGGCTGCGGCCGCCGTAAACATGGGCATCGCCCTGACGCGACTGGTGAGTGAGATGAAACTTCAGCGGCACCATCACCGCGAGCTCGTTCTGCGCGCGGGTCAGCGCCACGTACAGTAAGCGTCGCTCTTCCTCGATCAGCTCGGACTTGCCGGTGGAGAACTCGGACGGGAAGCTGCCATCGACGACGTTGAGCACGTACACGCTATCCCACTCCATGCCCTTGGCCGAGTGGATGGTCGAGAGCACCAGAAAGTCATCATCGAGCGTCGGCCGCCCGGCGAGATCGCTGGTCGCGTGTGGCGGATCGAGGGTGAGCTCGGTGACAAAGCGTTCGCGCGAGGGAAACTGTCCGGAGAGCAACTCGAGCTGCTCGATATCGCCCAGGCGCGTGTGATGGTCCTCGTACAGCCGCTCGAAATAGCGCTGATACCACTCGCGCACCATGTGCAGCTGGCCCGCCCACGGGCGCTGCGGGTCCGCAAGCGACTGCATGAGCTCGCTGAGCCGCCGCCAGTCGATCTCCGGGGTCTGCTGCGGCGGCGGGCAGCTACTCAACGCGCCGAGTGAGTGTCCGCTGCGCTCGAGATACTCGATAGTCGCGCGCGCGTGCACCGGCCCGATCCCGGGCAGCAACTGCAGCGTGCGGAAGGCCGCGAGCGTGTTGCGTGGATTGTCCGCCCAGCGCAGTACGCCGAGCAGATCCTTGATGTGCGCGGCTTCGAGGAATTTCAGGCCGCCGTATTTGACGAACGGCACCTTGCGCTTCGCGAGCTCCACTTCGAGGATGTCGCTGTGGCTGGCGCTGCGGAACAGCACCGCCTGGCGCTTGAGCGGCACGCTCGACTCGCGCTTCTTCAGCACCTCGGTGCAGATGAATTCCGCCTGACTCTGCAGATCATCCACCGTGACCGCGCGGGCGCGCGCACCCTCACCGCGGATCGACAGCAGGTACTTGCGGTGTTGACGGGGTGCCTCGGCCATCACCGCGTTGGCCACATCGAGCACCTGTTGCGTCGAGCGGTAGTTCTGCGCCAGCGTGACCACCTCCGCTGGTGGCTCGAAGCGCTCGGGAAAGCCGAGGATGTTCTCGACGGCTGCGGCACGAAAAGAGTAGATCGCCTGGGCATCATCGCCCACTACCGTGAGCCCCACCCCATCGGGCTTCATGGCGTAGAGGATCTCGGCCTGCAGGCGGTTGGTATCCTGGAATTCATCCACCAGCACGTGGTCGAAGTGCGCGCCGATGTGTTGCGCCAGGCGCGGCTCGGCCATCATGCCGTGCCAGTAGAGCAACAGGTCGTCGTAGTCGAGGAGACTCGCGTGCTGCTTCTGCTCGACGTAGACGCGGTACAGTGCGGTGAGCTCGCTCTCCCACTGCGCGCACCAGGGATAGTGCTGCTGCAGGACCGCCGCCAGCGGCGCACGCGTGTTGACGCGGTTGGAGTAGATCGCCAGGCACGTGTCCTTGCGCGGGAAGCGCTGCTCCTTCTCCGCCAGGCCGAGCTCCGCACGCAGGCTATCCATGAGATCCGCCGCATCGGAGCGGTCGATGACGCTGAAATGCGGATCGAGCTGCAGATGGGCGGCGTAGTGGCGCAACAGACGATTACCGATGGAATGAAAGGTTCCCGCCCAGCTGAGACGCTGGGCGATGCTCTGTGACACTCCGCCGAGGGTGTCATTGAGCGCCTTGCGGGTGATTTCATGGGCGCGGCGGCGCATCTCGAGCGCGGCGCGGCGCGTGAAGGTGAGCATCAGAATGCGCGCCGGGTCGACACCGTTGATGACCAGGTGCGCGACGCGATGCGCGAGCGTGTCGGTCTTGCCGGTACCGGCGCCCGCAATGATCAGCAGCGGGCCGGCGCGATACCCCTTCTCGGGTAGCGCCTCGCCGTGTGTCACAGCCTTGCGTTGCGGGCCGTTGAGCCGGTCGAGATGCGACGTCGTCGTGGCCATGGGCGTATAGCTGCCAACTATACCCTTTCGTACACGAGCGCTGTCGCCAGCAGCTACGATGTGCGTCATGAAACCTGACAAACAGACCCTGCAATTCGCGGGACGGGTGGTCCGGGTGACCACGGACGAGGTGGTGCTGCCGAACGGCCACCGGACGCTGTTGGAAGTCGTGCATCACCCCGGTGGCGCGGCGGCCGTGGCGCTGGATGCGGCCGGGCAGGTGTGTCTGTTGCGCCAGTACCGTTACGTGGCCGGGGGCTGGCTGTGGGAGCTACCGGCCGGCAAGCTCGAGCCCGGTGAGCCACCTCTCGCCACGGCGCAGCGTGAGCTGCTGGAGGAGGCCGGAGTCAGCGCGCAACGCTGGGACAGCCTCGGCACTTGCCTCAGCTCCCCCGGGGTATTCACCGAGAGACTCCACCTGTTCCTCGCGGCGGACATCATTCCGGCACGTCCGGCGCAGGAGCATGCGGAGGTCATCGAGATCCACTGGGTGCCACTGGGCCAGGCCTGCGGCTGGGCGATCGATGGCACCATCGCCGACTGCAAGACCGCGCTCGGCCTGCTGCGGGCCCGGGAGCACCTTCGGACGAACGGTACGGCGGACGACGCCATTTCGTGACCGATCTCGCGGAATCGCGACTGTGCACGTCAGTACGCTGCCACGAGGGGAAGAAGGCCCTGGAAGTGGGTAGTACATAATCCGTGAGCGAGCATCCTAAAAAAATCAGACCTGAGCAGGCGGCGTCACCGGCTGAGCGACGCCGCGTCGGTAAGGTGGTGCACGATGACCGGGGTAACGCCTCGGTCGAGTGGCGGGCTGCGCGCGAGGACGAGGAGCGTCAGGTACTCGAGGTGCTCGGCGAGGCCGGGCTGAGCCTGAAGACCGACGAGGTCTCCTACGATCCGTACGCGCGCAACCGGACGTCGCGCACCGGTGCCAAGGGGCGCACGGGTGCCACTGGGCCCACGGGCGCCCCTCGGCGCACCGATCTGCGCAAACTCTCCGAGTGGATCAAGCAGATGCGCGAGCTCGAGGCACGCAAGCGCGAGGACGCAGATCCGCAGGAGGAGTGATAGGCGCCCCGGGGCCAAAGGCCTCAGGCTATCCCCTCGATGAGCGCACGCTTGCGCGCGTGTGTCAGGCGATAAAACCGGCGTAATTCGGTGAGCACGGCCTCATCGGCCGCGTGACCGTTGCGCGCTGTGCGGCCGCGCGACAGCAGCCGCTCGAGTCGCGCACAGAACTTGTCCGCATAATGGCTGGCCTCGCGGTAAATCTGCGCCCGCCCCGCTGCCGCCGCGCGCGGATCGATGCGCGTGCGCTCGAACAGCACGCGCCGCAGCTCCGCCGGAAAGTGCTGCGGAAACTGCCGCCGCAGCAGCCAGTAACTGGCCACGTACTTGTCGACCTCCGCCTGCATCTCCAGCTCGAGTAACGAGACCGGCTTGTCATGACCGGCGTTCCAGGCGAGGTAAAGGAAATGACTCACTCCCTCGAGCGCCGTGCACCAGTCGGCGACGTTGCCGGCATGCAGGCGCACCAGCGGATCCTCGCGCGTCAGCCGCCCGAGCAGCGCCGGATCGAGGTACAGCGACAACGCGACCTCATCGTCTCCCGCGGCGGGTTGCGCGACGATCAGCTCCTCCTCCGCCGTACCACCACGCGCGGCCGCGGGCAGGCGCCGCCGGTCGGTGACCAGGAAGTCGTACACGTCGTGAGCGACGCTCACATCGTAGATGCCGCCGATCAGACTCTGCAGCCGCGAAAGCAGCATGCGCTCAGTGGGCGAACGCCGTTCCGCCGGCGGTGGTCGGATCGACGCCGAGGCGCTTCAGCTGCGCGTAGCAGCGGGCGCTCCCGGTCTTCAGCCATATCTCGTACAGGCGCAGAACGTCGCGGTCGGATTGCGCACACGAACTCTCGCTCACCTCGTTGAGCGCATCGACCATCGGCTGGAACTTCTGGGAGAGTTCGGCAAATACGGCCGCCAACACCCGCCCGCGCCCGCGCGCCGTGGACTGCGCCAGTGCACCGTAGGCGCGCCCGCCCATGGCGATGTGATAGTCGATGTCGATCAGACTGGTGGCGAAGCCTTGCGCGAAGAAGCCAGCGACGAACAGCGACACGTCGCCGAGCCGCTGCAGATAGCGGTAACGTTCGGCAGTACCGGGGGCGGCCTCGAGTGCTTCGCACAGCATCGCGACCAGCGGCTTCAGCCGCAGTCCATCAGGAGTGCTGTCATAGAGCGCCTCGGAGCGCGCGAACAGGGTGAGGAGATTGACGACGTAGTGCTCGGTCTGATCCTCGACCGCGAGGTGTTGCCTCACCAGCGCCCCGTGCAGGGTATCGCGGAAGAACTCGCGCAGGTTCGCCACCGGCATGACACGCGTTGCGGCATCGCTCATCGTCGCCCGACCTCCTCCCCCCGGACATATATGGAACGCTGACGTCCCTAACGTATATGGAACGCCAACCTTTGGGGTAGGTTCACTGCTGGCGCGGCCGATTTCCGTGACCGACTGCGCCGAATGCACGCGTGGGGGGAGACTGACGCTGGCAGCCTCGCTGCCGGAGTGCTGACAGAATGTTGGAGGAGAGTGTGGGAGTCAGAATTGCTCACTGCGTCACGTAGCCAGACCTCCCCGGATGCCGCCCGTCAGGTGTGGAGCGCAGCCGCGAGCTGCACACAGTCACTCACCACGAGGTCAGCAGGCGGCAGATCGTCCGGCCAGGGTAGCGCGCGGCGGTTCATCCATATCGTGCGCAGGCCAGCCGCCTGCGCGGCGGCGACATCCAGCTGCGGGTCATCGCCCACATACGCGATCGCCGCAGTTGGCAGGAGCAACTCCTGCGCCAGACGCTCGAAGCAGCGTCGTTCGGGTTTGGCGGCGCCTATCTGGCGCGCATTGAGCGAGACCGCGAAAGTATCTTCCAGCCCGATGCGCGCCAGATCCGCGTTGCCGTTGCTGAGGGACGCGAGCGCATAGCGCCGACCCAGCCGCGCGAGCGCCGGCGCCACGTCGGGAAAAATGTCCACTTCGTTGCGGGCCGCCAGGAACACTTCGAAAGCCTGCGCGGCGAGGCGCTCGTCGTAGCCGTGCTCGCGCGCGTGCGCCGCGAGCACGGCAACGCGCAGGTAGCTGACATCGTGCGCGTTGTGTGGCTCGCGCCGGGCGAGCTGCTCGCGCGCTGCGCGCATCTCTGCGCGCGACAGCGTCATGCGCGGACAGTGCTGCTGCAGCCAGGCAGCGAGGCGCTGCTCGGCGCGCTCGAGCACCGGTTCCACGTCCCAGAGTGTATTATCGAGATCGAAAGCGATGGCGCGCACGTCGCTCAGCATCGAGCTAAGGTTAGCACCCCATGGCGCCGCTCAGCCTGGTCATCGGCAACAAGAACTACTCCTCGTGGTCGCTGCGGGCATGGATTTTCCTGAAGCATGCGGGCGTGGAGTTCCAGGAGATTCTCGTGCGCCTCGATGCTGCGGAAACGCGCGAGCAGATCGATCGCTATGGCCCGAGCGGGCGCGTGCCGGTGCTGCGCCATGGCAACGTGTGCGTGTGGGACTCGTTGGCGATTTGCGAGTACGTTGCGGAGCTCAGTGGCATCGGCTGGCCGAAAGCCCGCGAGGCGCGCGCCATGGCGCGCTCGGTGAGCGCCGAGATGCACTCCGGCTTCACTACGTTGCGCTCGCTATGGCCGATGAACGCCCGCGCACGCAACCGGCGCACGGCGGTCACCACGGCGCTCGAGGCAGACATCGAGCGCATCGACGAGATCTGGAACGCATGCCGCGGACGCTTCGCTGAAGGGGGACCGTGGCTGTTCGGTGAGTACAGTGTTGCGGATGCGATGTACGCCCCGGTGGTGCTGCGCTTCAATACTTACGGCGCGCGCATCTCGCAAACCGCGCGCTGGTATATGGCGAGCGTGCTCGAGGATCCCCCGCTGCAGGACTGGTTGCAGGCCGCCAAGCAGGAGCCGTGGACGATCTCCACCGATGAAGTCGGCTAAGCCGGCCGGAAATGCGCGACTGCATCACCCTGCCCGGCCGTGGGTGCTGCTCAGCCTGTGTCTCGGCGCGCTCGCGCTGCCGCAGCTTCGCGCGGCACAGGCACTCGACAGCCGGCGGCGATTCACGGTCGAAGACCTGGTGGTTCTCAAGCGCGTAAACGATCCGCAGGTGTCGCCCGATGGGCGTCTGCTCGCGTTCGTGGAGCGGGAAACCGACCTGGCGGCGAACAAGACCCGCTCCAGCCTCTGGCTGATGGCGCTGGCACCCGGCGCGCGTCCACAGCAGCTCACCGATGCGGCCGGCGGCGACTCCAGTCCGCGCTGGGCACCCGACAGTCGGACGCTCTATTTCCTCTCGACGCGTTCCGGCAGCCAACAGGTGTGGCGCATAGTGCTCACCAGCGCAGAGGCGCGGCGGGTAACCGATTTCCCTCTCGAGGTCGGCTCACTGCGCATCTCGCCAACGGGCAGCTCGATCGCGCTGTCGATGGAGGTGTTCCCCGATTGCGCGACGCTCGCCTGCACGCGCGAGCGTCTCGATGCGCGCGCCCGGACGAAGGCGAACGGGCACCTGTACGAGCGGCTCTTCGTGCGGCACTGGGACCGCTGGGCCGATGGGACGCGCTCTCACCTCTTCAGCGTGGTGGCTGATGCAGCCATCCCGACGGCGATGGCGGTCGATGTGATGCGCGGCTTCGACGCGGACTCCCCCGGCAAGCCCTTCGGCAGTGATGAGGACTATGCGTTCAGCCCCGATGGCCGCTCGCTGATATTCACCGCGCGCATGGCGGGCCATCAGGAGTCGTGGTCCACCAATTTCGATCTCTACCAGGTGCCGGTACAAGGCAATGCGGCACCGGTTAATCTGACCGCCAACAACCGTGCGAGCGATGGGCAGCCGGTGTTTCTCGCCAACGGCGATCTCGCGTGGATTGCCCAGGACCGGGCCGGCTACGAGTCCGATCGCTTCCATATCATGGTGCGCCGTGCGCGCAGCGGTTCGGTCAGCGCACTCACCGCCGACTGGGATCGTTCGGTGGCGAGACTCGCTGCGACGCCCGATGGACACTCGCTGCTCGCGGCGGTGGACGAGCAAGGGCAGCGCCTGCTCTATCGCGTTGATCCGCGCAACGGCACCAGAATGCGCCTCACCTCCGTCGGCGAGGTGGAGGCGTTCAGCGCGAGTGCAGAGCGCGTGGTGTTTGCGCGCTCAGATCTCGGCGGTCCGGTGGATCTGTACGTCGTGCCGCTGCGCGGCGGCGAGCCGCGGCGGCTCACCGACATGAATCACGAGCTGCTGGCCGCACGGCAGCTGAGTGAGTACCAGCAGTTCAACTTCCGCGGCTGGAATGACGAGACCGTGTACGGATATGTGATGAAGCCGTTTGGCTTCGAGCCCGGCCAGCGGTATCCGATCGCGTTCGTGGTGCATGGTGGCCCGCAGGTCAGCATGGCGAATCTCTGGACGTATCGTTGGAACGCACAGGCGTTCGCTGGCGGTGGCTATGCGGTAGTGATCATCGACTTCCACGGCTCGCCGGGTTATGGGCAGGCGTTTACCGATTCCATCACCCGCGACTGGGGGGGCAAGCCACTCGTTGATCTGCAGAAGGGTCTGGCCGCGGCAGAGCAGCAGTTTCCCTGGCTCGATGGCGAGCGCGCCTGCGCGCTCGGCGGCTCCTACGGCGGCTTCATGATGAACTGGATCGAGGGAAACTGGCCGGACCGCTTCCGCTGCATCGTCGACCACGACGGGGTGTTCGATCAGCGCATGATGTACTACACGACCGAGGAGCTGTGGTTCCCCGAGTGGGAGTTCGGCGGACCCTATTACCACAATCCGCAGGGATACGAGCAATTCAATCCGGTCGATTACGTCGCCAAGTGGCGCACACCGATCCTCGTAATCCACGGTGAGCAGGACTTCCGCGTGCCCTACACCCAGGGCCTCGCCAGCTACACCGCAGCGCAGCGGCGCGGAATCGACAGCAGACTGTTGATATTTCCCGAAGAGAATCACTGGGTGCTGAAGGCCGCCGACAGCGTGCTGTGGTACCACACGGTGCTGGGGTGGCTCGATGCGCACCTGAAAGACTCACCTCACCAGCCGAGCACTCCGTAGGAAGCTCACGCCGCCGCTAATGTGCGCGCGTGCGGCGGAACTTGTACTCGCCGATGGTCAGTACCCCAGCGTTGAATTCCGCCTGCGGGAGGACGGCGCTGCCGGCGGCATCCGGACAGGCCTTGGGGTCATGCGTGGCGACGAAGCCTGCGTCCTTCTTCTTCCACAGCAGCTGGCAGCCTTCCGGCTGCACATCGTCGGTGGTCACGACGGTGAAGATATCCTTGTTCTGCTGTCCGTCGCGCCAGCGCACCGGTTCGACGAACTCGAAAAGCGTCTCGACGATGCCGCGCTTCTCATCCACCTCGAACGAATACATTTTCTGGCTGAAGACACGCCGCGGATCATCAGCCGCGCTTTCCTGCGCGTAGTACACGTGATGGCCCAGGCGCGGTGTGAATACATGAGTAATGGTGAGCGCCACGGCATCGTGCGGCGGGCTCGTGTGGCTGTGCGCATCAGCCTCCACCTGTGCGGTGTTGTCGTAGTGGCCGGGCAGCACCACGAGCAGCTCGCTGAGCTCGGTTTCGTGGACCTTGGTCTGATCGGTGCAGCCGGCGAGTAGCGGCGCGGCCAGCACGAGTGCAGCGGTGAGCACGAATGCACCGGCCAGCACCGCCGCGCGGCGTACGCGCTCAGCCATAGGACGCTCGCCACTGTGCGCGGTACTTCAAACCCAGGTCCATGAGGCGCTCGAGCAGCTCACCATACGGCGTGCCGGCCGCGCGTGCAGATTCGGCAAAATCCTCGGCAGTCTCGAGATTGGGGTTGGCGTTGGCCTCGAGCACGTACACCTGGCCCTGCTGGGTCACACGGAAGTCCATGCGAGCATAACCCGACAGGCCGAGCGCGCGGTAGATGCGCCGCGAGAGCCGATCGAGCGCGGCGAGCACCTGCGGCGGCAGATCGGCTGCGGCATGCGTGGTGATGCCGTACTTCGCCTGGTAACGCTTGTCCCATTTCACCTTGCGTGTCGCAATCGCCGCGAGCGAATCGGGCATCGAGCCGAACACCATCTCCCACACCGGCAGTCTGGTGAGCCGCTCGTTGCCCATGACACCGACGTACAGCTCGCGCCCCTCGATGTACTCCTCCACGAGCGCGTCGGACTTCACCTGCTCGTGCACAAATGCGATGCGCTCCTTCAGTCGCGCTGCGTCCTCCACGACCGAGGCCTGCGCGATGCCGAGCGAGGCATCCTCGACGGTCGATTTGACGAACAGCGGGAAGCGCAGCTTGCGTGGCACGTGGAAAC
>Ga0310810_10011579_pt1 | contig 10309 bp, 7 predicted proteins | sample NCmetagenome_FD_207641 | JGI IMG/M metagenome (GOLD analysis project Ga0310810, IMG submission 207641) | Soil microbial communities from experimental microcosm in Duke University, North Carolina, United States - NC | ecosystem: Engineered > Artificial ecosystem > Soil microcosm > Unclassified ...
AATTCGATGCATTGGGCGCGTTGGACGCGTGGGTGGATGGCGGGCGCGCGCCGGGAACTCTGGAGGCCGTTGACGTCAATCCTGAGAATCACCTTCGACGTCGGCCGATATGCGTGTATCCGGCCTGGCCGCGATACAACGGAACCGGCGATGTGAATGCCGCATCAAGTTTTGCGTGCGCGACGACTGCGGGCCCGAGCCAGACCAATTAGATCGACTCGCACGCGAGCCGCACCGGCTTCCATCATCTCGGCGTGGGTGCGCGCTGCTTCAAGTCCTCGAACCAATTTTGGGCCACGACGATCGTCGAGGGTTGCGGTGTATCAACTGATTTGAGAACCAGGAACCGCTGACTGTCGGGTGAAATGTCATATAGACGGCCGCCGAAATTCGCAATCGTCCAGATGTACGCTCCTCCGAGCAGCTTCATTGGCGTTCCGGCCTTCCATTCCGACCCGGGCTCGACAGGGACGCGCATCAGTCCTGCGCGTGGTTCTGCGTAGAACAGTTCCCGACCGTTGCGGCCCCACAGCGCGTGTTGACCACCGCCGCTCGAGACGAGCCATCGCTCGGTACTGAGCGCGTCAGCTCGACGCACGTAGATCTCGAACCGGCCGGACTCCGTCGATTGATACGCCAGCCATCGCCCATCGGGCGAAATCTCTGCACTACGTTCGGCGAATGAAGTGTGAAGCAGCGGTTCGAGCCGACGTGGAGACCCGAGCTGAAGCTGGAATAGGTCCGAGCCTCCTCCAAACGGCAGCAGCGTGGGGATGATGCGCGTGTTATCAGATGAGACCGCCGATGGAACCAACCAATCACGTGGTTTGGTCGGTGTGGCAACGAGCTGGTCAGCGGTGCCGCCATCCGCCGGCTGCCGCCACAGGCCGGCCTTCTCACCACGCTGCGACGCGAACACGATGTCGCGGCCGTTCGGGGTCCATTCGCTGTAGCGGTCGTCAGCAGGATCAGAGGTCAATCGTGTGAACCTCTTGCCTGCGAGATCCCAGATCCAGACGTCTTCCTGCCGTCCGTCGAAAACTGTGACGGCAATGCGCGACCCATCGGGCGACACTCTCGGATAGGTGTAGTCACGTGCTGGTGCGTCGATCGCTGTCTCCCGCCCTTGTCGATCGACCCATGCAAGCGTTCGCAACATCGGTGCGAAATCACCCGGCACGTACGCGAACACTCCGGTCTGAGAAAAGGTGAACTGAGCTGCCCCGGTCCCGGGCGACTGGGCTACGTGTTCGACAACTGGAACTCGACTGCCGGTCACCTTCAGAACCGTTGGGTCGAATGGGACCGCGAACAGCGTTTCGCGGTACGAATACACGATGTGGCCGCTGGGAACGTAGCGACCATCGGTCGCGCCTTCTAGGAGCACCTGCCGGTTGCCGGTCGCGAGCGATTGCACCACGACTTGCGCGTCATCCCAATTGCGTTCGCCGAGCGCGGCGTCTTCAGTGCCCGCTTCCTGCGAGGCACCCCCAGATTCGAGATTGTTCGTCAACAACGTGAACAGTAGCGCGTGGCCGCCCGGCAACAACTGCGGTTTCTGCGCCAACTCGCCGGGCCCGAGCTTCATCAACGTTTCCGGTTTGCCGCCAGCCGCCGGTACGCGCCAGATGTTCCCGCGCCCGCCAAACAGAATCGTGTCGTCCTCGGCCCAGCTCGCCCCAAAGGGCAACTCATCGACGGCGCAGATCACGTACGGGGCGCCGCCGGTCACGGATACCTTTTTCAAAGCCATGTACGGCGCGCCGGCGACCTCGTTCAAGCCTCCTTGCCAGAACGCAATCCATTTCCCGTCCGGCGAAAAGAAGGGACCTCTCGGCGCGTAAAGGCCTCGTCCTTCAACGCCGGGAATCGGAGTTGCCTCGAGGCGATCGAGCGATCGCAGATACAACCGTCCATCAGCGAGGTACACGAGGTGAGTTCCGCTCGGAGACAGCGCCACGAGGTGACGTCCAGCGTTCGAGAACTGTTCGTTGGGTCCGAGGGTGATTGCAAACCGCGCCGCTGGCTCGCTGGCGGTACTGGGCGGCCTGGAAATGGTCCAGTGCAGACCCGCAGCAGTGATTGCGCCGAGCAGCAGCAGGATGACCGCGGCACTCTTCGGATATCGAGCGATGATGTTTCGCCGGGATGCAGTGAGCTGATGAGCGTTTCCGAGAGTGAGTTCGCGCGCATTCAGTACAAATAGCGCCGCAGACATGCCGGCGATCCGTTCACGCTGATCCTTGGCAAGGCACCCTTTGATCAGCACGATCACCGCGGATGGCACGTTCGCCGGCAGTGCGCTCCAGTCCGGCTCACCGCGCAGGATCGCCGCGAAGGTATCGCTGATGTCCTCACCTTCAAACGCGCGCTTACCGGTGAGCATCTCGTACAACACGCAGCCGAACGCCCAGACGTCACTCCGCCTGTCGGCGCCGTGTCCCTTCGCCTGCTCGGGGCTCATGTAAGGCGCGGTCCCGAGCCTGACTCCGATCATCGACCCAGTGATGGTGGGCGACTGCGACATGTCACCGGTCAGCGCCGGCGACTCCAGTGCCCTGGCCAAGCCGAAATCCAACACTTTCACCGTTTGGTCTGGCGTGAGCTTGATGTTCGACGGCTTCAAATCCCGATGGATGATCCCCTGGTTGTGCGCCGCGTCGAGGGCTTCCGCAACCTGCCGCGCAATCGGCAGGGCATCCTCGAATGAGATCGCACCCTGTACGATTCGATCGGCCAGTGTCGTACCTTCGACCAGTTCGAGGACGAGCGCTCGGACACCATCGGTCTCCTCGAGCCCGTAAAGATGCGCGATGTGCGGATGATTGAGCGCCGCGAGAACCTGTGCTTCACGGTCAAACCGCGCCAGTCGATCCGGATCGGATGAAAACATCGAGGGCAGCACTTTGAGCGCGACTTCGCGCTGGAGGCGTGAGTCATGAGCTCGATACACCTCCCCCATCCCGCCGACTCCAAGAGTGCCTGCGATTAGATAGGGACCAAACATCTCCCCGGGGCGCAACACCGCGTCGGTCAGCTTCTCGATCGCCGGGCGCTCCGCAAAGCCGCCCGCGCGCTCATGGTTGGCAAGTAACCCTTCGACTTCTGACTGGAGCGCGGCATCGCCTCGACACGCTTGCCGCACGAACGCAGGCCGTTTGGCTGGTGCCACATCAAGAGCGGCGCCAAACAATTCCTTGACGCGCTGCCAACGCGGATCCGTTGTCACGGTGTCCCTCGACGTCGTCCCATGGTCAATCGCCGATACATCCACGCTCGCGCGGACTGCCATTCGCGCGTGACTGTTGATCTGGAAACGGAGAGCGCGTCGGCGATCTCCTGTTCCGAACACCCTGCGAAGTATCGCAGCTCCACGATGTGGGCCTGCCGTGAATCGAGCTCGGCCAACTCGGCGAGCGCCTGATCAAGGAGCAGCACCTCGCATTCCACCGGCTGCGTGGCGACGTCGGGCGCGTCGTCGAAGCTCACCCGCAATGCGGCACCCGGACGACGCATGGCCCGATGCGCTCTGGCGTGATCAACCAGAATTCGTCGCATCATCTGCGCCGCCACACCGAAGAAGTGTGCGCGATTCTGCCACGCGACGCGCCGCTGCCCGACCAGCCGGATGTACGCCTCGTGGATCAGTGCCGTCGGTTGTAGCGTGTGGTCGGGCCGCTCGTGGCGTAGATAACCCACCGCCTGTCGTCGAAGCTCTCGATAGACGATCGGCAGCAGCTCGCTCCTCGCCTGGAGGTCGCCGCGCCCCCAGGCTCGAAGCAAGTGCGTCACTCTGCTCGCGCGATCACCCGCACGTTCGTCCAGATTCATCTGTTGCCGGCGCGAATGCGTTGAATCTTGGAGCCTGAATATCTGCCAGTCAACAGCGAACGCTCGGCCTCGTGCACTGACTAAACGGTGACGCAGTTCGTACCGCTTTGCCGCGTTGGGAACCGGCGCGCAGGTGTAACCCGCCCGCGCAAAGGAGTTTCCAATGTCGACATTCCTGGTGGCTGCGGTCGTCGCAGGCCTTACAAATACAGGACAGGCGGCCAGCGCGTCTTCGGCTAAGCCGTTGCCTTTGCCTGTCACGGTCTTCGACTATGCGAATGTCCCGACGCAATGGTTGAGTTGGGCCAAGGAATCGATGTCGCGGATCTACGAAGAGATAGGCGTCGAGATCGCGTGGCAGGATGCGCGTTCGGAGGCACGCACTGGATTGATCGTCCTGATTCTGCCGGAATCGCGATCGACAAAAGAGGGCATCCCGCAAAGCGTGATCGGGTACACGTCGGGTACCGCGGACGAACGCCGCCGCGTCGCATACGTCCTTTACGGTCGGATGGACCAGTTCCGCCTGGAACAGGCCCCCGCGATTCAGCGCGCGAACTTATTGGGCCATCTCATGGCCCATGAAGTGGGACATTTGCTGTTGCCCGTGCAGTCGCATTCGCCGTCCGGAATCATGCGCGCACGGTGGAGTCGCGCTGATTTGGAACTCGCTCAACAGGGCCGGCTTCGATTCTCGGCTGACCAGGCGCAGTCGATTCGATCGAAGGTATCTCGACTCGCGGAAGATCGACGCGGGGCTCAGGCTCGATAATCCACGTCAATCACCGCGAGCGGGGCGGCGGACCTTGGAAGGGGTCGGCATCCGCACCCGCATCGGCAAATCCGCCGCGAACGAATCCTCCGCATCCACCGATGACGATGCACATCGACGCCGGGTCGGGGCCACGTCGTGCCGCGTACGCCCGCTCCGACTCGCGCGCCCCGCTCAACAGCGCGATCAGTCCGTAGTTCCCTTCGTGACACCGCGGCTCATAGTAGATGCGGTTCTCGGCGTCGCTTTGCTTCTTCAGCTCCTGTCTGGCCGTCCATGATCTGACCCACGTCGTCGGGTCGTCGATCGTGACGACATAGTCGATCGTGTCCGCATCGACGCGCGTCCATCGCTCGACCAGATGCAGATGTTCGTGGGCGCCCTGGAAATCCGACTTCGGCGAAAAGTTTGTGACGTCGACCACCAGCGTGTCGCCTTCCCAGTGCCCTCGGGAGTCTCCCCAGTATTGCTGCACGGTTGCAGGCAGGTGCGGGGCCGTGGTGATCGGGATGGTGCGCGGGCGGCCCAGACCCGGGCCGAGGTCGTAGACGATGGAGATCACGCCAGGGGACTGGACGATTCGACTGAGACCGCCGATGAAATTTCCGAAATCCGGAAGAGTGCCGTTCAGGCACCGCTCGCCGAGTGTACGGTCCTCGGGTCCATCCGCACGGTTGATTCCTGCGTTCGTGCCGGCGCCGATGTAACTCGGAGGTGTCTCGTTTTGTCTCGGTGAGACCGGCCCGTACTTGCCCCCGGCGCAGCCCGGATGATGATCCTTGCAGGCCGCAGTGGGCTGAAGAAGCGCGAGCTGGAATTGTCGAAAGGCGTCCCGCGCCTTCTGCGCCTCCGGCGTGAGCCGAGGGATTCTTCCGTCCGGCGGATCCACGATCAGTGAGGTTCGGTTGCCGACGGGCAGATGAATCGTGAATGGTTCCTGGGTGAACTCACTGTTGACGTCCCGCTCGGTCCCTCGTGCGCGGCGCTCCTCGGTGCTGTCCCGCTTGATGATGTCGGAAATCTGCTGATCGAGATCCTTGCGTTCGGAATCCGAAAAGAATTCCTGGTTTGCGTATTTGGCCGGACGCTCGAGAGGGATGTCCACCTCCCTCGTCCAGATGCCTTGAAGATCCGGCTCGCCCCACGGCGTCTTCAGATCGGATCTGCGCGCGGTGACCACAGGCCGTCCCGTCAGGAGCGACGCCAACGATGCGACCATGATGGTCGTCAGCACGCCGGCCAGCAGCAGCCGTCGGCGGTTCTTGGTCATTGGAGCGGCTCATACTACTGCGGATTGCGACGCGCCGAAGCCACAATCAGCCGCGCTGCAGCGAGGGTGCCGCGCAGGGTGCCGAGCGCCTTTTCAGGTGATGCTGGTTGGCGCCCGGCTGCTAAAACTTCTGGTTCATTTCTCCCGGATGTGCGCCGTCATCCGCATCCAGGGATGAATGCAGCACTGATACTTCTCGTCTCCGCTTTCCTCCTCGGTGTCGGATGTATACGTGGCGCCCGGTTTGATGAAGTCGTCGTCTTCGAGGGCCTTGCACTCCGGCGCCTCGACTGGCGTGTGCGCCAGGTTGTTCAGCGCAGGCACGATCCCGCCGCCAAAGTCTTCTACCTCGGTGAACGTATGCACCTCGCCACCGTGGTTCACCGCCAAGAAATGCTGGCCGACTAACAGGTTGGAGTCGGGCGGCGCCATGTGCCATGCACCGATCGATCCGAAGCGCATCAGCTGCTCGATGAAGTTCTGGAACGTGACGCCTCCGTTTCGCTCGCACGTGCCCGGACCAGCACCTGCTGGCGGTGGCGCGTTAAATGTCTCGGGATCGCAGGCGTCCATCAAGTTCACGATGACATCGCCTGACGCTTTCATGAGGTGGCTGACACTCGTCCCGTCAACCGGTGCGGTGTTCGCAGTGATGCCCGACGGGGTGATCAACGTCGATGGGGAGTTGGATGTGCTTCCAGGGCCGCAGCCAAACAGGAGCAGTACCAAGGCAACAACGACAAAACGCAAAGGCATGAGCTCGGCTCCTTTCGCCGCCGCCACACGCAAACGCATTGCCGTGTTCGCGCAGGAAGTCGTGGGCTGATTTCGGAGCCGTCGATAGCACGCTGTGGTGACTGACAGATTTTCGATTGTCGAATTCAATAACGAATCGCGAATTCAACTGAGCGACACACAACTCACGATGAATGATCCTGCGCGGTAGTCCGCGCATCACTGTATTCGGCGTGCCTGTCGGTTTGATCAGGGCGTGCCTGTCGGTTTGATCAGAAGGATGTGTGATTGAACTCCGTCACTTTGAATGGCATGCCGCCTCCATCAATTGCCGCGATTACGCATTGCTGAACACAGCAGGGCCAAACCCGTGGGAGTGCCTCGATATTGAACATGATGAGTATGGACAGCTGGCGTCAACGGCGATTGCACCCGTCCCCCCGAAGTGACGACGAGGTCGGTTCGCGGACTCGCGCCGCTCGAAATACGACTAAAAAGAGCAAGCTCAGCTGGCAACACACTTGCGACGGATTGCCGTGACAGCATTATGCTGTTCGCGTTAAGGGGGCCATCCATGACTGGTTCCAGAACGTTCGTGGCAGCAACGCTCGCGCTGCTCGTCGGCATCGCACCGGCGTATGCGCAGCACCGCGGCGGCGGCCGCGCACGCGGCGGCGCCGCCGTCGTCGGTCGCGCCGTACCGCGTGGTCAGGTCCGCGTGTACTCCGGCGCCCGCGTCTATGCCGCGCCGCGTGTGGTGCGCGGCGCACCGATCCGGTTTTATCATCCGTACTACGCGTTCCGGCCGCGCCTGAGTCTTGGCTTCGGCCTCTGGCTTGGGTATCCCGTGCGCTATACCTCGTACTACGGTTACTACGATCCGTTCTACTACCCGTACGCGTACGCGTACCCATCCCCGTATCCGTACCCGTATTCGTATCGATCACCCTATCCCGCGTACCCGCCTCCGGCATATCCGCCGAGCGCGTATCCACCAAGTGCGTATCCACCGTCGGCGTACCCGCCGGCCTCACCGCAACCGGCGTATCCGCAGTCGGGATATCCGTCGCAGGTGTATCCGCAGTCGGGATATCCACCGCAGGGATCGATCAGCCCGTCGCAGCCGAACACTGGCGGCATGAGCTTCGAGATTCAGCCGTCCGACGCGCAGATCTATGTGGACGGTCGATACGTGGGGACCGTTGGACAGTTCTCACCTACGTCGCAGCCGCTTGGCCTAACGACGGGTCGTCATCACATTCGGATCACCGCACCCGGTTACCGCGCGATGGAGTTCGACGCCGACATCGTGAGCGGCGAGGTGCTTCCTTACCAAGGCACGCTCGGACAATAGAATTCGAGGCACGGACGGGAGAGGCGGGAACGCCTCTCCCGTGCTGAAATCATAATCAGCCGCGCTGCAGCAGCGGTCGCAGGGTGCGGATGTCCTTCACGCTCTCGACTGAGAGCAGCGTCTCGATCAGCTTCCCCGCCGTCGCAGAGCCCAGTACCGGACCCGTCAAGTCGCGCGCCTTGTCCACGACCTCTGCGCGCGTCATCGGATTGCGCACCGTTCCGCGGACCGCTTCGACGCGATCGGAGAGCTTCGTCCCATCGTTGAGCGTCACCTCGACGATCGCCACGCGCGCTGGCAGCAACTGCGTCAACGCGGCGTCCGGCACGTAGGTCACTTTGCTGCGCTGACGGAGCACGGCGGCATCACGCATCCGCGCCTTGTCGTGCGCGGCCTTGAAGGATGCCGTCTTGTCGAGCAGCATTACCGCGACCATGTGCTGGAGGCAGATGTCCGGAATGTCGCGGTTGTCGACCACGCTGCCGACGCTTGGCGCGAGGCGAACGGTCACCGCCTTCACATCGTCAGCCTCGAACGGCCGCTTCTTGCGAACGTTTTCAACCGCGTCGAGCGGCGCCTGGATCGGCGTGCCGACCGTCCATTTCTTGATGTCCGTGTTGACGATCTCGTAGCGCTCGCCAAGCTTCTCGATCAGGATCGCGGGATTTCCTTTCGGCGCGTTGACCTGGAAGAAATTGTCGTCACCGGAAAGCACATCGTCGACGCCGTTCCAGCCGGATCGGACGAGCAGTGCAGCGGTCACACCGTTGCGCGCCGGCATTCCCGCAAACACGAAACCCTTTTCGATGTGGTCGGTATCGCGCTCCCAGATCGCGTAACCACCTGTCTGCTGCGAGGCGTAGTCCAACAACCAGCGCATCTGCTGTGCGGTAAGCGCCGCGATGGACCCCGCCGCGGCCGCGGATCCGAAGTTGCCGGCGTAGGCATGCGTGCTCCGCCGCGTATCGTTCCGAAAGTCAATGGCACCGAGCGCCATCGTGAGTCGCGTTCCGACGTCGTAGCCGAGCGTGACCGCTCGAAGGTAATGATCGCCGCTCGCACCGACCTCCTCGCCGAGCGCGAGCGCCGCGGGGACGATCGACGCTCCAGGGTGCGATTGAGACGGGCCGTGTGAGTCGTCCGTTTCATCCGAGTGGGCGAACACGCCGTTCACCAGCGCAGCATCGATGGGACCTGTCGTGATATTCGAGCCGAGCACGGTCGCAACCGGACGGCCGGCCTGAGTGCGCGCGAGCGCGAGCGCCGCCTTGCCCGGCGGCAGCTCCGATCCCGAGATCATTGCGGCAAAGGTGTCGAGGATGTGATGCTTGGCTTTCTCGACGACATCGGCTGGCAGCGGACGATCTTTCGCGGCCGCCATATAGCCGCTCAGCGTCGTCATCACGGGACCGATCGCCTGCGCGCGAAGGCGGATCGATGGCAGCGCTGCCGCGCAGAGTGCGAACGCGCCTCGATTGAGCAGCTCGCGGCGCGACATGCCGCCACGGCGGTTCAATCGAAATATCCTGAGTCGATGTATCGCAGCCATAACGTGCCAACCACCTTGATGCTGTCCTGGGTGAACAGATAGTGATGAAACCCCTCGACCCGTCCAACGCGGTACTTTCGTGCGTACAGTTCCATGACGCTGCGATTGGCGTCGACGGTCGCCGGCGGAAGCGTTTCGTCCTCGGTTCCGTTCAGATCGAGCACAGCGACCTTCTTCAGTTCCGACGGCGGATAGCTGGGCTCGAGCATCGACTGCATCAGCGCCGCGAAGCCGCGGGCGCGATCCGCCGCGGGGAGAAAGCCTGACCGCCACAGACGGACGCCCTGCTCGGCGAGCGCGGACGCATCGAGATACATCGCCGCGTCTTCAGTGCTCTTGAAACGCGGCGACCGCAAGGCCGCTTGCCACCACGCCGCGCGCGTCGCCGCGTCAACATGTTTCGTGTACACCTCGAAATCATCCGCGCCGCGCTCACGAACGCGCAGCGCGCTGTGCTCGTAGAGATCGTCGAGGTTGCCGGTCCGCGCTCGATTGTTCAGGTACGCGAGCCCGGTGGTACTCGTCCCCCAGCCCAGATAGCCATCCGGCGTGTAGTACTTCGCCAGCGGATACAAGCTCGCGCCGCCGGTCGACATCCCCCAGAACAGCACGAAGGCGTTACGTCGATCGGGGATTGCTTTCTCGAGCGCGAGGCGATACCCCTCCAGAAATACCTGCGGCGTGGCCGCGAGCATTTGCTGCTCGAGCGCGGTCCCTTTCTTTGGGAAACGGTAGAACGCGCTCGCGCTCGGCGTAGAGGTCACGGCGACGCCAGACGGCTTCACTTCGTAATCGCTC
>Ga0310810_10011580_pt1 | contig 10309 bp, 10 predicted proteins | sample NCmetagenome_FD_207641 | JGI IMG/M metagenome (GOLD analysis project Ga0310810, IMG submission 207641) | Soil microbial communities from experimental microcosm in Duke University, North Carolina, United States - NC | ecosystem: Engineered > Artificial ecosystem > Soil microcosm > Unclassified ...
CCAACGCTCTGGCGCCTGTCGATGCGCGACACGGAATCCGGCGATCGCTGGATCCGGCTGTCGCTGCGTGGCGCCCAGCCGCGGATTGCCACTGACACAGTCTCGTTGGCGTTCAAGAACGCCAACGGCGGCCGCGTGGTGGTCCTGGACGTGAAGCCCCGTCACGCCAGCCTCGACGTCTTCGTGGATCACGGCCTCGAAGTGAACATCGAGCCCGATCTCGATCCTGCTGTTGATCGCATGAACACCAACGGCCCACTGACGACGCTCGACTGCGTCATCACGCCGCGGTAAGGTAGAGCGCATGGCCCCCACCAAAGTTGCCATCCTCGGCGCCGGCTTCATCGCAGACGTCCACATGGAGTCCTACTCGCGCTTCGTGCCCGACGCGCAGGTCACCGCCGTTTACTCGCGGACGCCCGAGCACGCCCAGCACTTCGCGAAGCAGTGGAAGATCCCGCAGGTCTTCACCGATCTCGACCGGCTGTTCGCCGAGGCCGACTGTGAGGTGGTGGACATCTGCTTGCCCAATTTCCTGCATCACAAGGCCACGCTCGGCGCCGCTTACAGCGGCCGCCACGTCATCATCGAGAAGCCACTGTGCATGACGCTCGAGGAAGCCGACGAGATGATCGCCGTCTGCCGCGAGCACAAGCGGAAGCTGATGTACGCCGAGGAGCTGTGCTTCGCGCCGAAGTACGAGCGCGTGCGCGCGCTGGTGAAGGAAGGCGCGGTCGGCGACATCTACATGCTCAAGCAACTCGAGAAGCACTCGGGCCCCCACACCGACTGGTTCTGGAACGTCGATCAGTCCGGCGGCGGCGTGATGATGGACATGGGCTGCCACGCCTTCGGCTGGTTCCGCTGGATGCTGGGCAACCGGCCGGTGAAGAGCGTCTGGGCCGCGATGGACACGGTGCGGCACAAGGCGCGGACGAAAGGCGAGGACAACACCGTCTGCGTCGTCGAGTTCGAGGGCGGCGTGATTGGCCTGGCCGAGGACAGCTGGGCAAAACCCGGCGGCATGGACGACCGCGTCGAGGTCTACGGAACAAAGGGCGTCACCTTCGCCGACTTGTTCCGCGGCAACTCCTCATCCACATACAGCGAGGAGGGCTACGGATACGCGGCGGAGAAGGCCGGATCGACTACGGGCTGGACCTTCACGATCTTCGAAGAAGTGTTCAACCAGGGCTACCCGCACGAGCTGCTCCACTTCATCCAGTGCGTCCGTGAGGACAAGACGCCGCTCGTGACGGGCGAGGACGGCCGGGCAGTGCTCGAGATGATCTACGCGTCGTACGCGTCGGCGAAATCCGGCGCGAAGGTCGCGCTGCCGTTCCGTCCGAAGGTCACAAAGCCGATCGACCTCTGGAAGGGATAGCCGCCGGCGCGAGACCCCGCGTCTCGCTGCGCACGTGGACCGTGCTGGCGCCGAGCCGTTCGGCCAGCACGGCTTCCCAGGGCCACGGCGCGCGGGGCCGGCAGCAATACAGATTGAACGCGGCGAACCCGGACTCGGGGAACGTGTGGCAGCAGAGGTGCGACTCGCTGAGCAGCACCACCGCGGTGATCCCGCCTTCGCCGGCGAACTCGTGCCACACGGGCGCAGCCACTGGCTGCAATCGCAAGTCGTCGATCACCAGCGCGAACAGCGACTCGAGCGCCGCGCGCGAACGCAGCACGTCGGGACGGCACCCGTGCGCATCGACGATCCACTCAGTCCCTGGCGAGAGCATGCGCGAGATGTTACCGCAAGCGCGTGGCGGCGGCTTCAGCCCCGCGCAGCATCAAATGCCGAATGCGCCGCGGATCTCCGCCACCTGTGCGTCCACCGGCTCGGCGATGTCTACAAGGAGCGCGTCGACCGGACGCTCGAGCGTCTCGATCTGGCTGTCGAGCAGCGCCGGGTTCATGAAGTGGCCCGGTCGATGCGCCAGGCGCTCTTGCAGCAGCGCGCGGTCGCCGTCGAGCAGGACGAACCGGACACCGGCGAGACGATCGGAGAGCGCCTCGCGATACGATTCCTTCAGCGCCGAACAGGCGAGCACCGCGCCACGGCCTTCGGCAAGCGCACGAGCCAGCGCGTCGTGCAGTGCCTGGAGCCACGGCCAGCGGTCCTCGTCGGTCAGCGGGATGCCCGCGTGCATCTTCGCCTTGTTCGCCGGCGGGTGAAAGTCGTCCGCGTCCAGGAACTCCCAGCCCAGGTCAGCGGCCAACCGCTCGCCGACCGTCGTCTTGCCCGACCCCGTCACGCCCATGATCACGATGACCATTCGCATACAGACTACAGAGTCTGGACTCCAGACTCCAGGGATGGCCGAACTGAAGTTCGGCCCTACGACTGTCGCGCAGCCTGGGCATGGCCGAACTGAAGTTCGGCCCTACGACTATCGCGCAGCCTGGGCATGGCCGAACTGAAGTTCGGCCCTACGACTGTTGCGCAGCCTGGGCATGGCCGAACTGAAGTTCGGCCCTACGACTGTCGCGCAGCCTGTAGTCTGTACCGCAATGCACTCCTTTCGTGGCTGGACGCGCCCCGGTCCCGTGCCGCCCGGCGCCGCCGGGCCAATCGACGTCCAGGAAGGCGAGACGCTCGACTCCATCTCCGGCCACTTCCGCATCTTCCAGCTCCGCGACGGCCATCGCTTCTCTACAGACGATGTGCTGACGGCATGGTATGGGACGACGTGGTGCCCGTCGGCACGGAGCATCCTGGATCTGGGCAGCGGCATCGGCAGCCTCGCGCTGATCGCAGCGTGGCGCCTGCCGGGCGCGCGGCTCGTGACCGTGGAAGCGCAGGAGCCGTCGGTCGCGCTCGCGCGGCGCTCGGCCCGGTTCAATGGCGTGGACGATCGGATGGACATCCGGCTGGGCGACTTTCGAGCTCCCGGCGTGATCGCGGATGACGAGCGATTCGACCTCGTGCTCGGCAGCCCGCCGTACTTTCCTGAACACGCGGGCGTGCACGGCGACCACCCGCAGAAGGTGGCGTGCCGCTTCGAGCTGCGCGGTGACATCCGCGACTACTGCCTCATCGCGTCGCGGCACCTCGCGCCTGGCGGATTTTTCGCCTGCGTTTTCCCCCTGCCCGACGGTCAGCGTCAGCGGATCGACGAGGCCTGGCGAGGCGCAGGCCTCACGCTGGTCAGGGAGCGGCCCGTGGTCTTTCGGGAGGACGCCGATCCGCTGGTCGGTCTGTTCGGGTTCATGCGCGCGGCCGACCTTCCCCAGGGCACGTTCGACCGGCCCTGGGTGGAACCGCCGCTCGTCGTCCGGACCGCCGACGGTCGGGTAAATCTTGAATATTCGGCCATAAAGCTGGCTTTCGGGTTCCCGCCCTAGGCGCGCTTCCGCTTCCGGACGATAATCGAGGCAACCCGGCCAGCGCCGGAACCGTATGGCACCCCGATCACAGACTGTCGAGCTTCAGGAAACCCCGGCGGCAGCGCCAGTGGCGCCGCCGCCGGACCTGTCGGACGCGTCGCTCTATCTCAACCGCGAACTGAGCTGGCTGGCGTTCAACCAGCGCGTGCTCGACCAGGCTAACGACCCGGCGCATCCGCTGCTGGAGCGGGTCAAGTTCCTGAGCATCGCGGGCAGCAACCTGGACGAGTTCTTCATGGTCCGGGTGGCGACGCTGTTGAAGAAGTTCCGCGCCGGCATCGATGATCTGTCGCCTGACGGCATGCACACGGCGCCCCTGCTGGTGGCTATCCGCCAGCGCGCATCGCAGATGCTCGACGACATGGCCACGTGCTGGCAGGAGCTGCTGCGCACCCAGCTCGAGAGCGAGGGCGTCCGATTCCTCGAGCCGTCCGATCACACGCCTGAAGTGCGGGCCTATCTGGCCAGCTACTTCAAGTCGCATGTCTGGCCGGTGCTCACGCCGCTGGCGTTCGACCCGGGTCATCCGTTCCCGCACATCTCGAACCTCAGTCACAACTTCGCCGTCGTCGTGCGCCACAGCGGCCGGACGAAGTTCGCCCGCGTGAAAGTGCCCGATCAGCTGCCGCGGTTCATCCCGCTGCCCGAGCGGCTGTGCGGAGGGTGCCAGGCCTTCGTCTTCATCGAGGACGTCATCAAGGCCAACATCCAGGAGCTGTTCCCTGGCACGCAAGTCCGCAGCGCGCACCTGTTCCGCATCGTGCGCGACACGGACATGGTGATCCAGGAGGACGAGGCCGACGACCTGCTCGAGACCGTGGACCGCAGCCTCCGCAAGCTCCGCTATGGCGCGCTGTCGCTGCTGCAGGTCGAAGCCAGCATGCCGCGGCGCGTGCTGGACATCCTCGCCGAGAACTTCGAGCTCGACGAGGACGTGATCCTGCGCACGTCCGATCGCCTGGGCTTCGCCGACTGGATGGAGCTGCTCGCCATTCACCGCCCCGCCTTGAAGGACCCGCCGTGTATCGCGCGGCACTTGTGGCCCGGGCAGGATCCGGAAGCGATTTTCGACGAGATCCGATACCAGGACTGGATCGTCCATCACCCGTTCGGGTCCTTCGAATCGGTGGAGCAGTTCCTCCGCTCCGCGGTGAAGGATCCCCACGTCGTCGCCATCAAGATGACGTTGTACCGGATCGGCCAGAACTCTCCCCTTATCGACCTGCTGATCGAGGCGGCGGAGGCCGGCAAGCAGGTGGCGGTGCTCGTGGAGCTGAAGGCGCGCTTCGACGAGCGCAACAACATCATCTGGGCGAACCGTCTGGAAGAGGCCGGCATCCACGTCGTTTACGGGTTGGTGAACCTGAAGACGCACTGCAAGCTGTGCCTCGTGGTGCGCCAGGAAGCCGACGGCATCCGGCGCTACGCCCACATCGGCACGGGCAATTACAACCCGGCGACGTCGAAGGTCTACACCGACATCGGCCTGTTCACCGCGTCGCCGGCGGTCCTCGACGATGTGTCGGAGGTGTTCAACTACCTGACCGGCTATTCGAACCGGAAGTCGTACAAGGAACTGCTGGTGGCGCCCGTCAGCCTGCGGACGGGAATCCGCGCGCTGATCGATCGTGAGATCGAGCACGCGAAGGCGGGGCGGCCGGCGCGGCTGATCTTCAAGAACAACGCACTCACGGATCTGTCGACGGTCCGCGCGCTGTATGCCGCGTCGCAGGCCGGCGTACCGATCGATCTCATCGTCCGTGGCGTCTGCTGCCTGCGGCCGGGCGTGCCTGGCGTCAGCACCACGATCACCGTGCGCTCGATCGTGGGCCGGTTCCTGGAGCACTCGCGCATCTACTACTTCGAAAACGGCGGGTCGCCCGAGGTTTACATCGGCAGCGCCGATCTGATGGAGCGCAACCTGGATCGCCGCGTGGAAGTGCTCTGCCCGGTCACCGATCCCGACATCCGGCACCACCTGCGACATGTCGTCCTGGATGCGCTGCTGCGCGACACCGACCGCGCATCACGTCTGCTGCCCGACGGCGAGTACGTCCGCTGCCGTCCCGAGCCGGGGGAAGCGCCGCTCAACTCCCAGCAGTTCCTGCTCGACCACTACGCGCAGGACGAGCTCTAGTTTCCTGTTACTCCGCCACACTGTGGCGGTCCTGCCATCCTCGCGCTCCGCGCGATCGCATATTCCCTCGATTGTGCGCATCTCACGACTGGCTCCGCCTGGCACGGCGATTGTCAGGGAAGTCGAGTATGTGGCGGCGGGCCTTCGGCCTTCGCTGAAGCTACGGCCGACCGCCGTAGCCTTGGCGGAGGCTGGTCAGGCCCGCAGCGTGGAGGGCACAATTCATGAGATATGTCATTCGGGCGCTGACCAGGGGAGTAGGACTCGTGGTGCTGGCGGCAACCATGCTGGCCATGGCCACGCCGCCGCTTGCTGCGGCGCAGGCTGCGCCGGCCAAACCGGCCAAACCCGCCAAGACCGCAGCTGCAGCCGCTCCGGCGGCTGCGCAACTGCTGGATCTCAACACGGCCACGCGCGACCAGCTCATGGCGCTCAGCGGGATCGGCGATGCGTACGCGGACAAGATCATCGCCGGGCGTCCGTACAAGGCCAAGGACGAGCTGGTGCAGAAGCACATCATCCCGCAGGCGACCTACAACAAGATCAAGAATCTGGTGATCGCGCACCAGGTCAAGTAAGGACGGCTTTCACCGCACGACCGCGGGCGCTTCTCCGGCGCCCGCGGCATTCTCCCAGCGTACAATGCCTGTCCGGCACGCGGATCGGACGGAGCCCAGGCATGACACTGGCAACGGGGCAGGTTCTCCAACTTCAACCCGAACTGGTCCAGCTCAAACAGGAACTCCTCGACGCACGCGAACGCGCGCGGAAGGTGGCCGAAGGGCTGAAGCCCGACCAGTGGGGCATGCGGCCGCCTGCCGGTGGCTGGTCGGTCGCCGAGTGCCTGATGCACCTCAACATCACGAGCGAGCGGTACATCCCGATCATCGACGAGGCGACGCGCACGCTCCGGTCACGCGGCTTGACGCCGAATGGTGCGCTGCGACGCGATCTGGTGGGCTGGCTGCTGAGCAGGATGTTCGAGCCGCCCGTCCGCGTCCGCATGAAGACGCCGACGCCGTTCGTCCCGCCGCGCGTCGATCCGATGCCGGAGGTGCTCGAGCGCTTCGACTATCTGCAGGGCGAGTTGCTGCAGCGGCTGGATCGCGGCAACGGCCTGGCACTCGATCGCCAGAAGGTCATCTCTCCGTTCAATGCACGCGTGAAGTACAACCTCTACTCGACCTTTCGCATCATCACCGCGCATCAGCGGCGCCACCTGTGGCAAGCCGAGCGCGTGAGCGCTGCGCTCAGCCACTGAGCCGCGCCGCGGAGGAATTGCGCCGCGGAGACGCGGAGACTTTCTGGGATCTGTTACCTGTCACGCGGGCGTGAGCCCGACCGGGAGCGCGTCACGCGAGACAGACGAAAAAAACTCTCCGTGCTCTCCGTGCCGCCGTGTCGTATTTCTCCCCGTCTCCGTGGCGAATATCTCACGCGGCTCCGTGGCTAGCCCCGTGGCACCTCGCACATCAGGCCCAGCAGGTTGTTCTCAGGATCGCGCAGAAAGGCCATCCACAAATCGTAGTTGGGCATCTTCGCGATCACGTGCGCGTCGCTCTCGAACGCCACCCCGCGCGCCTTCAGCACGGCGACCGACTCCTGGATGTTGGTGACCTTGTAGTAGATCACCGAGGCGGGATGATCGAACTCGGCCTTCTCCGCGATGGTCAGCATCAGCCGGATGGCGCCGCAGTCGAAGAACGCGAGGTTTGGCGGCGCTTCGAACAGGAAGGGCAGTCCCAGCGTGTTCCGATAGAAGTCGATCGCTTTGGCCAGGTCTTTCACGGTCATCGCGATCTGGCCGATTTCTCTCACTCCCGGCGACACAGGCGCATGCACGGTCATTGTGGTGGTCTCCGATGTGGCGCCCATCATAGCGGGAGAGCGGCCTCGGCGGGGCGGGTTGTTTTTCCTGTGTCATGATGACGACATGACGTCAGGGACTCGCGCCGAGGAGGGCTTTTCCGCCTACCTCGAGGCGCGGCGCACCGAGATCGAGGAAGCAATCGCCGAGGTCCTGCCGCGCCCGCCAGCATGCCCGCCCCTGGTAGCCGGGGCCATCCGCTACAGCCTCGAGGCCGGCGGCAAACGCCTGCGTCCGGTGCTGACGCTGGCCGCCGCTGAGGCCATTGCCTCGGCTCAGGCTGGGCAGCTCTCGCCGGCAGAATCGCTCGCTGAGGCGCGGCGCCTCGCGATGCCCGCGGCGTGCGCGCTGGAGTTCATCCACACCTACTCGCTGATCCACGACGACCTGCCCGCCATGGACGACGACACGTTGCGCCGCGGCCGGCCGACGCTGCACGTCGTCTACGGTGAGGGCATCGCGATTCTTGCAGGCGATGGCCTCCTGACCGAAGCGTTTGCGCTGCTGGCGCGGCAGAGGGTGGATGACGCCGGGGTGGGGCGTCGGCTGCGCGTCCTCGCCCGCATCGCAGAGGCAGCGGGCGTAGCCGGGATGGTCGGGGGGCAGGCGATCGATCTGGAGTCCGAGGGCACGGCGCGGATTCCCGGCCGCACGCCGCCCGCGCTCGACGGCCCGGCGCTCCAGGACATGCACGCGCGCAAGACGGGCGCCCTGATCCGCGCCGCCGCCGTGTCGGGCGCGATCATGGCCGGCGGCGACGACCACCAGGTGGAGGCGATCGACCGCTACGCGATCGACCTTGGTCTCGTGTTCCAGATCGTCGACGACATCCTCGACGTCGAAGGCGCGTCGCACGAGCTCGGCAAGACGGCGGGGAAGGACGCGGCCGCCAACAAGCCGACCTACCCGTCGTTGTTTGGCATCGACCGCTCCCGCGCGCTTGCTGCGGACGGGATTGCCCGCGCCGCGCGCTCGCTCACCGAAGCCGGCCTCGCGTACGACCCGTTGCTCCAGATCGCGCAGTGGGTCGTGGCGCGGTCGCATTGACGGGTGGGCCCCGGGCTTCGGACTACGGGCTACGGACTACGGGCGTCAGACTTCAGCAGGCGCAGACACTCGAGCAGCGCGCGGCCGTTGTGGTAGCCCGCCTTCCACCGATGCGCCTTGTCGCCGCCGGTCGAGCCATCGGGCGCCACGGCTTCGAACCACTCGCCTGACGTCCAGTCGGTCTGCTTGTCGTTGACGAACTGCCACGTCTGCCGGAAGACGTCGGCGTACTGCGAATCGCCCGTCAGCTTGTACATCGTGAGCGCGCTGACGAGCGCCTCCGCCTGCACCCACCACGTCTTGCCGCGGCGGTCGGCATCGAAGCCGAGCGCGCCACTGTCGTAAAACCCGCCGGCCTGGCGGTCGTAGCCGTACGCCAGTGCGTTGGCGAAGAGTGTGCGGAACAGATCTTCCTGCGGCGCAATCGGTAGCCCCAGCGCGTCGTGCGCGTCCACGAGGAGCCAGATGTTCTCGAGATCGTGCCCATACGACGCACGCGCCACGTCCGGCGCCAGGCGCGGCGTCCAGTCGCGCGCGTATTGATCCGTGCACGCGCCGTTTGCCTTGCGGACGACGGTGTTGCTCTGGATGGTGATGAGCTCGGCGAGCCGGGTGGCGGCCAGCGGCAACTGGCTCGCGCGGTAGAACGTCGTCAGCGCCTCCATCAGGTGGAGGTGCGTGTTCATCGTCTTCACCCCGTGCGGGACGCCGAGATATGGCATCACGTCGGCCGGCTCGGCGCTCCAGTCGCGGCTGAAGAACTCGACGTAGCCGCCATAGGTCGCATCGTGCGCTTTCGCTTCCAGCAGCGTGAACAGCCGTGTCGCATCGGCGAGTGCCGCCTTGTCACCGGTGGCGCGCGCGTACTCCGAGAGCGCATAGAGACCAAACGACTGCCCGTACAGGTGCTTGTGCGGCGCCGCCACCTTCGTGCCGGTGCGATCGACCTCCCAGTAGAAGCCGCCGTGCTCGGCGTCCCACATGTGGTCCATCAGGAAGCGATAGCCCTGCCTGGCGTACTCGCGCATTTCTGAGCCGCCACGCCCTTCGCGAATGAGGCGCGAGGAGAGCCACAGCATCCGCGCCTGCGTGACGATCATCTTGGGCGCCTGGCCCTTGAAGCGGCCCGCCGCGTCGAAGTCCACGATGTAGCCGCCAAACTCGCGATCGATCGACTTCGGATACCAGAAGCCGAGGATGGCGGTTGTCAGGTTCTTCTCGACCGCGGGCGCGAGCGCTCGAAGATCCGCCGGCGTGTCGGCCCGCGCCACGGGGCGCTGTGCGAACAGGCATGCCGCCGTGAGCAGGACGTAAGCGATGCGACGCATGGGCCGGATGCTACCGCAATCCCGGCACGCCGATCCGTCGAGTCCCGTGCCGGCGTTCAACAGGATCACGGCGGTTGGAAATCCGCGTTCGGGTCAGTTTCGGCGTGCGTGTGACGTTCTAGGTGCCAGGCGAATTCAGCGGCGGCGCATCGCCTCGGAGAAGAAACCGGCGGCGTTGGCCACCTGCGCAAGGGCCAGCAGCGCGCCAACCGGGAGGCCCGCAACGCCCCGCGTTCTGACGGGCCACGCAAGGAGGGTCCGGTAGAACTCGAGCGGCTCCACCTTGACACGACTGGACTGGCCGTCGGCGCGATGCTGCCAGTAGTGCCACGCGCCGGTGCCATAGGAGAAATGCTGGCGCCAGAAGCCCGGCAGCGTGAGGTTGTGCGAGTGGCGGACCACGGCCTCAGGTGCGCTGACGAGCCGCCGGCCCTGGCGTCGCCAGCGATCGCAGAGCTCGCGATCCTCGGCGGCGGCGCGCTGATATTGTGCGTCGAAGCCACCGGCCTCCATGAGCGCCGCGCGCGGGAATGCGAGGTTGTT
>Ga0310810_10011582_pt1 | contig 10307 bp, 8 predicted proteins | sample NCmetagenome_FD_207641 | JGI IMG/M metagenome (GOLD analysis project Ga0310810, IMG submission 207641) | Soil microbial communities from experimental microcosm in Duke University, North Carolina, United States - NC | ecosystem: Engineered > Artificial ecosystem > Soil microcosm > Unclassified ...
ATTCCTGTTTTTGGATATAGCGGGTTAAAGATCTCTTTTCATGATTTATCGCGGATACACGCGTATAATAGGAATTGAAAACAAATGAGAGTGCAAAAGTTATGACAGACAAGGCTAGCAGGGAGTACCTGGAAAACAAAATATATCGGAAAGTGCTTTTCAAGTGGTATGTAGGTGTTTGATGGTGTTCCAGATGGCGTCCATTTCTTCGAGAGTCATTTCGTTAAGACTTTTACTTCGCTTCAAAGCTTCAGTTTCCATTTTTGTAAACCGGTCAATGAACTTCTTATTGGTTCGTTCCAGCGCGTTTTCCGGATCGATGCGCAAAAACCGTGCATAATTGATCAATGAAAAAACAAGGTCACCGAATTCGTCTTCTATTTTGTCCCTTTCGCCTTTTGCAACAGCAGCGTGCAACTCCTTGGTTTCTTCTTCTACCTTTTGCCATACCTGCTCCTTGTTTTCCCATTCAAAACCTACTTGCCTGGCCTTCTCCTGCAATCGCACAGCTTTCACGGTGGCCGGCAAGGATACAGGCACGCCGCTCAACACCGATTTCTTTCCTTCCTTTAATTTTATCTTTTCCCAGTTCTTTTTAACGTCCTCTTCATTGTCCGCTCTTACGTCGCCATAAATATGCGGATGCCGGGTTATTAATTTTTCAGAGATTCCCTTTATAACTTCCTCCAGGGTAAATTGCTGTTGCTCTTTTGCTATCCTGGAATAAAACACAATATGCAACAAAAGATCCCCGAGTTCTTCCTTAATTCCTTTCCAGTCGTTTTCAGTAATCGCATCGGCCAGCTCGTAGGTCTCTTCAATCGTCATGTGGCGAAGTGTTTCAATTGTCTGCTCGCGATCCCACGGACACTTTTCTCTGAGCTCGTCCATGATCTCAACCAGTCTTAAAAATTCTTCAGGAAGTCTGTTCATAAGTTAAATATTAAAAAATGAGAACACTGCAAAAAACGCAAATAGCAGAACAAGTATTATAATATAGGAAATATTGATCAATAAAAACTTAAAAAAGGTCTTGATCCAGCCCTGCCCGTAAAAATTCTTTAGCGCCAGGTATTCGTAAACAAATAATCCCAAGGTGAGTATGACTAAAATAAAATCTAAGAACCCCAGATTAAGCGTTTTGTTCAGTTTGGAAATGCTGAACAGGAGCAGCTGGGCGATGAAGAGAAAGACATACAAATGAATGCTAAAAATAATATGGCTTACATAATAAAATTGTTTTCTCCTTACGTATATTAATTTAAGGACCAGCGCAAGAAGCGGAAGTGAGATCCATAGCATCTGGGGTAAACGATGTATCAAAGCCTCTTTTATAGCTCTGAAGACTTCCAGCTTATTGTTGTGATATTTTTCGTTTAATTCAAGCTCCTTATAAATTAGCTGACGTCTAAGCCAGCTATGTTCCCTCGCCCCGGTATGCTGAGCAGAATCGAACTGTTTCATAGACCGGTAGTCGGTCCCGCTGAAATGTAACCCTGAAATGGTATCAAGAAATATCCTGAAGACGGTATCGGCGAACTTTTTAAATTCTTCCCTTGTCATCGGCCTGGCCGCCCGGTCGCTTTCCTCATTGATGTGAATCGTGAACTTTGCAAATGTCGCTGAATCCATTTTATCGATCTCCTTCATGGTTTTTCCGTTTATGGAGGCATCGATTTTTATCGACTCTTTATCCTGGAAAAAAGAAAAAAACAACAGGAAGAAAATCGCAGACGTAAAAACATACATCCGGATAGGATTTAAATAGCTTGCCCGCCTGCCGATCATGTATTCTTTTGAAAGAAACCCCGGCTTAAATGCCAGGTCTTTTAGTGTTATAAAAAACTTGCCGTCAAAGTGAGTGATATCATTAAAGAAATGAGTGACAAGGTGCCAAAAGCTTTCTTCCGGTTCGACATTCTCCTGTCCACAAACATGACAAAAGCGACCCACCACTGTAACTCCGCAATTGAGGCAGGTCTTTTCCGCTCTTTCGGGTGTGTGGCTCACAATAAATTTTTGCTAAAATAAATACAAAAAATACAAGCTCTCATTTCTTTTTCGTTACTGAACAATTCAATTATTTTTGGTCCTAAAACAATATCATTCCCTGATGAAAAACATACCTGGCTCTTTCTTTCTCCTGATCATCTCTGCAACCTTGCATGCTCAATATTATTATAAAGACCTTATCGGTACACGGGAGATAAATCAAATGATCAAACTTTACTTAAGTAACAAAGTTTTGGCGGCTGAGGCAACCGGCTTCGATGGTGATGGAATTAAAAACAGCGATTTTTCAGAAACACATGATTTTTCCGCCAATAATAATTTGTTGAAGATCGCCACCAGGAACAAGACAGCGATCATTAATGAATATTATCGCTTCGACTCAAAAGGACTATTGACAAATATGTCCGATACTTCATCTTCTCTTGTATCACCTACCACGCATACCTATCTTGTATCAACTACCACGTATACTTACAATGACGAAGACAACCCTGTGCTGATAAAAAATACAGTGACCGATGCCAGTGACAGTATTTACGCAAACGAACTCCATCAATGGTTCTACAATAACCAGGGTAAACCAGTGAGGATGCTGAAAATTTTAAACAATAACGATACTACAGAAGTTCGCTTTACTCTGGGTGAAAGAGGGAATGTGGTGGAAGAATTACCCTTCATCAAACATGTAAGTGGAGAAAAAACTTACTACTACTACGATGACAAGAACCGGTTGACCGATATTGTTCGCTACAATGCGAAAGCCCGGCGGCTTCTCCCTGACTATATGTTTGAGTATACAGACAAAAACCGGGTATCTCAAAAGATCACTACACTTTCCATGATGGATCTCGGATACCTCATCTGGAGATATGTTTATGATGATAAGGGGCTGAAAACAAAAGAAGCAAGCTTTAACAAGGACAAGGTTATGACAGGAAAGATCGAATATTCCTATCAGTTTGGCCAATGATGTGGTGTCATCCTCAAATAAGAAATTACCGGATTACTTGCGGGAAGTTTTACCTTTAAACAAATGCCGGATGAAAATCCCATATTGACATATTGGCGAACGGAATTGGACGCTTTTAATAAAAACCTTTCATCGCTTCAGGCACAAATCAATGAAGAAGCAACACACGATTTGCGCGTTGCCATAAAAAAACTTCGCTCCAGTTTCAAACTTTATTCACGCCTTATGAAAAGGAAACATGACAAAGGTTTACCGGCCGGCGTTAACTCATTGTTTTCTATGCTGGGTAAACACCGGGATATTGAAATGAATAAAAAATTGCTTGTGTCATTTGGAGGAAACAATACTACGCTCTTAAATCCCATACTCCTTTATCTGCAATTACTCCAGGACCAGGCCGCTGAATACAGTCGTCCGTGTATCCAGCAGTTTGAGTCAAAAGAATTGGAGACATTCACGAACAATATAGACGCAGGGCTTGAAAGTTTAACGAATGAAGAAATTCTGTCTAAAACAAATGATATAATTGATTCTTCCTTAAAAAAGGTGGAAGATGACCTCAAACATTTTAAGGACAGGTCACACCTGGTGCGAAAACAATTGAAGGACGTCTTTTACCAGTCAAAAATGCTTCACGACAAAAGCATGTTTAGCAAACCGCAGTTAACAACCCTTGACACAATCTTAGACAGTTTAGGAAGTGTCCATGATCACGAGGTGCTGATCTTGAACCTTAAAAATTTTCGAAAAACAATTCTGGTCAATACTATGAAGGAGTATGTAATGATCAAAAAAATTGAAGAGAGGGCGAAGAAAAAGAAGGATGATCTTTTAGAAAAAGCATACAAGTCAACGGAAGAATTAATAGCGGACTATAAAAAAGAGTCTCCTGAAAGCCAGGCGTCAGAATAAACAAAGATTTTAGCTGTAATGTTTTCGCAAAACCCTACCTGGCCTGAAATATGGGAGGACCTCACTTCGAGATCCCATTGATCGTTGCGGATAAATTGGATTGTCGGCGACCGGCATGTGTTGCGATTGCGGCTGAAATTAATCAATGCGAAGGCGAAGGGTCGACGCGCTGAATCACCGGAACGTTGCCACTTACAGTTAATTCCGTCTTCTGCCTCCTCCGCCCGAATGACCGCCAGCACTCATAGAACGACCGCCACTACTCATGGAACTTGATTTTGGCGAAGGAGAGACGGTTGATGTCGAAGCTCTATTATTAGTGGATGCCTTACTACTATTCAAATTATTGGTTGACGCTTTGGTATTATTGGATGCTTTTCCATTACTAAAATTATTCGTTGGCGCTTTATTATTAGTGGCTGCTTTATCACCACCGCCATAATTTCCATTAACATTATTATGGTTTACCGTATTGGAAGTATTCCTGGATTTATTGTAACTATTGTAATTATTTGTATTATTTACGATTACGGTGGTATTCCCATATCCTCCATGATACCCAGCGTGGTAATAGTAATTATTATGGCGATAAACACTAACTGCCATTACTGTAAACGCTGTATAATAAGGGGGATAATAGGCGTAATGATAAGGCGGATAGTATGGCACATACACAGGTGAATACACATACTGTACAATGGGGGCTGATTCAACCACTACGACAGTGGTTGTGGGTGCCGGGGCATTTGAGGTAGCTGCTTGAGTACCGGTATACCCTGGATTGGGGGTAGCAGCAGGCTTAGGTTCTATAACATAGTTTTTCCCATACAATGCCTCGTCACCAACAATCTGCATGCTAACTTTGTCATTTTTATCTTTTGAAACCAAAATAACTGCAACATCTTGTTTTTCCTTTTCAGTTACATCGACCTGGAGTATAAATGTAAAATCCTTGTCTTTTTGCTTTGTCTCTACTTTAATGAAATCAACTTTTTTATCAAGGTTTAAGTCGAGGTTATTGATTTTTGTTTCTTCATCATTTAACGATGTTTCAAAGTCTTCAATCGTCTTTGACTTTTGAAACAACGTTAACACGGCATAAAGGTCCAGGTTATCGCCAGGCAGTCCTAATAAGGCTGTTGAATCCTCCTTAGCCTGGGGAAATACAGGCGAGCACAACAAACTTATTGCTACTGACAAAACTGATAATTTTTTTTTCATGATTGTATGAATATAAATAAAATGTATTCTTTGTCTTATGGAACTGGCATATCAGAAGAACTCATATCTCTCACGCAAACATATTTGCCGTTTCTTTTTTCAAACAGACTTATGTAATTGCCGGTATTAAAAGCGGTATTTGTCGAGTCAACTACTTTATAATACCCGGTTTCCATAACCAGATTCCCATCACTTGATGGAAAAACATCCCTCGTACTAAACGAAATTTTATCGGATCTTGAAGCAATTGAGGAAGTATAAAATGCTCTTATTGCCTCCTTGCCTATCAATGGTGGCCTGTTTGGGAAAAAGGATATCGCATCCTCTGCATAGTACCCAATATCTTTCAAAACACCGCCATTGTAAACTTCAGCAAATGCATCCTCCCTAGCTTGGATATCTTTTTTGATTTGTTCTTTGTCAATCATCGTACGTCGGAGCTCCCCTTTCTTTGAATTACAGCATATCAGTAGAAATAATATACTGGTTAACAAAACCCCTTTTATAATGTCCTTTTTCATAATTACCTTTTTCTTTATAGAAGTAATGAAATGCTGTAAGAATTGTATGTTCCTTTTTCGCCAGGTTTGTTGTGCTTTAAAAATTTTTCATTTTCCAGCTTTTTTATAACCCGAATTCGCGATAACAATTTTCAGGTCCTTCCCCTGGGCGTCAAGAGTGGTTGTGTTTTCATATTGAGTGCCGTCCGGAAGATCGCTGTAGGTGACATTAAATACAACCTTCTTAGCGGGATCATCAACATAAGTGTTCACGTCCAACGCCATGATTTTCTGATTTACTTTATCGACAGAGATTGACAGCATATCCCCTTTTACATTATAATCCGGGAAATTTAATTTAAACTTCTTGCCGGGTTCAAGCACCTGGATAGTTGCCTTACCTGCAGAGTATATCTGCTGAAGCTTTGTGCCATCGGGAGGCAGGTAAGTATGAACTTGGGCGACACAGGCTTTAATATAATCAGCCATTTCTTCCTTTTTGTTAGCAACAGCTTTACCTCGTATTCCACCCGGCGTTTTTGCCGGCGCAGTGGTGGCACCTGTAGGTACTTTGGTGAGTTTTCCGTCTACACTATAATAGCATTGATTCTGCTTTACTGATTTATCTTCTCCCTTTAAAGAGGTGGTCGTTGTTTCTATCCATTCATAGTTTTTAATTTTTTCCTTACTTTCTGTAAGATTCTTCTTGATCATGCCCATAGTTTCCGCCATATCTGCCTGGGCAATTCCTGAATTAGCCACCGCAAATAAAAAAAGGGCTGTAAAAAGATGTTTCATGTTTAGTAGAATTATTTGTTTAAAAATTAAATACCTCAAGGATGTACCCATTTATAACCTTCACAATGTGCAATGGTCAATCTTTCTTTACTGCCATTAGGTTTTCTGCTTCTTCAACTGCTTTTTCGTCCTTCGCAGTCAACCCCGGTGGACTTGTATTCACTGTCACTTTATGTATGCTCCCTGTAAATTTGTTATCTCCTTCTTTGTAATCGGTCGATACTGCCGTTTCACCGTCCATACCCACATCTACTCCTTCATCAGCAGAGAAAACAAATGGCTGAGTCTTTGGTATCCGACCTTCAGCTACCTTCTGATCGTCTACATATAAAGCGCATTTGCCGCCGGCGCCTGGTTTGCCCCCATCAAATACAAACTCGTACTTGATAACATGTTTTCCTGCAGTTACTGGTTTGGCTGAGGCAATATTGGTTGTTTCAAGACCAAAATAATTATACTCGTGATGGATCTTTCCGTTCTTCATATAAAGTGACCAGCCACCAAATCGACCTGCCTGTGAAATGATAACCCCATTTGTGTTTGCATTGGGTAAATCAACATCTGCGCTGATAGTATAAGATCGATTTTTTGTATTGATGAACGCGTTTTCCATGATACCAGTCATGCCCTCGTAAACAGTTAACGAAGTGCGCTTACCCATCAGGTCAGGTCTGCCCGCAATAGTTGCGTCGAAACGTTCTGCCCGCCGGTCATCGATTGGGAATACATGATTTTTCGCCGCCTCCTCGTTAAAAAGTTTCTGCATCTCTTTTAATTTCTCAGGGTTTTTATCAGCAAGATTATCGGCTTCGCTAAAATCTTCATTCACGTTATACAATTCCCAAACGTCATCTTTTAAAGGCGGATTTGGCGCCATCAGCCACGGAATAGAATGGCGAGTGCAGGCAACCCATCCGTCATGATAGATTGCCCGGTTTCCAAACATTTCAAAATATTGGGTGGTATGTTGTGAAGGTGCCTTAGCATCATCAAAGGAATACAGAAATGATACGCCGCTGAATGGCGTCTGTTCCGTTCCATTCACCGATTTCGGGAAAGGCAGACCAGCGGCTTCCATGATCGTTGGGGCAATGTCAACGGCGTGGCAAAACTGGCTTCTTGTCTCTCCCTTTGCCTTGATCCCATTCGGCCAATGAACCACCATCCCGTTGCGGGTGCCTCCAAAATGTGAGGCGATCTGTTTGGTCCATTGAAATGGAGCATCACCGGCCCATGCCCAGCCAATGGCGTAGTGAGGAAATGTATTCGCACTGCCCCAATCATCTATATGATTCATCATTTGGGAAGCATTACCGACGATCCCACTTAAAGCCATCATTTCATTATAAGTACCTTCAGGTCCTCCTTCTGCGCTGGCACCGTTGTCACCCACAACATACAGGAATAAAGTGTTATCCATTTCACCCATTTCTTCCAGAGCCGAAACAAGCCTGCCTACTTCATGATCGGTATGTTCAGCAAATCCTGCAAAGGTTTCCATTTGCCTTGCAAATAATTTCTTTTGTTCGGGTGTTTGATCATCCCAGGCAGGAATTTCTTTTGGCCTCGGGGTGAGTTTTGCATTCTGTGGAATAATACCCATCGCTTTTTGACGGGCAAATGTTTCTTCTCTTAGTTTATCCCAGCCCTGGTCAAATTTTCCCTTGTATTTGTCTATATATTCTTTCGGGGCATGATGAGGAGCGTGTGTTGCACCTGTAGCGAAATACATGAAAAAAGGTTTATCGGGAGTTAGGGATTGTTGCGCATTCACCCAATTAATAGCCTGGTTCGTCATATCCACTGTAAAGTGATAATTGGGATCTTTTGGATGCTCAACCCTGATGGTACCATCATAAATACCAGGAGCCCATTGATTGGTTTCACCACCAATGAAACCATAAAATTTATCAAAGCCCGAATGTGTAGGCCAGTGGTCGAACGGGCCGGAAACCGAAACTTCCCATGGTGCCGTTTCATGATACTTACCAAATGCGGCGGTACTATAGCCATTTAATCTCAACATTTCTGCGAGGGGTGCAACACTATTAGGACGAACACCCGTGTTGCCGGGGAAACCAGTTGCTAGTTCCATGATAGCACCTGCATTATTAAGATGGTGATTGCGGCCTGTGAGCAGAGCTACACGCGTCGGTGAACAGAGAGCAGTGGTATTAAAATTATTGTACTTTAAACCAGTGGCAGCCAGTTTTTCCAATGTGGGTTCGTAACAGGGGCCACCAAAGGCACTCGATTGACCGAAACCCTGGTCGTCAATTAAAACAACTACTACGTTCGGCGCTTTTACCGGAGCCTTCACTTCAAAATGTGCCGGCGCTTTTGCATTGCGGGCATCCAACGTTGTGTCGAAAGGATAGTCAGGTTCTTTAATGGGAAGTACAGTGCGATCGAATCCATCTGTATTGCTGGCGGAATCTACTTTTGTCTCGCTTGTTTTGGATTGCTGACAGCTATTGAGCAATACTACAATAGCAAGGCTGAATAAATTGAACCTTATCTTCGATTTGTTTGTATTTTCTCTGCATGCTGGTAGCATGGTGAGGTTATCCATATTTCTTTTTTTGGTGATGTTGGTCAATAGATTTTTTTTGTTTTGGACGGCATTAAAAAATATCTTTTACACAGCGAAACCCTAAGTGATTCGTCCCGGATCTGTACTCGCCTTTGCCACGTGTGCCCATCATATAGCGCGTACAATATTGGTCGGTGCATAAAAAAGAACCTCCTCTTTGCACCTTCTTTTTTTGGCCCGGTTCAGCGGGATCATAAGAATCAGTAGGTCCCTGCGGATTGTTTGTAACCTTGCCGGCCAGTGTTTCATAATAGTCCGGTCTGTACCAGTCGTTGCACCATTCCCAAACATTGCCTGCTATATCATATAATCCATACGCATTAGCTGGAAAATGTTTTACAGGTGCTATTCCAGCGAATCCATCGGAACCAATATCGTATTGAGGAAATTTGCCCTGGTAAGTATTGGCCATCCATTTCCCGTTCGGCCTAAGCTGGTTACCCCAGGCATACAAATTACCTGCACTTCCACCTCTTGCTGCAAACTCCCACTCTGCTTCAGTGGGTAGTCTTTTACCTGCCCATTTTGCATAAGCAGCGGCATCTTCCCAAGCAATGTGTACAACAGGATAATCATCTTTTCCTTTGACATCACTGAGGGGTCCTTGGGGATGTTTCCAATCCGCTCCATGTACATAGTCCCACCATTGATAATGATCGTTGAGATCAATAACAGGGGTGGGTGTAAAAACAACAGAGCCGGCAACAAGATTTTCTTCGGGAACAGTGGGAAACTCTTCTTTAGTTGGTTTTGTTTCTGCTACAGTTTTATACCCGGTTGCTTGTACAAAAGCAGCAAATTCTTTGTTGGTCACTTCGGTTGCATCCATAAAAAATCCCTTTACGTGCACTCGATGTACCGGTCTTGCATCATTCATTGACTCACTACCACCTTCCTGCATACCTACCGGATTTATCCCACCCATGCTAAATTCACCCCCAGGGATCCAAGCCATACCTTCAGGCAAAACTTTGGGTCGGTGCTGTTGGTCAACGATCGTTTTCCTGAATTCAATGCCGCCACCATGCATGTATAATGTACTGTCAGCAACCGTTAACCCGTTTGCTGTACAGGAAATGGCCGCATCGATTTTAGCATTGACATCTGTATCATTTGTCTTGATCCTTCCAATGCTGTAATTGCACTTTGTGAAAATTGTGAAAAGAACTGCGTACACTAATACAGTTCCGCTAAGAAATGTCAGGCCTGATGACGGCTTTCTTTCTTTCATGAATTTTTGTTTGGAAAGAGCACATTCCCTAGAACCGGTTCTTCTTTTGGTACATGTCCCTTTCCTTAA
>Ga0310810_10011584_pt1 | contig 10306 bp, 7 predicted proteins | sample NCmetagenome_FD_207641 | JGI IMG/M metagenome (GOLD analysis project Ga0310810, IMG submission 207641) | Soil microbial communities from experimental microcosm in Duke University, North Carolina, United States - NC | ecosystem: Engineered > Artificial ecosystem > Soil microcosm > Unclassified ...
CGCTGGCTGTCCAAGCTGCGTCTCTCCACCGACGTTGTCGAGGAGGTGCGGCAGCACCTGCGGGCGAAGCTGCTTGTCGGGCCGCCGCCCAAGCTGGCGCAATACCGGGCCAGCGGCCGCCTCGGGGCGTGGGTCCGGATGGTGGCCATGCGGACGGCGCTCGACATGTGCGAGACCGACCCGTTGATCGGCGGGCGGCTGCAGCCCGGCGAAGAGCCGTTGCTCAGCGCGCTCGATCAGGAGCAACGGTTGATACGGAACAAATACGGCGGGTTGTTCGAGACGGCGTTGCGCGACGCCGTCCGGCAGTTGTCGAAGCGCGACAGGAATCTGTTGCGCCTTCATTACGTCGCCGGCATGACGTTCGAGGCGATCGCGCGCAGCTACCGTGTGAACCGCTCGACGGCGGTGCGCTGGCTCGGCGCCATTCGCGACGAGCTGGACAGCGCCGTGAGGATCCGTCTGCTCGACGAGCTCGGCATTTCTCCGACGGAGGTCCAGAGCCTGTGGCACGCGGTGCGCTCGGACGTCGAGGTCAGCATCTCGCGTTTGCTCGCGGTCGAGTGAGCGCCGTCAACTGAATCGGGAGCCCTCAAAGGGTTCCCGAACCCTCCCGCGATGGTACGCGGCGAGCAAAGCTCGCCGGCTCCCCACGCGCAAGTCGCGCCGTTTCTTGACAGGAGTGGCGACACGGGCGAAGCTCATCCAATGATGCGGAAGAGTGATTGGGGTCGTTTCTTTAGGTTGGTTGGACCAGCAATGGTCATGTTGTTGACGCTTTCCTGCGGCAGTAGCAGCAGCAACAACAACGGTGGCACTCCCTGCCAGATGGTCGGCGGGGCTATTTGCACCAAGGCCTGTGCATGTACCGACGGTCCTGGATGCAACCTCGTGCAGGACGGATTGACCGTCACATTCGACACCGAGGCAGACTGCCGCGGTTTCATGGTGACGCTCGCGTGCTCGGATTCGACGATGCCGGGATACAACGACGCGGCGGCGTGCCTTCCGCTCGTGAACGCTGCCATGTGCACCGGCACGGGCACCGACGGCGCGCTCATGTTCCCGGCCGACGCCGCCTGCCAGAGCCCGTAGTTCCGGTTCCCTCGCCCCGCGAGGCTCCGGTCCCCTCGCCCCGCGAAGCGGGGAGAGGGTTAGGGAGAGGGGTCAGGCTCTGGGTGGGCGCGTGCCTGTTCGCAGGCTGCGCGCCCGCGCCGCCGGCGGTGCGCGTTCCGCCGCCCGTGCTCGCGGTGCGCGCGACAGCGAAGGTGCCGGCACCTTGCGGGCCCGACTATCTCGAGCGCCACGCGACCAGCGTGTCCGACCTCGACGGCAACGGGACGCTGGACCGGGTCGGCATCACGCGTGAGGCGGACGCGATCGTCGTGCGCCTTTACGAGCATTCGACGCTGCGCGAGACGGCGCGCTGGAAGCTCGTTCCCGCGAACGGTTATCTGGAGGTGGCCACGCCGCGCCGCCGCGGCTCGACGCGCGGCGATCTCTGGATCACCGTCGGCGCGAACGGCGACAAGCCGTGGGACGGATCGGCGGCGCCCTGGAACGAGACGCTGTATCACCTCGAGGCCGGCGCGCTGGCGCCGGTGACGTCGGGCTATCGAGACATGCGGATCCACGTCGACGTCGACGGTGACGGGCGGGTCGATCCGATCGGGTCGGGCGGAGCGGTCCGCGCGTTGGTGGCCGGCGATCGCTGGTTCGAGCTGCCGGTGATTCTCTCTTCCCACGTGCACGGCGTGCCGACGGCGCCCGGCCAGGAGGAAGCCGCCGATCTCGACGGCAACGGCGTGCGCGAGCTGGTTGTGGAACACGAAGACGCGATCGAGATCGTGGAGGTCCCATCGCTGCGCGTGGTGTGGTCCGCGAAAGGCCATCCCTGGAAACCGTCGCTGGTGCGGTGGGCCGGAGCGTGGGTGCTCGCGGTTCGGCTGGACGACAAGCTGCGCGTCTACAAGACGGACGCCTCGCACGCGCTGGTCGCCGATTATCCGGACGCGCCGTCGTACGCGGACGTGGTTGCCACCGTCGGCGCGCAGCTGGTGATGCACAGCCACCCCTGGCAGGTCTTCGACCGTGCGAATCCGGCGACGCCGCTTGGCGCGATCGAGGAGCTGGTCCGTCGCCTCGATGACCCCGCCGCGCCGGTCGGGCCGCTGCGGCTGGCGGCTGGCGACGCGCCCGGCTTCGTCACGATTCACCGCGAGCCGCTGCGCGAGCTGTCGGTCGTGCTCGTCGATCCGGGGACGCGCGCGCCGCGCCGCCTCGTTTGGCGCAGCGAGCCGCTGGGGATGGAGGAGGACCTCCAGGTCAGCCTGATCGACCTGGATCGCGACGGCGCGAGTGAGCTGCTGCTCGAGTTCACGACGATGGCCCGTGAGCATCACGGCGCCGACTGGAACTCGTCGCGGATGCGGATCGTCGACGGTCAGGGCCAGCTGGTCTGGGAGGAGCCGCGCGCCCGCGGCGAGGAATGGATCTACGAGGACGGATATTCCGGCCGGCGGCGACAGACGCTCGTCGACGGGACGCACGTGCGCGCGTTCGATCTCGGCGACGGCACGATGCCGCTGCGCGTGCGCTCGGCGCACGACGAGTACTACCTGCTGGCGGCGTCGTCGAAGATCCAGTCCGTCCCTGCGTGCCTGGAATGACGAGTCGTCAACCGACGGCGTAGAACGCGACGTGCGCGATGGTCGGGCTGATGCCGTGCAACTCGCTGGTCAGGCGTTTCGATGCTTCTTCGAGCTCGCCGGTGGGCAACCGCCGTGAAGGCCGGACGCCGAGCAGCAACAGGACGGCGTCGGGCCCCAGCTGCAGCGTCCTGATCTCTTCGACGGAGCCGATGTCGTCGTGGTGGGTCACCACTTCCCTTATCCGGTCGATCAAGACAGGCCGCGCGGCCTCGCCCGTGATGAGGCCGCGCGTCTCGACGCCGAGCAGGGCCGCCTCGAACATGAGGATCACGCCGATGACGATCGAGGCGGCGGCGTCGAAGCGCGGAGCATCCAGGACGTGGCTCAGTGTGAGACCGATGGCGGCGACCGCCAATCCAGCCATCGCGGCCAGGTCCTCCAGCACGGTCACGAAAATCGCGGGGTTCTTGCTCTCGCGCATGACGTCCAGCATCGATCCTTCGAAGTGCTTTTCCCGTCGGTACGCGGCGAACTCCCGCCAGCCGATCACCAGCGAGCCGCCCTCGAAGATCGCGGCGGCGCCGATGACGGCGTAGTTGGGCCAGAGGAGCGCGAGAGGCCGCGGATGAAGCAGCGCCCTCACGCCTTCGTAGATCGAAAGGCACGCGCCGCCGCCGAAGATGACCATCGCGACCAGAAAACTCCAGAAATAGAGCTCCATGCCATGGCCGAAAGGGTGGTTCGCGGTCGGGCCTCGCCGGCTGCGCGCGCGCCCGAACAGCATGAGGCCCGAGTTGCCGGTGTCGACCAGCGAGTGAATCGCCTCCGCGATCATCACGGTGCTGTGCGAGATGGCGCCAACGATGAACTTCGTCGTCGCGATGCCGAGGTTCGCCGCCATCGCGCTCAGGAGGGCCCGCTTCGACGACGCCGCCATGGCAGTATTTTGGTGGCCGTGGTCCAAATAAGACAGGGACGCAATGGGCCGGCTCAGACACAAGCCGCTTGCGGGCGACGAGCTGCGTCGGAAGGCCGAGGCCGTCTTCGCGGCGCGGCCGACCGCCGCTCCGCAGGATGGCGCGGCGACGGTGGCCTTGTTGCACGAGCTCAGCGTTCATCAGATCGAGCTCGAGCTGCAGAACGAACAGCTGCAGCAGGCGCAGCTGGAGCTCGAGGCAAGTCGCGACAGCTACGCCGCGCTCTATGACAACGCGCCCGTGGCTTACCTGACGATCGATCGCGAAGGCGCGATCGTCCGGTGCAACCTTTTAGCGGGCGAGTTGCTTGGCGCGGATCGAAGCCGCCTGCTCGGGCTCAAGCTGACGTCGCTGATGACACAGGACGACGCGGACGTCTTCCATTTGAAGCGGATGGCGCTCCTGCGCGGTGCGCGCAAGCAAACCTGCGAGGTCGACCTTCGCGGCCCCGACGGCCGGACGTTCCGCGCGCGCCTCGACGGGGTCGCGGACACCGTCACCGCCGCCGGCTTCCGTTGCAACGTGGGGCTGATCGATATGAGCGAGCTGCGGGGCGCGCAGGCGGATCTGCAGGCCAGCGAAGCGCGCTTCCGGCTGATCGCGGAGAACGTCCAGGACGTGTTCTATCTGCGCGAGCTCGGCGGCGTCATCTCGTACGTCAGTCCCGCCTTTGAACGGATCTGGGGCCGGCCCGCGGCGCAGCTCGCGGGGAAGCCCGAAGGGTGGCTGGATACGGTCGAACCGGAGGATCGCGAGCAGGTCAACGAAGCGTGGAAGCGGCTGGGCGCCGGCGTATCGATCAGCGACGCGTATCGCATCCGGCAGCCCGACGGAACGCTGCGATGGGTGGAGAGCCGCGGCTTCCCGATCCTGGGCGACGACGGCGTCGTGCGGGCTGGTGTCGGCGTGGTCCGCGACGTCACGCACGAGCGCATGCTCGAGCAGGCGCTGCGGCACGCGCAGAAGATGGAAGCGGTGGGCACGCTCGCGAGCGGCGTGGCCCACAACCTGCGCAACGTGCTGCAGGCGATCCTGAACTGCCTCGAGGTCATCCGGGTGATGCTGGCGTCGGGCGAGCCGGTCGTCGCGATGCTCGACAGGGCGACGACCGCGACCAAGCGAGGCGCGGTCCTGATCGACCAGCTGATGACATTCGCGCGCAAACAGGAGGCGGTCGGGTTGTTGCCGGTGCGCCTGGATGACGTCCTTTGCGAGGCGATGGGTCTGATCAAGCCGCTCGTCACCGACGCGATCACACTGGCGCTCGACGCGGGCGCGCCTGACGCCGTCGTCCTGGCTCACCCTGTTCAGCTCGAACAGATCCTGTTGAACCTCGCCGCGAACGCCCGGGACGCGATGCCGCGGGGTGGAACGTTGACGATAACGTCCACCGAAGTCGTGCTGGACGAGCCCGCAGCGAAACCGCGCGGGCTGTCCCCTGGGCCCCACCTCGTCGTCACGGTGAAGGACACCGGACAAGGGATGGACGCCGAGACGAAGGCGCGCATGTTCGAGCCGTTCTTCACCACCAAGGACATCGGCCGGGGGACCGGCCTCGGCCTTTCCACCGTCTTCGCGCTGGTCCAGCAGTTCGGGGGAGCCGTCGAGGTCGACAGCGCCCCGGAGGCGGGGACGACGTTCAGGATCTACCTGCCCGCGCTGCGCGGCGCGCGGGGATGAGCGTCAGCGACGGGTCAGCAGCCAGCCGGCGCCGCCCGCGAGCAGCACGGCGGCGACGCCGATCCACCGGTGCATCGACGTCCACAGCTGCGGGCTCCGCGTTCGCGCGCGGGCATCGAAGGTCCCGTGCATCCCGCGATCGTGCTCGTCGTCGAGCGGCGCGAACAGGTTGTCGGGCCGGTCGCGCGTTTCGTTGCCGTCGTACTGCTGGCTGTCGAAGCCGGTGCGCGCGAGGTACCGATCCCCGAGACCCGCGGCGATCTTGTTGCCGACGATCGAGATGACCGTCGGCATGCCCACGTAGAGCTGCCGGCGCCGGTGGTGCGCGGCGAAGAAGATCGCCTCGCCGGCGATCTCGGGCTGGAAGATGGGCGGAACCGGTTGCGCCTTGCGCGCCATCCGGCTGCGTGACCACCCGAACTGCGGCGTGTTCAACGCGGGAAGCTGCACCATCGTGATCCAGACCTTGCTGCGATCGTGGAGCAGCTCGCACCGCACCGCTTCGGTGAATCCCTGGATGGCGTGCTTCGCGCCGCAGTAGGCCGATTGCAGCGGGATCCCGCGGTAGGCGAGGGCGGAGCCGACCTGCACGATCGTGCCGCGATCGCGCGGAAGCATTCGCCGCAGCGCCGCGCGCGTTCCGTAGACGTAGCCGAGGTAGGTGACGTCGGTGACGCGCTTGAACTCCTGGGGCGCAACGTCCTTGAATTCGCCGAACACCGTCGCGGTGGCGTTGTTGACCCAGACGTCGATCGGGCCGAGCTCGCGTTCGATGCGCTCGGCGGCGGCTTCGACCGCGGCGGCGTCGCTGACGTCGCACGGGATCGCCAGCGCGTGCCCGCCGGCCGCCTCGACCTCGCGCCGGGCGCCTTCCAGGCCGGCGCGCCCGCGCGCGATCAGCGCGACGCGTGCGCCGGCGCGGCCGAACCGCACCGCCGCCGCGCGGCCCACGCCCGCGGACGCGCCTGTGACCACGACGACCTGTTGTTCAGCGCTTGCCATCTCCGACCTCCTGTTCATTCATCAACGCGCCGTCACTGCGAATACGCGATCGTCGACAGCAGCGCCTCCTCGGCCTGGCGCGAGTCCAGGCGCGTGTGCTGCACGACGATCGGCTCGTCCGACTCGATGACGCTCGAATAGTCCGTGTCGCGCGGGATCGGAGCCGGGTCGGTCAGATCGTTGAAGCGGAGGTGAAGCGTCCGGCGCGCCGGCACGACCACGCGGTACGGACCGCAGGGATCGCGGTCCGCAAAGTAGATCGTCAGACGCACGTTCGCGTCGTGGTCGCCCGCGTTCAGCAGGCAGGCGGTCTCGTGGCTCAGCATCGCGGGCGCCGGACCGTGGCTCTCGGAAGGGATGTAGCCCTCCGGGATCACCCACTTCCGGCGGCCGATCGCGCCCGAGATCACGTGCGCCTCCGTTTCCGCAGCGCCGCAAACACGACGACGGCGAGCGCCAGGGCGCCGGCCAGCGCAGGGACGGCCGGCTTCGGGCGCGCTGGCCGGACCGGGCGTCGCGCCGGGCGCTCGGCGACCGCCATCCGCGCCACCTCGGCGACGTGCAGCGCGCGTCGCGCCGTCGCGCCGTGGATCTGCTCGCGGCAGCTGAAGCCGTCGGCGACGATCAGCGCGTCGCCGTCGGCCTGTCTGACTTTCGGGAGAACGTCCAGCTCGCCGATCGCCATCGAGACCCGGTACTTCTCACCCGCCTCGAACCCGAACGAGCCCGCCATCCCGCAGCAGCCCGTGTCGAGCAGATGCGCGTCGACGCCCAGCCGGCGCAGCATCTCCATCTCGCTCTCCATGCCGAACAGCGCCTTCTCATGACAGTGGCCGTGGACCGTCGCCTTGCGACCGAGCCGCGGCAGACCCTCCAGGTGCGCGTGCTGGGTCAGGAACTCGGAGAACAGGTAGGTCTGCTTCTTCAGGCGCTGCGCGTCGCGATCGTGCGGTAGAAGATTCGTCATCTCGTCGCGGAAGACCGACACGCACGACGGCTCGAGGCCGACGATCGGTATGCTCTGCTCGATCGTGTCGCGCAGCGATCGGAGATCCTTCTCGAGCAGGCGCCGCGCGGTCTTCAACATGCCGAAGTCGTAGAGCGGGCGCCCGCAGCAGACGTCGCCTTCCGGCACGATCACGCGGAAGCCCAGCGCTTCCAGCACCTCGGCCGCCGCCAGCGCCGTATCGGGAAAGAAGTGGTCGTTGAATGTGTCAGGCCACAACAGCACCGGTGGGGCGCCGGGGTTGCGCGCCGGTCGTCGCTTCCAGAGTTGCTTGAACGTTCGCTCCGCGAACTGCGGCACCTGCCGCTCGGGCGCGATGCCGCCCAGCCGCTTGAACAGCGACGACGTCAGCCGCGATTGCGAGATCAGGTTCGCCAGCCCGGGCACCAGCGCCGCGATCCGGGCCCAACGGTGGATGAGGCCCATCGCGTAGGCGGCGCGCGGCCGCACGCGCCCTTCGTAGTGGTGCGACAGGAACTCCGCCTTGTAGGTCGCGACGTCGACGTTGACCGGGCAATCGTGCTTGCAGCCCTTGCACGCGAGGCAGAGATCCAGCGACTCGCGGATCGTGTCGTCACGCCAGCCGTCCAGCTCCTCGCCGCGCATCATCTCGAAGAGCAGATGCGCGCGGCCGCGCGTGCTGTGCTTTTCTTCGCGAGTCGCCCGGTAGCTCGGACACATCGTCCCGCCGTGCTCGCGCCGGCACTCACCGACGCCGACGCAGCGGAGCGTCGCGCGCGTGAAGTCGCCGTCGTCTTCCGGGTACGCGAAGTGCGTCGGCTCGGCCGGCGGCCTGAACGCGGCGCCGAGCCGGAGGTTGTCGTCGATGTGGTAGGGGTCGACGACCTTGCCCGGGTTCATGCGCCCCGTCGGATCCCAGATCGACTTGAACTCGCGGAACGCCTCCACAAGCTCGGGCCCGAACATGCGCGGCAGCAGCTCGGCGCGCGACTGGCCGTCGCCGTGCTCGCCCGAAAGCGAGCCGCCGAGCCGGATCACCAGCGACGCCGCCTCCTCGATGAACGACCGGTAGTTGGCGATCCCGCTCGCGGTCGTCAGGTCGAAGTTGACCCGCGTGTGCAGGCAGCCCTGGCCGAAGTGCCCATAGAAGGCCCCGTCGTAACCGTGCGCCTCCATCAGCGGGCGCAGCTCGCGCAGGTAGTCGCCCATCCGCTCGGGCGGCACCGCCGAATCCTCCCAGCCTTCCCAGGTGTCCGGCGATCCGGGGATGCGCGCGGTCGCGCCGAGGCCCGACTCGCGCACCTTCCACAGCTTCTCCTCCTGATCGGGATCGTCGTAGATCTTCGCCGCCGGCCTGGGCGGGCTGGCCTGCATCGCCGCGAGCACCTCCGCCGCGCGCGCGTCGGCGGCTTCCTTGGTGTCACCGCCCAGCTCGACGAGCAGGAAGCCCTTTCCCTCCGGGAGGTATTTCAGGTAGCGCTCGTGCAACCCCTTCTTGTGCATGTCGTCGATCAGCCGCTGATCGATCGCTTCGAGGCCGATCGGTTTTTCGTTCATCACGACGGGAACGTGATCGGCGGCGGCGTAGATGTCCGGATAGCCGACGACCAGCAGCGTCCGCGCGCGCGGCCACGGGACCAGGCGCAGCGTCGCCTCCAGGATCGTCACGCACGTCCCTTCCGTCCCCACCAGCGCCCGCGCGACGTTGAAGCCGTTCTCGGGCAGCAGCTCGTCGAGGTTGTAACCGGAGACGCGGCGCGGGATCTTCGGATACATGCGCCGCACCTGATCGGCGGTGCGATTGATCAGGTGCAGCAGGCGGCGGTAGATCTCGCCGCGCCGCCCGCCCGCGCGAATGATCGCCTGCAGTTCGTCGGGCGGCGTCGCGCCGACGCGCATGACCAGGCCGTCGTAGGTCAAGATCTCCAGCTCCTCGACGTTCTCGACGGTGCGCCCCGCGAGCACCGAGTGCACGCCGCACGAGTTGTTTCCGATCATCCCGCCCAGCGTGCAGTGGTTGTGCGTCGACGGGTCGGGGCCGAACGTCAGGTCGTGCGGCGTGGCGGCGTTGCGCAGGACGTCCAGCACCGTGCCCGGCAAGACCCGCGCCCGCCGCTGCTCGACGTCCAGCGCCAGGATGCCGTGCAGGTACTTCGACATGTCCATCACGACGGCGACGTTGCAACACTGGCCCGCCAGGCTGGTGCCGCCCCCGCGCGACAGCACGGGCGCGCCGAACCGCCGGCAGACGTCGATCGTCGCCATGACGTCCGTCTTGTTGCGCGGAATGACGACGCCGATCGGCACCTGCCGGTAGTTCGACCCGTCCGTCGCGTAGAGCGCGCGGCTGCCGCCGTCGAAGCGCACCTCGCCGTCGAGCTGGCGGCGGAGCTCCGCCTCCAGCGCCGCGACGTCCAGCGGAGAAGCCTCGGCACCCTTCAGCGTGCGCCGCCGCGCACGCGAGATCGGGACGACGTCCGTGCTCGCCATGGCGACGCGCCTCCCTCAACCGCGGTGCGGCTTCCAGCTGGACAGCATGTCGCGATACGTCCGGCGCACGACCGCGCGCCAGTCCGGATCCCCCTTCAGCAGCGCCGACGTCAGCGACGCGGCCTGCTTGATCGTGATGTGCGGCGGCAGCGGCGGAACCTCCGGATCGGTCTTCACCTCGAGCACGACCGGCCGGTCGGCGGCGAGCGCCTCCTCCCACGCGCCGCGCATCGCCCCTCCGTCGTCGCAGTAGATCCCCTTCAGCCCGACGAGCTCCGCGTACTTCGCGTACTCGAACTCGGGCAGCCACTGCGTGCCGGGGAACTTCGGGTCGCCTTCGAGCACCCGCTGCTCCCACGTCACCTGGTTCAGGTCCTGGTTGTTGAAGACGCAGAAGATCAGGCGCTTGTCCCGCCAGCGGTCCATGTAGCGCTTGACCGTGAGCATCTCGTTCATGCCGAGCATCTGGAACGCGCCGTCACCGACGAAGCAGATGACGGGGCGATTCGGATGCGCGAACTTCGCCGCGATCGCGTACG
>Ga0310810_10011588_pt1 | contig 10305 bp, 9 predicted proteins | sample NCmetagenome_FD_207641 | JGI IMG/M metagenome (GOLD analysis project Ga0310810, IMG submission 207641) | Soil microbial communities from experimental microcosm in Duke University, North Carolina, United States - NC | ecosystem: Engineered > Artificial ecosystem > Soil microcosm > Unclassified ...
GACCTCCTTCCACGTCGCGCCCACCTTCTCGACCTCGCGCTCGGTGCGCGGACGCCACGCCTCCTCGGCGAGCCGCAAGACCCACGGCACGTCGACGCCGGGCACGAGATAGATGCAGCCGCGCACCGCGGGGATCACGCGGAGCTGATCGTTCGCGACCGCGCGATCCATCGACGCGCGATCGAGCGCGGCCGTGCGCGCGCGCGCCGCGAGATAGACGTCGGCGCCGCCGAGCGTGCGCAACCAGCCGGTCGCGCGGATCACCTTCGCCGGATCCTCGCGCGACGGCGAGGCGAGCCCTTGCCGCCGGAACCAGAACGCGCGGGCGCGGGCGAGCTCGATCACGCGGTCGTCTCCGGCAGCTTGACCTCGGCGCGATACGGCGCGCCCTCGGGGAGCTGCGGCGTCTTCTCGATCGCGTCGATGACTTTTTCGGCGCGCTCGCTCAGCGTCTTCGCCAGCGGGCCGCGCTCGAAGCTCGCGCGCACCGCGAGCAGCGTATACGCGAGCGCGGCCTCCTGCTGATCGCGCGGGCCGAGCGCCGCGACGTCCTCGGGAGATCGATCGGGACACTCCTTGCCCCAGCTCTCGTCGAGATCCGACGCGATCGCGCGCGCGACCCGCGCCGGCAAGAGCGGCACCGGGCAGCCGGTCTTCAAGACGCGCGCGCTCAGCTCGCGCTTCTTCGCCTCGCGGCCGTGCACGCTGCGGCTGCCGTTGTAGCCCCAGAACCATCCCGCGATCGCCGCGATCATCACGGGCACCGCGACGATCGGTGAGATCGCCGCGCCGCAGATCGCCGCCGCCGCCATGCCCCACTGCAACGCGACCGGCGGCAGCGCCGCGCGCCAGCTCCACTTGGTCTGGAAGCCGTACAAGCGGCCGCCCGCGCGATGCGTGACCCACATCTGCTCGTGCGCGATGAGCGGGATGTAATAGATGTGGAAGCAGCGGGTCGCGAGGCCGGCCTCGCCGCGTGCGTACGCGCTGCCGTACCAACGGTTGCCGTAGACGATGATCACGCGGCGAGTTTGCTACGATTCGGGCGTGCGTGGCGCGGCAGTCTTGCTCCTCACGATGGTCGTTGCGTGCAAAGGCAGCTACGGCCGAGGCAGCGGCATGCAGTCGTTCTCCGCCGAGCGCGGCGAGACCAACGGCCGCTCGTTCGACTTCGTCAGCACCAAGCCCGACGGCAGCGAGTGGACGATCCGCGTGCGCGGCACCGCGATGTGGGTCGGCTACGCGAAGGGCGCGAAGACCGACGAGCTCGGATCGTTCAACATGAACGATCGCGAGTACGACAAGCTGTGGGGCTTGGTCGACGCGGTCGACATCGCGTCGCGCAAGCACGGCAAGCCCGACGCGGAGCACGGCACCGTGTCCTTGCACCTGCGCGAGGTGACGCGCGGGACCGCGCACGATCTCGAGACCGTCTTCGTGTCGCGCGATACGGACGACGAGGACGTCATCGATCTCGCCGACTACCTGGCGACCTTGGTCGAGCACTACAAGAAGGAACGGCCGGCGTTCTAGGCTCCGATCCGGGGGGCGCAGGCGCCGGGCCTGCCGTCCGCGCCGCCGTGCAACCCGTTGATCGTGCAGGCGTGTTTCACGCGTATGACACGGCATATCGGTTGCTGAACAGGGTGGGCATGAAGTCCCTCCTGCTCGCCTTGCTCGGTTCGAGTGCCCTCGCCGGCTGCATGATCGGTGACGCCAGCGCGCCCGGCCCCGGCGGCGGGTCGAACCCCGGGTCGCCCGATGCGCACCCGAGCGGCGGCGGCAACCCCGACGCGCCCGCGCAGGCGACGTGCTCGGTCGGCGCGGATCTCGGCGCGCTCGGCACGCTCGCGAACGCGTCGGCGACGCAGGGCAACGTGTCCGGATCGCAGGGCGCGCTGCACTGGTACAAGATCAACGCGCCGCTCGACGGCGTGCCGAACGCGTACGTGCAGCTGTACCTCGTCGACGGTCAGGGCGCGTTCACCGGCAAGGCGGTCGCGCCGGGCACGTACCCGATCGCGGGCGCCGACGCGAACGCGAGCACGTGCGGCGTGTGCGCCGAGATCTTGGGCAACGTCGATCCGACGACGAAGCTCGCGGGTCAGGTCTACCTCGCGCAGTCGGGCACCGTGACGATCACCTCGGTCGGGACCGGCGGCGGCACGCTCGCCGCGTCGGTCGACACCGCGGCGCTCACGCACTGGGACATGACGCTGCAAGCGGCGTCGGCCGACTCGTGCAAGACCAACGTCGGCGGCGCATCGATGTCGGGCACCGTGCTCGTCAGCGGCGGCGGCGGTGGTGGCGGCGGCGGCGGCGGTGGTGGCGGCGGCACCGGCCCCGGCGGAATCTAGATCCATCCCGCGATCGCGCGCGCGACGGCGTCCGGCTGATCGATGAACGGCCAATGACCCGCGGGCTCGATCCGCGCGGTCTCGATCGCGTGCGCGTCGAGCAGCTCGAGCGTCCGCGCCGCCGCGCCGCCGGGCACGCCCGCGACATAGAGCGTCGGCGTGCGCGCGGCGATCGCGACCAGGCGATCGATCATCGATTCGTCGCGGCTCACGTCGACCAGCTCGCGCGCGTGCGCGTGATAGCCGCGCGGATCTGCGAAGCGCATCGACGCGTATGCGCCGCGCAGCGCGCGATCGGTCGCGCCGCCGTCATAGATGCGATCGCACAGGCGCGCGTAGCCGCCGCCGACGAACTGCTCGAGCGACTCCGCCGCCGCGATCGCGCTCGACGTGCAGTCGCCGATCGTCACGTTGCCCTCGACGTTCACGAACGCGCCGACCGCCGCCGGATGCCGCTCCGCGAGCGCCACGCCGATCACGCCGCCCATCGAGTGCCCGACGAGGATCGGCGCGCGCTCGCCGCTCATCCAGGCCGCGAGCTCGTCGGCGAGCTCGGTCAGTGAAGCGATCCGCTCGCGCCACTCCGATCGTCCGTACCCCGGTAGATCCGGGATGACGTGCCGATATCCGGCGAGCGCCTCGTGGGCGGCGACCTGCTCGAAGCAAAGGCCGCTCTCGCCGAGCCCGTGGATCCACACGATCGCGCGCGCGCCGGCGGGCCCTCGCGAACGGACGAACATGCCGAGAACGATATCAGCGCCTTGGCGTGCGACACACCCCCGCCGCTCCTTGATCGCAGCCTGTCATCACGTGAGACCCAACGTCTCCCGCGCTCGTGCGTTCGGACGGACGAAAGGGAGGCTTTCATGTCGAAGAGATTTGCTTTGGCCGCGATGCTGTTCGCGGCGTGCGGCGGCGCCAACTTCGTGCGCGTCGACGACGTCCCGCTCGGACACGTGGTCGTGTACCGCAACGGCATCGCGTACTACGAGCGCGCGGCGGTCGTGACGGGCGGCACGCTCGCCGTGCGCGTGCCGCGCGCGCTGGTCGACGATTTCTTGAAGACGCTCACCGTCTTCGATCGCGAGACCAAGCAGCCGCTGCCGGTGCGCTTCCCGCGCGATCGCGACGGCGGCGGCGACATGATCGACATGAACCTCACGATCCCGAACCGCGGGCGCGCCGACGTCGTGATGACGTACGTCACCGAGGCGCCGGCGTGGAAGCCGAGCTACCGCATGGTGATCGGCGACTCGAACGGGCCGTCGAAGGGCAAGGTCTTCCTCGAGGGCTGGGCGATCATCGACAACACGTCGGGCGAAGACTGGAAGGACGTGAAGATCGGGGTCGGCTCCAGCTCCGCGATGTCGTTCCGCTTCGATCTGTGGAGCGTGCGATCGGTCGAGCGCGAGGAGCTCAAGGACGACCAGCGCTTCGCCGCGGCGCCGCCGACCGCGCTCGCGCCGATGCCCGCGGGGTCGCCGCCCGGTGACGACGGCAAGGACGAGGTCGTCACGCTGGATCAGTACGGCACGTCGTTCAGCGGCTCGACCTCGCTCGAGAACCAGTACTACGTCGACGGCGTCAACACGACCGGCGCGGAGACCGTCACGGTGACCGAATCGGCGCCGACGATCGATCCGACGTCGACCACGCAAGGCGCCGCGACGATCGACCAGGAGTACACGAAGCGCGTCGCGGTCCCGGGCCGCACCTACGAGAGCGCGCTCGGCGCCGCCGCCGGCGCGCAATCCGATCCTTACGATGGGCCCGCGCCCGCGCCGCCGCCGCCGCCCGATCCGAAGAAGATCGCGCACGATCGGATCGCGCAGCTCGCGAAGACCGCGATGGACCGCCGGCGCGCGATCACGATCACCAGCTACGCGCGCGGCAACACGCCGGTCGCGTCGATCACGCAGGAGGCGCGCTCGATCAAAGACCAGCTCGTCGACGTCGGCGTGCCGACCAACCGGATCAAGATCACGACGCAGACCGGCGCGCCGTCGGACACCGTGCAGGTCGCGCTGGTGCCGCTCTCCGACGTCGCGCCCGCGCAAGCCGCCGCCTCCGACGCGCCGATCGGCGAAGAACGCTTCACCGCGCCCGGCCTCATGACCGTGCCGAAGGCGACCAGCGCGATGGTGCCGATCCTCCGCAGCGAGACCTCGGGCGAGGTCGTGTACCTCTACGATCCGATCTCCGCGCGCGGCGACGCGCGCTACGCGTTCCGCTCGGTGCACCTGGTCAACCCGACGACCGAGACGCTCGAGGGCGGACCGATCGCGGTCTACGGCGACGATCACTTCATCGGTGAGGGCATCACCGAGCAGGTGCCGCCGCACGGCACCGCGGTCGTGCCGTTCGCGCTCGATCGCCAGGTCGTCGTCGAGCAGAAGGCGGATCGCCAGCAGCAGCTGCGACGGATCCTCGCCGCCGATCGCGGCGTCGTGCGCGCCGAGATGCAGGATCTCCGCGCGACCGTGCTGACGCTGCAGTCGCGGCTCACCGAGCCGACCACCGTGTACCTCCTGCATCCCGTCGACGACGAGTGGACGCCGATCGACGAGCCGGTGCAGCCCGAGCGCATCGCGGGCGCGCTCCTCTATCCGATCAAGCTGAAGGCCGGCGAGCGCCGCACGGTCAAGCTGACCGAGTCGCGCCCGCTCGAGCGATCGATCCGCCTCGACGCGCCGGATACGACCGAGCTGCTCGAGGCGTACGTCGCGACCCCCGACGCCGAGCCGCACTTGAAGCTCGCGCTGCAGGAGCTGCTCGCCCGCCATCGCGCGCTCGTCGAGCAGCAGCAGCGGATCGCGTCGTTGCGCGAGCGCGTCGCCGAGTACCGCGCGCGGCAAGACGAGCTGCACGCCGAGATCGTCTCGCTCGAGAAGGCGAAGAGCGGCGGCGAGCTGCTCGATCACCTCAAGAAGAAGATGAAGGAGGTGAGCGACAAGGTCTCCGAGCTCACGGTCGAGATCGTCGACGGCGAGGAGAAGGCGCTGGTCGCGCGCGTGTCGTATCAGGACGGCATCGCCGAGCTGCACCTCGACGACGCGACCGCGCCGGCGGCGGCCGCTGCGAAATGATCCCGGTGCTCGCCCATCTCGCGTGCGACATGCTCGACACGGCCGTCCGCTGCGCGATCGTGATCGATCGCGATCGCGAAGCCGTGTGGACGCGCGCGATGGGCGGGCGCATCACGCTGTCGAGCCGCAGCGACTTCCTCTCGACGGAGCCGATCGCGCGCGAGATCGCGCCGAGCCTCGACGACGATCGCTGGGGCACCGACGGTGACTTCACCGGCTTCTTGGCGTGCGGCACGATCACGATCCGCGCCCAGCTCGACGGCGCGGACGGCGTCCCGATCTGGCGCGCGACCAAGACGATCCATGGCGCGTGCGACGTGCCACGCATCCGCGCGCACGCGGACTGCGATCACGCGATCATCGCCGACGCCGGCAGCGGGGACTACTACGCGGCCGAGCCTCGGCCCGTGATCATCTGCACGATCACGATCGACCACGGCCCGACCGACCTCCCGTTGCAGGCGTACGCGCTCGGCAACGGCGCGCCGCAGGGTGGCAGCGGCCTCGAGATCGAGCTGTCCGATCGCGCGCCGGTGGCCCGCATGCGCTTCGCGCTCACCACCGACGGCGGCGCGATCGTCTGGCGCGGCCGCGCGCGCGTGCGCTGATCAAGGCCGCGTGCGGAACGAGCGGCGACCCGTGGCGTCGTGCGCGCACTCCTTGCCCTGGAGCTCCGACAGGACCTCGGACGGCAGCGGGAACCAGCGCAGGTGCTCGAAGTCGGCGGCGAGCGGCGCGTCGTCGATCGCCGCGGCGATCGAGACCGACTGCGACGCCTCCGCGATGATGCGGCGCGCGTCGTCGAGGTAGCCGGGCAAGGCGTCCTCGGGCTCGGTCGCGTGGCGCGATCGGTACTCCATCTTGCCCGCGCGATACGTGACGTCGCGCAGGCTCATCGCCGGGCGCAGCTGTCCACGCCGGTGGCGCCACATGCCGGTCATCGGCTCGAACACGTAGTGCGGCAGGAGCTTCCAGCCTTCGTCCGCGATCAGGTGGATCGCGTCGAGCAGGAACTGGAACTGCGTCTCACCGAGGAAGTAGTTGAAGTTGACGCGCACCCAGCCGGGCTTGATGCCCTCGCAGCCGCGCACGATCTCGCGCTCGAACTCCTTCGAGAACTCGAGATCGATCCCGAGCAGGCGGTGACCGTACGGGCCGGCGCACGAACAGCCGCCGCGCGCTTGGATCCCGAACAGATCGTTCAAGAGCGCGACGACGAAGTTGTGGTGCAGGTACTGGTTCCGGTGGCGCACGACGAACGACACGATCGAGAGCCGCCAGGCGTCGCGGTTGCCGAGGATCTCGAGGTTGGCGTTCTTCGACCACGACGCGACCGCGCGCTTGATGAAGTCCTCCTCGCGCGCGCGGATCGTCTGCCAACCGACCTCTTCCTTGAGCTGGAACACCAGCCCGGCGCGGATCGCCTCGACGATCGCCGGCGTGCCGCCCTCTTCGCGGTGCTGCGGATCCTCGAGGTAGCGGTGCTCGACGGGGTTGACGAAGATGACGGTGCCGCCGCCCGGCACCGCGGGCACGCGGTTCTTGAACAGCGCGCGCTTCGCGACCAGGAGGCCGGGCGTGCCCGGGCCGCCGATGAACTTGTGCGGCGAGATGAAGACGGCGTCCTTGTGCGCGTCGCCGTCGAGGTTCATCTCGATCTTCACGTACGGCGCCGCGGCGGCGAAGTCCCAGAACGACAGCGCGCCGTACTTGTGCAGGAGCGACGCGACCGCGCGCGCGTCGGTGCCGATGCCGGTGACGTTCGACGCCGCCGAGAAGCTGCCGATCTTCAGCGGGCGGTCTTTGTACCGGATCAGCTCTTCTTCGAGGTGCGCGAGATCGATGTGGCCGTCGAGATCCTCGTGGATCGTGATCACCTCGGCGATCGACTCGCGCCAAGGCAGCTCGTTCGAGTGGTGCTCGTACGGGCCGATGAAGACGACCGGCCGCTCCTCGCGCGGGATGCGATCGCGGAGCTGATAGCGATCGGCGAGATCCGACGGCAGGCGCAGGTTCATCACCTCGATCAGGTGATGGATCGCGCCGGTCGCGCCCGAGCCGGTGAAGATCACGACGTCGTCGGGACCGGCGCCGACCGCGGCCTTGATGATCGCGCGCGCTTCCTCGCGGAAGTGCGTCGTCTGGCGGCCGGTGCCGGACGTCTCGGTGTGCGTGTTCGCGTAGAGCGGCAGCACGTGCTGCCGGATGAAGTCCTCGATGAACGAGAGCGACCGCCCCGACGCGGTGTAGTCGGCGTAGGTCACGCGGCGCGGGCCGTACGGGCCGTCGATCGCCTGGTCATCGCCGATGATCGACGAACGGATGGTCTCGATGAGTCGATCGCTGTGAACGGGCATCGATCAGCTCATCTATCGCATGGATTGACCGTGTAAGCCCGCTGACGGAGCGCGTCATCACGATCGTTTGAACAGTCGGCGTGGGAGCGGGCACCACCAGGTAGCATGACCGCTCTGGACGCAACGCTTGCGTTGGCAGCGGAGACCGGCTCCGACGAGGCGGACCTCGTCGAGCGGTTGCGGCGTGGCGATCGCGACGCGATCGCGCAGACGTACGTCGCGTATCAAGTGCCCATCCGCGCGTTCGCGCGGCGCTTGGTCGGCGATCCGGCGGCGGCCGAGGACATCGTGCACGACACCTTCCTCGCGCTCCCGCGCGCGATGCGGTCGTACCGCGGCGAGTCGCCGCTGCGCGCGTTCTTGATCGGCGTCGCGGTCAATCATTCGCGGCGGCACATCCGCAGCGCGGCGCGCCGGCGCAAGGCGATCGAGCGCATGCCCGCGGGGCCGCAGGCCGTCGACGGCGCGCTGCAGATGGAGCAGCGGCGGTTGGCCGAGAAGCTGTGGCGCGCGCTCGACGCGATCCCGATCGATCAGCGGATCGCGTTCGTTCTGTGCGAGGTCGAGCAGCGCACGTCGGGCGAAGCGGCGGCGATCCTCGACGCGCCGGAGGGCACGATCCGATCGCGCGTGTTCCACGCGCGCAAGCGGCTGCGCGAGCTGCTCGGGGAGGACGCGCGATGAGCGATCTGCTCGCACGGGCGACCGAGGCGGTGCGCGCCGCGGGTGACGACGTCGGCGCCGACGCGGCGACCGCGCTGCGCGTGCGGCGCGGGTTGGAGTCGCGCGCGAAGAAGGGCGGCGTGCTCGCGGCGATCGCGGCCGCGCTCGGGATCGCGAGCGGCGGCGGCGTCGCGTGGGCGATCGCGAGCGGACGCTTGACGATCGGCGGATCGCACGCGGAGCCGGCCGTGGTCGCCGCGCCGATCGCGGCGCCGGCGCCGGCGCCGATTCCTGCGAAGCATGCGGTCGCACACGCGATGCCGTCCGCGCCTCTCGCGCCGATCCTCGACGAAGTGAAGCCGGTCGAGCCGCCGAAGCCGCGCGTCGATCGTCTCGACGTCTTGTATCGACACGCGCACGCGCTGCACTTCCACGGCGACGATCCGGCCGCCGCGCTGGCGGCGTGGGACGACTACCTGCGCGCGGCGCCGTCGGGGCGCTTCGCCGCCGAGGCGCGTTACAACCGCGCGCTCGATCTGATCAAGCTGGGCCGCTACGCCGACGCGCGCGCCGCGCTCGCGCCGTTCGCCGATGGATCGATCGCGCCGCGCGGGTATCGCCACGACGAAGCGATCGATCTGATCGATCGTCTCTCAACACTCGAGGCGCCGGCGGGCACACCATGATCATGAAGAAGCTGCCCTTCGTGATCGTGCTCGTCGCGGCGCCCGCGCTCGCGGATCCGATCTCGCTGCGCGTCGCCGGCGCCGGCGTCTCCGCGACGGCGCTCGCACCGAAGATCGCCGCCGAGCTCGGCGCCGACGTCGCGCCGGCGACCGACGCGTGCAACGCGCCGTGCCTCGACGTCGTGGTCGAGGCCGCGAGCGCGACCGTGCGCTTCACGCCCGCGAGCGGCGCGCCGCGCGAGCGCACGATCGCGATCGGCACCGATCGCGACGCGTGGCCGGTCTTGATCACGCTGCTCGCGGGAAATCTCGCGCGCGACGAAGCGGCCCAGATCCTCGCGGGCCTCCCCGTGCCCGTGCCCGTGCCCGGCCCCGAGCCCGTCGGATCTCCCGCGGACGTTCCGGACGTCCCCGCGATCCCGGCCCCCGCCGCGCCCGCGCCCACCGTGAAAGAGATCGCGCCACCGAAATTCGCGGCCTCGGCCGACGACGACGAGCACGAATCGACCTTCGTCTTCGGCCTCGTCCCCGGCCTCTCCACCGACTTCGCCGATCTCCACGTCCGCCACGATCTCGCGCTGCACATGGCGATCGGCATCGGCGGCGGCCTCGACGGCTTCGCGATCGCCGGCGCCGCCGACATCGAGAACGGCTCCGTCGACGGTTGGCAGCTCTCCGGCGCGGTCAACGTCGCGCGCGACGTCGACGGCTTCCAGGTCGCGGGCGGCGTGAACGTCGCGCAGTCGCTCGACGGCTTCCAGCTCGCGGGCGGCGTGAACGTCGCCGGCGACACCGACGGCTTCCAGGTCGCGGGCGGCGTCAACATCGCGCGCGACGTCGACGGGCTGCAGGTCGCGCCGATCAACGTCGCGCGGCGCGTCGGCGGCACGCAGCTCGGCGTGATCAACGTCGGCGGCGAAGGCGACGGCGTCTCGATCGGCTTGATCGACATCGTGCCCGGCGGCCGCACCGACGTCGAAGCGTCCGTCGACGATCACGCGGTCGGCACGCTCTTGCTGCGTCACGGCGGTCATCACTGGCACAACGTCTACGGCGTCGGCGCGCAGCGCGCGCAGGACGTGAGCGCGACCGCGCGCGAGGATCTCTGGATGGCCGGGCTCGGGCTCGGCCCGAGCTGGGAGATCGGCGCGACGAC
>Ga0310810_10011589_pt1 | contig 10305 bp, 8 predicted proteins | sample NCmetagenome_FD_207641 | JGI IMG/M metagenome (GOLD analysis project Ga0310810, IMG submission 207641) | Soil microbial communities from experimental microcosm in Duke University, North Carolina, United States - NC | ecosystem: Engineered > Artificial ecosystem > Soil microcosm > Unclassified ...
CTCGAGTCGATGTGGGTGGGAGAAACGCCCAAGAACGTGGCGGCGGTTTTTCGAATGGCCAGGGACCAGCGGGCGGTGCTCTTTTTCGACGAAGCCGACGCCATCGCTTCCAGGCGGACCGCTTCGGGACATTCGTTCGAGCGCGAGGCCAACCTGGTGGTCAACGTGCTGCTCCAGGAGCTCGAGTCCTTTCGCGGCGTGGTGATCTTTGCAACGAACCTGGCGGCCAACTTCGACCCGGCGTTCGAGCGGCGGATCCGCACGCATGTGCTCTTCGAGATGCCGGGCGTGGATCAGCGTGAACAAATCTGGCGGGTGCAGCTGCACCCTACGCTGACGCCGCTGGCCGGCGATGTGGATTTCCGGGTGCTGGCGGAGAGATACGAAGTCAGCGGAGGCGATATCCGCAACGCGGTGCTGAAGGCGGCGCTGGCCGCAGCCGCCGAGCCGGGCCGCGATTCAACAAAGGCGCTGCATCAGCGTCACTTCGAAGACGGGATCCGGGACGTCATCGCCGGGAAGCTGGTGATGCGGCAGTCTTTGTTTGACGTCACCGCGCTGCCGGACACCGTCCCTGCCCGCTCGAACATCATTGCGATAGCCCTGGCAGCCGCCGCGGTGCTGCTGTCGCTGGTTGCGTTAGTCGTTGCCCTGGCGCGCTAAGCGCACCCTCATCCGCCCCACACGACCTTGTTCAGATCGGCGGTGCCGTCGGTCCACCATCGCCGCCGCTCCTCGATGCGCGGAAAGGTGCGTCGGTCGCGGCCTCGCCGGCGCTCCGGCGCAAACTCGAGGAATCGCCAACCGGTCTTGAGCAAGAAGGCCTCCATGTCGGACTGAAATCGGGTGAGTGCGGTCAGGCTGGAAAACTCGTACGAGGAGGGGGAATCATTCCGGGTGATTACCAGTAACCATCCCTCCCCGGCTTTGTGCTGCGCCACGTCCAGGCGGTGGTCTTCCCGTACGAAGGTCCAAGTGCCTTGGTTCATCGCGCCGTATCTATCGGTCAAAGACCGCCGCGGCTTGAGGGCGCGGTCCTGCCGCGCTCATTGTGAGGCGAAGGCGAACACCGTCTGGGAGTGATACGGAGTGCCAGGCCGCACGATCGTTGACGGGAAGTTCGCGTGATTCGGCGAGTCGGGAAAATGCTGTGTTTCCAGGCAGAGACCCCCGCGGCGCGGATAGACGTGGCCGCTCTTGCCGGCGATGGTGCCGTCGAGGAAGTTGCCCGTGTAGAGCTGCATCCCGGGCTCGGTGGTGGACACGTCGAGCGTGCGGCCGCTCGCCGGGTCCACGAGGCGCGCCGCATGCCGCAGCCCTGTCCCATTGAGGACGAAGTTGTGGTCGTACCCCGCGCCCCGGCGCAGCTGGACGTCGTTTCCTTCGATGCGCGCGCCCACCGTGGTAGGGGTCCGGAAGTCGAACGGTGTGCGTTCCACAGATGCCAGAGTGCCCGTCGGAATCAGCGTGTCGTCAACCGGCGTGAAGCGGTCGGCGTCGATGGTCAACACGTGCCCCAGAATGTCGCCCGCGCCTTCGCCTGCCAGGTTGAAGTACGTATGCTGGGTGAGGTTGACCGGCGTGGCGCGATCCGTGCTCGCCTCGTAATCCACGGTCAGCGCGCTCGACGCGGCAACGCTATAAGTGACGGTGGCTGTCAACGTGCCCGGATACCCTTCGTCGCCGTCCGGGCTCGTGAGCGTATACACCACACCCGCCGTTCCGCTTCGTTCGAACGGCTCTGCGCGCCAGAGTTTCTTGTCGAAGCCGGTCACCCCGCCGTGGAGGTGGTTCGGGCCGTTGTTGGCCGCCAGCTGGTACGTCTTGCCGTCGAGCGTGAAGCGCCCTTTCGCGATCCGGTTTGCGTACCGCCCGGCGATCACGCCGAAGTAGGGCGGCTTCTTTGAGATGTACTCATCGAAGGTGTCGAAGCCGAGCGCGACATCGGCGAGCCGGCCGCTGCGGTCCGGGGCGCGCAGCGACACCACAGTGGCGCCGTACGGCATCGTGCGAACCTCCATGCCGTTCGCGCTGGTGAGGGTGAAGATTTCGACCGAAGTGCCGTCCGGCATTGTGCCGAACGGCGCGCGGCTGACGTGCGCCGCTTTGGATGGGGACGCCTGCTCGTTGCCGCCCGGCGGCGCGGGCGCCTCTGCCGTGCACGCGGGCAGGGTGAGGGAAGCGCACGCGGCGATGGCGCTCAGAATCTTCGCGTGTGTCATCGTGGTTGCGTGTCCGGCGTTCGGACAGGTATTACCACATCCGGCGAGGCATTACCACTGAGCACGTACATCGCTTCGGCCCCCTGCGGCCCTTCCGGCCACATCGCTTCGAGAGAGAGATCCCGGCGTTGGTTGAGTTGCTGAAGGAGCGCGGCGCGCTCCTCCGGTTCGAACAACCCTGCGCGGACCACGAGATAGGTCACGTGGCGGCGGCGAAGAAAGGCCATGCTGCGGTCGTCGGGGAAAGAGGCCATCTGTTCGCGCATCTCGTCGAAGGATCGTGGGGCATGTCCGCTGTAGCCGTTGAGCATGTTCTGGAAATGCCCGATGCCCTGATACATGTAAATAGGGTCGAGCGATAGCCAGAAGCCCTTCCTCGAGCGAAGCGGCAGTTCCAGGACCACCGCCGGCGGCCGAGCCGACAGGAGTGCGTCCACCCTCGACGGCTTTGGAGCGGGTTCAAGAACCGGCGACGAGGCATATTCCGCGATCAGAAGCGCTGTGACGGCTGCGCCCGCCAGACGCCTCCGGGTGTTGTGTCCGATTATCGAGAGCAGGAACGCCATCCCGTACGCACTCAAGACGGCAAGCGACAGATTCACGAGGATGTCCATTCGCGCAGGCGATCTGAGCCCCTGGAACGCTCGAACGTGCTCGAACAGCCAGAGGTAGACGGCACTGTTTGAACCTCTGGTCAGTTCGCCGGCGGCCACCAGCCCGGCGAGGTACGCAAATCTGATGCGTCCTTTCCCGCCAACGATGCCCACGAGCGCCAGCACGACGGCGACGACGCCGGGGAACAGGTTCATCTCGTCCGCCCGGATGGGATCGGCCACTGCGGTCCATCCGTACAGGCGGTTCATCGGTGGCGCCGACAGGTAATTCGCTCGCGACGCGCTGTATATCTTTACCTCGTCGAGACCGCGCGCTCCCACGGTGCCTTCGGCGCGAACGTACGCGAGGGCGTACGGCACCACGAGCGGGACCATCACGATCGCCCCGAGCGTCAGCGGAAGGACAACACGCCGTGCGTGCCGGAATCCTGTGATCACCAGCAGCACCGGCATCAGCACGACGAAATACACGATCGAGAAGATTCCAATGTAAATGGACGACAGCAGCTGGGCCGCCATTGTCAGACCGAGCAGGATGCCGTCACGCCCTCGGCCGTGGTCAACGATGCGGTGGAGCAGCAGCAAGGCGAGCGGAATCCAGAAGACCAGCTGCAACTCGAGGTGCATGTAGTGCGTGAAGCGGTACGGTGCGAACGCGTAAATCACGCCGGCGATGACGGCGGCAGTGACGCAGCCCGTCAATGACCTGGCAAGCAGGAACGCCGTGTATCCGGACAACGCAAACGCGGCGAACAGGACCGCGTTGTAGAGCACGACGGGGTTGAAACGGGCCCAGAAAAACGGGGCGAGAAGGATGCCCGGGAGCAGTATGGCATCGGAGTACGCCAGCGTGCCGCGCTCCGGGTAGAAGATGTTTGCGTCGAAGAGCGCGCGCGGGTTCGTGCGAATGGCGTGCGCCACCCAGGCGAGCCGCCACATGCTGAAGTACGGATCGGAATGATACGGGACGGAGTCGGCAAACCCCGCGATCTGTGGAAAGGTGATGACGGCCGTCAACGCGACGAACGCCAGCGCAATCAGGGTATGCAGCCGCACGTCTGGACCGGCATCATTGTGCCATGGCCACAAAGTGCGTCGGTGGAACCGGCGGCCGACTGTTGAAGCAGTACGTAGTGTCCGCCTTCAGGCGGACCTGAGGTCCGGCTAAAGCCGGACACTACGTACTCCCTGCGCGGCCGGCCGCCGTTGAGGGTGAGGCTCAGCGCACGAACCAGTGTCCGGACAGCGCGAGACGAATCTTGCGGCGATCGAAGCCGGTGAATGCGGCTGGAATCTTCCGGTACCCTGCATCGGCGCTGAGCGCAAAGCGGGGTACGCCGGCGAAGGTCACTTCGCCGCCGCCAAACAACTGGATGCCGAGCGAGTTGGTGGTCGACCGATAGAGCGTCGGGCCGCCGCCGACGTACGGCCTGATCCAGATGTAGTCGCTCACCGCGTTCGGTAACGCCATGAGTACGCTGGGCGCAAGCTGCATCGAAGTGACGCGTTCGGCGGTCACGGCGTCTCTCGTGGCGTTTCGCAAGAGCTCAAACTGCACTCCCATTCCGGAACGCGACCACACACGGCCGGTCGCCCCGAGATTCGAGGTGCGTGCAGCCATTCTCCCGCCGAGTCCCACGAAGTGCGCGGGTGCCACGTACGGCGAGGCCGCCGGTGCCGCCGCAAGAGTGGGCCGTTGCGTGGATGCCGCTGCGACGGCCTGGACCGCGTCTGCCACGTAGGCTGCAGACGGGTTCGAGGCATCCGCCGTCATCGTGCCGGGAATGCGCGGGGCCGTCGTGTCGTGGACGAACTCGTCGATCGTCATCGGTCTCTGGAGGCCTGTTGTGGTGCGGAGGTACGCGATGCCTTTCGCCGCGTTGGGCCAAACGACTTCCACCCAACCGTCGGCTTCCGCGTGGACAACAAGCACGGACCCTTTCGGGCACTGAGCGATCACCGGACTGGCGGCGCTGGGCGCCTGATACACGCTGGCGGACGGAGCGGTCACGGTAAACCGCGGGCTTTGCGCGTACAACGGCGACGAGGCAAGGCAGAGCGCGATCGTGAGAGCCGTTGCGAAACGAGTCATATGTCCCTCCTGCATAGTGATTAGCTATCGAAACTGCACGACGCTGAGAATGTTCGAGAAGTCGTCGGTCCAAAGCGGCGTGCCCGCGGAGCTCCGCAGCGGCGTCCACCGGGCATCGGTCATGAGTGACCCGAGGTCTTCTTTTTGGCGCGCCATCGCCACCCACGAGGATGGGGCACGGCTTACGGGCCAGTCCGGCTGACGCTGGTCCACCTGGGCCATCGCCACGAGGCCGTGCTCTTCAGCCAGGCGCGCCACGATGGGCGCCAGCTCCAGATGAGCGTTCGAGATATGGAAAAGCATTTTCCCGTGCGGGCCGAGCCGGGTGAGATAGATCGAGAGCGCTTCGCGGGTCAGCAGATGAACCGGGATGGCGTCCGAGCTGAACGCGTCCAACGTGAGGAGGTCGTACTGCCCGTCCGGATTGTGCGCCAGCGACAGCCGGGCATCGCCGAGCACCACGCGGCACGTGTCGCCGCAGTGCTGAAGGAACGTGAAGTACTTCGTATCGCGCGCGATGCGTTCCACGGCAGGGTCGATTTCGTAGAACGTCCACCGCTGCGGCGGTTCAGCGTAGGCAGCCAGCGAGCCCACGCCAAGGCCGATGACCGCCGCCCGTTCCACGCGCGATACCCGCGAAAACGCGTCGAACGCCTGTCCGAATGGCCCCAGGCGATGGTAGTACGTCAGCGGCTCCATCCGGTCAGCGCCGCTCACCGCCTGCATTCCATGAAGCGTCGTGCCGTGTGCCAGTGCGATGTACTTTCCGCTACCGTCGCGCTGCACGCGATACAACCCGAAAAACGTCCGCTCCGCGTAGAGGGTCTGACCCGCGTGAACGAACATCATTCCTGCCAGGAGGAGCGCCCCCATGCTCAACCCGAACCGCAGGGGGCGCCGGCGCTGGCTGAACGCCATGACCGCAGGCACCGAAAACGCAGGCAGCAGCCAGGGAAGCCCGGCCGCTCCGTCAAACAGCCGCGCTGCGGCCAGCGCGCAGCCTCCAACCGCCAACGGCACGCCGATATCAAACAGTCGATCCCCGGCGGACGCCGCCCGGTCTCCGCGTGCCGGCACCAGGAAACAGGCCAGCACCAGAACGATGGGGTACTCGGCGACGCTCTTGAAAAGGGCCGGCGCCGCCAGCGCGTTAAACAGGCCGCCGAGCATCCCGCCGAGCGAGATCCAGAAGTAGAACTCGGTCAGGTGTGCCGGCGACGGACGTCCATCGGCCAGCTCTGCATGACAGATAAACGCCGCAGTCACGAACGCCAGCACGTGCGCGGCGAGCATGAGCGCCGAGGGCAGCATGGTGCCCGTGCACATCACGAGCGCCAGCGGCACCAGCACGAGGGGAAACACCACACTGGCAGGGCGGCGCAGCCGGTTGGCCCGTGCACTGAACGCGGCGACGAACGTCAGGAGGTACAAGCCGAGCGGTACGACCCACAGCAGCGGCACAGCCGCGATATCGGTCGAGACATAAGTGGTGATCGCCAGTAACAAGCTGGATGGAACGAACGCCAGCGCCACCCATCGCGCACGTTGTTTCGAGGAAGGCAGAACAGCGACCGCCGCGCCGGCGTTTGCCGCGCCGTCTGCTCCGGTAGGAGCGGCCTCGTGCCCGCGCCATGCCACGATTGCGCAGGCGGCGGCCAGCAACGCGAACACTGCGTAGCCGGCGGTCCACAGCCGGCCTTGATTCGGCAGCGAAAGCAGCGGCTCGACAACGGCCGGATACGCAATCAACGCCGCGAAACTGCCCATGTTGCTCGCGGCGTAAAGAAAATAGGGGTCGAGAGCCGACGGGTGGTTCGTTCTCGAGAACCATCGCTGGAACGTCGAAGCGGTGGTGGACAGCACGAAGAACGGACCGCCGATGGTGACGGTCAGAAACAGCAGGAGCCAGGCCACCGGCGCGCCTTCCGGCGGCACGACATCCCGATGAACCACGAAGGGCAGCACTGCAAACGGCAGCAACAGCAGCACGCCATGCAGCGCCACTTGCGCTCGTGCCGGGCACCACTTTGAAGCGAGGTGCGCATACGTATAGCCGGCAAGAAGCGCGATCTGAAAGAACACCATGCAGGTGTTCCAGACCATCGGTGATCCACCCAGCAGCGGGAGGACCATCTTGGCGATCATCGGCTGTACGAGGAAGAGCAGAAAGGCGCTCACAAAGAGCGTCGACGTGAAGAGCGCCACGACGCCGGCGGAGGCCGGTTTGACGTCGGCGTCCGCGGACGCGTCACGCCGGTCCAGCCAGCCACTCGTCACGACAGTCAGGTCCATGGATCCCGGGGCACGGCTGCAAGCGATATGCCCCGGTAAAACGGGCCAAATTAGCAAAATCTGGCCTGAAAACGAAGATCCTGGTTACACAAATGGCGTCGAGGTTGCAGTTTTGCGCGTGGCACGGTGTAAACGGCATGTAACCTGCAGGTAACCGAAGGGATGAGATGTCGATTCCTCATCGTGGTGCTCGCCGTCATCTCCCTAGCGGGATGCGGCGAATCGTCTCCCCAAGCGGCCCCAGCCCCGGCCGTGCAGCGGGCTCCTGACACCCCTGCGGCTCAATCAGACGCCACCGTGCTGGCCGAATTCAAGGCCAAGGTCGAGAAGTACGTCGCCGTGCGCGACACCCTCATCGATCACACGGCGCCGCTGAAGAAGACCGATGATCCCGGCGGGATCACGGCGGCCGAGCGGGCGCTGGCGGAAAAGATCCGGCAGACGCGCCCAGGCGCAAAACAGGGCGAGTTTTTCACGCCGGCCACCGTCGCCGCGTTCCGCCGGATGATGTCACCCGCCTTGAAGGGACCCGAAGGTCCTGAAAACAAGAACGCGATTAAAGACGATGTCCCGGAAAATGTGCCGTTCCGGATCGACGGTGAGTATCCGAAACAGGAGACTGTCTCCACCGTGGCTCCGGACGTCCTGCTGCACCTGCCGGCGCTGCCGGACAACGTGCAGTACCGGTTTGTGGGAAAGCACTTGATCCTCTACGACGCGCGGGCGAATACGGTAATCGACTATTTCCTGAACGCGATTCCCTAGAGGTGGCCGAACATGATGAGGTCCTGGAGATCCTTTGTGCTCGCGGTCGCTCTTGCGATGGGCTGCACGTCTTTTGCGGCGGCGCAGGAGATTACCCTTCCGAATAAACCGGATTCGTTGCGGTTTGCGATCATCGGCGACAGCGGGACCGGCGACGCGAATCAGCTCAGAGTGGCTCAGGCCCTGTGGGCCGCGCACCAGAAATTTCCGTATGAATTCGTCCTGATGATGGGGGACAACATTTACGGCGGCGAGGCCACGAAGGACTTCGACAAGAAGTTTCTGACCCCCTACAAGCCGATCCTGAGCGCGGGCATCAAGTTCTACGCCGCGCTGGGGAATCACGATACGCCGAATCAGGCCTACTACAAACAATTCAACATGAACGGCGAGCGGTTCTATACCTTCAAACCAAAGAACGGGGTCCGGTTTTTTGCGCTGGACAGTAACTACATGGATCCGAAGCAGCTCGTGTGGCTCGAGAAGGAGCTGGCCGCGAGCGGCTCAGACTGGAAAATCGCGTTCTTCCATCATCCCATCTATTCGTCCGGCGGCACGCACGGCTCCGATCTCGCGCTGCGGGATCAGCTCGAGCCTCTGTTTCTCAAGTACAAAATCGACGCCGTCTTCGCCGGGCACGAGCACTTCTACGAGCGCATCAAGCCGCAGAAAGGGATCCAGTACTTCATTTCCGGCGGCGCCGGCAAGGTTCGCAAAGGCGATCTTCACCAGGACGAGCTGGTCGCAAAGGGCTTTGATGCCGGCTATCACTTCATGCTCATCGAGATCAACGGCGACCAGATGCACTTTCAGGTGATATCGGATCAGGGCAAGACGATCGACGGAGGCATCGTGATGAGGAACGCCTCAGCGCCCAAGACGTCCGAGCCCGCCACCATGACGGTACCCAAGCCGCCGCCCCCCGCGCTGCCGAAGCCGGCAACACCGCCGAAGCCCCCCAGCACCGCTCCCGCGCGCTGACGCGCCCACCGCTTGCCGGCTGAAGATCAGTCGGATATTCTCTCGCGTCGGAGGCGTCGGTGAGGATTCTGTGGGGCGTGTTGAAGGTTCTCGGGTTGTTGGTGGTGGTGCTGGCGGCCGGTCTCGCGTTTTACGTCTGGCGGACTTGGGACAAGATTTACGATATCGCGCTTCCTGTGGTGCACAGGAGCAGCGATCCAGCGGTGTTGCGGCGCGGCGAATACATGGTCTATGGGCCCGCCCACTGCGTGGAATGCCACGCGAGCTCATACGCCGAATTTCAGAAAGTAGCCACCGGCGAAAAAGTCTCTCTACGCGGCGGCCAGCGGTTCGCGGCACCCCCTCTGGGCGCGCTCTACTCAAAAAATCTCACCCCGGATCCGGAAACAGGAATCGGTCGCTATAGCGACGGCCAGATTGCGCGGATGATGCGCTGGTCGGTTCGGCCGAACGGCCGAGCATCGGTGCGTCCGCTCATGCCCTTCCACAACATGAGCCAGGAGGATCTCGACGCTATCATTTCGTTCCTCCGAGCTCAGCCACCCGTGCACAATCAGGTGCCGGCGAATGAATTTACCGTCATCGGGAAAATCGTCAAGAGCCTCGCGCCTGCCTTCAAGCCCCGCGATGCCGAGAGCGTGACACCCCCCGCGGTCTCGCCGCCCCAGGCCATGACCAAGGAACGCGGAGAATACCTGGCGCGCTACGTCTCAAACTGTATCGGGTGCCACACGGATCTGGACGACACCACGTTCGCGCCCGTGGCTCCGGAGTTTGCCGGCGGGGAAGTGATGGGGCCGGCGACGTCGCCCGATGCGGATCCGAAGGTCTGGTTCAAGACGCCGAACCTGACGCCGATGCAAGGCAGCGGCTTGATGAAGTTTCCCGATCGCGCCACCTTCATCGCGCGCTTCAAAGTGGGAGGACGCCACCATCCCGGGTCGCCGATGCCGTGGGAGGCGTTCGCGCGCATGAGCGAAGAGGACATCGGCGCGCTCTACGAATTTCTGCACAGTCTCCCCGCCGCGCCGGGTCCCACGGGCGAGGCGTCGTTTCGACGCGAGTGAACCACAGAGGACTCTGAGGAAAGTCAAAGAGGATTTCTCTTGAAAAGAATTCTCGTTGTTTTTCCTCGGTGTCCTCCGTGGTGAGAATTTGGCTAGCTACCTACATTTGGAACCGCACTAGTTGGAGCGGCCGAGCGGCACTCCCACGTTGTACCAGGAGCTGACGGCCTCGCCGCGTTTCCTCGCAGGCGAAAACCGCCACTGCGTCACTGCCGCCACCACCGCATCGTCCAGAGACTGTCCGTGCTTTGACTTGCGAAGCAGGCTGACGC
>Ga0310810_10011590_pt1 | contig 10305 bp, 5 predicted proteins | sample NCmetagenome_FD_207641 | JGI IMG/M metagenome (GOLD analysis project Ga0310810, IMG submission 207641) | Soil microbial communities from experimental microcosm in Duke University, North Carolina, United States - NC | ecosystem: Engineered > Artificial ecosystem > Soil microcosm > Unclassified ...
CCCAGAGCCGCGACCTTCGGTAGCATCGGGATTAGCTCGAGCAGGCGGCTGGCGTAGAGCTCTCCGCGCGTGATTCGCCGGAGCGCCTCGTGGTCGTCGCGGTAGCGCTCGCGCATGCCGGCCAGGTCAACGATCCAGTCGCGCACCGCATCGACGGAACTGAACGCGTTCACCGGCGGGTCGATTATCATCACCATCGTCCCCTACGTCCTTCGCGCGGGCTCTCGCTTTCCCATGTAGCGTGACGCTTCGGCGTGACGTGGGTCACGCGCGGATCCGGCACGTGTCTGTGCAGCTCGCTGGGTGTTCCGGCCTTATGGCGGGCGCGCCGCTCGTGGTGTTCTCTCGCAACACCTGTCGCGTCCAAGTCGCGGGCGCTGGTCGTGTCAAGCCCGCGCTCGCTTCGGATCGGCGCACCTAACGTCCGGCGGGGCATGATCCGGCGGGCGGAACGCGGCGTGCCTCGTACAGGCTCGCAAAACCTCTCGCTCACTACCGTGTGCGCGGTGGGGCCGTGCGGAGCGCGGAGCCCCTCCCGACGGGCGCCTCCCCGCGCGGACGTCCGCCCGCCCACCGCCACCGGGCCACGCACGCACGTCAGGGCCGGCGCCGCGGGCGCCGCGCGATCCCCTACTCCAAGGGGCGCGCACCCGCCAAAGCGTCCCGCGTCGCCGGCTCACGCTCCCAACCCTAGCGTTCCCGTATGCTGGCTCGCGCGTACTTCCAGCTCGTCGACGCGATCGGCGCCGCCTGCACCGACGCCCAGCTCTTGGCGCTGCGCGACCGGATCGCCCACGCCGAGATGCACCCTTTCGAGCGGCGGGCGCTCGAGCGCCAACTCCGCGCGCGCGAGCTCGCGCTGCAGGTCGAGTTGGAACTCTGACCCGGCACACCGACGTGATGAAGTTCGAGCTGCTCGAGGGCGACGAGTGGCGGGGCGACTACCCGGCTCGGCGCGCCGCGATGGCCGACGCGGAGCTCATCGCCGCGAAGCGGGGGCAGGCGCTCACCTGGGTGAAGTTGAGTGAGACGGCGACCGTGGGCACACCGCACCCGGCGGAGGGGCACGCCGCGTTCACCGTGCGGCTACTCCCCGGCGCGAAGTGGATGCGCCGTCCCTGACCGGTCGGTCGTTGTCGCTTTAGGCACCAGCGTTAGGCGAACTACGATGCCGCCGCCCAGAACCACGCGCCGGCCGTGGCCCCTCCGGAGTGCACGCGGGTCGCCGGCAGCTCGCGTAGAGCGGCATCCCGAGGCCTCTCGCTTTCTGCTCGCATCCCTCATCCCTCATCCCCCCATCACCGCAGCTCTAGTCCCGACTCCCACCCGACGAAACAGCGGGCTTCCGCGTCAGCTCCGCATACGAGGACATCGCGCCCGTCAGTGGTTTGTCGGTCGTCATCGCCGCCGCCCATCCGCGAAGTGTGTCGCCCTGCAACAGCAGTGACATGCCGACGTTCTGCGGAAAATGGCGCGCCTCCTCGCTCGGAATCGTCCCGGCGAATTGGCCGGTGAGCAGGTTGTTGCGGAACCTGGGCGTGTTGAGCACCGTCCAGAGGGCGTCGTCCCCGCTCCCCAGCCTAACGTGGACGTCGTCGGACTTGACCAGGAGCGCGATCGGCGTCGTCGAGCCGTCGTACATGCGGACCGTGCCGCTCCACTCCCCCGTCAGCTCCGCTGGGCTGGTGAAGGTCGCAACGGCGCGCGACCGATCGGGCGGCGCTGGCGCCTTGTAGCCCGGCACCAACGCGGCCGCAAGGTCGATCGCGAGACGGTATGGCGCCTCGCTGCTGGTGTTGCCGAGGGCGACGATCGCCATGTTCTGCTGGGGATAGAGTTCGAGACTCGTCGCGACACCCGGCATCCCACCGGTGTGGGATACGACCCGGGTCCCCTGCTCGTTGTCGATCGCCCAGCCGAGCCCGTAGCCACTCGCCGTGTCCCCGGGCGTTTCCCGGTGCTGCATGGCGTCGAGCGTGGCGTCCTTGAGGATCGGGCGCTGGTCCGCGAGATGGTCCTTGAGATGGAACATGCCGAACCGCACGAGCTCGTGCGCGCTCGTGTACACCGCCGACGCGGCGCGATGGTCGAAGTCGTAGAACGCGATCGGCTTCCAGTCTGCCGTGTATCGCACGGCCGAATTGGCGATGCCCGCGCCGGTTCCGATCGTGGTCGTGTTCATGCCTAACGGCTTGAAGACCTCCTCCTGCATGTACGTCTCGTACGGCTTCCCCGACACCTTGGCGATGATCTCCTCCAACACGCCGTAGCCCAGGTTCGAGTAGTTGTAGACCGCGCCGGGCGGGAAGACGACGATCGCGTACCGGCTGATCGCCTCGTCCATCGACGGCCGCGTGACCGCCCCGCCCGCATAGAAGAAGCGGTAATGAAGCGGCAGCCCGGCGGTATGCGACATCACGCGCCTAACGGTTGCGCCCGATGCCGGGCCGGCGAGCCCGGTGATCTTCGCCGTACCGAGGTAGTCGTTCGCAGGACGATCGAGGTCGATCTTCCCCTGCTCGACGAGCTTCATCAGCCCCGTGGCGGTGATCGGTTTGGAGATCGATGCCATGGAGTACAGGGTGGTTGGCGTCGCTGGCGTGCGGCGCTCGATATCGGCGAAGCCGAAACCTTCCTCCCAGATGATTCGACCGCCTTTCGCCACGGCCACCGCAATGGAGGGCGTCTTCGTCGAGTCCATCACGCGCCGGATGTGGGCACGAAGGGAATCGAGCGTGGCGGGAGCGATCGTGGTGGCCTGCTGTTTCCCGCGATCTCGCTGGGCACCGAGTGAGGACGTGGGCGCTGCCACCGCCCCGAGAAGGGCAACGAGCGCGATGACGCGGGTGATCCGGAAGTTCATGATCGATCGACGAGGAGACACGGGAACCGGCCGGTGAGAATCCGTCGGAATCATACCGTGACGCACGCTCGGCGACGAGCGGCTCGTCAGCCACAAAAGCACAACGCCCCCGTGGGGTCCCGGGGGCGTTGAGCACATCACTCCGGCGAGGCTACGTTCGCCGAAGTACTCGCATAATGGCGGGTTCACGAGCGCTTTGGAACTCGGGCTAACCCCGGAGAACCAACCCAAAACTGACTCGGTCGTCAGCCCGTTGCCCGTCGCCCGCAGTGCTACTCGTCTCGCAACGCCACCACCGGATCCACCCGCGTCGCTCGCATCGCCGGAACGAACGTCGCGAGCGCCGCCACCCCGATGAGTGTCAGTGCGACGGAGATGAAGGTCGTCGGGTCCGTCGGCCGCACGCCGAAGAGCTGGCTCGCAATCAGCCGCGTGAGCCCGAACGCGCCCACCACGCCGATCAGCACGCCGGCGCCGACGAGCAGGAGCCCTTGCCCCATCACCATTCGCAGCACGTTCCGCCGCGCCGCGCCTAACGCCATCCGAATCCCGATCTCGTGCGAGCGCTGCGTCACGGAGTACGACATCACCCCGTAGATCCCGATCGACGCCAGCACCACCGCCATCATCGCGAAGAGGCCGAGCAGCATCATCGCGAACCGCCGCTGGCCCATCGAGTTCGCGATGTTCGCGTCCATCGTCGAGATGTCGAAGATCGGCACATCCTGGTCGATGCCATGCAGCGCCGCGCGCACGGCCGGCAGCACACGCGTGGGATCACCCCCCGTGCGGACCGCGAACGACATCGAGGTCGAGCTGAAGCCCGGCCTGTGGTACGGGTGGTACATCTGCACGCGACTCTCGGCGTCCAGCCCCTCGTGTTTCGTGTGCCCGACGACTCCGACCACCGTCATCCACTCGATCACCGAGTCCCGCTGCGGATTGTTGAACGTCACCCGCTTGCCGAGCGGGTCCGTGTTTGGCCAGTACCGCTTCACCATCTCATCGTCCACGATCACGACTTGCGGGCCCACCGCGCCGTCCTGCTCCGTGAAGTTCCGGCCTTTGAGGAGCGGTACCTTGAGCGTCGTGAAGAACCCTGGGCTCACCGCCCGCTGGTCACCCCACGGGCCCGGCGTGTTCGGCGGAGCTTGATACCCCTCGACCGCGAAGCTCCCGGTAGACCAGTCCCCGGTGAACGGCATTGTCGACGTCAGACCCACCGAGGTGACGCCCGGAACCGCCTTGACCGTCTCGATCGCGCGCTCCCAGTACTGCACCTGCGCCGTATCCGATCGGTACTTCGCTCTCGGGATCGCCACGTTGAACGTCAACAGGTTGCTCGCGTCGAACCCGGGGTTCACGCCCTCCAGCAATGCGAGACTCTTGATCAGGAGCCCGGCCCCCGTGAGTAACGTCAACGCGAGCGCGACCTCCGCCACGACGAGCGCGCGCCGAAGCGCCTGGCCGCTCCGATCCGCCGAACCGCTCCGGCCGCCTTCCTTCAGCGTGTCCTGCAGGTTCGCGCGCGACGCCTGAAGCGCCGGTACGAGCCCGAAGATCAGGCCAGTCACCACCGCGATGCCTAATGTGAACACGGTGACCGTGCCGTCGATCCGCAGCTCGGTAATACGGGGAACGTTGGCCGGTTTGAGTGCGACCAACCCCTTCATACCGAGCCACGCGAGACCCAGTCCGAGTACGCCGCCGACCACCGCCAGCATCAGGCTTTCCGCCATGAGCTGGCGCAGCAGGTCACGCCGGGTTGCGCCGAGGGCGCTGCGAATGGCGACCTCCTTGATCCGCGATGCCGCACGCGCGAGCAGCAGGTTCGCCACGTTCGCGCATGCGATGAGGAGCACGAACCCGACGGCACCCAAGAGCACCAGCAGCGCAGGGCGGATCTTGCCGCTCACTTTCTCGTTCATCGGCGTGACCTTGAGCGTCCAGTCCGGCGGATACTGGGTGGGATATTGCGCCTTGAGCTGGTTCGCGAACGTCTTCAGGTCGCCGCGCGCGCGGTCGACGGAGATGCCGGGTTTGAGGCGTGCGACCAGCGTCAGGTACTCGTTCGTCCGACGATTGTCGGAGAAGGCGTCCGGCGCGAGCGCGAGCGGCGTCCACAGGTCCGCCGGCGCGCGCCCCGTGAAGTCCCGGAACGAGGCGGGCATGACGCCAATCACCTCGTACGGCTCGTTGTTCAGGGTCAGCTGCTTGCCAATGACGCCGGCATCGCCACCGAACTGGCGTTGCCAGAAGCCGTAGCTCAACAGGACGACGTGATTCTTACCGGGTTCGTCCTCCTCAGCAGTGAACGGCCTCCCGAGAACGGGCGCAACGCTGAGTGTCTTGAAGATGAGCCCCGACCCTTTGGTGCCCTGCAGGCGCTGGGGCTCCCCGCTCGCGGCCGTGAGCGCAGGACTCCACCCTTGCATGACGAAGACGCCGTCGAAGATCGACGCCTTGTCACGCAGGTCGCGGAAGCCCGGGGCGGACGCGCCCGCCTCGAGATTGTTCAGCGACGGGTAGAGGTGATCGACGATCACGAGACGCTCAGGATCCCGGTATGGGAACGGCCTGAGGAGCACCGTGTTGACGACGCTGAAGATCGCGCTGTTGGCCCCAATCCCGAGGGCGAGCGTGAGCAGAACGATCAGGGAGAAGCCCGGGGATTTGCGAAGGCGCCGAAAGGCGTACCGGACATCCTTGAGCCAGGTATCCATCGGGAATCGGGAATAAGGGAATCGGCGACACTGGCCGCCGTGAAGGTGGGACAGGCCCATCTCTCAGAACGTTCGGACCCTGGTCGAAGGTTTCTCGCCTGGTGACTCGCTGGCGCCTGCCGCCTGTCGCCCACTGCCCGATTCCCGATTCCCCATTCCCGACGTAGAATCGGCCTGACCCCACACCTGAGCCACGACGTGACCACCGACGCCCGTGCCTAACGCAGAAGAGCGGCGACTCGCCGAGGACACCCAGCGGGAGCGGAACTGGAAGCGCTGGGGACCCTACCTGTCCGAGCGCCAGTGGGGCACCGTCCGGGAGGACTACTCCGCCACCGGGGATTGCTGGACCTACTTTCCGCACGACCACGCCCGCAGCCGGGCCTACCGCTGGGGTGAGGATGGTCTACTGGGGCTCTGCGACCGCGAAGGTCGGCTCTGCCTCGCTCCCACGCTCTGGAACGGCGCGGACCCCATCCTGAAGGAGCGGCTCTTCGGTCTCACCGGCCCCGAGGGGAACCACGGCGAGGACGTGAAGGAGTGCTACTACTACCTCGACGCTACACCGACGCACACGTACAACCGCGCGCTCTACAAATATCCCCAGCGTGCCTTTCCGTATGAGGCGCTGGTCGACGAGAACGGGCGTCGAGGGAAGCTCGCTCCCGAGTACGAGCTGCTCGACACCGGCGCGTTCGGCGAGGACCGATACTTCGACCTCACGGTCGAATACGCCAAGGCGGGTCCCGACGACGTGCTCGTGCGCTACACCGTCACCAACCGCGGGCCGGAGCCTGCAACGCTGCACCTCCTGCCCACACTGTGGTTTCGCAACACATGGAGCTGGGGCGGCAGCGGCGAAAATTTCCCGCCACGCGGCGAGATCGTGCTCGATGGCCCAGGCACCCTTCGCGCTTCACACGCGACGCTCGGCGCTTTCACACTGTTCGGCGAGGTGGATGCCGAGGCCGGCGCGCCGGTGCCGCTGTTCACGGAGAACGAGACGAACGTCGAGCGGATGTTCGGCATGCCTAACGGGCAACCCTACGTCAAGGACTCGTTCCACGACTACGTCATCGACGGCCGCCACGAGTGTGTCAATCCGAAAAACACCGGCAGCAAGGCGGCGCTGTATTACCGCATGACCCTGTCCGCCGGCGCGACGACGGTGCTGCGGCTCCGTCTCGTCGTCACGGAGGATGCGCCGGCCGAGCCGTTCGGGACAGCGTTCAACGACACGTTCACCGCGCGACAGGCAGAAGCCGATGAGTTCTACGACGCGCGCCTCGCACGAGAGGCGACGGCCGCCGAGCGCGCCGTCGTTCGGCAGGCGTACGCCGGTCTGCTCTGGACGAAGCAGTTCTACTACTACGTCGTCAAGAACTGGCTCGACGGCGATCCGGCACAGCCAACGCCTCCTGCCGAGCGACTGACGGGTCGCAATTCCGATTGGCAGCACCTGCACGCGCGCGACGTCATGTCGATGCCTGACAAGTGGGAGTATCCGTGGTTCGCGGCGTGGGATCTCGCGTTCCACGTCGTACCGTTCTCGCAGGTCGACCCCGAGTACGCGAAGCAGCAGATGATTCTGCTGCTTCGCGAGTGGTACATGCATGCCAACGGCGAGCTTCCGGCGTACGAGTTCGCGTTCGATGATGTGAACCCGCCTGTGCACGCGTGGGCGTGCTACCGCATTTACAAGATGACCGGACCGCGCGGGCATCGCGATCGGATCTTCCTCGAGCGCGTCTTCCACAAGCTGCTCATCAACTTCACGTGGTGGGTGAATCGCAAGGACGCCGAGGGCAACAACCTGTTTGGCGGCGGGTTCCTGGGTCTCGACAACATCGGGATCTTCGATCGGTCGAAGCCGCTGCCCACGGGCGGCCACCTCGAGCAGGCCGACGGCACGGCCTGGATGGCGTTCTTCTGCGGCACGATGCTCTTCATCGCCCTCGAGCTGGCGAGCGAGGATCCGGCGTACGAGGACGTCGCCTCGAAGTTCTTCGAGCATTACGTCGCCATCTCCGACGCGATGAACGCGTTAGGCACGTCCGGCCTCTGGGATGAGAAGGACGGATTCTACTACGATGTGCTGCACTTCGATGGGCACTTCGCCCCGCTCCGTATCCGGTCGATGGTGGGCATCATCCCGCTGTTCGTGTGCGGCATCCTCGAGGACGCGGTGCTCACTCGGCTCCCGGGGTTTCGGAAGCGGCTGCAGTGGTTCGTCGACAACCGGGCCGAGCTCGCACGGCACATCATACCGGGCGCGTTCATCCGCGAACGACGGGGAGCAGGCCGGCACAGCGACGGCGAGATGCTCGTTGGACGGCTCCTCTCGATCGCGTCACGTGAGCGTCTCGTTCGTGCCTTGCGGTACGTGCTGGATGAGAACGAGTTCCTGTCGCCCTACGGCGTCCGCTCGCTGTCACGATTTCATGCCGACCATCCGTTCAAGCTCGAGGCGATGGGCACGACGTACAGCGTGGAGTACGCGCCGGGAGAGTCGACGTCGGGACTATTTGGCGGCAACTCGAACTGGCGTGGGCCGGTGTGGTTCCCGCTCAACTACCTGCTGATCGAGGCGCTCGAGCGCTATGACCTGTTTTACGGCGACGACCTCAAGGTGGAGTGTCCGACGCATTCGGGCACGTACATGACGTTAGGTGGGGTCGCCCGCGAGCTCGAGCGTCGTCTGTCCTCGATCTTCCTGCCTGACTCGTCGGGCGCGCGGCCCGTGCACGGCGGCGACCCGCGGTACGCGAGCGACCCGCACTGGAAGGACCTCGTGCTGTTCTACGAGTACTTCCACGGAGAAACCGGACGTGGAGTCGGCGCGAGCCACCAGACGGGATGGACGGCACTCGTCACGCGGTGCCTGGACGGCGTGGCGCGCCGGAGGTCGGACAAGTAGTTGCCCTCGACGACCCATGACACGAACGTGCAGGCGCGCTACCCCTCCGTCCGCATTGCGGCCAGCGGATCGACCCGCGCCGCACGACGCGCCGGGAGCCACGACGCGAGGACCGCCACGCCACCGAGCAGCACTGCCACCGCAACGAAGGTGAACGGATCTCTGGCGCCGACGCCGAAGAGCAGGCTCTGAAGCACGCGCGACACGGCGTACGCGCCGGCCGAGCCTAACGCGATACCCGCGAGCGCCAGGAGCAGCCCGCGCTGCACCACCATCCCCACCACGCGCTCGCGGCTCGCGCCGAGTGCGATCCGGATACCGATCTCCCGAGTGCGCTGCTGCACCGTGTACGCGATCACGCCGTAGATACCCACCACCGCGAGTACCACGGCGAGCGCGGCGAAGATGCTGAGCAGCAGCACGTAGAAGCGAGGCTGGCCCAGCGCACGGTCGACCATCGCCTCGAGCGTGAATACATCGTATAGCGGCAGATCGCGATCGAGCGACAGCACCGTCGCTCTCGCTGCCTCGAGCGCCACGGCCGGGTCGCCGCGCGACCGCATCACGACGGTGATCTCGTCGAGTGGCCACTGGTCCCACGCGGCGTAGATGTGCGGCGTCACTGCTTCACTCAAACCGTGTTGCCTGACATCCCCGACGACACCGACGATCTCACCGGACAGGTTTTGACCGTCCTCCCGGTGCCAGCCGAAGTCGATGTGCTTGCCAATCGGGTCTTCCCCCGGGAAGTACCGTCGCACCGTTTCTTCGCTCACCACCATCGCCCGCGGACCGCCTTCCCTGTCGGCTTCGCCGAACACGCGGCCGCGTACGAGCGGAATCCCGACCGTCGCGAAGTAGCCGGGGCTGACGATGCGCAGTTGGGCACGCGGTTCGGCGTTAGGCGGCGGAGCAGGCCGACCCTGGACGGTGTAACTCAGCTGGAAGCTCGCGCCCGAGAGCGGGAGCCCGAACGTCACGGCAGCCGAGTCCACGCCGGGGATTCGGTGCACGGCGTCGAGCAGCATTGTGGAGAAGGCGCGCTGCTGGTCCAGCGTCTTGTACTTCACCGGAGACAACGTCACCGTGAACGTCGAGACGCGCGCGGCGTTGAACCCCGGGTTCACCTCTCTGAGCCGTGTGAAGCTCTTGATGAGCAGTCCGGCGCCGACCAGGAGCATCAACGCGAGCGTGATCTCCGCGACGACGAGCACACTGCGCGCGCGAGCGCTTCCCGGGCGCGTGCGAGAGCCACGATCTCCCGTCCGCAGGTGCAGGACGGTGTCGGCGCCGGAAGCCTGAAGCGCCGGTACCGCGCCGAAGAACAGCGCCGCCAGCGCTGTCGTCGCAAGCGTAAACAGCAGCACCGTAGCGTCCACTCGAACGTTGTACAGTCTCGGGATGTCGCTCGGCGCGAGTGAAAGGAGGAGTCGCGTCCCGAGGAGAGCGATCGCGAGCCCCAACACTCCGCCCGCCACCGCGAGGCAACAGCTCTCGGTCAGCAGCTGCCTGACGAGTCGTCCGCGACCTGCGCCGAGCGCGGTGCGGACCGCCATCTCGGATTCGCGTGCGGCGGTGCGACCCAGCATGAGGCTCGCGACGTTCGCGCACGCGATCAGCATCACGAAGCCAACCGCGGCGAGGAGGATGATGAGCGCCGGGCGCACTCCGCCGACCATGTCGTCGCGCAGCAGAAGAAGCCTGGTCGAATAGCCCGCGTTGTGTTTCGGGTCCTGCAGCTCCAGGCGGCGGGCGATGGCGTTCATCTCGCTCTGCGCCTGCTCTCGCGTTGCACCGGGGGC
>Ga0310810_10011591_pt1 | contig 10305 bp, 8 predicted proteins | sample NCmetagenome_FD_207641 | JGI IMG/M metagenome (GOLD analysis project Ga0310810, IMG submission 207641) | Soil microbial communities from experimental microcosm in Duke University, North Carolina, United States - NC | ecosystem: Engineered > Artificial ecosystem > Soil microcosm > Unclassified ...
TACATGAAAAAGCTAGACGTTGCCGCCGCGGTGCTCCTGGTCATCGGCGGGCTCAATTGGGGTGTGGTGGGTCTGACGGGCTTCGATCTGGTGGGCGCGCTGTTCGGTACGCTGAGTCCGCTGAGCCGGGCGGTCTATCTGGTCGTTGGGCTGGCCGGGGTCTATCAGGCGGTCCAATGGAAGGCGATTCAGCGGCGGTGGCAGCCCGCGTTCGCCGGCCGGTAAAACGAAACGATTTCACCAGCGGGTCGGCCGGAAGGACCGAGGCGACCCGCCGTTCACCCTCTGAATCGAGGACCTTCCGGTGAGAGTATTGCCATCCATCGCTCTTCTCGCGGCCGGCGTGACGGCGCTGGCCGTCCCGCGTGCCGCCCAGGCCCAAACCGAGGGCCGGCGCGTCACGCTCGAGGCCCGCGCAGGGCTCAACGTGCCCACATTCGACATCTCCGACGCCGTGGACGCGGGGCCCAGCTTCGGCATCGGCGCCGCGGTGCAGGTGCGCCCGCGGGTCTACCTGATGGGCGACTTCGACCTGGGCTTTCACTCGGGCGCCGACCTGGCCGGCGGGGCCAGCGCGCCGGACGTGAAGGTCTACCACTACATGGCCAAGGTGGGCTATCAGCTTTTGGCCGAGGGCAGCTCCCCCTGGTCGCTGATCGTGAACGCCGGTGCCGGCGCGATGACCTTCGACGTGGACGGAGCCGGCTCCAATACGTATCCCGCGATCAACGTGGGGGCCAAGATCGCCTACCGGGTGAGTCCGCGGCTGTCGCTGCTGCTGAGCCCGCAGGGTGACATCGCCTTTACCAAGGATGCCGAGGTGGGCACCAGCAATGCTTGGGTGTGGCCGTTCACGGCCGGGGTTCGCCTGGGGCTCTAGCTCGTAGGATGGGAGCGGGACGGGTCCCGCGGGGGGGCTATGTTCCCGCTCCTTGGCAGAGGACGATCGCGCCGCGGTGTCGGCGGCAGCTAGAAGATGATCCCGCCGAGAATTTGGGTCACCTCCGGTGCAGCGGACATCGTCGACCTTGCAGGTGACCTCGAACCAGACCTGCGGGCCGAGATAGCCGAACGGCGAGACGCAGGGCGTCGGCACCTGGATCTTCGCGTAGACCGGGAAGTCGACGTAGTCCAGCTTGAGGTCGCCGGTGCCGTCGCTCTTGAGGCCCCGCCGGGCATACAGCGCTTCGGCGCCGATCCCGATGACCCGCGCCCGGAACCCGACGGGTGGCGCTCGTCGCCGCCTGCTGAGCTGGCACCCACCAGGAAGGCGCGGCCGCCCGCCCCCTTGCGAAGCTTTTCCCAGCCTACAAGCTTGCCCCACAGGGTAGCGGGTGTTCCTGACTCCGACGCTCTCGTGGCCTGACCCCGACATGCCAGACGATCCCGACATTCGCAGGAAACAGATCGACGCGCTCTTCGAGCAGGCGCTCGACGTCGCGCCGGCCGACCGCGCGGAGTTCCTGGCTCGCGCGGCCGCCACCGACCCCGAGATCCGGCGGGAGGTGGAGGCCTTGCTCGCCGCCGCCACGCGGACCGGTGTGACGGCGGAGCTCGGCCGGCGCCTGACGCCCTCGGAGGCGGACCCCAGCCTGCCGCTTCGCAAAGGCATCTCGCCCTACGAGATCATCGAGCAGGTCGGCGGCGGCGGGATGGGCGTCGTCTACAAGGCACGCGACCCGCACCTGCAGCGCTTCGTCGCCCTCAAATTCCTCCCCAAATCGCTGAGCGCCGATCCCGAGCTCAAGCTCCGGTTCCTCCAAGAGGCGAAGACCATCGCCTCGCTCGACCACCCGAACCTGTGTACGGTCTTCGAGGTGGCGGAGCCGGAGCCCGGGCAGCTCGTCATCATCATGCCGTACTACGAGGGCGAAACGCTCAAGCAGAGGATCGTGCGAGGGCCGCTGGCGGTGTCCGAGGCGCTGAGCTACGCGGTGCAGGTGGCCGACGGTCTCGCCCATGCCCACGACGCCGGCGTGGTGCATCGCGATATCAAGCCGGCCAACCTCGTGGTGACGCCCGGCGGCCGGGTCAAGATTCTGGACTTCGGGATCGCCAAGGTCGCGCGCGCCAACCCGGACCTCACGAGAACCGGTGCCGTGCTGGGCACCCTCTCCTACATGAGCCCGGAGCAGTCCTGCGGCGATCCGGTCGACCACCGTACCGACCTGTGGGCGCTCGGGGTAGTGCTCTACGAGATGCTCGCCGGCCGTCCGCCGTTCCACGCCGAGTCCATGGAAGCCCTGTTCTACGCGATTCAGTGGCGCGAGCCCGAGCGCCTGGCGGCGCTTCGTCCCGACGTGCCGTCCGCGCTCGACGCGCTCGTGCACCGCCTGCTGGCGAAGGAGCCCGCTCGGCGCCTCGACCACGCCGGGGCCCTCGCCTCCGCGCTCGAAGCCCTCCGCGCCGGCGACCCGGCTGCGGCGGCCGCGCTCGGTGCGGACCAGCTCGAGCGCGCTCGGGCGGCGTTCGCGCGGGCCGCGTGGCGTGAGGCCTACCAGGCCCTCAGCGATGCCGATGCCTCGGGGGCATTGGCGGCGCCGGACCTGGAGTGTCTGGGCGAGGCGGCCTGGTGGCTGTCCGATGGTGCCGCCTGTGTCCGCGCCAGGGAACGGGCCTACCGGCAGTATCTCGAGAGCGATCAGCCTCACGCGGCGGCGCGGGTGGCGCTCGCCCTGGCGGAGGATCATTTCCATCGGCTGGCCCGCTCGGTGGCCCAGGGATGGCTTCGCCGCGCCGAGCGACACCTCGAGCCGCTTCCCGAAGCGGCCGAACACGGGTGGCTCCGCCGACTCGAGTTCGTCCTCGCCCTCGAGGTGGAAGGCAAGCCCGAGGTGGCCCTGTCGTACGCGGACGGCGCGCTCGAGATCGCGGAGCGGGTGGGTGACCACGATCTCCGGACGCTGGCGCTGCAGGATCGAGGCCGGGCGTTGGTGGCGCTCGGGCGCGTTCAGGATGGCATGGCGCTCATCGACGAGGCGATGACCGCGGTGACGGCCGGCGAGCTGACGCCGCGCACGGCCGGACGCGCCTACTGTAACATGCTGAGCACTTGCGAGCGACTGGGCGACATCGGCCGCGCCGCGGAGTGGAACGAGCTCGCGAGCGTCTGGTGTGAGCCGCATACCGAGTCGGCCTATCCCGGCGTCTGCCGGGTCCAGCGCGCGGAGATTCTTCGCTTGCGAGGTGCGCTGAAGGAGGCGGAGGACGAGGCGCGACGCGCGACCGACGAGCTCGGCGACTTCCTGGTCGACGTCGCCGGGGAAGGGTTCTACGAGTTGGGCGAGATCCGGCGGCGGCTGGGCGATACCCAGGCGGCCGACGCCATGTTCAAGGAGGCGCACGCCCGGGGCCGGGATCCGCAGCCGGGTCTGGCCTTGCTGCGGCTGGCGGAGGACAAGCCGGAGGCGGCGCGCTCGATGATCGAGCGGGCCGTGCTCGAGTCCCGGCCCATCATGCTCGACCGCGCCAAGCTCCTGCCCGCGCTGGTCGAGATCCGGGTTGCCTGCGGAGAGGTCGACGCGGCCGAAGGGGGCGCTGCCGAGCTGGAGACGATCGCGGCCACCTACCGGTCCCCAGCGTTCGAGGCTTCGGCCGCCCTGGCGCGCGGCAGGGTCGAGCTGGCGCGCGGACTGGCCGTGCCCGCCACGCTTCACCTGCGGCGCGCGTGCCGGATCTGGAGCGACCTGAAGCTTCCATTCGACCTCGCCCAGACGAGGCTCCTTCTGTCCCGTGCCTACTCGGCCCTGGGCAATGCCGATGAGGCGGACCTGGAGGAGCGTACGGCGCGGGCGACCATGGATCGAATAGCACGTTCGAGCCGATGAGGACGAAGGGACGAGTTGACCGGTCTTCACCTTCAGTGACACCCCGCAACAGGAGGCCGCAACCATGAGCAAGAAGATTCTCATGCTGGTCGGCGATTTCGCCGAAGACTACGAGGTGATGGTCCCGTTTCAGACCCTCCGCACCGTGGGACACACGGTGCACGCCGTCTGCCCCGGCAAGAAGGCGGGCGAGAAGGTGCGGACCGCGATCCACGATTTCGAGGGCGATCAGACCTATACCGAGAAGCGCGGCCACGACTTCACCCTCAACGCCACCTTCGACGAGGTGCGGCCCGAGAGCTACGACGCGCTCGTCATCGCCGGCGGCCGGGCACCCGAGTACCTCCGGCTCAACCCCAGGCTGCTGGACGTGGTGCGCCACTTCTTCACGGAAGACAAGCCGGTGGCCGCGATCTGCCACGGTCCCCAGATTCTCACTGCCGCCGGCGTGATCAAAGGAAGGAAGGTCTCGGCCTACCCCGCGGTCGGGCCCGAGGTGAAGCTCGCCGGGGGCACTTACGCCGAGATCGCGATCGACCAGGCGGTGACCGACGGCAATCTCGTGACCGCTCCCGCCTGGCCGGCGCATCCCGCCTGGCTGGCGCAGTTCTTCGAGGTCCTGGGCACCAAGGTCGTCCACGAGGAGGCCACCGCCGGCGTCCATTGATCGGATACGACCGACGAGGTGGGACGGTGTTCATTCCTCGATGGCTTGATCGTCGGCCCAGATCGCGACGGCCAGGACGACAAGCGCCCACAGAAGGGCACCCTGGAGCCCGCGACGGCGGCGATGGCCACCAGCAGGCGGCGCCATATAGCGACCTCGGTCGCAAGTGATGCCGCAAGCCTAGGGTGTTCGCGTCAAGCGATCTTCAAGGGTCTCCTGTACGCCGCCGACGAGGAGTGGACGATCAAGCGGCTGACGGGCAAGTACGCCACCCGCGAGGCCGAGGTGGACGAGCTGCTGCGGCAGGGCGTGCTCGTGGATCTGTCCCGCGTGGTGCTGCAGGGCTTCGTGATCGGCGCGCGGAGCTATTCGCTCAAGCACCTCGGCGCGAGGAACGGCCGATGTGGTGGGAGCCCTTCCACCGGCACGACGACATGACGGTCGAGGATCGGGTGTGGAAACGGCGGGGCACGGGGCGGCACCGCAACGGCCGTACGCTAGCGTACTATAGCCGCTCGGCACGGACCGGTTTGCGGTCTCCTATTGCGTGAGCCGGTACGACCTCCTAGAGTAGCGCTGCACCCGGACAAAGCCACACGCGGCGGTAGCCGGCGTCGCAAAGCCACGGGCCCTCCCTCCGCGAGGTCCTTCTCGCGACGCCCCAGGAACTCAAGACCGCCGAGCCGCCGCGCCCCGCGTGTTGGCGCTAGCCCATATGCGACGAGGCAACCCATGACCACCAATAGCACGTTGATGAGGACCTGCTGTGTGGGCGCGGTGGCACTGCTCGCGCCCGCCGTTCTGCTGGCGCAGCAGCCGCACTTCGATGGTACGTGGAAGCTCAACCTCGCGAAGAGTCAGCTCAGTGGTCCGACGTACAGCCTGGACAAGAAGCCGTCAGGTGTATGGCACTACTCCGGCGGGGGTTTCGACGCCGATTTTGACTTGACCGGCAAGGAATACACGATGCCCAGTGGAGCATCGATTATCGGCAAAGCGGTCGGTCCCAAATCGTGGGACCTCAGTTTTCGAATGGGCGGGAAACCAATCTCACGATCTACAGTGACGCTGAAGGAAAATTCGTTGGTGTGGGTGTCTGACATCACGAGCCCCGAAGGCAAGACCGTGCAGCAGACCTCCACCGACACTCGTATATCAGGCGGCCCTGGTTTCGCCGGCAAATGGAAGTCGGGGACTCCGACAGGTGGATCAACGACCTTGAAGATTGCGATGCAGGGCACCGATGGTATAACGACTGAAGTCCCGGAGTATCAGCAAGCAGTTAAGGGAAGCTTCGATGGCAAGGATTATCCGGTGATGCAGGCAGGGCAGGCCTCCAAGTTCACGAACGCGTTCGCGAAAAGCGGGCCCAACACCCTGAAAATCTCGACGAAGCTGAATGGCAAACCGTTTGCGGTCGACGTTTACCGCCTCTCGTCCGATGGCAAGGTCCTGACCGACGAGTCAACCACCGTTGCTACCAAGGAGAAGACCAAGGCCGTATTCGACAGACAATGACTGGCGCCTCAGGGGTGTTGTCGCCCGGACGGCTGGGCGGCGCCCACTCGCGGTTGCCGAAGGGCAGGGGACTGCCCTCCGACCAACCATCGCGACTCGGCGCGATTGTCTTCGCCGCAGCGCGTCGAACCAGCTGAGCGTCACCACTAGCGACTGCCGCGCGTCCCGCCCACCGATAGCGCGAGTAGGACGGCAGTTCTGGAGGTTCCCCATGATGCACCGAGCCAGCTCCGCCATCGCCGCCATCGCCATGTGTGCACTCGCGTGCGATGGGCGCACACCCACAGCGCCGGATGGTGTGACCGCCCACGCTCCAACCGCCGCAGGCCCGACCGCCGATGTGCATCTCAGTCCCGTATTCGACCCGTCGTCCTTCGTGCCGACGATCACCAATCCCTACCTGCCACACGTTCCCGGCACCCTCTTTCGCCTGCGGAGCGAGACACCCGATGGTATCGAGATCAACCTGATCCGCGTGACCCGTCAGACCAAGAAGATTCTCAACGTCAACACGACGGTGGTTCACGACCAGGTGTTCCTCGATGGCGAGCTGACCGAGGACACGTTCGATTGGGAGGCCCAGGACGGCCAGGGGAACGTGTGGTATTTCGGCGAGGACTCGAAGGAGCTCGAGAACGGCGTCGTCGTGAGCACCCAGGGGTCATGGCAGGCCGGAGCCGGCGGGGCACATCCCGGCGTCATCATGCCGGCTCATCCGCGGACCGGGCAACACTACGTGCAGGAGGATGCTCCGGATGTCGCGGAGGACCGCGCCATGGTCCTCAGCACGAAGTCCACCGTGGATGTTCCCTTCGGCCATTTCACCGGCTGCGTGCAGACCCAGGAATGGAGCGTGCTGGAGCACGGGGACCGGGAGCACAAGTTCTATTGTCCGGGCACAGGACTGGTCGAGGAGGTGCAGCCGGCGCACGGGCGGATCACCAATCAGCTGTTGTCCATCACGCACTTCTGAGGAGGTTCGAGAAGTCTGGCGGATAGCGAACCGCCCGCCGTCCTTGCTGGGGCTGACCGAGTCGTTGAGGCAACCTTCGGCCCGGCTGACCCATCCAAGCCCGCAATGCCTCGCCTCCGCGCGCTGGGCCGCCTCCTCGTTCGCGCTGCTCGCCTTTGTCGCCACCTCTGCTTCGTAGCCACACTCCCGCTACGGCGCCTTCGCCCGGAGCTCCCCGAGCCAGTTCACCACCACCCTGACCCGCCGCGGCGCCGTCTGCACCGGCGTCTTGATCGCGAGCAGCCGCTGGCCGTCCCGGGTGACGTCCGCCACGCGATAGGGCGTCCGGAGCAGGAGTGTTGGCGCGCCGGCCGAGCCACTGGACGGATCGAACGGCACGCTCATGACGCTGTCCCCCGCCAGGTAGAGAATCTCCCGCCCGCCTTTCGACCAGCGGATCCACGCATAGTCGCTGGAGGTAGTGATCCCGCCCCGCGTGAGCTGGCGCGATCCCGCGGACAAGGTATCGAAGGGGCTCAGGTACAGCTGGAAGTCACCCGACTCGTCGGAGGCGTACGCCACCCAGCGTCCGTCGGGAGAAAGCGCCGGCGATTCCCGATCGAACTCGCTCGAGCCGAAAGGGCGAATCCTTCCGGGCTCGGCCAGCGACATCAGGACCAGGCGCTCGACGAGGCTGTCCTCCATCCCGACCACCCACCGCCCGTCCGGGGTCACCGACCACGGATAGCGGTCGTACCGTCCCGTCGATAGCAGGAGGGAAGTGTCGCCGGCATCGGCCGCACGGGAGTACACGGCGAACGGGCCGTGCTCGCCCTGATAGATGACCCGGCGGCCATCGGCCGACCACACGACCCTCCCCTCGATCCCGGGATCGTGCGTGAGCCGGGCCTGGGTGCCGGTCGCGAGGTCCGCCACCCAGACGTCACTCGTCGGCTCGTCCTTGGCGAAGGCGATGTGCCGGCCGTCGGGAGACAGCCGGGCGTCGTAGTAGATCCCGGACTGTTCCAGGGCGTCGGTATCGCGGCCGTCGCGGGAGAGCCAGACCATGCGGGCCGGAGCGCTGAGCTCCGAATCGGGCACCCACGCGAGCGTACCGGTTTCCGAGACGTCGAACGCGGCCTGGGCGCCCAGCCGATCGTACCCGACGTGCTGCAGCACCGGCACCGGGGACCCCGTCACCTCGAGCCGGCGCGGGTCGAACGGCACCGCGAGCAGGTCGCCGCCGCGGTAGAACACCAGCCGGCCATCGGGCAGCAGCCGGCCGTCGGTGGCGCCCTCCACCAGCGTCTTCACGGCACGGGTACGGAGCGAGACGACCTTGATTCGGGACCGCTCCACCGAGTTGCGGTAGGCCGTGAAGATCACGGCTGCTCCGCCAGGTACGATCTGGGGCCAGAAATGGCCCAGCTCGCCATCGCCGACATCGGGAGCGGTGATCGAATCCGGCGCCCCACCGCCCGATGAGATTCGCCAGAGTCCCGCGTTGTACTTGCGGTTGTAGACGATGCTGCCGTCATCGCCCCACGCGACACCGATACCCGAGGCGTCGGTCAAGACGATCGGAGATCCCCCGTCGACGGCGACCTTGACCAGCTCGTCGCGCGACCGGAATGCCAGCCATCGTCCGTCCGGCGAGAAGGCGGCACCGACCGGCTCGGCGACCGCCGGAACCAGCCGGGGCGCCCCCTCGTCGAGCGAGATCACGTACAGCTGCTTCTTGGCATTCATGACCGCGGGGATCACGAGGCGGCGCCCGTCGGGTGACAAGCGGGGCGCCGGAGCCGTGCCGCCGAGGCGGGCGGGTGACGGGATGTCCACGCCGAATCGAAGCACCGGCGCGCTCGGCGCAGCCGTCGGGCGCCGGTACCACGCCAGTGCAGCGGCCACCACCGCCAGCAGGCCGGCGCAGATCCAGCCGAGCGCCGGGTGCCTCAGCCGGTCGGATCGCGCGCCCGTTGGCGTCCGCGTCACCCGGGTCGGCTCGCCCGGCGGCCCCTGGCCGGCCAGGGCCCGAGCGAAGTCGGCGGCACTCGCGAACCGATCGGCCGGCAGCTTCTCCAGGGCCTTGGCCACCGCGGCGGCGACCGGCGGCGGCACCGACTTCCGCTCCCGCGTGACCGGCGCCGCATCCTCGGCGACGATCTTCATGACGATCTGCTGGGCCGTGGCGCCGGTATGGGGCGGATGCCCCGCCAGCATCTCGTACAGGACGGCGGCCAGCGAGTAGATGTCCGAGCGGGCGGTGATCTCTTTCTCCGCCGTCGCCTGCTCGGGACTCATGTAGTGCGGGGTGCCGAGCGAGAGGCCGGTCTCCGTCATGCGGCCGCCCGCCGCCGCGCTCACGGCCAGGGCGATGCCGAAGTCGGCCACCACGGGGCGGCCGTCGTGGAGCAGGATGTTCTCCGGCTTGATGTCGCGGTGGATCACACCGTGGCGGTGGGCATAATCCAGCGCATCGGCCACCTCGGACGCGATCCTGACCGCCTCCTCGATGCCGAGCTGGGTCTCGCGATTGAGCTTGGCGCGCAGGGTCTCGCCCTCGATATAGGGCATGACGTAGTAGAGGAAGCCCTGGGCCGTGCCGGAATCGAACAGCGGCAGGATGTGCGGGTGCTGCAGGGCGGCGGTGGTGGTAATCTCCTGCACGAACCGGTCGGCGCCGAGCACCGCGGCGAGCTCGGGCTTGAGCACCTTGAGCGCGACCTTGCGCTTGTGGCGGAGGTCTTCGGCCAGGTACACCGTGGCCATGCCTCCCTGGCCCAGCTCACCCTCGACGCGGTAGCGGTCCGCGAGGGCGCTGCCGAGGCGCTCCAGCTGGGTGAGCATGGGGGAGAAGATGCGGGCGGTCGACCAGGGGCGCCAGACACCGATCAGCACGGTGGTCCGCCGTCCGGATACCTGGCGATCGGCCGCCCACATCGGACTCGCCGTCAGCGGTTCAGCAGCAGCGCCAGCAGGCCGCCCAGCGCCACGAGCACCAGCGCCCCGGTCCAGACCCGCGCCTCCGCGCGTTCCGCCGCAGGGTCGGGTGCCCACACGCGATCCCGGTTGAGCTGGACGAACGCCTCCGCGAACACCGCGTCCCGCATGGTGTAGATGCGGCGCTCGCCGGGATCGAGCGCGTCCGAGATATCGGGACCGAAATCGAAGGCGAGGGTGACGCTGGTCTGGCGCGGTACCATGTAATGACGGGTGGTCCACCATGCGCGTCCAATGAGCGCGGCACCCCACCCACCGAAGAGAAGCGCCAGCCCACGCCGCGGCCGAACACCTTGCGGAACCGCAATCGCTCCGTGGTTGCCGCACCGCAGTTGGCGCAG
>Ga0310810_10011593_pt1 | contig 10304 bp, 10 predicted proteins | sample NCmetagenome_FD_207641 | JGI IMG/M metagenome (GOLD analysis project Ga0310810, IMG submission 207641) | Soil microbial communities from experimental microcosm in Duke University, North Carolina, United States - NC | ecosystem: Engineered > Artificial ecosystem > Soil microcosm > Unclassified ...
GGATTTGACGGCGTCCGCGAGAAACTCCGCATGATCGCACAAGCCGTGAATGCCAATCCCAACGTCCCTTGGTTCGCCGATCTGTGGGGCTATCACCTCGCGTTCCGCAAAAAGCTCGGTGGGATCAACGAACAAGCCGGGGTGGTAACGGGAACCGACCTAGACTTCGGCAGCCGATTCGTCGCCAACACCAAGCAATACGTGTTGGGGAATGCCGGTGCCAGTCCGTTCCAGTTCATCCCGGGCACGCCCGGGAGCAACGGGACCTTTCCGGACGCCGGAACCTACGCCGGCGATCCACTCCTGCACACAGGCTTCTACGCACTGGACAAGGTTGATCTCTTCAATCTGATGGTCATTCCGGGTGACAGAGAAGTGGACGAGGCTACATACCTTCAGCTGATTGGGCCAGCAAGTAACTACTGCAACCAGCACCGGGCATTTCTGCTTGTCGACGCGCCGGACAGTTGGACCATCGGCGGCATTCCCAAGGCCGACGCGAGCGCAGTCAACGCGCTGCGCGGGCTGGTGGTGAAAGACCATTCCGCAGTGTTCTATCCGAAAGTCCAATACGCCGATGCGGGACTAAAGAAACTGATTGGTCCGTCGGGCATGATTGCCGGCCTGATAGCGCGCACAGATTCACAGCGCGGCGTCTGGAAAGCGCCGGCTGGGACGGAGGCCGCTCTCTTCAGCGTGCTCGATCTGGAAGTGAATCTCACCGATCCCGAAAACGGAGTGCTGAACAAGCTGGGCGTCAATTGCCTGCGGAAATTTCCGACGGGTATCGTCAACTGGGGCGCACGCACACTGGACGGCTCCGACGACATCGGCTCGGACTGGAAGTACATCCCGATCCGCCGCCTCGCGTTGTTCCTCGAGGAATCACTCTTCCGAGGCACCAAGTGGGTTGTCTTCGAGCCAAACGACGAGCCGCTGTGGGCCAGCATCAGACTCAATCTCAATGCCTTCATGCTGAGCCTTTTCCGCCAGGGTGCATTTCAGGGCAGCACGCCCGACAAGGCCTTCTACGTGAAATGCGACGGCGAAACGACCACGCAGAACGACCGCAACCTCGGCATCGTCAACATCGAAGTCGGCTTCGCGCCGCTCAAGCCCGCCGAGTTCGTGATCATCAAGATCCAACAGATTGCCGGTGATCTTACCTGATTGAGGAGGTCGCACCATGGCGAAGGGCTTCATCAAGAACGCGAAACGCGTTGACCCGTATAAGAGCTTCAAGTTTCGCGTCAAATGGGACGGCAAAACCGTGCTCGGCGTCAGCAAAGTCAGTGCGCTCAAGCGCACGACAGAAGTGGTCAAGCACCGCGACGGCGGTGACAACAGCACCGATCACAAGTCACCAGGTCGCACGACTTATGATGCGGTGACAATGGAAAGAGGTTTGACGCACGACCCGGAATTCGAGGCGTGGGCCAACAAGGTTCACGCGTATGCGGGCGACACGGCGATGGACCTGGCCAATTATAAGAAGGAGCTCACCCTCGAGATGATGAATGAGAAGGGGCACGTCGTGTTTCGATATTTTCTCCACGACGCATGGGTGAGTGAGTTTACCGCGCTCCCCGAGCTGAACTCCAACGCCAACGCTCTCGCGATTGAATCACTCAAGATCGAGCTGGAAGGGTGGCATCGAGATCCCGATACGAAGGAGCCGAAGGAAAGCGATGACGTTCCCGCTGCCGGCTAGGATGCAACGATGGGTGAGGCTGCGATGGCAAGTGTGGAATACGAACGGCTGTGGCCGTTTCCAAACCTCCCTGAGGAGGTCAGCGCCGCTCATCCGGTGACCGATCTCGCACTCAGGCGCTTTGGGCTTTACGAAAGCGACCTGGATATCGACTTCGATCGGACGCCGCGTCCTCATCTCGTCACGCAAGTCCTCGAGCGCTGCACGAGGAGTGGACAGCGAGAATCCGTCGACCAGAGCCTTTTCTGGCAGCTGCCGGTCGGCAAACGCATTGAATGTCTACTGGCATTGCACGTGTTGGAGGGAGAGTCGCAGACCACGCTGAGCTTTCGGTGCCCGAACACGATCTGTGGAGAGGACTCCGAGATCACACTTTCGCTCGAGGAAGTGGCGGCGGTGCAGAAGGACGCCTACGCGAGGGATCGTGTGGAAGTTCTTCTCGGGGACGAGGTCCTATCTCTACGAAGACCCACGGGCAGCGACCAGCTCGCGTGGCTCAAAGTCATGTTCACTGATCGCACGGCGGCGCGGCAGGAGATGGTTCGCACACTGCTGCTCCGCGACAACGATGAAGTAGATGGGTTGGGAGACCTGCCGCAGGACGACTGGCTCGACAGCGTCGAGGAGGCGATGGAGGAGCACGATCCACTCATCAACTTCAAGCTGAGGGTGAAATGCCCCGCCTGCGAGATCATCAATCTCGTCGCGATTGACTTGGAGGACCTCTCGCTCCGTGGGTTACGCAACGCGCAACGACGCCTGCTCACCTCAATTCATCGTCTTGCCGCCCACTATCACTGGAGCGAGGAGCAGATCTTTGCCGTTCCTTCCTGGCGGCGCGCCCACTACTTGAGCCTCATCGCGAACGAGAGGACTCAATGAGCGGCTACTTCTCTCAACTGGCCCATCATACCGGCCTCGACGGGAAGATCGGGAGCGGGCTTGCGGCAGAACCGAGCATCACCGTTCGGGGGCCGGAAAGCGCGGCGCCGCAGCCGATGCATGTAGAGGAGATTTCCTTCACTGCGGCGCCGGCGCCTGATGCAGCCCAGGCGAGCAACGAAGGTCCCACAACTTTTCCGATTGGTGATCGCGTTGCGGCCCACACGACAGATGTCCGAAGCCGCGAGCACGAAGAACCGAAGGATGATGCTCACTTCCATGGCGTTGAGGCGACGGAGAGACGAGCTTCCGATCCATCTCAGGGTGCATTCCGGGAAGCGTCCACCATTGCCTTCACCGGCTCGGTTCCCCCGACACGAACTTCGCGAGAGCTCTCCGGCGTAGAATACTTTCCCGCGAGTAATCCGGTGCGGGCGCCGCACGACGAGCCTGCCGCCGCAGACCGGCGATCTCAGCCAGCGGAATCAATTGCAATACCATATGACTCCATCGAAATCGTTGAGAGCCATTCTGTCGCGCGAGATCTGCAGGCCCGGAATCGCGAGGCGCCACGACCTGGAGCCAAAGACCCCGGCCAAGCAGACGCGAGGGGGAATCGAGAGGCGGGAGGTGCGAGTCGCGACCGACAGGCGGAGCGCGAGAGCATCGTCGGCAATTATCTGAAAGAGGTAACGGCATGGGTCTCCGCGCCGCCGGAGCTGGATCGGCAGGACCTGGAATCGCAGCGCGATGCGGAACGACTCCCTGCTCCACACCGCGCGGAACGACCGCTCGCGAGCCACGACGACGTGGTTGATCTCGGGCGCGAGATTCAGCCGGCAGGTGGTCGAGCCGGCCGGTCGGAGACACTGGATGTTCAGGAGCTGAATCTTTCGATCGGCACAATCAGCATCGTAATCGAAGAGCCGAAGCAGGTGGCTCCCACTCCGCACCAACCGCCGGTAAGAGTTGATAGTTCGCGCGAACGGCCGATGAGTGAGCCGACTCGGCTAAGCCGCTACTACATGGGCCGCTGGTAGAGAATTCCGAAGATGGCACTCGCGGATTCAGCCAACTCGATCGGCGCCGTAACCGACGCGCTCGTAGAACGCCTGGGGGCGAGGACGCAACTTCAAATCACCGTCGGCCGTCCAGAACCCGGCACCGATTTCGTGGCGTCTGAGCGGCTGAACCTCTTTCTATATGAAATACTGTTTGACGCGAACCTGAAGAACGTTCCTCTCGACGACGGGCAGCGTCCACCACTGTGGCTGGTTTTGAAGTACTTGCTGACCGCATTCGAAGGCGACGGCGAGACGAGCGATTCACCCGCGGCATACAGGACTCTGGGCGAAGGCATTAGCGCACTTCAGGAGTTGTCGCTCCTGCCGCTCACAGGGTTGCCTGCCCCGATGTTCGATCCGCTCAGCGATAACCCCGAGAATCTCACGATCACGTTTGACGAAGCGCCGACTGACCTGTTGTCGAAGGTGATGCAAGGACCGGATGAAAAATACCGGGTGTCGATCGCCTTCCAGGTGAGGCCCGTGATGATCGCGCCGGCGGAGTTGCCGTCCTACTCGCTCCTCGTCGGCGTCGATTACACGACGGATCCCGTCAGCACAGTTGGGGAGGCTGGGATCCACATTCCCGTGCTTCCTTCCCTTGGTCCGACCATCAGCTCTATCGAGCCGGCTACCTTCGAGCTCGGATCGACGGTGACGATCTTCGGAACGGACCTGCACCTGTCGAATTTGTCCGTCAACCTTGGGCCTGTTGTTCTGCCCGTGACAATGCAGCAGCCAGACAGACTACGGTTTGTCGTTAGGGACGATATTGCGAATGGCGGCACGATATCGGCTGGCAGCCATCCAGTCTCCGTGAGCCAGCTACTCACCACAGGACGCCGGCGGTTGAGCAATCTGCTGGTGGGCAATCTCCTTCCCACCTTGAGCAGCGCAGTGCTCGCCGGCGCCGTTCACACAGTTCAAACACCGCCGCCTCCCGCCGGCTGGAAGTTCGCCACCATCAACCTCGCTGGCAAACTCCTGGGCAAACCAATCGACGACGATGCTTATCTGGCGTTCTTCAAGGATGGCGCGACCGCCAAGCTTTTCGATGCGTTGATTAGCGCGCCATTGCCCGCTGCGCCACAAACGAAAACGCAACTAAAGATGACGCAGCTGGATGCAGTCCCTCCTGGGAAGTATCAATTGCTGTACCGTGTCAACGGCCAGCAGGCGCGCCAAAGCTTCGCCATTGACCTGCAATGACAACCGTCGCCAGGCCGAGCCAGTTCATCACCTTCACGCCCGCGCTGCGAGCCGCCGACGCCTGCGCCAATTACTGGATGCGGCAGGTGACGATCCGACTTCGACGCGAGATCTGTTGGAGCTGGCACGAGCGCGGAGTACAGGCCGGGTCAGGACCGGCCGTTCTGCCGCCGTTCTCCGACAGAGTGCTCCATACGCTCGATCAGAGTCGCTATTGGGCTGAGAAGAAAACTTTTTTCGCGTCCGATCAGACCGCTCGATACCTCACCGAACAGCTCAACACGGATTACGCGGGGTCAGAGCACGCCGTTCAAGGTTCCTTTGGCTGGGTGGTACAGAGACTGGAGCTGGACGATGTATCCGCATTCGCTCTCGCACTGGGACTCACGGTTGCGTTAGACGGAAGTGTGAGCAGCGTGATCGCCGCCTGTCTCAACGACCAGACAAAATCGCATCCGACTTTGGCTCTGATCCAGAAACTTTGGGACGAGCCTGCACAGGTACTTAGCATCGCGGACCCGTTTCATCCGCTGTTTCGGTTCGGGCTGCTGCAATACAGCGGCGCTGGCGGCTACCATGACGCGGAGACGAAATGGGATTCGCCCTTCACCGTCCCCTCACTCGTCGCCAACGTTGTGCTGTTCCCCGAAGCGCCGCTGCCGCAGGGTCTCGTCCCGCTATCCTCCATCGCGGACCTTGACGCAATGACGGAAAGCGCTCGCGTGGCCGCGCTCAGATTGCGCGCCGCGAGCGCCGACAACCTGCGAGTCGTTCCCGTCATTGGTGCGAAGGGCTCCGCGCGCCGCGAGGTCGTCCGCGCCATTGCGAATTCGAATGGCAAGGACGTAGCGGAGTTTCAGAGCGATACAACCCGTCTCGACAGCAGCCACTACGTGAACTCGATCGCGACCGTGTGCTGGCTGAAAGACCTGTATCTGTTCTTCGGCAAGGAACCGGCGACTCCCGCCGCCGGGGAGAAGCGCGTGGAAGCGAATTGGCTTCCCGCATCCGCCATACCGGTTACGCTTTTTCTCGCCGTCAGTGATCGCAGCGAGCTCGGCCAGTTACCGGCGAGCGTTCTCTCGCCACCGGTATACGTTCCTCCGTCCACGTATTCGGACCGCGTTGCGTTCTGGAAGAAGGGTCTCGGCGCGAAGGCCGCCGGCTTGCTCCCTGCCATCGCGGAATGCGCTCGTCGCTTTCGTTTCGAGAAAGAAACCATCGCCACCGTGTGCGAAGAACTCAGGGCACTCTCTGATCGCGCCACGGCGGATGATCTGATCACCGCGTGCCGCGCCGAGCTGGCCTCCGATATCGGCGAGCTGGTAAGCAGGGTTACTCCGCGCTTCAACGACGAAGAGCTGATTCTCCCCCACAAGCAGCACGCACTCTTCGCCGAGATTCTAAAGGCGATGCGGTCGCTCACCGAAGTGCACTACGGGTGGGGAACGGGCACCGTCTGGAACGAAAGTGGGATCTCGGTGCTGTTCGCTGGACCACCGGGAACCGGCAAGACGATGGCTGCCGAGATCCTGTCGATCAAGCTCGGTCTGCCAATGTATCGGATCGATTTGTCCCAGGTCGTCAACAAGTACATCGGCGAGACGGAAAAGAACCTGAAGCGCGTCTTCGACGCGGCGGATGTCTCCGACATGGTTCTTTTTTTTGACGAAGCCGACTCACTCTTCGGACGCCGCACCGAAGTCAGCGACGCGCACGATCGCTACGCCAATCTGGAAATCAGTTATCTCCTCGAGCGCATGGAGCGCTTCAAGGGCCTCGCAATCCTGGCGACCAACCGCAAGAAAGATCTTGACGAAGCATTCACGCGGCGGCTGCGCTATATCGTCGATTTCCCGCTACCGGACGCGGGCGAGCGAAAGAAGATCTGGCGGCAGGTTATTCCCCAACACGCCGACAGCTCGCAAGTGCAAGTGGATTTCCTCGCCGAACGGTTTCCGCTGGCGGGCGGGAGCATTCGCTCAATTGTCTTCAACGCCTGCCTTCAATGCGCAGATGGGTCGCAGTCGCAGAGCAACGGCGGTGGCCGGCTGACAATGCCCGCGATCATCGTTGCCGTGAAGAGAGAGTACGACAAAATGAATCGTGCTCTGAGCCTCGAGCAGTACGGATCGTATTCGCGCATGGTCGAGAGCTTGGATCATGAGTAAGCGAACGATTGAGATCGACCGCCTCGAGATTCGGCTGAATGGGGTTACACCGGAGTCGGCCCGCGCCGCCGCCGCCGGCCTCGGCAGCGAGTTGCTGGGTCGGCTCGCGCGGCAGCAGGGGCACGGCGATAGACGAACGGGCAGGATCGCCGGCCTGGATGCCGGCATTCTGACCCTGACGTCCTCGCCGACGCCTTCAGAGCTGCGGAGGGCGATCGCAGGAAGAGCTGCCGCATCCATCGATTCGACACCACGCAATGGGTAATCACGAGGACTCGTCACGATGCCATTTCTGATGCGTGGAGCGATGATCGAATACGGTAGCGATTTTCTGGGACCGCTGCCAAACGTCGTCATCTTTCAGTTCAATCCTGAGTCGCTTTCGAGAACTATCCAGATACCGCCGCGCCCGACCGGATCCGCGGCGCGGGAGACAACCCAGGCGGGTGAGCCGTCGATTGAAAAGATCACGCTGAAGGCGCAGTTCAGCGCGGCCGACGCCATGGGAAAGAACGACGTTCTCGCACGCACAATGGGAGTCGGTCCCCGTCTCGCGGCGCTCGAGAAGATGGTCAACCCCGCGAGCAAGCTGAACCCCCTCGTCGGCGCTGCGATCGATGCAATCGGCAGTGCGCTCGGACTCGGCGGCGGCGGCGGCGGCGATCCGCGGCAAATCATTCCGCGCCAGAACTACCCAAGAATTCTCTTCCTTTGGGGGCCTTTCCGCGTCCTGCCCGTCGTGATCGAATCGATGACCATCACCGAATTGCAGTACGATTTCATGCTCAATCCGGTTCAGGCCGACGTCTCCATTGGGCTGGCTGTCATTGCTATCGACAGCTTTTCTGACGACAAGGTCGGCAAAGGCGCGCTGGAGTATTCGAACCTGGCCAAGGATGCGCAGGCAACGGCGAACCTCGCCACCACCGTCGGGCAGATCGCCGACATGATCCCGTTCTAAGAGGACAGCCGAGTGTTCATCGACAATTCACGATACACCGGCGTCAAGACGGTCGAGGTCGAGACCGACAATGGGCGCGTCGTCTCGGCAATCAAGTTGCGCCGGCTCCCGTACGCGGCCGGCGCTCCGACAGTGATCAAGGGGAGTGACCGGCTCGACGTGATGGCGCAGCGCCAGTACAGCGATGGCACGAAGTTCTGGCACATCGCCGACGCAAATTCGGAGCTGGAAGCGAACAAGCTGGTGACCCAACGCGTGCAGGACAAGGAAATCCGGATCATCAACGTCCCGGAGAAATAGATGGGAGCGGTTGAATTCAAGATGTTCCTCGATGGCGCCAGCGCCACAATCGACCAGCTCGACAAGATCGACGAGATCGTTGTCGACCAGGCCGTCGACAGAGCTTGGGAAGCGCGCGTCAAAATCCCGGTCAGCGTCAACAACGACGGGAAATGGGAGGGCGAACAGGAAGCCTGGATGAAGGCCTTTACGCGCATTCGCGTGGAGATCAATCCCGGCGATGGCAAATTCGTTCCCCTGATCGATGGACCAGTCGTTGGATTCGACAGCGCGCGCACCGCGTTGCCGAGCAAGAGCATCGTGACGGTAGTCGTGCACGATGACAGTGCGCTGCTGAATCGTGAGGAAAAGGTCGAGGTGCAACAAAACAAGACCGACAGCGACCTCGCGCGGCAGATTTTCTCGGACGCCCAGCTGACTCCCGACGTCGATTCGACGCCGCAGCAGCCGGATCCCAAGGGCGCATCGGTTCGACGCGGAACAGCAATGCAATACCTGAGAGCGTTGGCACGCCAGAACCGTGATTTTCACGCGTACGTGCTGCCTGGCAAAACACCGTCGAAAAGCATCGGCTGCTTCAAGAAGTTTGCGACGGAGGCGGACGGCCTGCCGGACATGATCCTCCTCGGGCCTGACCGCAACATCGAGGCGTTCAACGTCAACAACAAGGCGCAGAGCCCGACCAAAGTTGAGTCGGCGACGGTCGGCATCGCCCACGACAAGGTCCAGAAGAGTACGGCCAGTTATCGCGATGCGACCTTGATGGGCGATCAGCCGCCGGATTCGAGCGATCCAAATCCGGCGACCCGTCTCCTGCCGCCGGGGCAAAGTGACCGGGTTGACCCGGGTGAAGCCACCAAAGGCGCCGCGGCCGATTCCGGATTCTCGCTCTCAGCTACAGGCAGCACCGTGCCTTTCGGCTACCAGGCCGCGCTATCGCCCTATCGCGTGGTGCTGGTGAAGATCTCGGACAGCCCGTACAGCGCGAAGTACCTCATTTCTCAGGTCACGCACACGCTGACGCGCTCTATCTACACGCAGTCGTTCGCGATGAAAGGGAACGCGGTGACCGGGGGCGCGGCGGGCGGCGGTCCGCAACCGAGCGCCCTCTTGAGCGCGGGTTTCAACATTCAGCTGAGCATCTTCTGATGTCGGACGAATACGAGGAGATGCTCGTCGGCATGGCCGAGACGATGCGTTCCCGTTTTTACGGGAAGTACCGCGGCATCGTCGTCGACGTGAACGACCCTGACAGCATCGGGCGCATCACCGCGAACGTGCCGGAGGTTCTCCACGAGGAGACTTCGCCCTGGGCGTTACCGGCCGTTCCGTTCGCCGGCCCGTCACACGGCCTCGTCCTGATTCCCGAAAAAGGCGATGGCGTCTGGATCGAATTTGAGGCGGGAGATCCGTCGCGCCCGATCTGGACGGGAGGCTGGTGGGCAAAGAATGAGCTGCCGAAGCCTGGCGCGACTGATGTCCGGGTGCTGGTGACATCGATCGGCCATCAGCTCGTGTTCGACGACAAGAACAAGGAGATAAAACTGGTCCACTCGGGCGGCGCCGAGCTCAAGATGACCGACAGCGACGTCAGCGTGAAGATCGGGAATACGGAAGTCACGATGACCAGCAGCGACCTGACCCTCAAGGTTGGATCATCAGCCCAGCTCAAAATGGGTGCGAGCGGGACGGAGATCTCGTGATGAAGCCCAACAACGGTTTGCACCTGGCATTTCCGTTCCGCATCGGCAACGACGGGCGCGCGGCGCAAGTCACGACCCTCGAAGAACACGTGCGTGATGAGCTGGTCCAATTGATTCTGACCAACCCCACCGAGCGCCTGTTTCTCCCGGAATTTGGTGGCGGCGCCCGGCGCCTGGTATTCGAGAACATCGACGAGAGCACAGGATCGATGTTCAAGGCACTACTCACGCGCTCGATCTCCCGGTGGATCGGCAATCGCGTGACGCTGGAAGACCTCACGGTCCTCACCGAGAACGAAACTA
>Ga0310810_10011594_pt1 | contig 10303 bp, 9 predicted proteins | sample NCmetagenome_FD_207641 | JGI IMG/M metagenome (GOLD analysis project Ga0310810, IMG submission 207641) | Soil microbial communities from experimental microcosm in Duke University, North Carolina, United States - NC | ecosystem: Engineered > Artificial ecosystem > Soil microcosm > Unclassified ...
TGCGTGTCGGCTGCGAATGCGAAGCCCGCGACAGCTTTGCGTTGCGCGTAGAGCTTGAGCAGCTCCTCCGCCATGTCGCGCATCGCCTTCTTGACGCGCGTCTTGGCTTTTTCCCATGTCGTGCCGCCGAGACGATCGAGCGCAGGCCGGGTGCCGCCGGTGTATTTCTGAATGAGATCGAGCCGCTCAACCGGGACGAACAGCTTGTCGTCACCGTGATACCGCAGCTCCAGGAACTCGTGCGCGCCTTCCGCGCTACCGCGCACGCCTAGCTGCTTCAGCCCGACGAATTCGCCGATGCCGTGATCAACGTGGACGACAAGATCGCCAACTTTGAGATCGCGGAGGTCAGAGAGAAATGTCTTCGCGAGGTTGCGCCGCTTCTCGGGCGCGTGTCGCTCCTCCTCGAAGACGTCGGTCTCCGCATAAATCTGCAGCGCCGCATCCGTCAAATGGAAGCCGCGCGAGAGCGAGCCGACGATGACCAGGACGGGCGACGCATATGCGTCTTCTGCGCGCTCGACTGGAACCGCAATGATGTCGTATTCCTGCAGGATTTCGACGGTCCGCTCGGCGCGACCGGGACTGTCCGCGACGAAAAGAATCGTGTCGCCGCGTTCACGTGCCTGGCGCACGTCGGCGATCCAGTCCGTTACCCGGCCCCGGAATTCCATGGCCGGCTGGCAACGAACGTGACGCACCCCGCGATTCGGAATTCGCGATTCGGGATTCGCATCGGCATCGTCAATTCCGAGTTCTTCGAGGCGGGGCGCGGCGTCGAGACGCGATTCCAGATCGTGCCAGGACACATACGCCTGCGTAGGGGGAATGGCGACGACGTGCCCGCGCGCTGCCGCGTCGTGGTAGCTCGATTCAAGCTGCTCGCGAACCCGCTGCGCCTGATCGCGAACCAGCTCCTCCTCGGAAACGACGACGTGAAACCCGTACGACGCGGCAAGGAACTCGAACAAGTGGGGTCGGAGCTCGTTTTCAGAGGACAGTTCGTCGTCGAACACCTCGCGCACCGGCACGATCAGCAATTGATCGATCGCCGCCGTCGAGCGCTGCGTGGACGGGTCAAACCGTCGCAGCGATTCGACCATGTCGCCGACGAACTCGAGGCGCACGGGCTCGGCATCTCCGGCGGGAAAGATGTCGACGATGCCACCGCGGATCGCGAACGAGCCGTGTTCCTCGACTGGATCCTCGCGCGTGAATCCGGCATCGACGAGCAGGTCCGCAAGATTCTGCGGATCGATCTCTGTTCCTGATCGGATCTCGAGCGACGCGCTGAGAAGGCGCTCGGGCCGACTGACGCGAGGCAGCAACGCCGCGGCGGATGCGATGATCAGACGCGCAGTGCCCGTCGCGGCGCCATGCAGCGCACGCGCGCGAGCGGCCGACACACGGAAATGCGGCGTCATGCCGCGGTACGGATCGACCTGCAGCGATGGCAGCGGAAGCACGGCACGCTCGACGTCAGCTTCCGATGCGCCTTCAACAGCCGCATAGAAGAAGCGCGCGTCCGCGGTCATCTGCTCGACGTCTTTGTCCGTCGGCACGACGAGCAGCGTGACTCCGGTCGTCAGACGTGCGGACACCGTCACGGCGAGAGCTTTCGCCGCCGGTGTCAGTCCCGCAATCACATGCGCGGGCCGATCGAATGAGGCTCTTGATGCGGCGCGGCTGAAGAGCGCGCGCAGCGTGAGGGAGGTCGCCGTCGTCATTGCCTGTACATAGCGCTGGCCCGCCCCACGACCGCGCGGGGTGGGCGTGTCGAACTTCTATTGTCCCATGCGGCGGAAGTCTTACGAACCGGACCTGACTTTTCTGATCAGCTCCGTTGTCGAATAGCCCGGCGACAGATCCATCCGTACGACCCGACCGCCACGAGATTCAACCGTGTCGCGGCCGACGATGTTATCAGGACCCCAGTCCGCGCCCTTGACGAGCACATCTGGCTCGATCCGCTTGATGATTTCCGCGGGCGTCTCCTCGTCGAAGATGGCCACGGCGTCGACAGCCTCCAGCGCCGACAGGACCTCGGCGCGCTCGGCTTCCGGGGTAATCGGCCGCTCGGGGCCTTTGTTGGCGCCAACCGATCGATCGGAGTTGATGCCGATGATCAGCGCGTCGCCGAGTTTACGCGCGTCCTGCAGGTAGCGGATGTGGCCGGGATGCAGGATGTCGAACACGCCGTTGGTGAAGACGACCTTGCCGCCGCGCGCACGGACGCCGGCGGCGAACTGTGCGACCTCCTCGATTGTCACAGGCCGGACATGCGGATGCCGCCGGAGAACGACCACCGATGCGGCGGACGGAAGATGCCGACATCCCTCTGCGGCGATTTCATACGGAACGTGAAGAGCTGCCGGTGATAGTCGTACGGAACACCATCCTGTCGGTGGATCGCGACATCGAGTTTGTAGGTGCCTTCGACGAGATTCAATGCGTCGATGGTGAAGACGACGAGGCCTTCTCCCGTCAGCTCCCCCGGCGCGCCGCCGTCGATCGACGTATTGGTGCCGTAGCAGCACACACCTTCCGCGTTGAAGATGCCGACGCCGAACGCGAAGTCGCTCACTCGTTGATTCGCGCGCACGTGCAGGCGGATCTCCACGCGCTCGCCTGACTGGAACAGATGCGCCGGCTGCTCGCTTGCGCCGATCATTTCGACCTTCGTGATTTCCGCTTCGCGCGAGCCCCAGCGCCCCTCCGCCGCCTTGAAGAAATCCAGGCCGCCCTGCGGGATCGGGGACACGGAATCCGCACTTTCTGCTTCGTGTCGGATCCCCGATTCCGAGTCCCGCACCTCGGTCTCCGCGAGCGTCTGGTTTTCCTCGCGAGCCACATCCATCAGATAGGCATCGATGACCCGTTTCGGATCCCCTTTGACCTTGGCGATGCCGCCATCGAGCCACAACGCCTCGTCGCAGAAGCGCGTGACGAGATCGAGCGAGTGCGTCACCAGCAGAATCGTGCGTCCGCGGCGGCGGAACTCAGCAAACTTGTCGAGACACTTGTGCGTGAACGATTCGTCGCCGACCGCCAGCACCTCGTCGACGAGCAGCACGTCCGGATCGACGTTGATCGCGACAGCGAAGCCGAGGCGCATATACATTCCAGACGAGTAGGTCTTCACCGGAGCCTCGATGAACTCCTCCAGTTCGGCGAAACGGACGATTTCGTCGAAGCGCTCGTTGATCTCGCGCCGGGTGAGACCGAGCATCAGACCGTTGATGTAGACGTTTTCGCGGCCGGAGATCTCTGGGTGAAAGCCGGCGCCAAGCTCGATCAGCGCCGACACGCGGCCCGCGGCGCGCACGCTACCTGAGGTCGGCTTGCCGATACCGGCGATCAACTTAAGCATCGTGCTCTTGCCGGATCCGTTGCGGCCGACGATGCCGAAGGTCTTCCCTTTCCCTACGTCGAATGAGACGCCCTTGAGCGCTTCGAATACTGCGTCTGGACGCAGATCGCGCAGGACGCTGCCTGACAGCAGTGCGCTCTTCAATGTCGCGAACTGTTTCCTGCGTCCATAGCGGCGATAGATTTTGTGAACATCGCGCGCCTCAATGGCGTTCACTAGACCTCCTCCGCCAGGGTGTCGCGCAGTCGATCGAACACGAAGTAGCCGATCAGGAAGACGACAACTGATGCCGCCGCGACCGCGATCAGGCGATTCACCTGCTGAAACGGGCCCGGCTTGAAGAGCACTTCCTGATATGCGATGGCGAGATGCGTGAACGGATTCAGGTTCAGCACCCGGCGTACTCCTTGGGGCGCTTGCGTGATCGGGTAGATGATCGGTGTGGCGAAGAACCAAAGCGTCAACAGATTCGCGAGCAGATCGCGAACATCACGGAAGTGAACCGTCAATGCGGAAATGAACAGCGCGAGTCCAGTCGTCAGCACCAGCTGCGTCAGCACAATCACCGGAAACCAGAGAAGGTCCGTCGGCCACGTCGGCACGCGGTAATAGATCAGAAACGCCGCGAGTATCGGCAACCCAAGGCAGAAGTGCACAAGACCCGCGAGCACGCTGACGATCGGCAGCACCTCGGCCGGGAACAGCACCTTCTTAATCAGGTTGCCGTTGGCGATGAGCACGTTTGCCGAATCCAGCAGAGACGAAGAGAACCACGTCCACGGCAGGATGCCGCAGAACATGAACAACGCAAACGGCTCGAGTTCACGCGGATGGGCGCCTGGCATCACAACGGTGAAGACGAAGGTGTAGATCAGGAGCAGCAGGAGCGGGTTGACGAACGACCAGATGAAACCGAGCGCCGAGCCACGATAGCGCGCCTTCAGTTCGCGCGCGACGAGGCTCTGAATGAGCGCGCGATAGCGAAAGAGTTGTGTGAGGTTTTCGACCGTAGCGCGATTATGCGCGAGTGCGGGCGCGGTTTGCCACCTGCAGCCGAATGAGCGCCTTCATCAACGCCACGCGCGCACGCTCGATGTCGAGATCGACCTGCGTGAGATGCGGCGGCGGCGCCTGCGCGAGGCGCTGCTCGGCGCGCTGTTTGGCGCGCTCGGCGCGCTGCACGTCAATCTCCTGCGCGCGCTCGCCGACGTCGGCGAGCACGGTGACCCGATCGGGCAGCACCTCGACGAAGCCGAACGCGATCGCCAGGTAGTGCTTCTCCTGCCCGCGGCGGTACCACAGCTCGCCGATCTTCAGCGTGGTGAGGAGCGGCGTATGTCCGGGCAGAATGCCCAGCTCGCCTTCCGTGCCGGGAACGACGACCTCGTCAACCTCTTCGCGAATGAGTGAGCGATCGGGCGTGACGATCTCGAGCGTCAGCTTCGTCGGAATTGCCATTTACGCAGCCTTCATTCCCTGCGCCTTTTCCACCGCTTCCTCGATGGTGCCGACCATGTAGAACGCCTGCTCGGGCAGCTCGTCGTGCTTCCCTTCGGCGATCTCCTTGAAGCCGCGAACTGTGTCGGCGATCGACACGTACTTGCCCTTGAAGCCGGTGAACTGTTCGGCGACGAAGAAAGGCTGCGACAGGAATCGCTGCAATTTGCGCGCGCGGGACACAGTGAGCCGGTCTTCTTCCGACAGCTCGTCGATGCCGAGAATCGCAATGATGTCCTGCAGATCCTTGTAGCGCTGCAGAATCTGTTTCACCGATCGCGCCACGTTGTAGTGCTCGTCGCCGAGGATGCGCGGATCGAGAATACGCGACGTCGATGCCAGCGGGTCGACCGCCGGGTAGATTCCGAGCTCGGCAATCTGGCGCGACAGGTTGGTCGTCGCGTCCAGGTGCGCGAAGGTGGTGGCCGGCGCCGGATCCGTGTAGTCGTCAGCGGGCACATAGATGGCCTGCACCGACGTGATCGACCCCTTCTTCGTTGACGTGATGCGTTCCTGCAGCTCGCCCATCTCGGTCAACAGCGTCGGCTGATACCCGACCGCGGAGGGCATGCGTCCGAGCAGCGCCGACACTTCAGAACCAGCCTGCGTGAAGCGGAAGATGTTGTCGATGAACAGAAGCACGTCCTTGCCTTCGGCATCGCGGAAGTACTCCGCAACGGTCAGCGCCGACAGGCCGACGCGCAGGCGAGCGCCCGGCGGCTCCGTCATCTGTCCGTAAACGAGGGCGGCGCGCGACTTCGACGGGTCCTTGACGTCGATGACGCCAGACTCCTGGAACTCGAGCCACAGGTCGTTGCCTTCGCGCGTGCGTTCACCGACACCGCCGAACACCGATACGCCGCCGTGCTTCATGGCGATGTTGTGAATCAGCTCCATGATGATGACGGTCTTGCCGACGCCGGCACCGCCGAAGAGACCGATCTTGCCGCCCTGCAGGTACGGCTCGAGCAGGTCGATGACCTTGATGCCCGTTTCGAACATCTTCAGTTCGGTGGACTGCTGTTCAAGCGTGGGCGCATGCCGATGGATCGGCCAGCGATCCTTCGAGGACACCGGACGATCCGGAAAATCGACTGGCTCGCCAAGCACGTTGAGCACGCGGCCGAGCGTCTCGGGGCCGACAGGCACCGAGATCGGCGCGCCGGTGTCGATGGCCTGCATGCCGCGCGTCATGCCGTCGGTCGGCTTCATCGCCACCGCACGCACACGGTTCTCGCCGAGATGCTGCTCGACCTCGGCGATGACGTCGATCTTCTCTGCGCCCCCGCTGCCGTCCGATACGATGCGGACGGCGTTGTAAATGGCCGGAAGGCCTTCGTTGAACTGGATGTCGATGACCGGCCCGATGACCTGAACGACCTTTCCCGTCTGCTGTGGCGTAGCTGTTGCCATCTGTCCCTCTATGTCGCCGCGGCGCCGGAGACCACCTCGATGATCTCGCGCGTGATCGCTGCCTGGCGAACCTTATTCATGTAGAGCGTGAGGTTCTCGATCATGTCGGTCGAGTTTCTCGTCGCGGCGTCCATTGCCGTCATCTGCGCAGCAAAGAACGCCGCGTTCGATTCGATGAGCGCGCGATACACCTGAACCTGGACGTGACGCGGAAGGAGGTTCCTGAAGATCTCCTCCGGCGCCGGCTCGTAGAGATAATCAACCTTCGGAGCGCCAGCGTCGGCTTCGGGCTTCGGCGTACCAGGGCCACCAGGCGCACCAGCGGGTTCGCCTTCGAGGCGCGGAATCGGCAGGAGCCGCTCGACAACCAGCCGCTGCGTCATCACCGATTTGAATTCGTTGTAGACCAGATACACGCTCGAGGCGCGACCGCTGGTGAACTCTTCAATCGCTGCATCCGCGATGTCAACCGCGTCTCCGAATGCCAGCTTCTGGAAAATGCCGACGGCTTCGTAGCGGATATCGAAGCCGCGCCGCCGGAAGAAGTCGCGTCCCTTGCGGCCGATGAGCCCCAGCGCGATATCGCGCCCCGGCGCTTCGTTGAGGATGAATTGCCCCGCGGCTTTGATGACATTGGAGTTGAAGCTGCCGCAAAGACCGCGATCCGCCGTAATGACGATCAGCAGCGGCCGCCCTTCACCCGGCGGCGGGATGCGCAGCAGCGGATGCGCGTCCTGATCGACGCGCGACACCAGCCCGTTCAGCACCTTCAGCATCCGCTGCGCAAACGGCCGCGCGGCGATGACGCGATCCTGCGCGCGCTTCAGGCGCGACGCAGCGATCATCTTCATCGCCTTGGTGATCTGCTGCGTCGATTTCACCGCGCGGATGCGGCGACGAAGGTCGATCAGCGAGGGCATCGGTTATGCCACGGCCGCAGCCGCGCTCGCCGGGACGAACTGTTTGCCAAAGTCCGCGAGCGCCGCTTCGAGCGCCGGCCGAAGCTCATCGTCGAGAATCTTCTTGCTTTCGATGCCGGTCAGCACATTCGACGCGCGCGTCTCCAGGAACCGGTACAGCTCCTCTTCGTAGCGGCGCACGTCTTCGACCGACACCGGGTCGAGGTAACCCTTCGTCGCGGCGTAAATAATCGCCACCTGCTTCTCGACGGGCAGCGGCTGATACTGCGGCTGCTTCAGGATTTCAACGAGACGGCGGCCGCGATTGAGCTGCGCCTGCGTCGCCTTGTCGAGATCGCTGCCGAACTGCGCGAACGCGGCAAGCTCGCGATACTGCGCCAGGTCGAGGCGAAGCGAGCCCGCCACCTGGCGCATGGCGCGAATCTGCGCGGACCCGCCGACGCGCGACACCGAGTTGCCGACGTTGATGGCGGGACGAACGCCCTGATGGAACAGGTCGCTCTCGAGGAAGATCTGGCCGTCGGTGATTGAGATGACGTTCGTCGGAATGTATGCGGAGAGGTCGCCCGCCTGCGTCTCGATAATCGGCAGCGCCGTCAGCGATCCACCGCCGTGCGAGGTGTTCAGTTTCGCGGCGCGTTCGAGCAGTCGCGAATGCAGGTAGAACACGTCTCCGGGGTAGGCCTCGCGTCCCGGTGGACGACGAAGCAGGAGCGAGATCTCGCGATACGCCTGCGCATGCTTCGAGAGGTCGTCGTACACGCACAGCGCGTGACGGCCGCTGTCGCGGAAATACTCACCGATGGCGCACGCCGAGTACGGACTGATGTAGAGCATCGGGGCCGGATCCGACGCCGCAGCCGCGACGACGATGGTGTAGCTCATCGCCTCGTACTCTTCGAGGGTGCGCACCACCTGCGCGACCGTCGACTGCTTCTGACCGATCGCGTTGTAAATGCAGATGACGTCCTTGCCACGCTGATTGATGATCGTGTCCACTGCCACCGCCGTCTTCCCCGTCTGGCGGTCGCCGATGATCAGCTCGCGCTGACCACGGCCGATCGGGACCATGCCGTCGATCGCTTTTAGACCGGTCTGCAGCGGCTCCTTCACCGGCTGACGATCGACGACGCCGGGTGCGAGGCGCTCGATCGGCAGGAACTGCTTCGACGTGATCGGCCCCTTGCCGTCGATCGGCTGACCGAGCGCGTTGACGACGCGGCCGAGCATCTCGTCACCAACAGGCACGGAGATGATGCGGCCGGTGCGCTTTACCTGATCGCCTTCCTTGATCTCCTTGAAATCTCCGAGGAGCACGGCGCCGACGCTCTCCTCTTCGAGATTCAGCGCGATGCCGAACACGCCGTGGGGAAACTCCAGCATCTCGCCGGCCATCGCTCTCTCGATGCCGTGCACGCGCGAGATGCCGTCACCGATGGCGATGACGGTTCCGACTTCGGCGACGTCGACCGTGGCAGCAAAGCTGCCTATCTGGTCGCGAATGAGTTTGGAGATTTCGTCCGCTCGAATGTCCATAAGTCTCTCTGCTGGCCGATCTGACGCGTCCACAAGGACGCGTCCTACACTGACAACTTCTCTCGTAATTTCGCGAGCTGCGAAGCGATGCTGCCGTCGTAAACCGTGCTTCCGATCCGCGTCACGACGCCGCCGATGATCGACGGATCGACACTCGTCTTCATATCGATCTTGCGGCCGGTGACGCTGGCAAGCTTCTGCTGGAGCGCGGCAAGGCGCTCGGGTGAAAGCGGGGCTGCGGTGGTGACCTCTGCCCGCACGACCTGCTGGTGCTCCATCAGGCGTTCGCGATAGACGTCGAGGAGCTGCGGTGCCAGGCCGAGGCGATCGCGATCCGCGAGCAACAGCAGCAGCTTGTGCGCCGGCTTCGCCATGGTGAGCCGCTGCGCCAGCGCGTCGACGATCCGATGTTTGGCAGACGCCGGGATTGCCGGATTGGTCAGCGCGCCGTGCAGTTCGCCGTTCTCCGACATCAACGCCACAAAGGCGGCGAGGTCGCGTTCGATCTGCGCCGGATCCGATTCTTTCAATGCAACGTCGAACAGGGCTCTCGCGTAGCGGGCGGCGGAGGCTCGTGATGGCATAAGGTGAGCTTGTACCTTGACGGCACAAACTCTCTGTTTATATCAAGGAAACCGCCGGGTGGGAAGTCTTTGCTACGTGCCGGTAATTTGCTCGTAAATCCTGTTGAGTTCCTCCTCCGACCCGAACGCAATCTCGATCTGCCCGCCTTTTCCGTGACGAATGATGCGGACTTTTGTTCCAAGCGCGAAACGAAGGCGATCCTCTGCCGCCCGTGTGTGCACGTCGGTCGGAGCCGCCGCCGCGTTTGGTGCTCGCGGGGGCGCTGGCGACGCCAGCCGCTTCACGAGCGCCTCGGTTTCGCGCACGGACAGATTGTTGGCAATTACCTGGCGCGCCGCTTGCCGCTGCGACGCGTGATCCGCCAGCCCCAGCAGCGCGCGCGCATGTCCCATCGTCAGCGCGCCGGCGGCGAGATCGGCGCGGACTTCGTCTGCGAGCTTCAGCAGCCGGACGTAGTTCGCGACCGAACTGCGATCCTTACCAACGGCGGCCGCAATCTGATCGTGTGTCAGGTGGAAGTCGTCGGCGAGACGCTGATACGCGGCGGCTTCGTCGACCGGGTTGAGATTCTCGCGCTGGATGTTTTCGATCAGCGCGAGCTGCAGCACCTGCTTGTCGTCGTCGATAGGCACGTCGCGAACAACGACCGGAACTTTCAGCAGACCGGCGCGTTGCGCGGCACGCCAGCGACGCTCGCCGGCGATGATGCGAAAGAGATCGCCAATCTTCTGCACGAGGATCGGCTGAATGACGCCGTTCTGTTTGATCGATTGGGCGAGCTCGTCGAGCTTCACGTCGTCCATCTGCACGCGCGGCTGCTTGTCGTTCGGCGCGAGCAGATCGATGTCCACTTCCATCGCGCCCTGGCGCGCAGGCGGCGCATCGGGAATCAGCGCGCTCAATCCCTTGCCAAGAGCCGGTCGTCGTTCAAGCATGAAAGCCTCTCTATCTGAGCGCGGACCTTGTCAGGTCTGCGATTACG
>Ga0310810_10011595_pt1 | contig 10303 bp, 16 predicted proteins | sample NCmetagenome_FD_207641 | JGI IMG/M metagenome (GOLD analysis project Ga0310810, IMG submission 207641) | Soil microbial communities from experimental microcosm in Duke University, North Carolina, United States - NC | ecosystem: Engineered > Artificial ecosystem > Soil microcosm > Unclassified ...
CACCTCCCCGATCCGGTCGGCGCGCTGCGCAGAATCCGCGAGCTGCTCGCGCCCGGCGGGATTGGGGTGCTCGAGTTTCCCAACATCGACGCCCTGGATGCAAAGCTGCGCCGCGGCTTACGGCGCTGGCAGCTGCACCGCCATCGCTACCGGCCCGACTATGTACCGGGGCACGTGCAGGAGTTCTGCCGCGCGTCATTCACCTTCGCGGCGGAGCAGGCGGGACTCGTGCTGGCGCACTGGGAGACCTACGCCGTAAATCCGCTCAAGTACTTTCTTTATCGGTACGTGTCCCTGGGGAATAAGGCGCGCGTCGTGGTCACGCCACGCGATTGACCGCCCCGGAATATGCTTTATCGTAGGAGACTTGAGCCGACCGATGCCTGATCGACCGTTTGTTTCCGCCCCTCGTTTCCTCGCGCTCGCCGCCGTGACATTCGCGATCGCAGTCGCCTGTTCCGGCGGCGGCACGAATCCCAATCTCGTCGACATCTCCGGACACTGGCGCTACGTCGAGCGTTACGCCGACGTGCCGCATCATGCATCGTGTGTCGACTCGGGGACGTACGAGATCGAGCAGTCGATGAACGGGTTCGTCGGAGCGTACGGCCAGCGCGGATACTGCGTCACGCCGCAAGGCACGGCGGATAACACCGACTCGGGGTCGGTCACCGAAGGGCACGTGATCGGCCGCACGATCCGGTTCAAGGCTCCCAACTGCGAATACGACGGCCACACGCCGGTCGAATCGGCCGATCGCCTCGACGGTAACGTCGTCTGCTCCGTGGGCGATCAGACCATCACCTACACCTTCACGGGGACCTGGTTCGCCGAGCGGTGAGCGCACGCGCGCTCACCGTGTTGGAGCGTTGCGTGATCCAGTGCACGCGATGCCCGCGGCTCGTCGCTTACCGGCGGCGGGTCGCGCGGGAGAAGCGCCGCGCCTACGCGGCGGAGGCGTACTGGGGCCGCCCGGTCCCGGCATTCGGCGATGCGCGCGCCCGCCTCGTGATCGTCGGGCTTGCCCCGGGCGCGCACGGGTCGAACCGCACCGGGCGGATGTTCACCGGCGACGCGAGCGGCGACTGGCTGTACGCCGCGCTGCATCGCTTCGGCTTCGCGAGCAGGCCCCTGGCCACGAGCCGCCACGACGGCCTGACACTCCGCGATTGCTGGATCACCGCGGCCGCCCGCTGCGCTCCTCCCGACAACAAGCCGACGCCCGTGGAGCTCGCCAACTGCCGGCCCTATCTCACGAAGGAGCTCGAGCTGCTGACCCGCCGGCGCGTGGTGCTCGCCCTGGGCCGCGTCGGGCACGACGCCTTTCTCACCGCCTCAGGGTGGCGCGCGCAGTTGCCGCCGGGCAGGCGCCCCCGGTTCGCACACGGCGCGGTGACGCGGCTTCCCGATGGGACGTATCTCCTGGCGTCCTACCACCCCAGTCGCCAGAACACGAACACCGGAAAGCTCACCCGGATAATGTGGTACGACGTATTTCGGCGGGTGCGGCGGCTGGTCGACGAACGTTGATCCCCTTGTCATTCCCCCTCGCCTGAAGTCGCGGCTCGGCCACTGCGGGTGTCCTGAAGGACAGGGAGAGGCGCGCGAGAGGCTCGAGACGGGCCAGGTCGCGCAGGTTGCGAGCGAACCGGACGGCGAGCAGCGCGACCATCCCGAGTGCCGCAGCCGCAAGCACGCCGTCGGCGATGAGACGCACGGGGAGCGCGGGAGGGAGGAGAAACAGGGCCGTGTTCACGGCGATGAGGATCAGCCGCACTTCCGTTGGCCCGATACCCCCGTAGCCGAGCCGGAAGGCACCGAACACCGCCGACTCGAGGTACACGTTGATGGAGAGCGCGAGGTACACGACCACGAGGCCCAGGGCGATGCCGAGGCTGAAGTACGGCGACAACCCGAGCCCGATGCCGATGGCGGCGGTCGAGTAGGCGTCCACGATGTGATCGAGGTAATAGCCATAGCGGGGCCGCTCGGTGTGGCGTACCCGTGCCAGCGTACCGTCCAGGCTGTCTCCCAACCAGTTGAGGACCAGTGCCGCGCTCGCGGCCAACAGCCATGATGGGTGCGCGGCGGAGAGGGCGTAGGCGATTCCGGCGGCGGTGGCGCCCAGCACGCCGAGCGTCGTGAGGTGGTCCGAGGAGATCGCGCGCGGCAACCGGCGGGCGATGGCGCGGAGCAGCCGGCGCTCCGGGCCGGCGAGCAGAAAGGTCAGTTCGCGTTCGGGATCGCGCATCGGAATACCCTCAGTGTCGGGATGAGGAGCAGGACGCCCGCCAGAGCAAGCGCCCAGAAAGGCAGCTGCACCGTCACGCCGAGCCAGGCGAGCAGCAGGTATCGCGGCAGGCGGCCCGCGGCGACCGCCGCGAGGTAGCGGTCGCGGGGATAGCGCGCGGCGAAGGCGAGCAGCTTGAAGGGGAAGAAGGGCAGCGGCGTCACGCCGCTCGCGGCGAGCACCGCGAACGGGGCGCGTGAGAACCAGCGCCGGGCGAGCGACGGGGGCGGCATCGCGCCGGCCCGCCGGTTTGCGAGGCGATCGACCGCCGTGGCGAACAGCCGGTGGTCCACCCAGGCGGCGGCGACGGTGCCGAGGGTCGCGATGGCGGCGGTCGCGAGAATACCGAGGCGGGGCCCGAACCAGATTACCGCCGGCTCGTGCGGGACGACCGCCAGGGCCACGTTCGACAGGAACGCGTAAACGAAGAGCACCGTGGCGCCCAGCGCCGGGGAGAGGGTCGCGCTCATACGCGATCCCAGTCTCTCCCCGTGCTCTCAAGCCGTTATCAAGTCGCTCATCAGGAGCCGAGCAGAGCAGCGTCGGCGCGCGAGGCGACGGAACGGAGCTCGCCGACCGGCGTGAATGGGGCGGTGGTTTCCGGATCACTGGGTCTCGGCACCACGCCGCTGGGCACCATGACGACGCTGATGCCTTCGATCGACGGCGCGTCGGTCTCGATGGGCTTCGGGACCGACTGCCCGTTGCGGCGCATCTCCTTCATGTACCCCGGGAGGATGCGCCACAACCGCGCTTCCGCCTCACTCAGCGATCGGCCCTGCACCATGCAGCCGGGGAGCTCTTCGAACGTCACGAGCCACCACTCGTTGCCGTCGGGCCGAGACTGGGGCCAATACAGGCGGACGTGATAGCGGGGCAGCGAGCGCGACAACGGGTTACGCATGCGTCGAGTTGCCGTTGTCGACCTCGGCCGAATCGAGCGACCGGATCAGATGCGCGGCGTAATCCACCACGTAGCGCGGCAGGGGGCCGCCGATCGGAATCGACATGTGGAGGAAGCGATGCTCGGGATGCACGTAGAACAACGCGGTTTCGGGATCTTCGCCGTCGAGCCGTCCGCCGCGGACGAATCCCCACGCCTCGAGCAGCGAGGCGACCTCGATTCCTCCGGTCGTCCGTTCGGGCCGCGACAACTCGAACAGCATCGCCTGCGCCGTCGCGACGCGCACCTTGCCGCTCATATCTCGCGCGTCATGACACGGAGCGGGAGCAGGACGCGGGTGCGGCCGGCGTCCACCAGGAACCGGTACCTTCCCGGCCCGTGAAACGTCGTGTTGTTGAGCTGGTAGATGAGATTGGTGCTGGGCAGCTCGCCCGGGGCGATATGGCCGATCTGCGTCCGGGTGCGCTGCTCGAACAGCCGAGCGCCATCCTGATCCTCGAGGCGGATCCGCACGGAGTATTCACTCTCGGCGTCACCGGGGTCGAGCTGGAGACGGACGACCAGCACCATCTTGTCATGCACCGCCGGAAACACTTCGGCGAAGATGGTGTCGAAGACGCCCTGGACGGTCAGCTTGTCGCCAGCGCCGACCCCAGCGGTGTCGGCGATAGCGGCGAGTGTTGCCCTCACCGGCACCCCTCCCAGCCTTACCTGAGGAAATCCCTGAAGGAAACTCCCGACCTTTGGATTAGCCCGCAATTGGAGCGGCCCGCAAGTAGAGCGAAAGTCGTGCCGCCCGTGGCGCCACCCCTAGTGCTCAAGTCGTTGCAACTAAAGGCCGAAGTGACATCCCGCGAGCTGGGAAAGGGCTTCGCGTAGTCCCGCGGGGTGGAACGAGACCGTGCGCACCTCTCCATACGCCCGGTACCTCACGGAAAGCTTCCCGGCCCCCATGAGCTGATCGAGCAGCGGGCGCGAGAAGTAGGGGCTCTGGTCGGTGCCGAGAAACGCCACCTGGCGTGCCGGGTGGGCGTCTCCGACGTCCTGGATCGTGAGGTAGGCCTTGATGGGGCGGGGCTGATCGTCGAAACGCAGCTCGGCGTATCCCAGCTCGGTGCCGAACGGCTCGAGCGGCTGCCCGGCGAAGAAGAGCAGGCTCCTTCCCTCGGAGCTGGGGATGCGGTCGCCGCACACCACGACGAGGGTCGCGGTGGCGGTAGCGGCATTCCAATTCTCCGCGCGCAGAATGAGGCGGCGGTCGCTGGCGCCGGTGAGATCGTCGGTCGTTTCCACGAGGCGCCACGCCGAGTCGGCCGGCCGGGCGGCGAGGGGGAAGAGCGTCAGGAGCAGCAGGGGCAGCCGGCGCGGGTTCATGACGGGCCTGTTCGGATGGGGTTCGAGTGGGCGGGGAATGTGGCCCATCTTGACCCCGGGCGACAGCCCCGCCAGCGTATGAAACCGGCCGTGGTCCGGCCCGTTGGGAGCACGGGGGGAGCTCCCAGTTCTCGTTGGATGAGGTGCCGATGGATCCGTCGACTGTCGCGTTCATAAAGGGTGTCATCGCTTTCCTCATGGTTTCCGGCACGGGGATGGCCGGTTGCTGGCTCTTCTTCCGGCTTCGCGCCACATACCGTGCCGATCGAACGACGGAGATCGACGCACTGCGCGACGAAAACGCCCGTCTCGAAGCGGAGCTCGGCAGCCGGATGGCGGAGCTCGATGAGCGCGTCGATTTCGTGGAACGACGCCTGGTGCAGGAGCGACCCCCGCGCAAGCTGCCCGAGCGACCTGAGCGCACGCCCGTCTAGAGGTGCCTATGCGCATGGAAGAAGTCTGGCTCATCGGAATGCTCGCCGTGGCGACGCCGCTGCTCGTCGTCTGCGCCGTCGGCTGGTGGCGCGCCCAGCGCCGTGCGCAGCGGCTCGAGCAACAGCTGCTGGCGTCCCCCGAGCGCCAAGAGACGACGCAGCGGCTCGAGCAGGTGGTGGAAGGGCTGGCGTCGCAGTTCGACGAGCTGGCCAACGGCCACGAATTCCTGCAGCGCATGATCGCGAACAAGCTGGTTCAGCGATTTCAGGCGCCGGCCGAGCCGCCGAAAGCCACGACGCCGGTGTGAGGATGAGTATCCTGCGTCGCGCCGCGATCTGGACGGTGGCGATCGAGCTGCCGCTCGGGACGCTCGCCCTGTTGTCGACCATCCCGGCGCTCTATCGCACCGTTCCTTTGGTGCTCACGGCACACCTCCCGGGGATCGCCGTGCTCGATGGCCTTCACATGTGCTGCGGCATCACCCCCCCTCGCTTCGAGCCTCCAATCGTCTTGAGCGTCCTGATCCTCGCGCTGGCGAACGCCGTCGTCATCTTCGTCACGGCCTGGGTCGTGTTGCTGCTGCACGCGCGGGCCAGCCCCCAAACGTCGACTTTACGAAACCCTGGCAATTGACCCGCCTCGTGCCCGGCTGAGGTTCCAGATTGAAGTGGCCGGCCTCTCTTGTTAGCGATCGGCCCGGGGGGCAGCTTTCAAGGTTAGTGACGCCCGTACGGTCAGGAGACCATCATCCCATGAAACCATCGTTCGTGCCGGCGGCCGTGGTGTTGACGGCGCTGGCGTTCGCCGTGCCCGCCCAGGCGCAGGGCGCGGGGCGCGGGGACACCACCGCTCCCCATTTCTCGCCGTTCACACCGGCCGACGTGCAGTTCATGTCGGGGATGATCTACCACCACGCGCAGGCGGTGATGATGGCCGGCTGGGCGCCGACGCACGACGCGAGTCCCTCGCTGCGCGCACTGTGTGAGCGGATCGTGGTGGGTCAGACCGACGAGATCAACCTGATGCAACGCTGGCTGCGCGACCGCCATCTGACGGTTCCGGACCCGAAAGCCGTACAGTCGATGATGCCCGGCATGGCGGGGATGGCGGGGATGCCCGGCATGGATTCGTCGATGATGATGCCCGGGATGCTGACGACGGAGCAGCTGGCGGAGCTCGACAAGGCGCGGGGCCCGGATTTCGACCGGCTGTTCCTGCAGTTCATGATTCAACACCACCGCGGCGCCATCACGATGGTCAACCAGCTGTTCGGCATCGGGTCGGGGGAAGAGGAGGTCGTCTTCAAGTTCGCGTCGGACGTGTACGCCGACCAGACGACCGAGATCGATCGGATGCAGCGCATGCTCGCCACCATGCTGTTTGGCGTGCACGGCCAATGAATCGTCCACCAGTCGTCATCCACTCACAGGAAACCACCATGGGATTCGCAGTCTGCTCTCGCCGCACGCTGCGCACGCTGGCGCTCTCGATCGGCCTCACCGCCTGCGCCTCGTCGGGCGGCAACAACATGTCGCAGGTCGTGCCCAACCCCGATCCGCGGGTCGGCCTCAAAGCCGGCGTCGACAACGCCGGACAGGCGTTCTGGAACCTGAAGCTGGTCTCGAACACGCCGGCCTCGGAGAAGTTCAAGGGCGTCACCAACTCCGACCTCGCGTTCAGCGGCCCCTACGCCATCCAGGGCAACTACAACGGCTACCAGGTCTGGGACATTACGAATCCCGCGAAGCCGGCGCTGAAGATCGGGTACCTCTGCCCGGCGTCGCAGAGCGACGTGTCGGTGTTCCGGAACCTGCTCTTCGTCTCGGGTGAGGGGAGCGGCGGACGGCTCGACTGCGGCGCCGGCGGCGTGCACGACTCTGTGAGCCACGACCGGCTGCGCGGCATCCGGATTTTCGACATCACCGACATCACCAATCCGAAATACATCGCCAACGTCCAGACCTGCCGCGGCTCGCACACCCACACCGTGGTGGTCGATCCGAGCGACACCGCGAACGTCTACGTCTACATCTCGGGATCGGCGGGCGTCCGCTCGCCCAACGAGCTGGCGGGGTGCTCGAAGCTCGCCCCCGACCAGGACTCGACCTCGGCCCTCTTCCGGATCGAGGTCATCAAGGTGCCGCTGGCCCACCCCGAGCAGGCGGCGATCGTCAGCTCACCGCGGATCTTCCAGGGGCTGACCGAGGCGCCGACGCACTCTGAGACACCGGAGGACATCGCGGCCGCCCATCGGGCGGCGGATTCCGCCCGCGCCAAGGGCGGGTACACCGCGACGATCCGGGGTCAGGAGATCATCGTGGGACCGGGATTCATCAATCCGATGCTCGACAGCGTCGTCAAGGCGCGCCAGGGCTCGGGTCCCCCGACGGCGGCCGACAGCACGGCGTTGCGCAACGCGCTGCAGGGAATCGTGGACGCCCTGGTGGGCGCACCGCCTCCCGGGACTGTGAATGGCGTACGTCCCGGGCCGAGCCAGTGCCATGACATCACCGTCTATCCATCGATCCGGCGCGCCGGAGGCGCCTGCGGCGGCTACGGGCTACTGCTCGACCTCAGTGACCCGGCGCACCCCGTGCGGCTCGGCGCCGTGGCTGATTCGAACTTCTCGTACTGGCACTCGGCGACGTTCAACAACGACGGTACGAAGCTGCTCTTTTCCGATGAATGGGGTGGTGGTGGCGGCCCGAAGTGCCGCGCGACCGACCGCCACGAGTGGGGCGCCGACGCGATTTTCGCGATCGTGAACGACACGCTGCGGTTCCAGAGCTACTACAAGATGACGGCGCCGCAGACCCAGTACGAAAACTGCGTGGCGCACAACGGCTCGCTGATCCCGATCCCCGGCCGCGACGTCATGGTCCAGGCCTGGTACCAGGGCGGCATCTCCGTGTTCGACTGGACCGACGCGGCGCACCCGAAGGAGATCGCCTTCTTCGACCGGGGCCCGATGGATTCCACCAAGATGGTCGGCGCCGGCTCCTGGTCGGCCTACTGGTACAACGGCGTGATCGTCAGCTCCGAAATCGCGCGCGGGCTCGACATCCTCGAGCTCAAGCCCAGCGGGTTCATCTCGCAGAACGAGATCGACGCGGCGAAGTCGGTGCATCTCGCCTACTTCAATACGCAGGACCAGCCAAAGTTCGTCTGGGCGCCGAGCTTCGTCCTGGCGCGCGCCTACTGCGATCAGCTGGCGCGCTCGAACGGGCTCGCGCCCGATTCCCTCGCGGCGGTGCGTCGCGATCTCGGCCGCGCCGAGAAGCTGTCGGGACAGGCGCGCAAGGACGCGCTGACCGCGCTGGCGACGCGGTTGAACACGGAAGCCGCGGGATCGAGCGATCAGTGGAAGGTGAAGTTGCTCGCCGGGACGGTGACCGATCTGGCGGCTGGGGGACAATAGGGCCTCGTCCGACATCACCGTCAGGCCAGGCGTCGCGAGCGACGCCGCCGCGTTAGCTGAGCTCGCGGCGGCGACGTTTCGCGACGCTTTTGGCGCCGACAACGCCCCTGCGGACCTGGCGCTGCATCTGGCGCGCTCCTACGGCGTCGCGCAGCAGGCGGCTGAGCTGGCCCATCCCGCGATCACGACGCTCGTGGCCTCCGTCGATGGGGCGTTGGTAGGGTATGCGCAGCTGCGGCTGGGTCGGCCGCCAGCCTGCGTCACCGCCGCTCGACCGCTCGAGCTGTGGCGCTTCTACGTGGCGCGCGAGTGGCACGGTCGGGGGCTGGCGCAGCAGTTGATGGCCGCCGTCATCGCCGCGGCGCGCGGCCGGAACTCGGGCGTGCTCTGGCTCGGCGTGTGGGAGCGCAACCCGCGCGCCCAGGCGTTCTACAAGAAGAGCGGATTCGTCGATATCGGGTCGCAGACCTTCCTCGTGGGCACCGATGAACAAGCCGATCGCGTCATGGAGCTGACCCTATGAAGCCACCGCGCACCGAGATCTGCGCGCCAGCCTTCGGGTTGCACACCCTGCAGGGAAGCCCGAACCTGGTGCTGCTCGTCTATGGGCGCGGGGGTGCTGTTCGTCCGCGTCCACGGGGTGGCGGGGTATCACTGAACGTAGTCGTATTATCTTTGTGGACGTCGCCACCACACGACCTCAGCGGAGGACGGAGACCGCATGTCGAAGAGCGAAGAAGAACGACTGGCGAAGCTGATCCGGAAGAACGTCGCCAAGGCCGAGGCGGCCAAGAAGAAGGTGCAGCGCAATTACGACAGCACGCTGCGCTCCGACGCGACGGACGAGGACCTCGAGCGGCGCGATTTCTTTTCGGAGATGAAGAAGCGCGAGTTCTAACCCGGTCGACTCACGGTATGGGTACGACCGGGTCTTTGTGGAACAGGCCCGTTCCGATGATACAGCAGCGGGGAAATGGAATGTCTCCCGCGCGCGTGACCACCACTCCGAGACTCGCCGCGTGCGGCGGGACGTGGAACACCCGCTGCGTGCCGACGAAGGCGCCGGGCCCGAGCGCCACGTCGAAGGGCGGCTGTCCCGGGGCAGGGTTGGGGTCGTAGCGACGGCCGACTGAATCCCGCAGGTACACCACCACAAATCGTTCGCGTTGCGTCACGCGCAGCGCCCGGCTGGCGATCCGAAACGTGACCGCGATCGCACTGTCGCCGGTACGAGTCGCCCCCTGCACGGCGATGCACCAGTCGTCGGAGCACTGATCCTCGCCCACGGCGAGCACCCGGCGCGGCGTGAGGAGCGAGACACCCACCACGATCCCCATATAGATCAGGACGGCCACTCCGAGGGTGCGCAGCCGGCGGCCGGCCTGCGCCCCCCGCCCGCGCAACGCAGAGACGAGGCACGAGACCAGCACCACGAGGCCCGTCAGCAACAGCAGGATGAAGAGCAGGTCGAACAGCGTCATGGCGTCCCCATATCACAAAGTACTTGATAGTGCAGAGTTAACTCGCAGCCGTCAAGTTCGCGGCTGAGAGCCGCGACTCGGCTGTCTGTCGCCGATGGCGACGGACTCGAATGCCTGGTCACCATCGGTGACAGATAGCCGAGCCGCGAGTTCACTCGCGTGGCTATAATTGAATCGCACGACGATGCCCGACATCTACAGCGACTTTCCCATCAAAGCCCCGGCGCCCGACGTGTTCCGCGCCGTCAGCACCCCCGCGGGCCTCGACCAGTGGTGGACCAAGCGCTCGGCGGGGACCCCGGCGCCGGGCGCGGAATACGAGCTGTGGTTCGGACCCGAATTCGACTGGCGCGCGCGCGTGACGGTGTGCGCCGCGCCGGAGCGATTCGAGCTCGAGATCA
>Ga0310810_10011596_pt1 | contig 10302 bp, 11 predicted proteins | sample NCmetagenome_FD_207641 | JGI IMG/M metagenome (GOLD analysis project Ga0310810, IMG submission 207641) | Soil microbial communities from experimental microcosm in Duke University, North Carolina, United States - NC | ecosystem: Engineered > Artificial ecosystem > Soil microcosm > Unclassified ...
ATCCTGCGCGGCAGCGCGGTGACGGGACACAAGTGGCTCTCCGACGAGCCGTTCGACGCGGACGGGCCCGGCACGAGCGATCTCGACGTCACGCTCGTCGGCGGGGACATGGTGTCGCTCTTCCGCGAATTCCACATCCCCGGGTTGCATTCGGCGCCGCTCAGCGAGGCGCACCCGTTCGCGTCGCCGGCGCTCGGCGCGCTCCGCAAGGAGCTCTGCGCCATGGTCGGCCGGCCGGTGAACATCCAGGCGACGACGTCGCTCGTGCAGTTCCTGCGCGACGTCGTGATGGACCAGCCGTATCTCGTCCTGCTGAAGACGCCGAAGGACGACGACGCACCGGATGCGGACGCAGCGCGCGCCGACTGAATCGCGCGGCGTGGCGCGCGGGTGAGCGTGCGGCTGCTCACGTACAACATTCGCGAGGGTGGCGTCGGACGCGCCGACGCGATCGCCGAGGTGATCGGCGCGGCGAGGCCGGACGTCGTGGCGCTCCAGGAGGCGCGCGATCCCGCCGTGGTGGAGCGTATCGCGGCGATCGGCGGGTTCGCGCACTGGGGCTCGCGCCCGTCGCACTCCACGGGGTTCCTCAGCAGGGTGCCCGTGCTCGAGCACGCGTGGCGGCATCCGCCGCGCACGCGCCACGCGCTGCTCGAGGTGGCGCTCGCCGACGGGTTGCCGCGAGTGTTCGTGCTGCACCTCCGCGCGTGGTTCTCGCGTTGGAGCGAGCAGCGGCGCGCGCGCGAGCTGCGCGGGCTGCTCGACGGGATCCGCGGCCAGCTCTTCCACGAGCACGAGGGCTTCGCCTTCCACGTGCTGGCGGGGGACTTCAACGCGCTCGCGCCGGGCGAGCGGTTCGATCCGTCGCCGATGCCGGCGTGGATCCGCGGCATGGTCTGGCTCAGCGGGCGCGACATCGCGCGCAGCACGATCGAGATGATGCGCTCCGACGGCTACGTCGACGCGTGGCGTACGATGCATCCCGACGCGGAGCACGACCCGGGCTACACCTTTCCCGTGTGGAACCCGCACGTGCGGCTCGACTACGTCTTCACCCCCGCGGCGTACGCGGCGCGCGTGGCGACGTGCGAGGTGCGGACGGCGCCGGACGCCGCGCGCTCGGCGTCGGACCACTATCCCTTGCTGGTCGAGCTGGCGGAGCCCTGAGCTCGTCGGTTGCCGGCGCGGGCGTCGCGTCATAAGCTCACCGCGCTCGCTCGTTCGTCCGAACACGCCCGGATCCGAATGCCCGACTCGATCGATCGACGAGAGTTCCTCGCGCGCGCGGCGCTCGGCGCCGCCGTGCTCGCGCTCCCGCGGGCGCGGCGGGCGCCGGCCGCGATGTTCGTGTCGCTCGCGCCGTGGGCCGTGGCGCGCGGGGTCGGGTGGCCGGAGCAGGCACGGCTCGCGGCGCGCGTCGGCTACGAGGGGATCGACTGGGCGTTCGGGCCGGCGAAGCAGGCGGGGAACGACGCCACGCGCGCGCTGCTCGCCGAGCTCGGCATCGTGCCGGCGATCGTCAATCTGCCGATGCGCGATCCGCTCGGCGCGGACGACGCGGCGTTCGACGCGCAGCTCCCTGCGCTCGACGACGACGCGGCGTTCTGTCGCGCGATCGGGTGCAGCCGCTTCCAGCTCGTGCTCGGCCCGATGACGCTTCCGGGACAGACGAAGGTGGAGCGCTGGGCCCAGGTGCGCCGGCGGCTCTCCGCCGTGGGTGCCGTCCTCGCGAAACACGACGTGACGCTCGGGCTCGAGTTCCTCGGGCCTCTCGTCTTCCGGATGCCGCGCGACCGGGAGCGCCCGACGCCGACGGACTCCGCGGCGCCGCCCGCGTCGCCGCCCGTGCCGTTCGTCTGGACGCTGCGCGACACGCTGGCGCTCTCCGCGGATTCGGCGCCGAACGTCGGCGTGACGCTCGATGCGTGGCACTGGCATCATTCCGGCGGCACGGTGGCCGACATCCGCGCCGCTGATCCGTCGCGGATCGTGCACGTGCACGTGTCCGACGCGCGCGCGATGCCTCCCGAGGCGGTGCGCGACGACATGCGTCTTCTCGCGGGCGAGGGAGTGATCGATCTCGTGGGATTTTTTCGCGCGCTCGCGGCCATCGGCTATCGCGGAGGCGTGGCGCCGGAGACGATCGGACCGCGCATCCCGGACACGATGCCAGCCGAGGAGAGCGCACGGCTCGCGCTCGACGCCACGCGGGCCGTGATGCGAAAGGCGCTGCATTGACGCCCCGCGTTCGGCGCATCGAATCATGAGCACGGACCACTTCTCCACCGTCCTCTCGACGCTGTTCCGCGAGATCGTCGACGGCTCGCCCGATCCCGCCGGCCGTACCTACCTGCTCAATCGCGGCGACGTCGGCCTCCTCGCGTCCCTCGACCGGATCAGCGCGGCCGATGCGTCGAGGTCGTACGAGGGAGGCGCACCGATCGCGGCACACGTCGACCATCTGCGCTATGCGCTGATGATCCTCAACGAGTGGGCGGCCGGTGCGAGTCACGCGACGCAGGTGATGGACTGGACCGCGAGCTGGAAGGTGCGCGACGTGTCGGAGGCCGAGTGGCGACGGCTGCGCGACGAGCTGCGGCGCGAAGCGGCGGTGTGGTCGAACACGCTGCGCACTCCGCGCGAGCTGAGCGAGCTCGAGGCCGGATGGGTGGCCGGCACCGTGCCCCACGTCGCCTATCACTTCGGTGCCATCCGCCAGCTCGCACGCGCGACCCGCGGGCCCACGGCGGAAGAGGAGGCGCGCGCGGAAGCGGCGCTGCGCGCGAAATGAGGTCCCTCGCGCGCTTCGCTCTCTGCAGCGTGCTCGCGCTGCTCTGCGCCGCCGAGCTGTCCGCGCAGCGCCCGCGGCTCTCGATCTCACCCGCACGGCCGATGCCGGGCGCGCTCGTCACGCTCACGCTCTCCAGCGCCGTCGACGCGCGCGACAGCGTCGTCGCGATCGACGGGACGATGGCGGGCGAGCCGCTGCACTTCGTGCGCGCGCGCGGCGCGTACCACGCGATCGGTGCCGTCCCGGTCGATTCGGCCGGCGAGATCTTCGCACGCGCGATCGTCGCCCGCGCATCGGGACGCGCCGACACGCTCGCGGCGTCCGTCACGGCGCCGCCGCTCCCGAGCAGCTCGACGTCGCCCCGCGATTCGGGCGCCCCCTCGACGCGGCGACGGCCGCGCGCGTCGCCCGTGAGAACACGCTGGCGCGCGAGGCGGGGCGACGCGCGCACGAGTCGCCGCCGCGCTGGACCGCGCCATTCCTCCGTCCGCGCACCTCGGCGATCAGCAGCCGCTTCGGCGCGGGCCGCACCTTCAACGGCCAGGTCTCGAGCCGGCACCTCGGCGTCGACTTCCGCGGCGCGGTCGGCGCGCCCGTGCACGCGGCGAACCGCGGCGTCGTCGTGCTCGTCGACACCTTCTTTCTCGGCGGACGCGTCGTCTATCTCGACCACGGCGGCGGGATCACGACGGGCTACCTGCACCTGAGCCGCGTGCTCGTCTCGCCGGGCGATACCGTCGCGCGCGGCGAGACCATCGGCCTCGTCGGCGCGACCGGCCGCGTCACGGGGCCGCATCTGCACTGGACGGCGCGCTACGGCGCCATCACCGTCAACCCGCTCGATCTGCTCGGGCTCGGGCGGGAGCGCTGATCACCGGGAGGATCGCATGGAGGTCGAACCGGAGCTTCGTCCCGTCGGCGGCGCCGACCGAGTCCGCCGCGCCATCGTCGTCGTCGCGCTGGCCGCTCTGTTCGGCTACCTCGCGTGGACGGCGCGCCGCCGCGGCGGGACGGAGGTGGACGGCCGCGCCGCGACGGTGTGTGCCGCGCTCTACCAGCGCGCGCACTCGGCCGCCGACAGCGCCATGGTCGACGCGCAGCGGCCGATGCTCTCCGGCGAGGACTCGCCCGCGTCGCGAAGCTGCGGCGAGCTGCGAAGCGTCACGCTTCCCTGACGGAGGTCAGTGGGCGAAGAGGTTCTCGTGGCGGAGCGCGCCGGTGAACGGCCGCATCCACACCGTGCCGTTCCACGAGTGCGCGAGGTAGGCGTTGACGGCGGCCATCTCGGCAGGCGTGTACTGGCTCTTGTGGCAGGCGAACTCCTCGCGGCCGGCCGCGAGATCGCGCGGCTCGAACGGCACGCGCACGGTGAGCAGCGCTTCCGTCATCCCGTTCACGGTCGGCTGCGCCTTCGGCGCGGTGCGCAGCCGCTCGGTCGGGAGCGACGCGTAGAGCAGGTCGACGTTCGCGTAGCGTGCGTCGGCCTGGACGATCTGGCTCGCGACGTCGCCGACGAGCCGGTGGTCGGGATGCCCCGTGCCCCCCTCGGGCCCGAACGTGATGATCGCGACCGGCTTCACCGAGTCGATCACCGCGGCGAGCCGCGCGCGCAGCTTGCCGAGCACGTCGAACGACGCGAGACCGCCGTCGGGGAGGCCGAGCATGTGGAGCTGCTTCACCCCGACGGCATTGGCGGCGCAGCTCGCCTCCCTGGCGCGGATCGCGGCGAGCTGCGGGCCGGCGGGCACCTTGAAGTAGTCGCGGATCCCCTTCGCGCCGTCGGTGGCGATGACGAGGTGGGTCACGCGCCCCTCGCGCGCGAGGCGCGAGAGCAGGGGGCCGATGACGCGCTCGTCGTCGGGATGGGCGAAGACGGCGAGGATCGGTCCGGCGGCCTGCGCGTTGGCGGCCACCGGCGTGGCCGCGGCGAGCGCCGCGGCCAGCAGGGCGTGGATGTGGATGCGCATGCCGAACAGTGCCATCGGGACCGGCACCACGCGAGAGTCTCGGAGCGCCAAACGCGGGGGGTGCCGCGCGAATGGCCGGGCTCGCAGATTGGGGCGAGGCGGTGATCGTGTTCCGCCGCCCCGACGACGCCAGCTTCCCACTCCAGATGACCAGCCAATCCTCGTCCGCGTCCGCCGCCGCACCGCATCCGGCGAACACACTCGAAGCCGACTCGCTGAGCGCCTCGCTCACCGTGCGCGACCTGCGCGCGAGCATCGCGTGGTACCGCGACGTCGTCGGCTTCACCCTCGACCGCGAGATGGTCCGCGACGGCGTGCTCCGCGCCGCTGCGATGCGCGCCGGCGCGGTGCGGATCCTCCTCAATCAGGACGACGGCGCGAAGGGATTCGAGCGGACCACGGGGCTCGGCTTCTCGCTCAACGTCTCCACGCGCCAGTCGGTCGACGTGATCGCCGATCGCATCCGGTCGCACGGCGGCACGCTCGACTCCGAGCCGGCCGACATGCCGTGGGGCGCGCGCGTGTTCCGCGTCCGCGATCCGGACGGCTACGCGCTCGCCTTCTCGCGGCCGCTCGGATGAGCACCCCGTTCGCGCGAGCGCGCATGCCGCGGACGGCGCTGCCTGGCGCGGCGCTCGTCGTCGCCGGCGCGCTCGCGGCGTGCGATCGCGCGGCGCCCGCGCGGGGCGATTCCACCGTCGGCGCGGGTGACACCTCGGCCGCCGTCGCCGCCGCGCACGCGCGCACGAACGACTCGGCGTTCCGCTCCCTCCAGACGCGCGGCGCCGGAGTGATGGGAGTGGACCAGTACACGTCGGCGCACGTCTTCGAGTCGCTCCCGGACGGCGGGCGCATCGTGCTCGAGCGCCCCGATGCCGCCGACACCGCCGGCGTGCGCACGATCCGCGAGCACATGCGCACCATCGCCGAGGCGTTCCGGAAGGGAAACTTCGAGGCGCCCGGCCTCGTGCACGGGCAGGTGGTTCCGGGCACGCGCGTGATGGCGGCGCGCGCCGGGCATCTCTCGTACGCGGCGACCGACCGGCCACGCGGCGCCGAGGTACGGATCACGACGACGGATCCGGCGGCGCTCGCCGCCGTGCACGAGTTCCTCGCCTTCCAGCGCGCGGACCACCGCGCGGCGGGACACGAGGGGATGTCGGCCGCCGAGCACGCGCAGCACTCCGGCGCCGGCCACTGAGCCGAGGCAACGGTGGCCGAGCGGAGCGTGACACACCTCGTGCACGGCGCTCGCAGATACGACGTCTTTCCCCACCGCTCGCCGCCCCTCGAGGCCTCTCGCATGCACAGAGTCGTCGCCTCCGCCCTCTCGCTGCTCGTCGCCCTCTCCCTCCCCGTGAGCCTCTCCGCCCAGCAGCCCACCGGTGCCGGCGCGCCGATCGGCGAGCCGGCGCTGCGTGAGCTCGTGCGCCTGATCAACACCGACGATCGCGCCGGGCTGCGCAAGTTCGTCGACGAACGCTTCGCCACCGGACCGAACACGCCGCCGGCGGAGGCGCGCGTCGAGCGGATCGGCAGCCTGCACGCGACGTTCGGCGACATCGCCATCCACACCATGGAGCCCGCGAAGCCCGGCGAAGTGACCGCGGTGATCCAGGCCGCGCGCACCGAAGCATGGCGCCGGATGACGCTGTTCTTCGATCCGGCGGCGCCGACGCGGATCCGCGGCGTCGGCTTCGGTCCGGCGCAGCCACCGAACGCGCCGACGCGCCGGCTGAGCGATGCCGAGATCGTCGAGCAGCTCCGGCAGTACGTCGAGCGGATGGCGCAGCGCGACGTCTTCTCCGGCGCGGTGCTCCTCGCCAAGCGCGGGACGCCGCTCTACCAGGCCGCCTTCGGCGAGGCGAACAAGGACTTCGGCGTGCGCAACACGCTGGAGACGAAGTTCAACCTCGGCTCGATGAACAAGATGTTCACCGCGGTGTCGGCGATGCAGCTCGTCGAGGCGGGCAAGCTCTCGCTCGACGACTCGCTCGGGAAGTTCCTCCCCGCGGGCTCGATGCGGCCCGAGGTGCTGGCGAAGGTGCGCATCAAGCACCTGCTGTCGCACACGTCGGGGCTCGGCAGCTACTTCAACGACGAGTGGGACCGCCAGTCGCGCGCGCTCTACCGCAGCGTCGACGACTGGATGCGTCTCGCCAAGACCGACTCGCTCCAGTTCGAGCCCGGCACGCGGTGGGCGTACAGCAACACCGGCATGCTCGTGCTCGGGAAGGTGATCGAGGTCGCGAGCGGCCAGGACTACTTCGCCTACGTGCGCGAGCACGTCGCGAAGCCGGCCGGCATGACGTCGACCGACGCCTATGAGCTCGATCGGGTGAACCACAACCTCGCCGTCGGCTACGAGCCGGAAGGCCGCGACGCGACCGGGCCCGTGTACCGCAACAATCTCTATCAGCACGTGATCCGCGGCGGCCCCGCCGGCGGCGGCTATTCCACCGTCGGCGATCTCACCCGCTTCGCCGAGGCGCTGAAGGCGGGCAAGCTCGTGAGCGCGGCGAGCGTCCGTCTGCTCACGACGCCGAAGCCCGAGCTGAATTCGCCGGAGTACGGCTTCGGCTTCGCGATCGACGAGGGCGGCCGCATCGTCGGACACAGCGGCGGCTTCCCGGGGATCAACTCGCAGCTCGACATCTACGTCGGCGAGGACTACACCTTCGCCGTGATGTCGAACTACGGCGGCGGCGCGCAGCCGATCGCCGAGAAGGCGCGCGAGCTGCTGATGGCCGGACGGGAGCGGACGGCGGAGCGATAGTCCGCGGCGCGCGCCGGCGTTGCGCGCGGCGCCGGCGGAGCGCATCGTCAGGCCGACCGATCACCGGGAGAGCGCCATGCTCCGAGGAATCCAACGCCGTACCTGCAAGGCCGTTCACAGGAACGGCAACTGCGCGATTCCTCGACTCGCTGCGCTCGCTCGGAATGACAGCGGAGTCATTCCGAGCGGAGGGCCGAAGGCCCGCAGTCGAGGAATCGGCCGCCGTTTCCCCAACGCCGTTCATCGGAACGGCAACTGCGGTCGACTCGCTGCGCTCGCTCGGAATGACTTCCTGCCGGCGGTCCGTGTCGTGCTGCTGCTCCTCCTCGCCGCCGGCACCGCCGGCGCGCAGGAGCAAGCGCGCGCGAGCGACGCCGCGGCGCTCACGCGCCTCGAGAACCAGTGGACCGAGGGGCTCGTGCGTCGCGACAGCGCCCTGTTCGACCGGCTTCTGGCGCCCCGGTTCGTCTACACCGAGGACGACAAGCTCATGCAGCGGAGCGACGTGCTGCACGACGTCGTGACGAGCACCGACACCGTCAAGGCGGCGCACAACGAGGGGATGGAGGTGCACCGGTACTCGGCGACGACGGCCGTGGTCACCGGATGGCTGATCGTCGAGGGGCACGGGACGGGGGGCGCGTTCACGCATCGGTACCGGTTCACCGATACGTGGCTCAAGGGCCCGCGCGGCTGGCAGATCGTCGCGGCGCAGGACTATCTCGTGCCGGCCGGACGGTAGCTCGCGTCGTCGCTCGGAGGGCGCGAGATGGCCGGCCAGGCGTGCCCCGCGGGGTGCGCGGGTCGTCGGGAAGGTGAGCCCTTCCTGGAGACACGCGTGCGCAAGCTCTTCATCTTCATCGGCGCGACGGTCGGCAGCTACGCCGGCTGGGCGCTCGGTGCACACGCCGGCATCATGACCGCCTACATGCTGAGCATGCTCGGCACCGGGGTGGGCATGTACGCGGGTCATCGCACGGCGAAGCAGCTCGAGGTCTGACCGCGCTACGGCGCGGCCCAGCGATCGTTCGCCGGGTTCGCGTCCATCCAGATCCCGCCGTCCAGGGCGACCGACTGCACGCGCTTGCGCGCCGGTAGGGTGATCGTGGCGCGTCGCGCGTCCGCCTTCCAGATCGCCGACGTCTGCCGCAGCGACTCGGACGAGCCGTCGGCGTAGCGGACGACGAGCGTCACCGGGGCGGGGATCCCGCCGAGATTCTCGAGGGTGACCCGCGTGGCGTTCCCCGTACGGTCGACCTTCGCGATGCCGACGTCGATGTAGCCGTCGTCGAAGAACCAGTGCTGCCAGAACCAGTCGAGGTTCCGGTGCGTCGCGTCGTTGAACGTCGCGAAGTAGTCCCACGGCGTCGGATGCTTGCCGTGCCACCGCGCGATGTACTCGTGGAGCGCGGCGCGGTAGAGCGAGTCGCCGAGCATCTCCTTCAGCGCGAGGTAGCCGAGCGCCGGCTTGCCGTACGCGTTGTCGCCGGTGGTGTTCGGCGTGATGATCGCGAGGTCCTCCATCGGCGAGTCGTCCTCGACCCAATTCCGGACGCGGAAGTCCTTGAAGAAGGAGTCGGCGCGCTGGCGGCCCATGTCGTCGACGTCGAGGAGGTACTCCGTCGCCGTCGTCATCCCCTCGTCCATGAAGCCGTAGCGCGTCTCGTTGATCCCCATGTAGAAGGGGAAGTACGTGTGGGCGATCTCGTGCGCGGCGACGAACTTCGAGAACGCCGTGTCGGCGTAGCTCTCGTCGTTCGCCATCATCGGGTACTCCATGCCGGCGAACCCCTGCACGACCGTCGTCTTCTCGTACGGATACGGCACGCCCGGCCACTCGCGCGAGAGCCAGTCGAGCGCGTGCGCGGCGAAGCGGACCATGTGGCGGTAGTCGGCGGCCGTGTCGTTGTACGCCGCCTGCACGCTGACGCGCGGGCGGGGAATCGGCGCGACGGCGACGCTGCCGGCGTCCCACACATAGTGGTCGCTCGTGGCGAAGGTGACGTCGGGGACGTTGGTGGCGCGGAAGTGCCACGCGTTCATCGGCTGCTGGGCCGAAACGCGGTGCGCGCGCACGTCCTCCGCCGTGGCCACGTGGACCGTGTTCGCCGCGGTGAGCGAGGACTGGAAGCGGCGGAGGATCTCCGGCTGGAGCACCTCGGCCGCGTTGACGAGCGTGCCCGTGCCCCAGACGACGAAGTTCGCCGGCACCTTCACCGTGACGTCGTAGTCGTTGAAGTCGCTGTAGAACTCGAGCCGGTCGTCGAACGGCTGCGTGTCCCAGCCATCGTAGTCGTCGTAAACCGAGACGCGCGGGTAGGCGTAGGCGAGGAAGAAGGTGGTGGAATCGATCGCGCCCTCGCGGCCGCTCTCCTTCGACACGTCGTAGTGCCAGGCCACGTCGAGCTGCACCGAGTCGCGCGGCAGGAGGGGCGACGGCAACGTGACGCGCTGCACCGTGAAGCCGGCGTCGGCGTCCCACGGGACGGCCTTCCCGTTCACGGCGAAGGTGTCGATGTGGACGCCGGAGGTGAGGTAGTCGGGACTCGCCCCGCCGCCGCGTGGCGCACCCGGCTTGTGGATGTCGACGATGAGCCGCATCACGAGCTGGGCCAGGGTGTCGGGACTCTCGTTCAGGTACACGATCCGCTCGGTGCCGGAGACGTTCCGGTTCGGCGGCGATGTGGTGAGGGTGATGGTGTAGCGGCCGTGGTTCTGCCAGTAGTTCGGCCCGGGCCGGCCGTCGCGGGTGCGGGTTCCCTTCGCGT
>Ga0310810_10011599_pt1 | contig 10300 bp, 8 predicted proteins | sample NCmetagenome_FD_207641 | JGI IMG/M metagenome (GOLD analysis project Ga0310810, IMG submission 207641) | Soil microbial communities from experimental microcosm in Duke University, North Carolina, United States - NC | ecosystem: Engineered > Artificial ecosystem > Soil microcosm > Unclassified ...
GCTCTGGTGGCTGACCTTCACCGGTCACATCACGATCGGCTGGCTGCTCACGCTCGCCGCGGCAAATGGCGCGATCAGCGCGATCGAGATCCCCGCGCGGCAGGCGATGATGATCGAGCTCGTCGGTCGCGACGATCTCCGTGATGCGATCGCACTCAACTCGAGCGGGTTCAACCTTGCGAGGATCTTCGGCCCGTTCGTCGCGGCCGTGGTCATCGCGAAAGCGGGCATCTCGTGGTGTTTCGGCCTCAACGCACTCAGCTACTTCACCGTGCTTCTCGGGCTGTCGCGCATTCGGCTGCCGGCGTGGCAACCGCCGCTGACGACCGGCTCGCCACTGCATGGGATGCTAGAAGGACTGCGCTACATCCGGGCGACGCAGAAGGTCTCGACGCTCATCAAGTTCATCGCCGTGTTCTCGGTGCTGGGCATTCCGTACATCACGCTCATGCCCGTCGTGGCCCGTGACCTTCTCGGGCTCGACGCCAGCGGCTACGGGCTACTCCTCTCATCGCTGGGGCTCGGTGGGTTGAGCGGAGCGTTGGCGCTTGCCGGAGTCGGCAGTCGCATTCCGCGCGGGAAGATGCTCGTGGCGTCCTCGTACGCGTACGCGTTCCTGCTGATCATGTTCTCACTCGTACGCGTCCCATGGATCGCGTATCCGATCCTGTTCGTGACGGGCTTCAGCATGATCGTTACGAACGCGCTGGCGAACAGCATGCTGCAGACGTTCGTGATCGACCGGTTCCGTGGCCGACTCATGTCGGTCTATTCGCTCATCTCGGTCGGGCTGTCGCAGGTGCTCGGCGCCTTCGCCGCCGGTGCGGTCGCGAGCGCAGTGGGCGTCGATTGGGCCATCGGTGGTGGGGCGGCCATCATGCTCGCGTTCGCGATGTACGCATTCCGTCGCGAGAGCAACTGGATCGTGGCGGAGCACTAGCCTGCCGCCCACCGAGCGTTAGGCGAGCAGGTCCCGCGCGACCCGGGCGATCAGATCGCCGGCGCCGTCGATGCCGAGGCGCTCCGTATTGACGCACAGATGGTAGTTCTCCGGGGCGTGCCAGGACCGTCCCCAATGACGGCGGACGTACTGCTCCCGTCGCTTGTTCATCTCATCGACGCGTCGGGCTGCCTCGTCCGACGTCTTGCCCTCCCGCTGCATCACGCGCGCGACGAGCGCGGGCTTCGACGCATAGCAGAACACGTGCAGGGCGTCCGTCCGCTGCGCGAGATACGCCTGCGCGCCGCGGCCGACGAGCACGACAGGCCCACGAGCGACCGCGTCGTCGATGACGTGCTCGGTAACCTCGAGTAGCCGCTCTTCCGTCGGGGGCAATGGGGCCGAGAGAGCAGGGGACACGATCTCGGGCGATCCGAGCGCGAGCGCATCGGCCAATCGCTCGGCCAATGAGGGCACACGCTCCTCGATCGCCTGCACCTCCACCGGCGTGCGCCCGAGCCGTGCCGCGACACGGTCCACGAGGGCGTTATCCAGCAAGGTCCAGCCAAGCGTATCGGCAACGCGGGCCGCCACTTCCGACCCGCCCGAGCCGAACATTCGCGAGATCGTGATGACGGGCATGACCGGTGCCTAACGCTGTTTCAGGGAACGCACACGGAGGTGCTCGACCACCTCGAACCCGAGCGCTTCCCATGCGGCGTTCGCGAGCGGATTGTCGGCGGCGTTATGCAGCCGCATCTCCTCGAGCCCGCGTTCGTTACACCACTGAACCGCCTCGGCGAGCAATGCGCGCAACACGCCCTGTTCGCGCGCGTTCGGCACGACGTACACCGACGACACGTAGGCGTACTGCGCCGGATCGAGGAGTGGCGATCCGGATGACTGGATGCATCGCAGCACGCCGACGGTCTCGCCGGCAATGTCGGCGAGAAAGAGCACCTCGTTCGGCGACTGCAGTTGAGCGGCGAACAGCTTTGCCGCCCGTGGCTCGGCGTCCGCACGAAGGCGACCATAGATCGCGTTATGCGCATGCTCGCGCAGCAACGCCATGCGCAGCCTGAGAATAGCGGGAAGATCCTTTTGCGTCGCGCGCCGGACGACGACGCGTGACGCCTTGACGGACGAGCGCGGCGTGAGCCGCGATGGCTCGAGGCCGACCCGCGAGGTCGTTGGTGCGATGTCTCCGTCCTCGCGGCCGGGCCGGGCGCCCTTTCTCGTCACGCCGACATGCCGCCGCCGAAGAGGTCCTGATTCGGGCGACGTCGCTGCTCCTGCACCGCGCGGCCATATCGGCCGGCATCCGTGCGAGAAATCTTCTTTCGAGCAACGAGCGCCTCGAGCACCAACTCGCACGCAGCCGCCGTGAGCGCAGCATCGCCCTTTGGAGCAAGGCCCACATCACGCACGATGTCGAGCAGCGTGGGAACGTTGGAGAAGCCCTTCACGAGTGCCTCGGACGACGCATCATCGGTCACCTCGAGTGCGCCGCCGACGTCGAACCACATCACGATCTCGTCCGCGTTCACGACTCCCGCGCGCTCGCGGAACGTCGCGTCGGCAGCGCGCCTGATGAGCTCACGCGCGATCGTCTGGCCGCCGACGAGCTCTCCTTCGTACTCGAGCTCGATCTTGCCGGTGATCGACGGCATGGCCGCGTAGACATCGGCGACGCGCGGAACCACCTCCGTCTCGCCAGTGCGAAGCGTGCGTCGCTCGGCGTTCGACACGATGTTCTCCGTGACCGTGATGGGCATGCGCTGCGACACGCCCGAGCGTCGATCGATGCGCTTGTCGGTGCGCGCCTCGAACGCCACGCGCTCCACCAACTCTCCGATGAAGTCGGGAATACGTACGGCGCGATCGCCGCGACCGGTCCACGCTTCCTGACTCGTGATCGACATGCCGATGTCGACGGTCTCCGGATAGTGTGTCTGAATCTCACTCCCAATGCGGTCCTTGAGCGGCGTGATGATCTTCCCGCGCGCCGTGTAGTCCTCGGGATTCGCGGTGAAGCACATCAACACGTCGAGCGGCAGACGCACCGGATAGCCTTTGATCTGGACGTCGCCTTCCTGCATGATGTTGAACAGGCCGACCTGCACCTTGCCCGCGAGGTCCGGCAACTCGTTGAGCGCGAAGATGCCACGGTTCGCACGCGGCAACATGCCGTAGTGCATCGTCAGCTCATCGGACAGGATGTGACCACCGCGCGCTGCCTTGATCGGATCGAGATCGCCAATGAGGTCGGCGATCGTTGCGTCCGGCGTGGCGAGCTTCTCGACGTAGCGACTCTCACGATCGAGCCAGGCGATTGGCGTATCGTCACCCGCCTCGTTCAGGCGGAGACGCCCGAACTTCGACACGGGCGCGAACGGGTTGTCGTTCACCTCGCTGCCTTCGATGATCGGGATCGCCTCATCGAGGAGCGTCGTGAGCGCGCGCAGGATCCGGCTCTTCGCCTGACCGCGCAGGCCGAGGAGAATGAAGTTGTGCTTCGAGAGAACGGCGTTCACGATCTGCGGCATGACCGTGTCCTCGTAGCCGAGGACTCCCTCGAAGAGCGGTCCGCCTGTGCAGATGCGGTTCAGGAGATTTTGACGAAGCTCATCTTTTACGGAGCGCCGCTGTTGTTCCGGGGCACCGTAGAGTGAGCGCTTCAACGCGCCGAGAGTAGTTGGATAGGACTGCAACTGAATACTCCGTCCGTGGAAAGCGTGCGCGAATCGATCGATCGTCCTGTGCAAGATATCGCTCAGTCGGCGAGCGCGACCTCGACCAGGTTATCGTAGAACACCGGCCCGTGACCCATGTCCGTCTCACGCTGAGACGTTGTGGCATTCGCGTTTGTTCCGTCTGGTGAGAGCTTGCCCCACCAGATCGACGGCGCCCAGACGACGCCTTCTCGAACGGCTTCACCCACACGGGCAACCGCCGTGAACTCACCGCGGCCGTTGAACACTACCACGCGTGCGCCCTCCGAAATGCCGCGGCGCTCGGCGTCTGCAGCATGGAGCACGCACTCGGGCTCGGCATTCTTTCTCAACGACTCGATGTTCACGAACGTCGAGTTGAGAAAGTAGTGTCGGGGCGACGAGATGAGCACGAGCGGGAATTTTGCCGCGAGCTCGGGCGCCGTCTCAGGCAGCTCGAGCGGCGGTGTATAGGTCGGGAGCGGGTCGATGCCCATTTCGGCCAGCCGAGCCGAGTAGAACTCGCACTTGCCGCTCGGTGACGGGAAGTTGCCCTCGGCGTACGGCAGATACGGTCGAGGAACTCCGAGTCGAACCCAGCCTCGCTCCTTGAGCGTGTCGAAGTCCACGCCACGCATGCGCTCATGCGGCGTATCGAGCGCCTGCTTGATGAGCGTGACGTCGTCGTCCTGGAGAGACGGATGCGTCATCCCCATGCGCTGCGCGATGAGTCGGAAGATCTCGCTGTTCGGCTTCGCTTCGCCGAGGGGCTCGATCGCCGGCTGGTTGAGCGATGCGTAGAGGTGGCCGTACGCGAGGTGCACGTCCCAGTGCTCGAGCTGCGTCGTCGCCGGGAGTACGATGTCGGCGTAGTCGGCGGTGTCGGTCTGAAAGTGTTCGAGGACGACGGTGAACAGATCGTCGCGCATGAGCCCACGCACGACGGCGTTCCGGTCGGGCGTCACCGCCGCGGGGTTGCAGTTGTACACCACGAGAGCGCGTACCGGCGGACCGCCGATCGCGCCATCACCGCTGTTCAGCGCTTCGCCCAACCGGATCATGTTGATCGTACGGACGGGCGGCGACAGGTCGGGCCGCTCGATGGCCGCGGTGTTGAACCGGAACGTGGCACTCGTCGAAAGCTGGACACCACCACCTGGCCGGCGCCAATGCCCTGCGACAGCGGGGAGACATGCGATGGTGCGCACAGCCATCCCGCCACCGTAGTGACGCTGCAATCCATAGTTCACGCGGATGAACGCGGCACGTGCGCGTCCGAACTCCCGGCCCAGGTCGCGGATGCGTTCCGCCGTCAAGCCGGTGATGGCCGCGGCACGCTCGGGCGGATATTCGCGCACTCGCTCACGCAGCTGGTCGGCGCCTAACGTGTGTCGCTCGATGTAGTCGGCATCTTCCAGATGCTCGTCGAACATCACGTGCATCATGGCGAGCGCCAGCGCGGCGTCCGTTCCAGGCCGAATCGGCAACCACTCGTCGCACTGCTCCATCGTGCGTGTGCGCACCGGATCGATCCCGATGATCCGGGCACCACGGCGACGCGCTTCCAGCACGAACGGCCAGAGGTGCGGGTTCGACGTCAGCGTGTTCGTGCCCCAGAGGAGAACCAGATCGCTTTCGGGAATGCCCTCGCCGTCCGCGCCGAGGTTCGCGCCGATGGTCATGCGCATCCCAATCGTGCCTGCCATCGAGCAGATGGTCCGATCGAGCTTCGACGCGCCGAGGAGATGGAAGAACCGGCGGTCCATGGACGATCCCTGCACGAGTCCCATGGTGCCGGCATACGAATAGGGCAGGATCGCCTGCGGTCCATCTGGTGACGCCGCGATCGCGCTCAGTCGATTGGCGATCTCGTCGAGGGCCTCGTCCCACGAAATCCTAACGAACGACCCTGATCCCTTCTTGCCTGTACGGCGAAGCGGGTGAAGGAGCCGGTCGCGGTGGTAGGTGCGCTCGAGATATCGATTGACCTTTGCGCAGAGGAACCCATTCGTGAACGGGTGCTCCGGGTCACCCGCGATGCGCGTCGCTCGCCCGCGCTCCACCGTGGTGATCGTCGCACACGTATCGGGACAATCGTGCGGACAGGCTCCACGCACGATGCGGGTGTCGCTCTCAACGAGAGGCGCAGTGCTCACAGACCGGCGCGTTGGAGGGGACGAGCGGATCGACCTCGAAAAGGTACGTTGCGGGCGAGCGCTTGGCCACGGCCGGATTCCGTGACTCTAATACGTTCGATGACATCGACTTACCATCGGATCCTCGCAGCCGGCGCGTGTTGACGGAGTGGTGGCGGCATCATTGGCTTCGAGTCGATGATTCCGGAATGCGCCGCGACGGGGTTTACGTCAGCGAAGAGTTCGGGAAACGCATTGCTGTCCTTGCACTTGGACAATCTGGCCGGCCTTGACACGCGCGACCGGAGCCGTAGATTTTCGCCCGATCCTGGTACCGCGTGCGCGGTCCATGGCAACCGCTGATCATCCCGCTCAAGGAGACTTTAGATGAAGCGCCTGGCCCTTGTCGCCGCCGTACTGGCCCTCGCCGCCTGCAAGACGAAGGAAGAGACCCCCGCCACCGACACCACCGCTGCCCCGGCAATGGCCCCGGCTCCGGCTGATTCGACGGCGAAGGCGGACTCCGCCATGAAGATGGACAGCGGCATGAAGATGGACACCACGAAGAAGGACACCACCGCGAAGAAGCCGTAAGACTGCTTCCCGGAAACGTTGAAGGGCGCGACTTCGGTCGCGCCCTTTGTGTTTCCGTACCCGAGCCCGACGAACGTCAATCCGGAAATGGAAGAGTGAGAACGCTCGCGGTCGCTTCGTTGCCTTCCCAGCGCGCGCGAACCTGCGTGCCTGGCTCGATCTCGCGCCGCACCATGGCGATCGCAATACTGCCCAGACGAGGCGAAACGGCGCTGCTCCGGACATCACCGACGGGCTTGTTCTGCTCGTCGAAGAGCTGTGCGGCGCGGGGAATCGCGCCGCCGCCGGGCGACGTTAGGCCGCGCAGGTGACGATTGACGTGCCCGCGGAAGTGAACGCGCGCCACCGTTTCCTGCCCCGTGTAACACCCCTTCGTGTACGAGATGGCGTGGAGCTCATCGAGGTTCGCTTCCTGGGGGATGGTCGACTCATCGATGTCGATGCCCCACTCGGGACGACCCGCCTCGATGCGCGCGATCTCCCAGGCATCGAGGCCCGTCGGGACCGCGCCCAGCTCTGTTGCGCGGCGCCAGATCTCGCCCATCGCATCCGCCGGGAGGAACAGGTCATAGCCTTCGATGCCGACATCCGGCGCGCGTGAGACGAGCATCGGTATGCCGTCGCTTTCAGCCGCCATATGCGCGTACGGCGCGAACGCACCGAGCGTATCGGCACTGACGCCGGTCAGTACCGATACGATGCTCCGCGCCCGCAGCCCAAACACGCCGATGTCCGACAACACGTCGGTGCGGTCTGCATAACGAGTCGCGCGCGGATTCACGTATTTCTTCACCATCGCGTTCCAGCTTGCGGCGGCACGCGCTGGAACGTCCACGAGCAATTCGTGCTCGCGGGCCAGGATCCTCACATCCGCGATGATCTTGCCGCGCGGCGTGAGCGCCGCGGCATACTGGCCCAGGCCTGGAGAGAGCGCGGCAACGTCATTGGTGACGAGACCGGTGAGCGTGTCGACGCGCTTCTCGCCCTCGAACGACATGCGCCCGCGGTGCGAGCGATCCACCAACATTGCCGTCCGCCGGAGCGCCGCATACTCGCCCTCGATCCCCGCGTAGCGAAGGACCACGGCACGGCCGGCGACCTCGCCAATCACCGCCTCGGCGTGGGCGACTGACAGCGTCACCGTTCAGCTCCATGAGCGCCGAGCGTGATGGCGTCGAGCGAACGGAGGGAGAGGCCGAGGAGCGACGGGATGAGCGCGTCGGCGTCTACTGCCAGATGTACTGGCAGCGGTCCAACGACGGCACAGCGCAAGCCCGCGGCCTTCGCGGCCCGGATACCCGCAGGGCCATCCTCGAGCGCGACAACGTTTCGCGGAACCACGGGCCGACGCCGCCCGAGTCGCTCGATCGCCCCGAGATACGGAGCGGATGATGGCTTTGGCAGGAACGCGTCGTCGTCAGCGACGATGAACTCGAACGCGTGATCCAGCTGCGCGAGCGTGAGCGCCTCATCGATGTGGCGGCGAGCGGCTCGCGACACGATGCCGAGGCGAGTGTTTCCCTGCAGCGCCTCGATCGACGCCTGTGCTCCCTCCACCAACGACAGTCCGGTTTCGACCAGCGCGTCGAACCGACGATCTGCCCGCAGGCCCGCGAGCTCGACACCCGTATCGTCGATTGGGACCCCACGCAGCGCGAAGGCGGCGCGGATCGCAGCCCGCACCGGAAGACCGGCGCAGCATTCGACGTACTCCTCATCGGTCAGCGTGATGCCGTCGCCTTTGATCGTATCCGTCAATGCCCGGCGTCGAGCCAACCGGGTGTCCGCGATGACACCATCGAACTCGAAGAGAACGGCATCGATCATGGCTAGAACAATAACGGGGCGCAGCAGGCGGTAGGGAAACGGTACCGAGCCGACAGCCTGTCAGCCGTCTCCTGGCACCCTCGGCGAGGCATTCGGGTCGTGTTTCACCCGCGCGTACGATGCATCCAACAGATCGATCGGATGAATCGTGCGCGCTCTCGCGTGTGCCAGCTTGAGCCCCGCACCGATCTGCATGAGGCAGCCTGGGTTCCCGGTTGCCACCCAATCCGCGCCGGTAGACGCGATGTGCCGAAGCTTTGGCGCGAGCACCGCATTCGATGTCGCCGGCTCCAGCAGGTTGTAGATGCCGGCCGCGCCGCAGCACTGCTCGGCGTCAGTGAGCGGTAGCAGCGTGAGATCGGGGATCGCGCGCAACACCGCGAGCGGCGGGGCCACGACGCGCTGTGCGTGGAGCAGGTGGCAAGGCGCGTCGTACGTGACGCGCAAGGGAAGTGGCGCGCCGGCACGCGGGCCGGCCGCCGCCAGGAGCTCGGTCACGTCTCGGACGCGCGATGAGACGGTGGCAGCGCGCGGAGCCCACTCCGGATCGTCCGCGAGGAGATGCCCGTACTCCTTCATCATCGCACCGCAGCCGGCCGCGTTCACGCCGATGAATTCGGCGCCGCTCTTTTCGAAGGCCTCGATGTTCCGCTTCGCGAGAGTGCGAGCCGCTTCGAGATCGCCGGCGTGCGCGTGCAGCGCGCCGCAGCACGCCTGGTCCGGCGCCCCGCGGACGCGATAGTCGTTCGCGCGCAGTGTTCGACGCGTTGCCCGATTCGTCCGCGCGAACAAGCCGCTCATGACACAGCCCTCGAGCAGCGCCACGACACCCCGTGTTCCCTCCATCCCGAAGTCGTAGTCGCGCTCCGGCAGTGGGAGGCGCGTGGACGCGAGCATCGCCGACGCGAAACCGAGCCGCCCACCGATGCTCGCTGCCAGCGACGGCAGGCCCGTCGCGCGGATGAGGCGAGACAGGACGAGCATGACCCGGAGCATCGTCTTTCTGGCGAATACGCCCAGGACCATCCGGCCCAACAGCGGCGTCGGCCTCACCTGTCGCAGCGTGGCGCGCGTCGCCTCGAGGAGCTGACCGTACGGAACCCCGGACGGACACGCGGTTTCGCACGCGCGACATCCGAGGCAACGATCGATGTGTGTCTGGAGGGTCGGATCATCGAGCCCGATCTCCCCTTCGACGGCCGCGCGCATGAGCACGATGCGACCGCGCGGGCTGTCGTTCTCGTCCTCGAGGTTCACGTACGTCGGACACGCTTGCAGACAGAACCCACAGTGCACGCAGGTCTCGATGCCCGGGATGGCGGCGGCGAGTGGCGTGTCAGGAATCGCGCACGGAAGCGAGCGCCGTCCAGGAAGCACCGCGGTGTTCACGCTGGATCTTCTCCGAGAATGCCGGGGTTGAGCAGTCTGTGCGGGTCGAACGCCGCCCGTACGCCGCGCGACAGAGCGTCGGCGGCCGCGCTCGGCGATAAAGTCGGCCAGAGCGAGGATGGTAACCGCTCGAAAATTCGCACGTCGCGCGCGCTCGCCTGCAAGGCCTCGAGTGCCGCGTCGGGAAGCAGCCCGTTCGCGTGAGGCATAACCACGCGTGCAACCGCGCGAAGCACGGACGCATGTGCGAAGCCGCCGCTCGCAGCCGCAAGCCGATTGGCGGTTGCCCACGTTTCGGCGAGGCGACCGACGGGATTGGAAAGTCGGACGACCGACGCGTCAGGCGGCTCCGCGACGCGCAGCCGCGCCCAGGCGTCCCCGGCCACGTCGTTCACGTCGCCGAGCTCCGCCAGCGCCTCGCGTTGCGCGCTCACCGCTTCGTCGTTACCGGCCAGCTGCGCGAGTATTAGCGTCTCGGCACCGATGCCGAGATGCCTGACGAGCGCGGTGTCCACGATCTCGAGGGCAGTCGGCGCGATCGCCGCCGTCCGAAGGCGAACGAGCAGGTCCGCGAGTGCGGTGCTGGCGTTAGGCGCCGCCAGCGCGACCGTCACGTCGCGCTCCGGCAGACCACGGAGACGCACCGACACTTCCGTGAGCATCCCGAGTGTTCCCCACGCGCCGATCATCAGCCGAGTGAGATC
>Ga0310810_10011600_pt1 | contig 10299 bp, 10 predicted proteins | sample NCmetagenome_FD_207641 | JGI IMG/M metagenome (GOLD analysis project Ga0310810, IMG submission 207641) | Soil microbial communities from experimental microcosm in Duke University, North Carolina, United States - NC | ecosystem: Engineered > Artificial ecosystem > Soil microcosm > Unclassified ...
ATCCATAGCCTTAGGGTCGTGCACACGAAGAATAGCGCCTTCCTTCTGTAGCCGCTGACATAACTCGATCGCGGGCGACATCCGCACGTCGTCCGTGTTCTGCTTGAATGCCAGCCCGAGAACGCCGATGCGCTTGTCCTTCAAAACCCACAAGGTATCGACGATCTTTTTGAGGAACCGGTTCATCTGCTCGCCGTTTATTTTCTGAACTTCCTTCAGCAGGCCAAAGTCATAGCCCACCTGCTCGGCAATCTTAATAAACGCGCTCAGATCTTTGGGGAAACAACTCCCTCCGAATCCCAATGAGGCGTTTAAAAAGCGGCGCCCAATGCGGTCATCCATGCCCATACCCGAGGCAACCTCCTGGACGTTAGCCCCAGTCGCTTCGCATAAGACGGAAATCGCGTTGATATACGAGATCTTCAGCGCTAGGAACGAATTGGAGGCGTGTTTAATGAGCTCGGCCGAATTGATATCCGTGACGATCACCGGCGCTTTGAAAGGCGCATAGATTTCCTTCATCGCGGCGACCGGCCGCTGCGAACGCACACCGATCACAATTCGATCCGGTTTCATCAAATCGTCGACCGCAAATCCTTCGCGCAGGAACTCAGGATTGCTGACGACGTCGAACTCGACGCGGGACTTACAATAGCGCTTGATGGTCTCGGCGACCTTGTCCCCCGTCTTCACCGGAACGGTGCTCTTATCGACTACAATCTTGTAGCCGTTCATCGCGCCGGCGATTTCGCGCGCGACCTTCTCGATGAAGCTCAAATCCACCGCGCCATCCGGCTGCGGCGGAGTCGGCACCGCGATGAAAATTACGTCTGCTTGCTCTACGCCCTCGTTGGTGCTGGTCGTGAAACGCAACCGCCTCGCTGCGGTATTGCGTTTGACCAATTCCTCCAACCCTGGTTCGTAGATAGGGATCCCGCCCTCTTGCAGTACCTTGACCTTGCCAGGGTCATTGTCCACACAGACGACGTTGTGCCCGATCTCGGCGAAGCAGGTCCCGGTAACCAAACCGACGTAACCCGTGCCGATAATCGTCAGTTTCATTGCTTCTGCAGTAACTTCAGCGGCGAGTTTGTCGAGGGCGGCGGCGGCGCCGGAGCAAGTGCGGGGTATTTGGCGATGAGCTCTTCAAGCCGCATCCCGGCCTCATTACCCAACGAACTGAAAGGGCTTCCACGCTCAACATCCTGGAACAAATCCTTGGCCAACTCCGGCTTACCCTGCGCCTCGTAAAGTCTCGCGAGCGCAAATTTCGCTTGGGGAACGACGATATCTGAAGGGTGGCGATCAACCAGGTTTTTGTAGGCAGTGATTGCCGCCTCGGCCTTCCCTTGAGCATCCAGGCTGGCCGCAACGCCAAGCAACGCCTGGCCGGTGAACGGCGTGTCACGGTACTCCCGAGTGAATTTCTCGAACTGCGCCTGAGCCTCGTTGAATTTGCCGTCGGCAAATAGACTGGCCGCCGCTAGCAGCAAGGCCCTCGCTCCGGGGCTGGAATTTGGATAGTTGGCCGCCACTTTCAAGTAGGCGCCGGCCAGCTCCGAGCGCGGCGTGCCGCTCATCAGCCTCGCGGCCACATCCGATACCGCGTCTCCGGCCGCGACCCTCTTTTCCTGTTGGCGCCAAACCACCACCCAAATAACCAGGCCCACCAGCGCCGCAATGAGGATGCCAATGAGCGTTGGCTTTCGATTGGTTTCAAACCAGGCCCAAAGCCGATGCGAGATCGGCAATTGTGCTACTTCAGATTGCATATCAAAATGAGTAATGTCTGATTACCCGACGCAAAAGGCAAGATTCTATTTCCTGCGGCGCTTGACCTTCAACTGCGCCAGCGAATGCGCCAACGCGGCGCTCACAATCGCGGTTTCCTCCTCATCGAGCTGTTCGGCTAATCGCGTCTCGGCCCGCCGTCGCGCCTCTTCGGCTTTGGCCTCGTCGATGTTTTCCGCTCGAATGGCCATGTCGGTCATGATGGCGACGCGTTCGGCCGTGATTTCAACGAAACCTTCACCCACCGCCAGAGAATAATCACGACCATCCTTGCGCGCGATCAGTTCCCCCGACACCACTTGCGTCAGCAAGGGCACGTGTTGAGGATAAATTCCCATTTCACCTTCGACCCCCGGCAACGTCACCATCTCCACGTCTTCAGAATAGACCTGGGCATCGGGAGTAACGATCTCCAGTTTTAATGTGCTCGCCATCGTCTAGATTCGACCTACCCTTGTTTAATTTCCTCAATCCCGCCGCGCATGTAGAAGTTGCCTTCGGGCACCTCATCGTGTTTGCCCTCGAGGATTTCCTTGAACCCACGCACCGTGTCGGCCACCGGCACCTGTTTGCCCGGCCGGCCAGTAAACACTTCGGCGACGCTGAAGGGCTGACTGAGAAATCTCTGGATTTTCCGCGCCCGAAACACAGTCAGTTTGTCGTCCGGTGAAAGTTCATCCATGCCCAGAATCGCAATGATGTCTTGCAAGTCCTTGTAACGTTGCAGGACGCGTTGCACGCCGCGCGCCACGTCATAGTGCTCCTTGCCAACGATTTCAGCCGCCAGCGCCCGCGAGGTCGACGCGAGCGGATCGACGGCAGGGTAGATGCCCAATTCGGCAATCGAACGCTCGAGCACGATCGTCGCATCAAGATGCGCAAACGTGGTCGCCGGCGCCGGGTCGGTCAGGTCGTCCGCCGGCACATAAACTGCCTGGAACGAAGTAATCGAGCCTTTTTTGGTAGAAGTGATCCGTTCCTGGAGATCGCCCATTTCGGCCGCCAACGTCGGTTGGTAACCCACCGCGCTCGGCGTGCGTCCCAGCAACGCCGATACCTCCGAGCCCGCTTGTGAGAAGCGGAAAATGTTGTCGATGAACAATAAAACATCCTGGTTCTTTTCATCGCGGAAATATTCCGTAATAGCCAGACCGGACAACGCAACGCGGAGGCGCGCCCCGGGTGGCTCGTTCATCTGCCCGTACACCAGCGCTATTTTCGATTCGCCAAGGTTTTTTTGGTTAATTACACCAGCCTCCGACATTTCCACGTAGAGGTCGTTGCCTTCGCGTGTTCGTTCGCCTACCCCGGCAAACACCGACACGCCGCCGTGCAGCTTGGCAATGTTGTTGATCAATTCCATGATCACAACGGTTTTGCCGACACCGGCCCCCCCGAACGCGCCCACCTTGCCACCTTTGAGAAACGGACAGATCAAATCAATCACCTTGATGCCAGTCGTCAGCACTTGCGGCGAGGTGGATTGATCCGTCAGCGACGGGGCCGGACGATGAATCGGATAGCGCTTCTCGACAGTCACCGGGCCCCGCTCATCGACGGGATTACCCGTCACGTCGAAAACCCGGCCCATCACCCCTGCCCCAACCGGCATCGAAATAGGTCCGCCGCTGTCGATAACTTCCAGCCCGCGTTTGAGACCTTCCGTGCTGGACATCGCGACGGTGCGGATCCAGTTGTCTCCCAAGTGCTGTTGCACTTCCAGCGTCAACTTGGTGGGGCTGCCTTGCACTTTGAAATCCACAGTTAGCGCATTGTAAATCGACGGCAACGGTTCAGGAAACTCGACATCCACTACCGGACCGATGACTTGGACAATTTTGCCTTTGTTCATATTAAATCTTGGTTGTTTTTGGCCCGCTCACCCGAGGGCCATTTGCGCCGTCGAAATCTCCAGCAATTCGTTGGTGATCATGGCCTGCCGCAGCTTGTTGTATTCCAGGGTCAGGTCTTTGATGAGTTGGTTTGCGTTATCGGTGGCGTTCTTCATCGCCACCATCCGAGCGCTCTGTTCGCTCGCTTTGGATTCCAAAAGGATCTGGTAAACCTTGAAATTCAAATAGTGCGGCAGCAACGCCCCCAGGACCTGGCCGGACGAAGGTTCAAAAATGAACTCGGTCGACCCGCTCATCAATTCCGCAGCCCCAGGAGACGGGACACCGGCAGCTACCCCTTTAATCTCGCCAATTGGCAGCAGCGGCAGCACCTCCGGTCGCTGCGTCAGCGTCGATACAAAGTTGGTAAAGAGCATATCGACTTGATCGACTTCTCCTTTCAAAAAAAGGTCACGAGCAAACCGGCAAATCGCCCGCGCTTCACTAAATAGCGGCGCATCTTTATACGTGAACTCCGCAGCCATTTGGCGCCGCGTACGAACCAGGAATTGTGCGCCTTTTCGTCCGGCGCTGATAAACACCGTGTTGTTCTTGTCGAACTTGGCAGCCTCGCGCATCAAATTGCTGTTGAGGGCGCCACACAAGCCCTTATCCGTGCTCACCAGCACAATGCAGCGCTTCCGGACCTCGCGCCGTTCCATTAAAGGATGACTAAAATCCCCCGCATGAAAAGTGACATTTCCGAGAACTTCGTTCATCAAAGCGGCGTAAGGTCGCCCGGCCAAGGCTGCCTGCTGCGCCTTGCGCATCTTCGAAGCCGCAACCATCTGCATCGCCTTGGTAATCTGGGCGGTATTTTTGACCGATCGAATTCTGCGGCGTATGTCGCGTGTGCTTGGCATGGCGAGAAAATCCGAATCCGCGCTACTTGTACGTCTGCTTGAATTCCGTTATTGCCGCTTTCAAATCGGCCGTTAACGCATCACTTAACGCCTTCTCTTTCGCAATGCGCGCCAGCAGTTCCGCTTTACGACTGGTGAAGTAATCGGTCAGCTTTGCCTGAAAATCCTTGATTCGATCGACCGGCACGTCGTCCATGAAGCCGTTCTGAGCCGTCCACAATACGGCGACCTGAGTCTCCAAAGCTATCGGGTTGTACTGCGGTTGCTTGAACACCTCGACGATTCGTTTGCCGCGCTCGATCTGGGCCTGGGTTTTCGCATCGAGGTCGGAGCCGAACTGAGCAAACGCAGCCAATTCGCGGAATTGCGCCAATTCCAGTTTAATCCGGCCGGCGACCTGTTTCATCGCCTTGACCTGTGCCGCCGACCCGACACGTGAAACAGAGATGCCCACCGAAATCGCCGGACGAATGCCTTGATAAAACAAATCCGTCTCCAGGAAGATTTGGCCGTCGGTAATCGAGATCACATTCGTCGGGATATAAGCCGAGACGTCTCCGGCTTGCGTTTCGATGATCGGTAGGGCCGTCAACGACCCGTTGCCATACTTCTCACTGACACGCGCGGCGCGTTCCAGCAGGCGGCTATGCAAATAAAACACATCGCCCGGGTAGGCTTCGCGTCCCGACGGTCGCTTCAGCACCAACGAGACCTGCCGATACGCAACGGCGTGCTTGGACAAATCGTCGTAGATGATCAGCGCGTCCATCCCGTTATCCATGAACCACTCCCCCATCGCGCACCCGGCGAAGGGCGCTAGATACTGGTTCGTCGCAGAGTCCGACGCCGACGCCGAAACCACAATGGTATCCGCCATTGCGCCCGCCTCCTCTAGAACCGAAACGACCCGCGCCACGTTTGATTGTTTCTGTCCGACCGCTACATAAATACAGTACAAAGGACGATACTCTTTATCCCCGGCATCGCGTGCCACGCGATTCAAGCGCGCCTGGCTGATGATGGTGTCGACGCCAATCGTCGTCTTGCCCGTCGAGCGATCCCCGATGATCAATTCACGCTGGCCACGGCCAATGGGGATCATCGCGTCGATCGCCATAATGCCGGTCTGCACCGGTTGGCTGACTGATTTGCGACGGATGATCCCGGGCGCGATCTTTTCAACCGGGTAAGCCGCTTGTGACGACACCGGCCCCTTACCGTCCAGCGGTTGACCCAGCGCATTGACAACGCGCCCCAGCAAACCCTTGCCCACAGGCACCTGCAGCAGCTTGCCGGTGGTGCGCACCTCGTCGCCTTCCTTGATGCCGGTGTAATCGCCCAGAATAATCGCCCCGACTTCGGTCTCCTCCAGGTTCAACGCCAGCCCCATTACCCCGTTGCCAAAATCGATCATTTCGTTGAGCATCGCATCGGTCAGGCCCTCAACCTTTGCCACGCCATCTCCGATTTCTCGGACCACTCCGACATTCTGTTTAGCCGCGCTCGTCTTTACTTGCGCAATTTGAGCTTCGATTTCCTGTAATAAATTACTCATGGTCTTCTCTATGGTTCTCTGGCCTGCTTAAAAGCTCTGTTCCAGGGCCGCGAGTCGCCCCTGGATGCTGCCATCATAAACATCGCTCCCCACCTTCACCCGTATTCCGCCGATCAACCCTGGGTTCTCCACAAAAGAAATCCTCAATCCCGGGCCGTATACGCGAGTCAGCGTATTCTGAACCTCGCCTCGCAAGTCCCCCGCCAAAGGCATCGCGCTTTCCACCCGCGCCGTGCGCCGTTCAATTTCCAGTTTAGACAACCGTAGCAAATGCGACGCTATCGCAAGGTAGGCTCGCGGCTTGGTCTGCAATACCCGCGCGACAACTTGCCGCACCCGCTCTTCATCCAGGACACCGTTCACAAAACAGACGCGGAAAAGCTTCTTTGCTGCTCGTCGCGCTAATTTGGAAATCTTCATCGCGTGGAAAATGTACTACGACGACACCTGGCGCACGGTCTCCTCGGCGAGCCGCCGTTGGTCTTCGGGAGTCAAGACTTTGCCGGTGACCGTCGCTGTGGTTTGGACTACCAGCCGTCCGATTTCCCGTTTCAATTCGGCCAGCATCCGCGCATGGTCGGCTGCAGCTGCTTCACGCGCCTTGCGCATGATATCTTCAGCGGCGGCGATCGCCTTTTGGGTCTCCTGCTCCTGCACCCGCGCAGCCGCCGCGCGCGCCTCCTCAATCAGCCTGGTGGCCTGGGCGTTTGCCTGGGTAATAACTTCCTGCCGCTGCGCCTCGGTGCGCGCCAGTTCCTGCTTGATCTTTTCCGCATTGGCCAGGCCTTCTGCAATCCGTTGCCGTCGCTCTTCCAGCATCGCCAGCACGCGCTTATACGCAAAAAAATACAGCAGCGCGCAAACGATGCAAAAGCTGACAATCTGTGCGCCAAGGTGCGGCCAGTCGACTCCGAATGTCCTCGCGATATCTCGAATTTGGTCCATAACAAAAATCACAGCGAGCGCCGGATGCGAAGCCGTCTTGCTACGCACCCGGTTTAACTCGCGTCAGTAGGCGCTCTTCATTTTCCAACCAGGAACAGCGCGTAGAACACGATCGCTTCCGCGAAGGCGATGGCCAGAATCGACTGGACCAGGATCTTCGTCGCCGCACCAGGATTGCGTCCCACGGCCTCGGAAGCCTTCATCCCAATGAAGCCTACACCAAGGGCCGCGCCCAGCGCCGCCAACCCGACATGCATGTTTCCATTGAGCTCTGCCAACATGGGCATTAACGACATATACGTAGTTTCCTTTCTTTCTGTGGTTCACCGGCTCCCGCGATTGAACACGGTCAAACCGGCGAAATTCGATCAATGATGCCCCTTCCCCGGCTCTTCGTCGTGCTGACAAATCAGCATCGTGAAAACCGCGGTCAACAGCATGAAGACCAGCGCCTGGACGAACCCGACCAGCAATTCCATAAAGTAAAATGGAATCGGCAGCAGCCAGCCTAGACCAGGAATGAGTTTGGCCATCGCCTCGAGCATGTTCTCGCCGGCAAAGATATTTCCATACAGACGAAAACTCAGTGAGACGGGACGAAACAGGATTGAGAATATCTCCAAACAACCCACTGCAAAAAACACGACAACCATCAGCAGCTTCAACGCACCGCTGGTCTCTCCTTTGGGCGCAAACAGATGCAGCAAGAATCCAATCGGGCCGACCTCGCGAAAAGCCCAGACCAGCCAGCAGGCGAAGAATACCAACGCCATCGCCAGCGTCATATTCAGGTCGGCGTTTACACCGCGGAACAAAGGCTGATCCACCACAAACCCGTGGGGGCTGGAATGTCCGAAGCCGATGGTGCCCACACCCGGGATAAGGCCGACCCAGTTGGCGAACAAAATGAAAATGAAGATGGATGCAAAGAACCAAAACGTCCGCTGTACCAGGTGGTGCCCGATAATCCCCTCCAAAAAGTCATGCAGACTTTCCACCATCCATTCCCAAAAATTTTGTGCCCCTTCCGGAACTGCCTTCATCCGGCGCGTTGCGATCTGAGCGAAAATGATAAGCCCAACCGCGACGATCCACGTCACCAGCATCGAGTTTGTGATCGGAAACCCAAACGGCTTCGCAATTTCAACGGCGTGCTGCGGCAACCCGTGTTCCTCCTGCGCCGCTTCCGCTTTTGCCGCCGCAGGCTCGGCTTCAACGGCTGGTGCGGCGCTTGCCGCCAAAGGGAAGATCGCCAACGAGCTACCTATCAAGAGTAGCACGACTAAAATAACACTCGACCAACGCATCGTTTGCTTAATTATTGCTCCGAGAGACACTCAGTGCCTTCGGTCGTAATTACCAAGTTTTAGCTTGAAGCCCGCAGAAATTGCATCATGCAAAAAATTTCTACAAGGTTTTTTTCAAAGAAAATGCGTTACTGCGCTGGATCCCTTGCGGGTAGCGAGTAATAATATAAGCTGGCCCGGGAGCGGCCTTAAATGAGTAGGATCTTGCCGCTAAGCCGGCTGGTGTCGCCGCAGCAGACCTCGATAAGTCCCGGCAGCTACGAGCCCGAAAACGATGTGCGTGAACAGCACCCCGGCCTCAATCCCTTCAAGTTCCGGAAGCAAAAAGTGAACGACAATTCGATTGATTCCGTAAAGGGCCACTCCCAATACTTGCTGCTGCGATAAAATCCGTGTCCATCGGCGTTTATCGGTGGTTCCTTCTGTTTCGATCCGGTCTTACGATACGACTGTCACGTCGCTTGATGTCCTTGGCGCCGCCGGCTCTGTCAAATACATTTCGCCCGGCCCAAGTTTGTCATACCAGCTGAACTTGAGAATCAGCGACGTAACGACACAAACCCCCACAGAAATACACATCTGACGCCAATGTTGAATCACCAGGTAAATCGGCGTGGTCACCAGGCTGGTTTGCCAGACTAACCCGATCGCTAGATTGAAAACATCACGGTGGAAATCACGGTTGGGTTCGAACTTCGGATCATCCGCGCGACATTCCTCGTAAACAGGGCCCCACCAACCCCACGGCCGCACGCTCCGATAAAAGCTTTTCAACACATCCATGTTTTCCGGCGGCGTGACCAAACAAACGATTACCGAAGCGGCAAAGCTCACCGCCAGGATGAGCAGAAAACCGAACACGGGATGAATTGGCAGATAGATTTTGGCCACGGCAGCCGCCGTACCGGCCACCATTCCGGCAAAAAAGCCGTACCCGTTGAATCGCCACCAATGCCATTTCAATACGTTGGGCGCGACGAACGCCGGGACCAGCGCCGATACAATCCACTCGGTCACCGAGTGGATGTTGCGGGTCATGAATCCGAACGCAATGCCTAACAGAATTACGCCGCTCGAGGTAATCCACGCCGCCAGCACATATCGCTTCGCGGCCGCATCCGGATTGATGTAACGCTTGTAAATATCATTGACGACATAGGCCGCTCCTGAATTGACGGTCGAAACAAACGTGCTCATGAACGACGCAATCAATGCGGCGATCAAAACCCCTTTGAACCCAATCGGGACATACGCCTGCAATACGTGGGGCAGGATCTTTTCAAAATTTACCTTCGTTCCCATCCCCGCCAGCTCCGGGGTGAAAAAGCCGATGCCCAGCACGGTGATGCCGGCAATCAACAGAAACCGCGGCGCCAATGACACCAGCGCCATCACCATGTTCTCCAGCGCCGCCTCCCGTGGACTTCGCGTCGATAGAATATGCTGGATCGCATAGTTCGGCGTCGGCCCGGCCATGCTCACCAAAACCCCTTTTAAAAAGAGCATCCCCGTGAAGAACATAAACAACGAATATCCATCGCCTCCCTGGCTGATCGGGTTGTATATCCGTTTGTTTAACTCCGGCATCAGCTGCGACCAATCCAGCGTCAGCCGCGTCCCAAAAAACAATTCATCCCATCCCGCCGGGACGTTGCTCATGATCTGCTCCGGTGTCACCAGCATGATCGCGATGACCGCAATACCAATCGCCGCAATCACTTTCAGCACAAATTGGATTAGGTCATTCATCACGACGCTGTACATCCCGCCAACGACACAATAGACTCCTGTAATCAGCAGCATCGCCGTTCCGTAGGCTTCATCCGGCAGATCCCACGGAAAAAATGGCCGTGTGAATTCGCCAATTCCACGAAACGCATAGCCCAGAAAACCGATCACGTGCACCAGCGCATAAATCACGACGCTCAGATACGCCAGTCTCGCCC
>Ga0310810_10011601_pt1 | contig 10299 bp, 7 predicted proteins | sample NCmetagenome_FD_207641 | JGI IMG/M metagenome (GOLD analysis project Ga0310810, IMG submission 207641) | Soil microbial communities from experimental microcosm in Duke University, North Carolina, United States - NC | ecosystem: Engineered > Artificial ecosystem > Soil microcosm > Unclassified ...
CCGTGGGCCTCGTCGGTGCGGCGCTCCGCAAATCGCCGCTCCTGACCGAGGAGGACGACTTCTTCGCCTTTCCGGCGCTGCGTACGCGTCTGACGTTCACGGCGGAGCGCGCGTTCGGAGGCTCGATCGCGCTCATCGCCGGCGTCGTGCAGCGCGCCGCGGGCGCCCGCCACGTCAGCCAGTTCCGCCCTCTCGACCACGACGGGGCGCTGTTGGGCCACTTCCACGCCGCCGCGTTTCCTTTCAGGCCCTTCAAGAAGGGACGGCTCGTGCTCGGTGAAACGGTCCGCACGCTCTTCGACGAGCAGGCCGTGCAGGGCGTCCTGCACCTGCTGAACGACGATCGCCCGCTGACCGGCGTCGGGCAAAGTGAGTTCACGCGCGGCGCCTGCTGGATGGGAGCGCTCGAGCGATGACGCTGCTCATCGGCGCCCTCACCATCGGGCTGATCCTGTCCCTGCTGGCGCTCGGTGTCTTCATCAGCTTCCGCGTGTTCGAGTTCCCCGACATCACCGCCGACGGATCGATCACGCTCGGCGCGGCCGTCGCAGCCGTGCTGCTGGTGCATCACGTGCATCCGGTGGTCGCGACGCTGGCGGCCGCCTGCGCAGGCGGCATCGCCGGCACGCTGACCGGCGTCATTCACACACGCTTCGGGATAAACAAGCTGTTGTCCGGCATCCTCGTGATGACGGCGCTCTATTCAACGAACCTTCACGTCATGGGGAAGAGCAACGTGCCGTTGCTCGATGTCCGCTCGCTGGCCACGCTGGCCGAAGGCGCGTTGACGTCCGTCACGGGCGCGGGAACCACGTTGTACATCGTCGATTGGAACGTGGCCGTTCGTGACGCCGCGACACTCGTCGCGTCGTTTGTTGCGGCGGTACTCGTCGGGATCGCGCTCTACCTGTTCTTCCGCACGAACCTCGGCACGGCCATGCAGGCCTCCGGCGACAACCCGCAGATGATCCGCGCGCTCGGCGTGAACGTCGAGAACATGATCGTGCTCGGCCTGGCGGTGTCCAACGCGTTGATTGCGCTCTCCGGCGCCCTGCTGGCGCAGTACCAGGGCTTTGCCGATGTGCAGATGGGCATCGGCATGGTGGTCTGGGGGCTCGCCAGCATCATCATCGGCGAGGCCCTGGTGGGCGTGCGGCAGCTCGGCTTCATCATCGCCGGCGCCGTCATGGGCTCGGTCCTGTTCCGCCTGCTGGTGGCCATCGCGTTGCGGGCAGGCCTCGATCCCAACGACCTGAAGCTGGTGACCGCCGTCTTCGTGTTCTGCGCGCTGATCCTCCCCGGCTTCCTGAAGCGGCTCACGGGCCCGCGCCCGGCCTCGCGGTGACCCGATGCTGACCGTCAACGCCATCCGCAGGACGTTCAACCCGGGCACGCCCAACGAAGTGCGCGCATTGCAGGGTGTCACGCTCACGATCCCCACCGCCTCCTTCGTCGTCGTCATCGGCACGAACGGCTCGGGGAAGTCGACGTTGCTGAACGCGCTGGCGGGGACCTTCCTGGTCGACGAAGGACGCATAATCATTGACGGCACGGACGTGACTCGCTGGCCGGAGCACCGTCGGGCCTCGCTCATCGGGCGTGTGTTCCAGAACCCGTTCAGCGGCACCGCGCCGAACATGACCATTGCCGAGAATCTCGTGCTCGCGGCGCGGCGCGGCCAGCCGCGTGGGCTTGGCTGGGCGCTGAAGCGGACGGCACGGCAGGAGATGCGGGACCGAATCAGCCGGCTCCGCCTGGGCCTGGAGGATCGGCTGGACAATGCCATCGGGAGCCTGTCGGGAGGACAGCGGCAGGCGCTGACGCTGCTGATGGCATCGTGGCTGAGGCCCACGCTCCTGCTGCTCGACGAGCACACGGCGGCGCTCGACCCGCGCAGCGCCGACCATGTCATTCGCCTGAGCGAGGAAATCATCTCACGCGATAAGCTGACAGCACTGATGGTGACCCATTCGATGCAGCAGGCGAGCAACCTCGGCGATCGGCTGATCATGATGCACCGCGGGGCCATCCTGCACGACTTCACGGGCGCCGAGAAGCGGCGCCTCCGGCCGCCCGACCTGCTCGCGCGCTTCGAGAGCGTGCGGCGGGCCGAGCTGCTCGACGAGTCCGCGGCGGAAATGCTGCGGCGCGCGTACGCCTAGCGCTCAACGGTGCCCATGCCCGCCACGCTCACACTGACCCTGAAGAATGATCCGTCCGAAATCGGGCGGCTCGTGGATCTCCTCGAGGCTTTCGGCCCCCAGTCCGGCCTCACCGACGATGCGACGTTCAAGCTGACGCTGGCGCTGGACGAAATCGTCGCCAACGTCGTCCGCCACGGGTTCGACGATGATCGGGAACATCGGATCGAGGTGAAGGTCACCGTCGACGACCGAACCGTCACCGCCAGCGTCGAAGACGATGGGGTCGAGTTCGACCCGCGCGAGGCGCCGGTGCCCGATCTCGATTTGCCGATCGAGATGCGGAAGCCGGGCGGCCTCGGCATGCACCTGGTGAAGGCGACGATGGATTCGGTCGAGTACCGGCGTCAAGACGGCCGCAACATCCTGACAGTAGCGTTCGCACGATAAGGCACATTCGGAGGTCTCATATGTCCGACCAATCAATCCGCGGGCGGTTCCTCTGGCACGAGCTCGTGACCGCAGACCTGAAGGCCGCCGGCCGCTTTTTCACGAAGATTGCCGGCTGGAAGACCGAAGGCTGGGATCAGAATCCCGATTACCAGATGTTCGTCGCGAAGACAGGGCCCATGGCCGGCCTGGCGGTGCTCGACGCGCAGTCGCGGGCGGCAGGCGCACGGCCACACTGGCTCACCTACATCGGATCGCCCGACGCCGCGGAGACCGGGCGCCAGGCCGTCGCGCTCGGCGCGAGGATTCTGAAGCCGCTGACCGAGCTGCCGCCTGTCGGCAAGTGGGTCGTCCTTCAGGATCCGCAGGGCGCCGTGTTCGCGGCGTTCACGCCGTCGCGGGCGCCGACCGCTCCGGAGCATCCTGTGGAGCTCGGCGACTTCTCGTGGCACGAGCTGGCGACGAGCGATTGGAAAGCCGCGTTCGAGTTCTACAAGAAGCTGTTCGGCTGGCAGGAGACGAGCGCCATGGACATGGGGCCCGATCTCGGCGTGTACCAGATGTACGGGCGCGGTGGCGCGCCGCTTGGCGGCATCTACAACAAGCCGAAAAACGCGCCGGGCCCCTCAGCGTGGCTGCCATACATCCGTGTGACCGACGCACGCACGACACCGGCTGCGACGAAAAAGGGGGGCGGTCAGGTGATCAACGGGCCGCTGGAAGTACCTGGCGGCGACTGGATCACGATGGCGCTGGACCCGCAGGGTGGCCCGTTCGCGACGCACTCGGTCAAGCCGGCGGAGCCGGCGAAGGTGGTCAAGATGGCCAAAGCCAAGAAGGCCAAGGTCGTCAAGAAGGCCAAGGTCGTCGAGAAGGCGAAGGTGGTCAAGAAGGCGAAGGTGGTCAAGAAGGCCAAAGTGGTCAAGAGGGCCAAGGGGGCCGGGAAGGCCAAGAGGAGCAAGCCGGGGAAGCGGGCCAAGGGGGCGAAGAAGGCAGTGCGCGCGGCGAAGAAGACGCGACGCGCGACCAGGCGGCGCCGCTAGCCGGAGAGCCGCATGACTCCCTCGAATGCGCGATCCGCCTCGCGGCGGGCGACCATCGCGGTGCTGGCCGCCGCCTGGGCGCTGAGCGTTCCACACCCGGGCGTCCGCGGGCAAGCCGGGCCGCGGCTCGCCACCGTCCTCTCGGATCTCGCGACGGCGGTCCCGCAGGAGCTGAGCGCCGTCCCGCTCGCCGCTCCGGGGGCGGTTGCCACGAACACGTTGCCCAGGTCGGTGCGCGACGCGGTTCGCAGCCGCCGTCTCCGGATCGATCCCACCGGCGGCGTGCAGGTCTACATCCTCGTCACCGAGGTGAACGACGAGGTGGTCGAGGCGCTGGAGGCGAGCGGCGTCCGGATCGAGATTCCCGATCCGGCAGAGCGCCGCATCCAGGCGCGCGTCGCCGCCGCCCGGTTGCTCCGGATCGCGGAGCTGCCGTTCGTCACGTTCGTCCGCCTGCCGAACTACGCGGTGCATCGCGCCGGCGCCTTCACGACGGAAGGCGACGAGATCCTCAAGGCCGACCAGGTGCGGGACAAGCTCGATGTCGACGGGGCGGGCGTGCGTGTCGCCGTCATCTCGGACGGCCTCAAGGGCGTGTTCGCGGGCAGCTGCACGACGTGCGGTGGCGCCGGCGGCGGCCCGATTGCGAGCGGCGACCTGCCCGACGCGAGCGGCACCCGCACCGCCGCCGGCGTGCTGACCTCGTCGAGCGGCGGCATCACCGGCCGATCGTTCCAGGCCGACAGCGACCTCGAAGGGCTGCCGTCCGGCCAATGCGCGTTCGATGGCGCCGGGGCCGAAGGCACGGCGCTGCTCGAGATCGTGCACGACCTCGCTCCGGGCGCGCAGCTGTCCTTCGCGAACGCCGACACCGACCTGGCGTTCAATCAGGCGGTCAGCGCCATGGCGGCCGCCAACGACGTCGTCGTCGACGACCTCGGGTTCTTCGGCATGCCGTCGGACGGCACGAGCACGATCTCCTCGAACACCGCCGCCGCGCTCAACAACGACTCCAATCCGATCCGGGCTTACGTCACGTCGAACGGCAACTCCGCAGACGAGCACTACTACGGCACGTATTCCGGCACCAGCGTGAGCGGCATCGCGACGCCGGGACACCTACACCGCTTCCAGAAGAGCGGCGACACGACCGACGTGCTCGGCCTTGGCGCTCAGCCGTACAACGTCGTCGCGCTGCCCACCAACGGCGAGATCGTGATCTTCCTCACCTGGGACGATCCGACGGGCGGGTCGCGGAACAACTACGACCTGTACCTGGTGCAGGAGGGCACGGGCAGGGTCGTCGCGCGCAGCGTCGACACCCAGAGCGGTTCACAGGATCCGGTCGAAGCGCTCGACTACGTGAACGCCGGCGCGCGGGACAGGTTCCACATCGTCGTGCAGAACGTCCAGGATCAGGCGCAGGCCAGGAACCTGAACCTGTTCTCGTTCCAGCCAGAGTGTGCGTCCGACGGCCCGCTCCTGCTCGCCGCAGGGCATCACGAGCGGCACAACTACAACACGGCCACACGCAGCATGGCCGCGCAGGGCGACGCGGGCGGCTCGCCCGTCAGCGTGATCTCGGTGGGCGCGATCTGCTCGGCCTCGCCAGCCGCGCAGGGCGTGTTCAACGGCAGCCTGGCCCCCGACGAATCGTGCAAGGACACCAAGCACTCCACGATCGAGTTCTTCAGCAGCCTCGGCCCGACGCTCGACGGACGTACGAAGCCGGACGTTTCGGGCATCGACGGCGTGTCGGTGAGCGGCGCGGGCAGCTTCCCGAAGCTGTTCTTCGGCACGTCCGCCGCGGGGCCGCACCTGGCGGCCACCGCGGCGCTGGTCCTCGAGTCGGCGCCGTGCCTGCTCGACGCCGGGACCGGCGCGCTGTCGCCTGCCTCCGCGCGCGGCAAGGTGAGGAACCTGCTCCTCAACAACGCCGTCAAGCTGGGCGTGGGCCTGCCAAACAACACGTTCGGCTACGGCCGCGCCGACGCGCTCAGCTCGGTCCAGCACACGTTGCCCGGCTTCTCCGGCGGCTCCACGGTGACCGTCAGCGGTAACACGCCGACGGGGGCTGCCGTCAGCGGCGCCGCGCTCGGCTTCTCGGATCCCAACTCGTGCCCCATCAAGGAGCTGTCGTGGAGCGGAGGCTGCGGCGCGGGGCCAGCGCCGTCGCTCTCCTGTCCATTCGGCACGACCAGCGTGAAGGTCAGCGGGAGCAACAACGGCCGCAGCTACTCGTCGACGCACGAGGTGAAGATCACCGTCACGAACTTCACGCTGGGCGCATCGCCGGCAGCGGCGACCGTCGCGGCAGGGGACATCGCGACCTACACCGTCAAGGCCTCGGCGCAGGGCGGCGCCTTCACGGCACCGATCACGTTGTCGTGCGGCAACCTGCCGACGCAGGCCGTCTGCACGTTCAGCCCGGGGACGCTGACGCCCGGCAGCGGCTCCGCCCAGTCGACGCTGACCATATCGACGGGCACCAAGGCCGCGGCTCCGGCAGTCCCGGGGGTCTTGGGGGGCAGTCCCCAACTTCGATCTGTACTTGGGGACTGTCCCCCGTGGGTACTGTCGCTGGCGCTGATCCTCCTCATGCTGGCGCTGGGACGTCGACCCACGACGTCTCGCGCGGCTGGACTCTGCGCCGCGACACTGGGCCTGATGCTGCTGCAGGCGTGCGGCGGCAGCAGCGGCTCGAACGGTGGCGGTGGCGGCGGTGGTGGCGGAAGCGGCAGCGTCACGCTCTCGCCGTCGAGCCTGACTTTCGGGACGACGAACCTGCACGAGACCAGCGCGGCGCAGAACGTGACGCTGACCAACAGCACGAGCGCTGCGCTCGCCATCACCAGCATCGTCGCCAGCGGCGACTTCGCGCAGACGAACACGTGCGGGACGTCGGTGGCGACGAACGGGAGCTGCAGCATCAGCGTCACCTTCACGCCCACGTCCGGCGGTGCACGCAGCGGCTCGATCGTGATCACCGACAGCGGCGCAGGAAGCCCGCGGACGGTGACGCTGACCGGCACGGGCCAGGTCGGGACGACACCGCCGGGCACGTACAACATCGGCGTCTCCGGTGCGTCGGGGACCCTGGTGAAGGCGGGATCCGTGGCGCTGACGGTGCAGTAGCAGGGAGGCACGCTGGATGGACTTGACCCGACGACAGACCCTCTTCGGCCTCTCGGCCCTGGCGGGGCACGCGCTGTTTCCGGGCGTGCTCGAGAGTTTCGCGCGGCTCCCGCGCGAGGCGAGCCCTGACGTGTGGACGCCGGAGCTGGTCTCCGCGGCACAGGGCGCGGTGCTCGCCGAGGTGGCCGAGACCATCGTGCCGAAGACCTCGACGCCGGGCGCGAAGGACGCGCGCGTCCACGTCTTCGTGGACTCGGCACTGAAGCGCTGCGCGACGGCGGATCAGCAGCGGGCTGCCGTTGCCGCGCTCGACAGTCTGGGCGCGGGCTTCGCCGCGCTGCCATCCGCGGAGCGCGCGGCGCGGCTCAAGGCCATCGATGGGCCGACCTTCGCGCTGCTGCGCGACCTGACGCTCGTCGGCTACTTCACCTCGGAAGTCGGCGCGACCGAGGCGCTGGCTTATGTCGCGGTGCCAGGAGCGTACCGCGGCTGCACCGATCTGAAGCCGGGACAGAAAGCGTGGGCGATGTGACGACCGACTTCGATGCCATCGTCGTCGGCTCGGGAATCAGCGGCGGCTGGGCGGCCAAGGAACTGACCGAAGCGGGGCTGCGGACGCTCGTGCTCGAGCGCGGCCGCATGGTCGAGCACATAAAGGACTATCCGACAGCCACCCTCGACCCGTGGCAGCTTCCGCACGGCAACCGGCCGACGCAGCAGGACCTGGCCGACTACCCGGTGCAGAAGGATCTCTATCTGTTCGGGCAGGACTCGAAGCACTTTCTTGTCAAGGACGTCGACCATCCGTACAACGCGGTGAAGGAGTTCCGCTGGTATCGCGGCTACCAGGTGGGCGGCCGATCGCTGCTCTGGGCGCGCCACTGCTTCCGGTGGAGCGACCTGGACTTCGAGGCCAACGCCAGGGAAGGCGTCGGCGTCGACTGGCCGATCCGCTACAAGGACATCGAGCCGTGGTACGACCACGTCGAGTCGTTCATCGGCGTGAGCGGCGAGAACGCCGGCCTGCCGCAGCTGCCCGACGGGAAGCTGCTGCCGGCCTTCGAGATGAACTGCATCGAGCAGCACCTGCGCGATCGGATGGCGTCGAAGTTCACCGACCGCCGCCTGATTTCCAGCCGCGTGGCCGTGTTGAGCCAGCCGCACAACGGGCGCGGCAAGTGCCAGGCACGTAACCTCTGCCACCGCGGCTGCCCGTACGGCGCCTACTTCTCGAGTAACTCGTCCACGCTGCCGGCGGCCGCGGCCACCGGCCGCATGACGCTCCGGCCGCACTCGATCGTCCACAGCGTGATTACCGACGCCAGCACGGGCCGCGCGAAGGGCGTTCGTGTGATCGACGCCGAGACGCACGCAACGATCGAGTACACCGCAAAGGTCGTGTTCCTCAACGCCTCGGCGCTGAACACCACCGCGATCCTGCTCAACTCGTCGAGCTCGCAGCATCCAGCTGGTTTCGCCAACTCGAGTGGCGTCCTCGGGCACTACCTGATGGATCACCACGCGGCTGTCGGCGCCGCGGGCGGCTACGACGGGTATCTGGACAAGTACTACTCAGGCCGCCGCAGCACGAGCGTCTACATCCCGCGCTTCCGCAACGTCACGACGAAGCATCCCGATTACGCGCGGGGGTTCGCTTACGAGGTCTACACGGGGCGCCAGGGCTGGCAGCAGCGAACGGAGGGCAGCGACATCGGCGCTGAGTTCAAGGACAGCCTGACGAAGCCCGGCCCCTGGTGGGTATGGATGGAGGCATACGGCGAGTGTTTGCCTCGCCACGAGAACCAGGTCTCGCTGAACTACGACAAGAAGGACAAGTGGGGCATGCCGACCCTCGACATCGACATGACGTACGGGCCCAACGAGATGACGATGCGGAAGGATATGGAGGCGTCGGCGGTGGAGATCCTGAAGGCGGCGGATCTCCAGGGCGTCAGCGGGTTCGCCAACCAGCCGCATCCCGGGGAGGTGATCCACGAGATGGGGACTGCGCGCATGGGCAAGGACCCGAAGCAGTCCGTGGTCAACGCCTTCAACCAGTGCCACGACGCCGCGAACGTGTTCATCACCGACGGCGCGTGCATGGCCTCGACGGCGTGCCAGAACCCGTCGCTGACGTACATGGCTCTGACGGCACGCGCATGCGCGTACGCCGTCGATCAGTTGAAGAGGGGAGCGCTCTGACCCGAGGTCGAGAGCGCTCGTATTATTCAGGAGCGATCGAGGTCCGCCCGCAGTCCGTGCACTTCAGATACAGCACCGGCAACGATTCAGAACGTCCGATGATGCGTGCAGCAGGGGCGCCACAGCGGGGGCACACGACGGCCGGGGTAGTACGCTTGGACATGAAAACAGACTCCTCTAGGGTTTGGATGCCGGGGAGTCGCCCGGTAGTCTGACTATTTTACTCGGTTGACGAGATTATCGGAAGGGGCGGGCAGCGTACTGCTGAGCTGTTGGGGGAAATTCGGCCTAATCCATACGGAAGACGTCGGCCGGCGGCACCTGGACGGCCCGGAACGCGGGAATCAGACTGCCCGCCAGCGTCATGGCCGAGCACAGTACGGCCGCGACGCCGAACGTCAGCCCGTCGGTCGGAGCGATACCGAGTAGCAGGGATTCCATCGCCCGACCCCCCGCGTAGCCCAGTGCGGCCCCCGGCACGACGCCCGCCAGACCCAACACCGCGCTTTGCCTGACGATGCTCCGCGCGATGCGCGACGGCTCGGCGCCGAGCGCCATGCGGACACCGATTTCGTGGCGCCGCTGCGAGACGCTGAAGGCGAGCAGGCCGTGGATGCCGATGGCCGCGAGGATCAGCGCCGCGACGGCGAACGCCACGAGGACGCGCACCTGAACAGTACGGGATTCGGTCTGCTTCGTGACGATCGCTCCCATGGTTTCGACATTCGACACGGGTTGCTCCGGATCGGCGGCTCGCACGATCCGCCGGAGCTCGGGAACGAGTGCGCCCGGCGCCGTCGTGCCTCGGATAGCGATGTCCTTGGGCGTGAAGAACGGAAACGACTGATCGTCGACCTGGCGGTAGGGCAGGTATACCTGCGGTTCGGCGACCCGCTCGGGGCCTCGCACGCGGACGTCGCCGACGACGCCGACGATCGCGCGCTCCGAATACGCGAACATGAACCGCTGGCCGATCGGATCGACGCCCGGCATGTTGCGGTCGACGAACGACTGGCTGACGACGGCGACCATTGGCTGGTGCAGGTCGTCGGTCTCGCTGATGTCGCGCCCGCGCTTCAGGGGAATGCCCATCGCCGCGAAGTAGTCAGGCGTGGCGAAACGCATGCTCGCCACGCGCCCGCTGATTTGTGCCTGCTCACCAGGTAGCGCGACCGGGAAAATACCGCCGGGCATCGTCATGGGCAGGAACGACACGAAGCCGGCGTGGCTGACGCCGGGCAGGGCCCGCACCTGGTCCAGCACCTGCGTGAAGTACGCCTGCCGCCTGAGGGCGAGCGTGTATTTCGGCCGAGGCAGCGCCGTGCGTG
>Ga0310810_10011602_pt1 | contig 10299 bp, 8 predicted proteins | sample NCmetagenome_FD_207641 | JGI IMG/M metagenome (GOLD analysis project Ga0310810, IMG submission 207641) | Soil microbial communities from experimental microcosm in Duke University, North Carolina, United States - NC | ecosystem: Engineered > Artificial ecosystem > Soil microcosm > Unclassified ...
GAACGCCGGCGAAGGCCAGCTGCCGCTCGGCAAGTTCACCGACGAGTGGGAATTCGGCAAGGTCAAGGTCGACGAGGCACTGAAGCAGGCGGACCTCGTCCTCGACGAAACGTTCATGACGCAGTCGACGGGCCACCAGCCGCTCGAAACGCGGACGGCGATGGCCTACTGGCAGAACGGCAAGGCGTATCTGCACGGCTCGACGCAAAGCACGGTGCAGACGGTCGCCTCGGTCGCGCGCTGGGCCGGCGTCCAGCCGAACCAGGTCGTCATCATCAGCGAGTACACGGGCGGCGGCTTCGGCAGCAAGATTCCGGGATCGATCTTCATGGCGATTCCGATCCTGCTCTCGAAGAAGGCCAACGCACCGGTAATGATGCGCATCACGCGCGAAGAGGAACATTTCATCGGCCGCGCACGGCCCGGCATTCTTGCGCGCGTGAAGATGGGCTTCCGCAAGGACGGCCGTATCACCGCGATCGACATGTACACGATCTGCGACAACGGTCCGTACGATCCGCAGGGCGACGCGCGCTCGGCGGGCCAGACGGTCTCGCTCGCGTATCAGCCCGAGAACATGCGGTGGCGCGGCATGAACGTCGTCACCAACACGCCGCCGAAAACCTCGCAGCGCGCGCCCGGCGGCGCGCAGGGCGTCGGCATCATCGAGCCGATCATCGCGAAGGCTGCCCGCAAACTGGGCGTCGACGAGGTCGAGATCCACAAGATCAACGCGCCGGCCGGCAAAGCGCCGTTCGGTCCGCCGGCGCCGAACGGCCGGCAGCCCTACGTCACCAGTGCCTTCGTGAAAGAGGCACTCGACAAGGGTCGCGACATGTTCAAGTGGGAGGAGCGCAAGGCGGCGCTCGCGTCGGGCAAGAAGAAGGGCACGAAAGCGCGCGGCCTCGGCGTCGCGGTCAGCCCGTACTCCGGCGGATCGATCGGCTTCGACGGCCTGCTCATCATCAAGCCGGACGGCCGCGTGCAGATCCAGTCGGGCATCGGCAATCTCGGCACGCACTCGATGTTCGACGTCCACCGCGTCGCGATGGAGATCCTCGACGTGCCGTTCGAGCAATGCGACATCGTGTTCGGCAACACGAGCAAGAACCTGCCGTGGACGTGCATCTCGGCCGGCAGCCAGACGGCGCACGCGATGACGCGCGCGGCGCACGCCGTTGGCCATGACGCGGTCAAGAAGCTGCAGGAAGTCGCCGCGAAAGCCAAGGGCGGCAATCCCGATGCGTACAAAGTCGCGGGCGGCAAGGTCTCCGGCCCGGGCGGCAGCATGACGTTCGCGCAGGCCGCGCAGAAAGCCATCGAGCTCGGCGGCAAGTACGACGGCCACGAGGTGCCCGAGGACATCAACGCCTTCACCAAGAACTCGGTCAAGGCGCTCGCGGGCCAGGGCCTGCTCGCGGTCGCGCGCGACGCGTATCCGCGCGACGGCCAGTCGCAGTCCTACGTCGTCGGTTTCGCCGAAGTGGAAGTCGACACGGAAACCGGCGTGGTGACGGTGCTCGACTACACGGCCGTCGGCGACGTCGGCCGCATCCTGAATCCGCGCGGACTCAAGGCGCAGCTGAACGGCGGATCGATGCTCGGTCTCGGCCACGCCAAAACGCAGCGGTGGGCGTACGATCAGCAGTACGGCGTCGCCCTCGCGCGGCGGTTCTACCAGAACAAGCCGCCGACGATTCTCGACGCGATGCAGAACTTCCAGGGCGACGCCGTGGACCTCCCCGATCCGGAAACGCCCACGGGCGTGCGCGGCGTCGGCGAGCCGCCGGTCGGCGCGGCCTACGGCGCGATCATGAACGCCATCGCGGACGCCATCGGCGACGAGATCTTTCGCAAGTCGCCGGTGTCGCCCGACATCATCCTGACTGCGCTCGAGAACAATGGGAAACGCACGCATGATGCGCTGACCGCGCACATCTAGGAGCAAGCGACTATGGCGGTAATACGCGACATCATTCCGGCATTCGAGCTCTACCAGCCCACGGGTGTGGACGATGCGCTGAAGCTGCTCGATCGGCACGGCTCCGACGCGCTGGTGCTGGCGGGCGGCCTCGACAGCATGGACTGGCTGAAGGATCGTCTGAAGCGGCCGAAGGTCGTCGTCGATCTGGGCCAGATCGCCGAGCTGCGCGGCGTGCGCGAGCTGAACGGCGGCGTGGAGATCGGCGCGACGACGCCGCTCACCGAGGTCGTGCGGAACCCGATCATCCGCGAGAAGTTCTCGCTGCTGATGCAGGCCGCCGAGCTCGTCGCCTCGCCGCAGATCCGCAACCAGGGGACGATCGGCGGCAACGTGTCGCAGGACACGCGCTGCTGGTACTACCGCGGCGGGTGGAACTGCTACCGCGCGGGTGGCAACATCTGCTACGCCGACACGCCGACGGCGCTCAACCGCGAGCACGCCATCTTCGACGCCGACCGCTGCGTCGCCGTCAACCCGTCCGACACGGCGCCGGCGCTCGTCGCGCTCGACGCGGTGATGATCGTCCGCGGGCCGAAGGGCGAGCGGACGATCAACGCCGAGGACTACTGGATCGGTCCGGGCACCGACATCACGAAGATGAACGTGCTCGAGCCGAACGAGCTGCTCGTGCGCATCCGCATTCCGGCCACGTTCGCCGGCGCGCAGTTCTACTTCGAGAAGGTGCGCGATCGGCAGGTGTGGGACTTCCCGCTCGTCAACGTGGCCGCCGCGATCAAGCCGAACGGCGGCAACATCGGCGAAGCGCGTCTCGTCGTGAACGCCGTCGCTGCGCGGCCGCGGCGCCTGCGTGAAGTCGAGGCCTTCGTTGCGGGCAAGCCGCGCAATGAAGACACGGCGAAGCAGGCCGGCGACATGGCGATCGCCGGCGCGCAACCCCTGCGGCACAACGGGTACAAGGTGCCGCTCGTCAGGAACCTGGTCAAACGGGCCATTCGCGGGTCGGAAGGTGGTACATGGACCTCTTAAAGTGGGGACGGAGTCCGTGGGGCGAGTGGGTTCTCACCCACGTCTCATGGAATCTGTTCTGGGCGTCGCTCTTCGCGGGCATTCTGTTTTTCGTCGCGCACGCCAGCTACATGCTGTTCTCGGCGCACCGCAAACGCTCGTCCGAAGAGACCGACGCTCTGGAGGCCGCGCACAAGGATCTGCCGGAAAGGATCGAGCGGCACGGTCTTACGGCCCGCCTCTTCCACTGGGTGATGGCGGCGGCGATGTTCACGCTGCTCTTCACCGCATTCCTGCCCGTCGTCGGCGTCAAGTTCGCATGGGTGCAGTGGCACTGGATCGCCGGCCTCGTGCTGAGCGCTTCGATCCTGTTTCACATCATCCACGCCTCGTTCTTCCTCGACTTCTGGTCCATCTGGGTCGGTCCGAAGGACATCCCGGAATTCAAGGCGGAGATCATGCGCGAGCTCGGGCACGACGTGCCCGGCCCGAAGTCCGGCAAGTATCCGCTGGGCAACCGGCTCTATCACCTCGCGCAGGTGGTCGCCGGCCTGCTCGTGATCGGCACCGGCTTCGTGATGATGAACCGCGTGCGCACGCCGTTCCTCACGCGCAATCCGTATATCTTCAGCGATTTCACCTGGGGTCTCACCTACGTTGGGCACGGGCTCGCAGGCGTCGCGATGGTCGGCCTTGTCATCGCGCACGTGTACTTCGCCGTGCGGCCCGAGAAGTGGTGGATCACGAAGGCGATGATCTTCGGCTTCATCACGCGACGCCAGTATCTCGAGTACCACGAACCGAACCGCTGGCGCGTCGCCGGTGGCCGCTCGAGCGCGAAGCCCGCTGGGCACGCGTGACATTTCAGAATTCAGATTTCAGATTTCAGATTTGACGACGCCGCCCGAATCCAACGATCACCGGGCGGCGTTCCACTCACGCTGCGACACGATCGAAGAAGCGTACGAGTTTTTTCTTGCCTTCGCGGCTCAGGGTCTGCCTGCCGACGCCGCGGGCGAGAACGGGCGACAGGCGCGCGACTATCTGCGGCGGTGCGACGAGGCGCTCTCCGGCCTGGCCGAAGTCCTGACGCAGGCGATCGGCGGCGATGGGGCCGCGCTGCGCGAGGCGTATGCCGCGTTCATCGAGGTCGTCGCGCAGGACGCCGCCGCGTCACGCGCCGCCGTGCGGCTGGTGCTCGCCCAACCTTCCATCGGATCGCAACTCGTCGACAACCTGAACGCGTCCATCCACCTGCGCGCGCTCCTCACCGACCTCTTTCTCATCGACGAAGCGCTGAAACAGGCCGGTAGCCTGTAGAATCCGCGCAGCGCGGCAGTGTCAGACCTGTGCGAGCGCAAGCCTCCTCTTATTTTCTTGTCACCGTCACGGTCGCACCCGCGGACTGGGTCGGATCCGCGACCGACGTCGCACTGATCGTCACCGTCGCGGGATTCGGCACAGCGCCCGGCGCCCTGTAGAGACCCGACGAACTGATCGTTCCGACGGTCGTGTTGCCGCCCACGACGCCGTTCACCTTCCACGTCACCGTCGTGTTCGAGCTGTTCAGCACGGTCGCCGTGAATTGCTTCGTGCGGTTGACGCGCACCGTTGCGCTGGTGGGCGAAATCGTGACGCTGACGGGCGGCGCCGCGACGACGTCGACGTAGAAGGTGTTGGAGATCTCACCATCCGGCGTACCGACTACGACCGGGACCGACGTCTTCGGCGACGCGGCGTTGCCCGACGCTTTCAGCTGCGTCGACGACACGAACGTCGTCGGTAGCGCGGAACTGTCGAACGACACCACCGAGCCTGCGATGAATCCTGCGCCCGTGACGGTCAGCGTGAACGTGCCGGCAGTCACCGGCGCAGGGCTCACCGACGAAATGGTCGGCAGCGGAATGATCGTCGCAGACGCGCTGCCGCTCGCGGTCGGTGCAGTCGTGCTCGTCGCCCGGATGGTGACGGAAGGCGGATTCGGCACGACAGTCGGCGCCGTATACACGCCGCCGGTGTCGATGAGTCCCGCGACGGTGTTGCCGCCGTTGATGCCGTTGACGCTCCAGATCACGGTGTTCGGCGCGCCGGTGACTGTCGCAGAAAAGACTCGCGACCTGGTGGTGCGCACGGTTGCCGACGAGGGCGCAACGGTCACAGTGACACCGTTCTGCGCCGCCGCGCCGGAATTCGGATCGAGCTCGAGCACCGTCGCGTCGACGGCTTCGAAATTGGACCCGAGCACCTGGCCAAGCGTGTGCAGGTTCGAATCGTTCCAGCGGCCGTCGGGCTGACCGGAAATGAACCACGACGACCCGTTGTCCGCGAGCATGATGCCGTAGCGCTTCATGGCGCGCAGAATTACCTGTACCTCCGACGGGTACGGCGTCACGTCGAAGCTGGCCTTGAGGCGGAATCGCTCGCCCATCCGCGGATACTGCGTGCCGGTGAGCGACGATGCGTAATGACGCGCCGGCCAGACGTACGCCTGCCGCGTCTGCGGCGCCGTGACGCGGATCGCGTGCTTGATCTCGCCGGTCAGCACTTCGTCGTACGTCACGAGCCCCGGCATGATCGGCAGACCGGCAGCGTCCGCGGACGTCCATCCAGCAGGCCGCAACGCATTCGATCGCAGATCAAAAACGGCGCCGGACCCGGCGCTCCAGCTCGAAGTCTGCGGGTGCGCATCGTACAGCTCGTACAGCACGCAATTGTCCGTATCGACGGCGATGGCGTGACGATCGCCGGTCGAATTGCTGCCGCCTTCAATCGGCGCATTCAGTGGAATCGCGTAGGGCCCGGGATCGCTTTCGTCCGGGTAGTAGAAGGTCGCCGGATATTTCGTCTGCGTGCCTGGTACGGTGATGAACGGAATGCCGATCGGCCCGCCGTTCCATGTGCCGGATCCGAAGTCGGCGTGCAGGCCCGTGCTCGCGCCGATCGTGGTGACCATGGCCGAGGAGTTGGAGAGGATCGGCAGTGTATCGACCGGCGTATTCCAGATGTTGTCGGGCGGCAGAATCGAACACGAGCCGATCGTCTGCTGCGCAAACGCGTCCGCGACGACGCATGACGCAAGAACGAGGATCAGGGATATTCGTCGCACGGGCACGCTCCTGTCGCAACACCTGTGCCGCGCTGTAAACCGTTGGCAGCGCAGTATCACCGATCACAGAGCGGCCGCGCGAGCTCGACAGGGATCGCACGGGAATTACGAAGCTGGGCCGTGTGGTAACGTCACGCGATCGGAGTCATCGCCATGAAGCGCCTCGTCCTCGCCGCGATCGTCGGCGTGTCCGTCCTTGCCCCGTGCGCCGTTCCTCTGCGTGCACAAGCGCCGTCCGCGCCGATCGATCGACTGCGCGCCGCGATCGCGCGCACGACAACCAGCGTGAACGCGACGTGGGGCATCTACATCAAGTCGCTCGAGACCAGCGAGGAGATCGCCCTCGATGCGGATCGGCAGATGGAGACGATGAGCACGATCAAGATTCCGCTGATGGTCGAGGTGCTGGAGCAGGTGAAGGCGGGAAAGTTCAAGCTCACCGACAAGTACACGTTCGTCCAGGCCGACTCGCAGCCCGGCACGGGCACGATTCAGCGGCTCGATCCGGGCGCGGTGATGACCATCAAGGATCTCCTCACGATGATGATCATCGTCTCCGACAACACCGCGACGGAGGTGCTGTATCGCATGGTCGGCGGGCCCGATGCCGTCAACGCGCGGATGGACCGGATCGGCCTGCGCGGCACGCGAGCGATGAACGTACCGTCGAAGTGGTTTCCGGCATTGCGTGGCGCCGCATCGACCGAGCAGTTCTATCGCGAGGGCAAGTCGCCGTTCGGGTTGTCGACGCCGCGTGAAATGGGCCGGCTGCTCGAGATGATGGAGCGCGGCACACTCGTCGACAAGACCTCGTCCGATCTGATGCTGCAAATCATGCGCGGACAGCTCTATCGCACGCGGATTCCACGGTACGTGACCGGCTATCGCATCCCGCACAAGACGGGCGATTTTCTGCCCTATGTCGGCGACGATGTCGGTGTCCTCGAGGCGGAGGGGCGGACGATCGTCATCAGCATCTTCACAGGAAACCACTTCGGATCGGGCGAAGCGCTCGAAAACGCGATTGGGTTGGTGGCGAAAGAAGCAGCCGACTACTTTGCGTATCGGGGACGCTGAGTCGAATGCCGACGCGGTTTCCGTCCGAATCAAGGGCGAAAGTCGCCACGCCGCACCGATGAGCCGATCCAGCCTCCGGCTCCGCGTGGAGCGATCGGAGGCGGACATGCAGAAAAGCTACATGACGATCGTCGCGACGAGCGTCGCCCTCATCACCGGCTGCACGCCGGGGTCCCGCGATCACGGCGTCGGCGTGACGCCCCTTGGGCCGAGCACGGCACCCCCGGTCGTCGAATTGCCGACTGAGGCATCGTCGACCGATGCCTCGGAGTTGGAACTGAACGCTTTTGCGGGCGTCGAGACGCAAGCCGTGAAGAGTGTCGGCTGCGCCGGCGTCGACTCGGCGAGATGGGGCGGCAAATACTCGTGCAAAGGCGCCCTCTACGTGACGGCACGGAACACGTGCAACCGAAAAATCGCGATCGAGATCTGCATCGAAAAGTGGGTGGGCGGGGGCCGGCGAAAGATGGACTGCGGGTTGTCGAACGTCGGCGCCGGCCGCACGCTGCAATACTGGACGTGCGACGCGACCGGCAGGTACACGATGCGGGCGCGCGAGCCTTTTTAACCATATCAGCCGCGCGCGACAGAAGGCCAGACGCCCACTCGACGCGGCCTGCCTAGACGAAGCCGCGCACGAAGCGAGCGTTTGCCGAAGTCTGGCGGGCCGACTGGGACTAGAAGCCGAACGTCAACCCCGCTTCGACGCCGCCGCCGGTCAGCGGCGCCGGAGAGCTGTCGTCGAAGACCTTGGTGAACCGATAGCCGAGGTTCACTGCAATGCCGCTGTGCAGCGGCACGTTCACGCCCGCCTGCGCGTTCGCGAGCACGCGCAGCGCCGACTGGCTGTTGCCGGCGTAGTCGTCGCGGATCATCTGCGCCGTCGGACTGCTGCCCATGATCTCCAGCTGGCGCGTCAATCGCGCGAAGCCAAGACCGCCCCCGACATAAGGGTGGACGCGCCGGGCCGGCTGCCCGAGGTACGTGCCGCTCACCAGGGCGTAGAACGCCGGACTGTGCGGCGTCACTGTGGCGCCGAGCGCTGCAAGGTCCGGATCGTTGAACTGCGCGCGTACCGGTGTGGGCGTGAGATCGGCTAAGTGGCCCACTTCGCCGCCAATGCGCACGGACGGCGCGACGTCCACACCGACGGCAATGCCCACCATCGATCCCGTGCTGATCCCGAATCCGCTGACGCCTTGCACGTAGGCGTGGCGGCCGTCCTGTGCCAGGACGGGAATAGACGTGCAGATCAGCGCAATCGCAAACGCGGCAAGGGTCGTCAGGCGAGTCATGGTCGTCGGTCCTGTTTCAGAACAGATTGCAGATCGAGTGGGTGTCGATGCTCCATTCAGGAACATTGATTGCGATTCTGTGAGACGAAGTTCCAAAATCGAAGTCTCCACGAGCCAGTTCAGCAATACCCGTTCCGGGCGAACTATGTGAACAGCGCAACCTGTCCGCCGGTGTGCCAGAACAGCACGGTTTGGCGCTCGCTGAAATCGCGCGCGCGGGCTCGCGCGATCAGGCCGGCCATGGCCTTCGCGGTGTACGTCGGATCGAGAAAAAGCGCTTCGGTGCGAGCGGCGATCTCAATCGCCTCGCCCGACGCGTCGGTCGGGATCGCGTACCCCTCGCCGACACATCCATCGTCGACTTCGATCGCCGTGGCGTCCCGCTCTGGCCGGACCTCCAGCAGGTCGAAAATTCCATCGACGATCTCGGCAACCTGACCCGCGAGCGCTGCCGCGCGCTCGTCCGCGCTGACGCCGATGATGCGCGTCGCCAACCCGAGCAGTCGGCAGCCCGCAACAAGCCCCGCCTGCGTGCCGCCGGACGATGACGAGTGGACGATGACGTCGGGCGGCGGGATTTGTTCGAGCAGTTCGGAGACGGCATGCACGTAGCCGAGCGCACCGAGCGGCGTCGATGCGCCGATTGGAATCACGAACGGACGTCGGCCGTTGCCGCGAAGCGCCGCCGCCACTTCCTCCATCTTCGGCGCACGCTGGTCGCGCAACGGCACATACTCGACCTCGGCGCCGAGGAGCGCGTCGAGAAGCGCGTTCGCGGCCGGCCGGACCGGCGCGGCGCCGTTGACGACCAGCACGGCGCGCATGCCGAGCTTCGCCGCCGCAGCCGCGGTCGCGCGCGCGTGATTGGACTGCACACCGCCGGCGGTGATCAGCGTGTCGGCGCCGTCCGCCTTCGCCCGCGCCGCCACGAACGCGAGCTTGCGCACCTTGTTTCCGCCCCACCCGAACGCAATCGCATCGTCGCGTTTGACGAGCAGCCGCGCCGGCGTGCCGAGGTGCGCTGCCAGACGCGGCAGCGGCTCGACAAGCGACGGCGCCGGCACGAACGGGACGGTGGGAAACCGCGCGAGATGTGTGCGGAGCTGGGCTGCAGTCATCGAACGGTATAGTAAGGGAACACCACGACATGGACCTGCTGAGCGCTCTTCGATCGGGCGCGTCCGTTCTCGCCGCAGAGCTTCGGCCCCCCCGCGCGGAACTCGCCGCCGCCGAAGGCATGGACGCGTGGATCGACACGTACCACGCGGTCCGCCGGCTGACGCGGCAGGAAACGTTCGTGTTCCTGACCGACAGCGCGGTCGGATCGCAGGAAGAAGACAACCTGCGTCACCTCGTGATCAACCTGGGCGGCGATGTGCCACGCGATCGCATCGTCCCGTTCCTGACGGCGAAGCATTCGATCGACTACTGCGTGTCGTACGCCGAGCGCGCGCAGCAGAGCGGCTTTCCCGCGCTCGTCGTGCTCGGCGGCGACAAGTCGGTGGGCGCCGCGCGGTCGGTGCAGCATGCATGGCAGCTTCGCAAGATGCTGCGCGATCATGGCAGCTCGCTGATTCTCGGGGGCTGGGCGAATCCGCACGCCGACGCCGAACAGCAGGCGGGATATCTCGCGGACGTGGAGTTCAACGCCGAGTTCTATCTGACACAGGTCGTCAGCCATCACGACGCCAGGAGCGTGGAGCGGTTCGTCGCTGCGACCGAGCGGCGAGGGGTGACGCAGCCCGCCGTGTTCGGCGTGTTCTTCTATCGCAGCGCGAATCCGAAGACGCTGGCGGCGCTGCGCGCCTTCCTGCGGGTCCCCATCGATGCGCTGGCGCGCGAGTTCGGCGCGGGCGCGACCGCCGAAGACG
>Ga0310810_10011603_pt1 | contig 10298 bp, 8 predicted proteins | sample NCmetagenome_FD_207641 | JGI IMG/M metagenome (GOLD analysis project Ga0310810, IMG submission 207641) | Soil microbial communities from experimental microcosm in Duke University, North Carolina, United States - NC | ecosystem: Engineered > Artificial ecosystem > Soil microcosm > Unclassified ...
AAGCCGCAGGAAGAATCCCGTTCGTCCACTGCCGGTCAAGCCAAAGGCGGTTCGACCGAGGTGCAAGGCACAGCCGCTCAGAGCCAGGAGAAAAGCGACGACAAGATGGAGCGGCAATTGCCGTCCGAACAGCATCGCCTGTTCGAGCAGGCGCAAATTTCGTTGCGCCAGGCCATGCAGCAAATGCCGGATATCGCCGAGCTTTCGCGCAACATCATCATGAGTGAAACACCCGAGGGGCTGAACATTCAGTTGCTCGACGAAACCGGCCAAGCCATGTTCCAGCCCGGATCGGCCGTTCTTTATCCCCGAACGCGAATTCTCCTGCAGCAAGTCGCCAAAATTGTAGATCGCCTGCCCAACCGGATTTCCATCACCGGCCACACCGATGCTGCGAAATTCGAAGGCCCCGGCGGGGTGACCAATTGGGAACTGTCCGCGGCCCGGGCCAATTCTGCGCGCGCGGTTCTGGCCGCGGAAGGGATCGATTCCGACCGCATCTTCCAGGTTTCCGGCAAAGCCGGCTCCGATCCCTTACTCCCGGACGATCCTTATGCCTCGGCGAATCGCCGGATCAGCATCCTGCTCATGAGCGAAGCACCGGTTGTTCCACCCGGTCATAAACTCTAAGTGTAAATTTCCTTGGCGTGGAAGGCCGTTCCTGTTCATAATTCGATCTTATTCGCGTGACGGTGCACGCGTCCTGTTGGCGAGGCGGGACTTTGACCGAGCATTACCTTTCGCGTTTACCGCAATTTTTCCTAACGCCGGGCGGAGCCTGTCCTTATCTTCCCGGAAAAGTAGAGCGGAAAGTCTTTGCTCGCCTGATGGGGCCGCATGCGGCCCCGCTTAACGATGCCCTGACCCATTCCGGTTTCCGTCGCAGCCAGATGATTGCCTATCGTCCGGCCTGCGATGGCTGTGCGGCCTGCGTCTCGGTGCGCGTCGTCGCCGAGGAATTCGTGCCCGGGCGCACCATGCGGCGTGTTGCGCGCATGAATGTCGATCTCGTACGCACCGTCGTTCCGCCCGAAGCCACGCGCGAGCAATTCGCGCTGCTGCAGGCCTATCTCGCGAGCCGGCACGCCGGCGGCGGCATGTCGGATATGGGCCTCTTCGATTACGTAGCGATGGTCGAAGAAACGCCCGTTGAAACGATGCTCGTCGAATACCGCACGCGCGAGTCCGATGGCAGCGCCGGTGCGCTTGTCGCATGCGCGCTCACGGACGTGCTGCAGGACGGGCTGTCGATGGTTTACAGCTTCTTCGATCCGGAGCTCGCCTATCGCAGCCTCGGAACCTACATGATCTACGATCATGTCCGCGCCGCAAAAGCGAAATCCACGCCTTATGTCTATCTCGGCTACTGGGTGCGCGGCAGCCGCAAGATGGATTACAAGGCCCGCTTCCAGCCATTGGAGGCACTCGGCTCGTCCGGCTGGAAGCGCCTCTCTCCCGACTTGGAATAACCCCTTCTAATCAGCCGAGATCGCTAAGGCGTTTCGGGGCCGCCAAAGCGTGCCTCCCAAACGGCAATCTGCTCATCGGTGATTTTGCCAAATAGTACATCGGGCGGCAGGATCGGCGCGCCTGCCGTCAAGCCGTCGAGAAACTCTGCCATCGGCTCGTCCGGCCACGGAAGAAGATCGGGAGCTTCCATCACGGCCTGATGAATCTTCCGCGCCGAATCAGGAATGAACGGCCAGGACAAATGGCCGAACAGGTGCACGAGATTGAGCCCCATGCGTACGGAAGCCGCGGCACGCGCGCGGTCTGTCTTGATCGTGGTCCAAGGCGCTGCCTTGGTCAGATACTCATTGCCCAGGACCCAGATGGCGCGCAGCTCGGCCACGGATTTGCGGAACTCCATCCCTTCCATAAAATTCGTGTACTGAGCAATACGAGCGTCCAGCTCGGCAGCGAGCGCCGCTTCCGCCTCACCGTAAGGGCCTTCTTCGGGTACCTTGCCGTCGAAGCGCGCGGCGCAGAACCGCGTCACGCGGTTGACGAAATTGCCGAGCACGTCGGCGAGATCCTTATTCACGATGCTCGCGAAGTGCTGCCAGGTGAAATTGGAATCCGATCCTTCCGGCGCGTTCGCCATGAGGTAATAGCGCCAGTAATCGGCGGGCAGAATCTCCAGCGCCGTGTCCATGAAAACGCCGCGCTTGCCGCTCGTCGAAAATTTGCCGCCGTAATAATTGATGTAATTGAAGCCCTTCAGCTCATCGACCAGCTTCCACGGCTCGCCCGAACCCATGATCGTGACGGGAAAGCCGACCGTGTGGAATGGCACGTTGTCCTTGCCCATGAATTCGATATAGCGGACATCTTTTGCCTCGTACCACCAGCTGCGCCACGCCTCGCCTTTGCCGGCCGCATTCGCCCACTCCCAGGTCGCACCGATATATTCGATCGGCGCATCGAACCAGACATAGAACACTTTGCCCTTCAGCCGGCCCTCGGCGATGTCGTCCGGTACCGGAACGCCCCAATGGAGATCGCGCGTGATGCCGCGATCCTGCAGGCCTTCGTCCAGCCATTTGTAGGCGATGGACGTAACAAGGGTCGGCCATTCCCCTCCCTTGCTGCCGATCCATTCGCGCAATCGCGCGGCAAAGGCCGACTGCTTCAGGAACACATGCGCGCTGTCGCGAATCTCGATTTCGGAAGACCCCGACAGAGCGGAGCGAGGATTGATCAGGTCGGTCGGATCGAGCACGCGGGTGCAGTTCTCGCATTGATCGCCGCGGGCGCGCTCATAGCCGCAATGCGGGCAGGTGCCGATTACGTAGCGGTCGGGGAGGAACCGCCCGTCCGCGCGGGAATAGACTTGGTGCGTGGTACGGACTTCGAGATGTCCGTTGCGCCACAGGCTGCGCGCGAAATCCTGGGTCAGGCGTCGATTCTCCTCGCTCGAGGAGCGGCCGAAAAAATCCCACGACAGTCCGAAACGTTCGCCCACATCTTTCTGAATGGCGTGCTGTTCGCGGCAATAGATCTCGACCGGTTGTCCGGCCTCCAAAGCGGCCAGCTCAGCCGGCGTTCCATGCTCGTCCGTGGCGCAGATGAAGAGGGTTTCCTGTCCCCTAGCCCGTTGAAAACGTGCGTAAATATCAGCCGGAAGCATCGAACCGACCAGGTTCCCCAAGTGCTTGACGCCATTGATATAAGGAAGCGCGCTGGTGATCAGGACGCGCGACTTGCTGGGACCTGCGGGCATTCTTGTTAAACCGCCGCTTGCATGATGGTTAAGGAGCCGGGACATTAGACTAAGCAACCCGCCCCTTGCATCCTCTTAACGCAAAGGCCCTTGCCCAGGGACTGACTTGACCGACCTGAAGCGCTCCAGCCGCGCCATTCGCTCCAATATGATCGCGGGCATCCTGACGATCATTCCGTTGATCGTGGTCTGGGTGGTCCTGAACTTCATCTTCTCCTTCCTCTTCGCGGTCGGCTCGCCCGTGGAGGAAGGGTTCAGCATGTTCGTGATGGACCGCATGCCGCAGGCGGCTCCGTTGCTGGAAAACGCCCTCTTCCATTGGTTCGTAGCGGTGGTGATTGCGGTGCTGCTGCTCTACTCGCTCGGGGCAGTTACATCTCGCGTGGTCGGAAAAAAGCTCATTGCCGGCATCGAAGGCCTGATCGCGCGCATTCCGGTGGTTGAGACCGTGTACTCGGCGTCGAAAAAACTGGTCAACATCCTGCAACAGAAACCCGATGGAGCGGCCCGTGTCGTGTTGGTGGAATTCCCCACGCCGGGCATGCGAGCGATCGGTTTGGTCATGCGAGTTTTCAACGACTCGGTGACCGGTGAAGAGTTGGCAGCCGTTTATGTTCCGACCACGCCCAATCCGACATCCGGGTATCTCGAGATCCTGCCCGTGCGGTCCTTGATCCCGACGACAATGACGATGGATCAGGCGATGACCATGATCGTTTCCGGAGGCGCAGTCGCGCCTGCCAATCTCTCGATCGCGATGCCGGCGCGCGAACGCGTTCCAAGCTGAACGGAATTTCATGAATGTGTGGCCGGACTTGCAGCCACGTTGCATCGACTTGAACGCGGGCCCTACAGTAAAATCGCGGCCACCAGCGATAAGGGACGTGAAATGGCTGCGAGTCTCTTCCGAAGCGGAATTTCGATCGGCCTCTTAGGCTTTGCGCTTCTTGCCGGCGCGCCGGCGCAGGCGGATGTGCCCGACCTGGTCGGCCCTTGGCAGAACGCCAACAACTTCAAGCTCATTCCGGTGCCCGGAAGCCCCAAACCGATCGACGATCTGGCCGGCTATGTGCACCATGAGCGCGGCGTCGATGCCAATGGCAATGACTTCAGCACGAACGCCTATATCGGCGATTACAAGAATCCGCTGCTGACCCCCTGGGGCGCAGCGAAAATGAAACCGCTCGCCGAGGATGCGATCAAGGAAAAGGATCCGTTCTGGCCGGCGACCTTCTGCTATCCCTTCGGACCGACGGCGCTGCTGCAACCCGAACCGGTCGCCTTGCTGCAGACACCGAAGGAAGTGACCATTTTTTATCAGCGCGACCCACCAAGTGCGGCATATCTACATGAACGTGCCGCATTCCAAGAACGTGAAACCGTCCTGGTACGGAGAATCGGTCGGCCGCTACGAAGGCGATACGCTGATCGTCGACACCATCGGGTTCAACGACAAGACATTCATCGACCGCTATGGCGTGCCCTACAGCGATCAGCTGCACATGGTCGAGCGCTACCACATTGCAGCGAACGGCAACTTGGAGGTCGAGGTTACCTACGACGATCCCAAGACCTTCACATCACAATGGAAGGCCTTGTTCCGTTATCGCAAAGGACGCGATCTTCCGACCGAAGTCGCGTGCGCCGAGTCGGCATTCGATCCTGTCACTGGGGATCTCAATCCCATTCCTGTGGCCGCCAAGCCCGACTTCTGAAGCGACGTCCGCCAGGATGCGCTAGCGGCGCGAATGGGCGCACGAAAACGTCGTCGGAACGCCGACTCAAAACGAAAGCAGGCGGGGTGATGCCCCGCCTGCCCCAGAGCGCCCGAAGGCGCCGTGTCGCTTCGACAAAAAACGGATTAGAAGCCCGTGTTAACGCTAGGCAGCCACGGATTCAAAGTGCCATTGCGGTGATGGTCGACCAGCGAGCCGGCGCCCATATACCAGCGGAGGCCAACGCGGAAAATGTTCGCGTCTGAGTCGTTGCCACTGGAGCTGACTTGGTTATGGGCATAGCCCAAATAGACCGAAGCGCCAAAGTCTTCAGAGACGAGCCATTCGCCATTGATCTGCCAAACGGTGTTGTTCACGCCGGTGCGACCGCAGGTCTGGCAGCCGAAACCGGTGATCACTTGTGACCATTCCACGCCGCCGGTGATGCCGAGATCAGGCATGATATAGAATTCGGCAGCGCCGCCGAGATAGTTGCCGTGGCCGCCGAAGCCCGAGCCGCCGCTGCTGACCCACCCGCCTTTGGCCATAACCGTGACCGGACCGGCATACCATTCGCCGAGCACGCCGCCATTGGTGATGTGACCGAAGTGTGTAGCCGTCAAGTAATTGAAGTCGACGCCAAAGCGCCCATCCATGCCGGCCCAGAAGGCGTCGCCGCCAAAGTTCCAGGTTTCCTGGCTAAAACCGCTCAGCCAGCTATGGTTGTAGCTGGCGGCGACCTGAAAATTCAGGTTCGGAATGTCGCTCAGCGGCATCGCAACCGTGAGGCCGACGAGCCAATTGTTGATCGTATCCGTTCCCGAGACATCAGAGTCGAACGCGTTGTATTCGGTGTTTGCCGAAATGGCGACATCGGTCAGCGAGCCCGCCGCCGCCGGGCTCGCCAAAAGCGCCACCGTCGCCAGAGCGCTCGCCGTCCCCAAAACTTTTGTAAGTTTCAACATTGCAATCTCCTTCGTTTCCGTGCGGGCCCGTTGTTCTTGTTCTTGAAAAACGGCCGCGTTGGCGGCGTCGAAGCGACTCCCCCAAGCGCGCTATTATCACAATTCACCTAGGGGCGTTAGCCCTGTAGCTCCAGGATTCGCCTGGGAATCCGGCTCCAATGCAATTCCGTTTGGGGGCGTAACCTTGCTGCAACAGCGGCTCGCGCGAGGCGCAGAAGAACCACCCGGAAGGGTACCCGGCGACGAACGCTATTGACAATCATTCGCAACTGGGCAAGTATCCCGGCGTCGTCACGGGCTGGTCCCTTTCATGATCGTATGCGTGTGCAATAGGCTGAGTGAGTCGCGGATTCGCGGCGCCATCGCCTGCGGGGCGTCTTCGCCCGATCAGGTTTATGCGCATAACGGGGTCAGGAAGGTCTGCGGGACATGCCAAGAAACGATCGCGACAATGCTTCAGGAGCAAGGGCCCCGGGAAATCCTGGAAGCCGCCGAGTAGCGCCCTCTTCCGCACCGGGCGGGGATGCCAAGTCGATTGAATTCCTCAATCTGATCCTCAAGAACGAACTCACCGCCATCAACCAGTATTTCCTGCATTCGCGGATGCTGGCCAATTGGGGGATTTCGGAGCTTTCCAAGAAGGAATACGAGGAATCCATCGACGAGATGAAGCACGCCGATTCGCTGGTCCAGCGGATACTGTTCCTAGGCGGGCTTCCCAACCTGCAATATCTCGACAAGCTCCTGATCGGCGAAAACGCCGAAGAGGTGATCGCTTGTGATCTCAAATTCGAGCTGAAGGCAATCGCCGATCTGCGCAACGCCATCGCCCATGCCGAAGGCGTTCGCGATTACGGCTCGCGCACGCTCTATGAAGGCATCCTCAAGAGCGAGGAAGAGCACATCGATTATCTGCAGACCCAGCAGCGCCTGATCGCGGCCATTGGATTGGCGGACTACATCCAGGTCCAGACACACCCCAACGCCGCCAACGCCCTGGACCCGCCCGGGGATTGAAAGCCGGGCTCTCTTTTCACTGCGCGCCGATGTGGTCGGCGAGTTCGTTCGCTTTGAAAAAGCCCGTCGAGCTGTCGGAGACGATGGCGAGCATGGTGGCGTTCCAGGCGTTCCATTCCTTGACCAACCGGTCGTAGACGTCCTTGCGGCGTTCTTTCAGATTGGCGCGCTCCATCGGATCGTCGACGACATTGAAGAGGAACGTGTTGTCGCGAATCTTGAGATATTTGAAATCGCCGTCGCGCATTGCCGCCTGCGCATTGGCCTTGTAGCGCCAGAACAGCTTGCGCGCTGTTGGCGCTGCTCCTGCAGTCAGGAGCGGCAACAGGTTCATGCCATCCGGCAAATAGGCTGAGTCAGGTGCAACGGCGGCTGCGGCAACGAGGGTCGGCAACCAATCCATGCTGATCGCCACCTGGTCCGATGTGTGCCCGCGAGGGATGCGGCGCGGCCATGACACGATCATCGGAATGCGCAAGCCGCCCTCCAACAACTCGGTCTTGCGGCCGGTGAACGGCCAGGTGTCCGCGAAACGCTCGCCGCCATTGTCGCTGGTGAACACGACGATGGTGTTGTCTGCCAGCCCATTCGCGTCGAGCGACTCGAGCACGCGGCCGATTTGTACATCCATCGCCTGGATCATGCGCTGGTAGGTGTTCTGCGAGCCGCCGTCGTAATCCTGAATGGCGCGCGTGCGAAGCCGTTCCGATTCGGCCTCGTCGGCAGCCGATTCCCACGGCCAATGCGGCGCGTTGAAATGAAGGCTGATGAGGAACGGCTGCCCGGAGCGCGCATATCCCTCGATGGAATCCACCGCCCGCTGCCCGAACAATTCTGTCGTGTAACCGGTGTCGTGAACGGGGACGTCCTCGTTCCACAGATCTTCCTTATGGTCGGTGCCGGTGTGCGCAAAATAATCGAGCGAACCGCCGCGGAAGCCGTAGAAATGATCATAGCCGCTCTTGAGTGGTCCGAAATTCGGCAGTGAGCCCAGGTGCCATTTGCCGATCAGCGTGGTGCCGTATCCCACCTTTTTCAGCAGCGACGGCAGTGTCGGATGCTCCGGCGGCAGGCCGACATCGGGTTTGTTGAGGGGCAGCGGTTCTTCCAGGCCAATGCGCAGGCGATATTGATAGCGCCCGGTGATCAGCGCGGTGCGCGTCGCCGAACACACGGCCGAGTTCGCGTAGCCCTGCAGGAAGCGGACGCCGCTGGCCGCGATGCGGTCGATGTTCGGCGTGCCGAAGTCGGGCCGGCCGTAGCACGAGACGTCGGCGTAGCCGAGGTCATCGGCCATAATGAAAACGATATTGGGCGGCCGGTTCGCCGCGTTCTGAGCGCGCGCAAGCTTGATGCGGGATGCGAGTGCGACGGAGCCTGCGGCCGCGCCGCGCAACACGCTTCGCCGAGTCAGGGAGTGTTTGGCATCCATGCGACTTCCCCTCCTCCGCCGCCGGACTCGTCCGTCAAATATGCAGCGGTCGTCCGTCGGCGGCCAGCACCGCCTCGTGCATCATCTCGGAAAGCGTGGGATGGGGGAAGACGACCGTCTGGAGGTCGGCATCGGTCGCTTCCAAAGTGCGCGCGATGCCGTAGCCCTGGATCAGTTCGGTCACCTCGGCGCCGATCATGTGGGCGCCGAGGAGTTCCCCCGTTTCAGCATCGAACACCGTCTTGACGAAGCCTTCCGCCTCGCCGAGGGCAATCGCCTTGCCGTTCCCAATAAAGGGGAACTTGCCGGTCTTGATCTTGCGGCCGTTTTCCCGCGCTTTGGCTTCCGTGAGGCCCACGCTGGCGACTTGCGGCCAGCAATAGGTGCAGCCCGGGATCTTCGACGTGTCGAGCGGGTGCACGCCTTTCACGCCGGCGATGCGTTCGGCGACGATGACGCCCTCGTGCATCGCCTTGTGCGCAAGCCAAGGCGGACCGACGAGATCGCCGACCGCATAGACACCGGGCACGCCGGTTTCGCACCATTGATTGACGACGACATGGGTCTTTTCGACTTTGATGCCCATCTGTTCGAAGCCGAAATTCTCGACATTGCCGACGATGCCGACGGCGAGAATGACGCGCTCGACGGTCATTGTCTCGGTCTTGCCGTCCTTCGATTTCAGCGTTGCGGTGACGCTGTTGTCGTTTTTCTCAAGCTTCTCGACGGTCGTGGCGGTCTTGATGACCATGCCCTGCTTCTGGAACGCTTTCGCCGCGAAAGCGGAGATTTCCTCGTCTTCGACGGGCAGCACGCGATCGAGCATCTCGACGACGGTCACCTCGGCGCCGAGCGTGCGGTAGAAGCTCGCGAACTCGATGCCAATGGCGCCCGAGCCCACGACCAGCAGCGACTTGGGGAACTCCCTGGGCACCATCGCGTGGCGGTAGGTCCAGGTCAGGTTGCCGTCGGCCTCGAGGCCGGGAAATTCACGAGCGCGCGCACCCGTCGCGAGCACGATGTTCTTCGCCGAATAGTCCGTGGTCTGACCGTTTTTTGCGACCGAGAGCGTGCCTTTACCGGTCAGCTTCGCTTCCCCCTCGATCACGGTCACCTTGTTTTTCCGCATCAGGCCTTTGACGCCGTTGCTGAGCTGGGCGGCCACTTTGCGCGAGCGCTCGACGATCTTGGCGAGGTCGAATTTCACGTTCTCGGCGGAAAACCCGAACTCGTTCAGACGATGCATCAGGTGCCAGATTTCCGATGAACGCAGCAGCGCTTTTGTCGGAATACAGCCCCAATTCAGGCAGATGCCGCCGAGGTTTTCGCGTTCCACGATGGCGGTCTTCAGCCCGAGCTGGCCGCAGCGTATGGCGCAGACATAACCGCCCGGGCCGCCACCGACCACAATAACATCAAAGGATTCAGGCATTTGTTCGTGCTACTTTTCTGGTCCCGCCCGTCATGATCGGCAGGGATATCGGTCTCTCCGATGGAAGATATAGGTGCTGGTCATCAAAATTTCTAAAGCAGCATCGAGGCTGGTTCCTCGATGAAGATCTTGAAGTCCTGCAGGAAGCGCGCGCCTACGGCGCCATCGATCACGCGGTGATCGCACGACATGGTGACCGTCATGATGGTGGCTGCGACGATCTTGCCGTCGCGCACCACGGCGCGCTCTTCGCCCGCGCCGACCGCGAGGATGGCGCTTTGCGGCGGATTGATCAGCGCCGTGAAATGCTTGATGCCGAACATGCCGAGATTCGAAATCGAGAAGGCGCCGCCCTCATATTCCTGCGGCTTGAGCTTTTTCGTCTTGGCGCGCTCGGCGAGCGAACGAACTTCGTTGGAGATCGCGATCAGCCCTTTGGTTTCGGCCTTGAAGACGATGGGCGTAATCAGTCCCGGATTAAGATCGACGGCAACGCCGATGTCGGCGTGTTTGT